>ENA-UEQO01003762-UEQO01003762.1-human-gut-metagenome-genome-assembly--contig:-NODE-3762-length-11397-cov-4.688869_pt1 | contig 11397 bp, 17 predicted proteins | sample MGYA00242938_ERZ507940 | MGnify/ENA primary metagenome ERZ507940 (study PRJEB26167, sample SAMN06115517) | human gut metagenome | host: Homo sapiens | place: China:Chongqing | collected 2014-12-03... | reverse complement strand
AAGTAACAGACAAGTATCGGGAAAAAGGACTTCTTCGGGTAGGCATGATTTGCATCGTGTCGGGATGAGGCATAGGCAGGCGAAGCTGGTTTTGAGGAGGGTTTCGGGAGAGGGATTGAAAATGGAGATAAAGGAAGGAGCGGGGGTAAAGAGAATAAGTGTCGGGGTTAGGAAAAGCGGGGGACAGACGGTGGTGGGGGAAGGGAATTATCTGGGAATCGGTCAGAAGGAGTTGAGGAAAATCGAGAGTATGGCGATCAAGGTGATGCCTCATCGTTGTTTGGGCGGGGGCGGATATTCGGATGGGCCGGGAAATCGTTTAAATCGCAGAGGTAATGAAAAATCAGGATTTAGAAAGAATATTGGAAAAGTTCAATAAGCGTTCCGAAACGGTGAGTACGCTGACGAGGAGCCTGGCCTTTGCCGGGATCGGGGTGATCTGGATTATGTCGAACCAGAATCTTTCGGAGATCGTGTATTATTGGTTGCCTCTTGCTTTTTTCGTGGCAGGATTGCTGGCGGATGTTTTGCAGTATTTATGGCAGTCGATCACTCTCTTTATTTTGTATAATAGGAAGGAGAACGATTATCTGGAGGGAAGGTTGAAGGACGATGAGCGGGTATTGATTCCGAATTACATTGCTTTGGGAGGCTGGGTGTTTTTTGCGTTGAAGGTGTTGTTTGCCCTGACCGGGTTTGTGATTGTGTTTGTGAATGTGTTGATGTTGTTTTAGGTTTGTGGTGTCAAGATAACAGGGTAAAGGTAAGGAAGAAAGGGTGGATTTGCAGGTATGGAAGGAGGTTTGGCGGATGAGGGGAGATTTTGGGTAAGGAGGAAGGGGCGAAAAGCAGTGAGATTATTTTTGAGTTCGGTGTGATTTATAAGCCTGTTTTATATAAAAAAGAGGGTGGCGGAGGGGATACCTTACGTATATTTGTGATGTGATCGTGAAATGTCTATGGAGAGACTTGCTGTGGAGGTGGCGGGTCTTTTTTTTATTTTTAAGTTATGATAGAGGAAAGAGTTGATAAGGACAGGGTGAAGTGCCCGCATTGCGGGTCTTTTTTGATGGAGGTGAAACCCAGAATGGAAGAGGGCCAGACCGTGAATTGCAGGTGCTGGAGGTGTCACGAGGATGTGAGTGTGACGAAGGGATGATATTGTGTTCTGGTGGGATGTCCGATCGAGGGATTACGTTGCGTGAGCGGTGTGATCCCTTTTTTATTGTTTGTGAGTAAGGAGGCTATATGGAGAGGTTAGGATATAGTTTTTGTTTTATGTTTTAATTTTTATGGGAACACAGATTTCAGCAATGGAACTGCAAAAGTTGGCGATTGCTCCTATCGCAGCCGATGGCGGTGTGGGTACGGTGTTTGAGGAAGTGCCTGTTGTGCACGAGGCTACTTTTACTTATGAGGACGGCGAGCCGGAAGCGAAGGAGTATAAGGACGTGAAAGGGAATATTTATTTCCGTACGAAAAAACCGGGAGTGGTGAAGATGAATGCTTCTATCTGCCGTTATGATTTGGCTACTAAGGCTAAGTTGCAGGTGAAGAGTGGGGATGAACCGGAGGTGAAGATGATGACGGGAGCTGCTGGGACAGAAACGCAGTGGCGGATAAGGCACGGGAGCTGTACCGGGGCAATGTAGTGGAATTAACGGAACGCGAGAAGGGGTTGTTCGAGGAGATCGTGAAAGGGAGATATATTCCTTTTATCGAACGGCAGATATTGACACAAATTGTAGAAATAAAAAAAGGGTAAAATGATCGAGTTTTTAAAAACAGGTGATTATAGGCTGGTTCAGCATATTGTGCTGACCATCCTTGTGATGTGGGTAGTGATGGTGGCTGCCGTATGTGTGGATTTGTGGGCTGGTGTGAATAGCGCGAAAGCGAGGGGGGAGAAGATCTATTCGGGCGGTTTTCGGCGGACGTTTTCGAAGTTGGGGGATTATTGGCGTATTCAGGTGATGGCATTGATTTTCGACCTGATCGGGAGCTGTCTGAGCTGGTACGGGTTACCTTATGCGTCGGTTCTGGTGACCGCGGCGATTGTGTTGGTGGAAGGACGGAGCGTGTGGGAGAATGAGAAGGCGAAGCGGAGTAATGTGGCGAAGCTGCCGGAGGCTATCCGGGATATCCTGAATTGTACGACGGCGAAGAGTGCGGAGGAGTTGTTGGAACGTTTAAAAAAGGAGGTGGACGATGAAATTAAGGGTTGAAAGGAGGTTTTTAAAACCGGAATATACGATCGGGCGGTTGGACGTGGACGGAAAGTTTTTTTGTGATACGCTGGAAGACCGGGTACGCGATTTGAGCCGGGAGAAAAAGATTGCAGGGGAAACCGCCATTCCGGCGGGATGTTATGAGGTGGTGGTGAATTGGTCGCCCCGATTCCGAAGGCGGTTGCCCCGATTGTTGAATGTGCCCGGTTTCGAGGGGATTTTAATTCACCGGGGTAATACGCCGGAAGATACGGCGGGATGTATTTTGGTGGGAGAGAATAAAATGAGAGGCTGTGTAGTTCATTCTACGGTTTATGAAATCCGGCTTACGGCTTTGCTGGAGGAGGCGCAGCAGAGGGGAGAGAAAATATGGATAGAGGTGTCGGATGTCTGAGAACAGGCTGAACGTTGAAATCCGGTAAATGAGTTTATAATATTTTAGTTTAAAGAAATAGTATGAAGAAGTGTTTTTTTATTTTCCTGATTCTGTGGATTGTATGCTGTTGTAAATCGAAGCAGAAATTCACCGCGGACTTCCGTAGCGAGGAAAACCGGGTGGAGCAGTTGGAGGCAGTCGTGAACGAGGGGGAGAGAAAGGATAGTGTGGGGCAAAAGATTCGAGAGGTGGTAAGTCACCGGGAAGACGATCTGGAAACGGAAACTGTGGTGAAAGTGACGGAATATGATGTGTCGAAACCCGTGGTGGAAGTTACGGGGTATCCTCCGGTGGTGCGGGAAACCGAAACGGTAACAAAGCAGAGAAGAGGGATACGGGAAGGAACCATCGAACATCTTCTGGAAAGTGAAAAAGTCGATCGGATAAGTGAAAGACAGTCGATTATGACAGCTAAAAGGGAGGGGCAGCAGGAATTGAATGGGAAAGTAGAGCAGGAAAAAGTACGGAAAAGCGGTAGCTCTTTATGGAATTGGTTTGGATTTGCCGGGGTGATAGCTGTTTTAAGCTATTTTTATGTACGGAAGTGGCGTTGATGCACGGTTAAAAAGATTTGTAAGAGTGAGTAGAAAGGTATGGACCCGGTTATTGAAATAACAAGTACCACCACAGAACTCGACAATAATAACACGACAGTCCATACCTATGCAGGCATTGTCGTTTTATCTTATTGTCCTTCAGAGATAATTGTGGTAGTTCTGTTATTTCAGATAAAACTTAAATGTTTTCCTTATATGAGGGAAATTTTTCTAATCCGATGCAAATATAATAAATTATGTAATTATTTTTAGCATTATCGGTAAGTTAAGAGTAAATTAACAAATTATGTATATTCGTGATTCTTATCGTTTAACCATCGAATAAGAAGTCCCCGGAACACTCCGGGGACTTCTTATTATGAAATGTAATTTTAGCACAGAATTTATGCAGATAAATTTTATAATTCGGGGTAACATTAAATTACCGGAACCTGCATTTAGAAAAAATCGGCTATAACTGGTTGCGTTTAATCTTTCCTTTGATGATAAACATAGATATAACATCCGATTTGTTAATCACCGTATCTCCTTTAAAATTAGGATTGCTTGCCCGGAGGATAATCTTATCCGGATCTTCGCTCCAATGCACCTGCTTTACCGTGCGGAGGCTGTTGGCATTCTCGTTGGTGACAACGAAATATGCTTCGCCCCATTGAATCACATCCAGATTATAAATTCGTTTTACCGCAATGATCTCTCCGGAGCAATATTGCGGATACATCGAATCGCCTACCACCGGAATATAAGCCGTACAATCATTAAAATGCTCATAATTAATAAAAAAAGTGGGAGTTTCGGGATAATCGTTAAACTGTGCGACAATCGAGCAGGTTCCTTCGATATTCTCGTAATAGGGCACCCCTTTTTTGCAGGCATACGGGCCCGGCGCTTCCGATACGTAACCTGTCTCTTCGGGCTGCCCGGCCTTTAACTCCTGCGCCTGTGCCAACGTATCGTCCGCAATCAGCATCTCGCCGACCCCGGTCATCAGCCACAATAAATTTATATTCTCAATAGAGTTTTTTATACTTTCCACAAAATCGGACGAAGGAGTAGTTTTTCGGGCACCTAAAATATTAGCTACCGTCGTTGGAGCCTTACCGATGGCCTTTGCAAAGGCCGCCTTATTACCATTGAACAACTCATCCACAATTTGTTGGATGCGTTCATTAATCGTGTTTGATTCCATATTGAGTGTTAAATATATTTAACTTCAAAAAATACCTACCCCATAATTTTGTTCATACTACTCAATGTAGTATATTTGCATTGTAGAAATACAAATTATAGTGCAAACATAGGAAAAAAAAATAACACAAACGAGAAAAGGGTGCAAAATATATGGAAAAAAACTAAATCGGGTATAATGTGACTGCGTAAAATTCTATAAAGAGCATAACAAACGAAAACCATTTCCGGAAAAACAGTAATCCGGTCCCATAAACCCTAACCGAAAATAAAATGAGATACCTATTTGCCTTCTATACAATCGGATGTTTTGCCGGAGGATGTGCCGGAGCATCTCATCACTTCTTTCTGGCAGCTTGCTGCCTGACCGTAACCCTGGCACTCTGGGGGGAACACCGGAAAGAAAAGCGGAACGGCCGGAGTGGTAAATAGTTAAAGATACTATAGCGTGAGAGTAAGTTTTAGCGGGTTTTAGTCTCCAAAATCGTAAACTCCGACACCGTCCCGGGTGACCCTAAGGGAAGTTTTGAAAATCATTGTTTTAACATATAAACCGTTTACCTGAATTTGCGGAAGGTCGTTTGAAAATTTTATTGAAATGGAACTGAAAGAGAACAATAATGAAATGGAAGAACTAAAAAGTCGCTCGATGAAATGCGAGGCATGTGGGCAAATGCTTTGAATGAAGCGGAAAGCCTGAAACAGGAAGTGGAACTTTATAAAGAATTATGCCGGGTGCAGGCTGAGTTGATCAACCGCTAAACCGGTGGAAAAATATAATCTCTTAACCGGGCGAAGTAAAGTACTCCGATTAGGACGCGGGAACTGCGAAAGTGCCTTTTCTCAGGAAGGATGACGGAAATGGCAGACGTAAACCGGTAGTTGGACAGGTTGCAGCAGAGAGATTTAGGAGCATGCTGGTTCGAATCCTGCTCCTTCCACCCACAGTAAGTAAGCAGGGATAGGGAAAAGTTCTTTGACATGTTGGATAAGGTATTATCCGTTGCCCGGAAAGTGCGGGTGATACCTAATATATAGCCCCCGAATGGTTGTATGCCGGTTCGATTCCGGTGCGGGGGCCTATGAAATAAAATTAATATCATGAATGCGGGAACATATAGAGATTTCCGGTTATCCGGTAAAACGGATACCGGGAATTGTGTCAATGGTTGTTACACTAAAATTAAACAAGATGGAGATGTTCATTATTTATTCGTTGCCGGGTGATTATGCTAAAGTGGTATATCATCCTGCAGAAAAAGCAGTGGTTTCGGGAAAGATGCAGTTTACCCGGAAGACTGAAAACGGGTTGGAGAAAGCAAACAGGCTGTTCCGGGAGCTGACGGAGGAATATGCCCGGTTGGCAGAAGAGAACCGCCTGTTGAAAGAGGAATTGAATGAGTTGTATGTGAGGTACGATAAGATGTCGTCGGCATTGGGCGAGATGGAAAGATTGGTAAAAGCGGCGGCTCATGTGCCGGAACGTTACGGAAAGGAGGGCGCGTTATGATAGGTGGTATGGATGAAGAGTTACAGAAAGTGGCGGCGGCAACGACTTTGTGTCATTTGTGCTCGCTGAAACAGTTAGAAGATTGGGTGATGGAAGCAAGAAATCCGGTTAAGAGAAGACGTAGAAGGAAGAAGTGCCATGAAGTCGAAAGTAACTAAAGTTTTGATGATCGAGCGGGATGGGCGCAGGGTGTCGCTTTATCCCGGCAAGGTAGTTGAAAGTGTGGAAGCTTACCGCCGGGAACTGAAAGAGCAGTTTAATGCTCAAATGGTGTTGTTTAATATCGAGGAAACGGAATGAATTTTTATCCGGTTGATGGTCATGAATTATATTGAGCTTATTAATAACTTTTGGAAAGCAGATTTGGAATTTTCGTTCACAGGTAATGAGACGAAGTTGTATATGTTTTTGCTATACACTTCTAATTCATTGGGTTGGCAAAATCCTTTCCGGCTTTCGTATAGGCAGATCGCCATTCGGGTGAATTTGGGAATAAATACGGTTAAATCGGCTCGTAACAGGTTGAAGCAGGCCGGGCTGATCGATTTTTCGGAAGGGAAGCGGGGATGTCCGAGGGATATGGGAAATAAGGCAGAGTACCGGATCAGAGTATCCGGAAATGACAATCAGCCAGTAACTCATTCGGTGACTCATCCGGATCATCATGTGGCTACTTACCCGGATACAATAACTAAACTAAAAACTAAAACCCTAAATTCTATATCCCCTATGTGTCCCCCTGAAGCAGGTTTTGTACAGGATGAAGCGGGGAAGAGACAGAGGGTACAAAAAGGGATAGAGAAAGAAAAAAGTTGCGCGAAAAAAGAAAGAACGGGTTTGGTACTGCCTTATGATTCGGAACGGTTTGCCGGAGTGTGGCGGGAGTTGGCGGACAGTCCGAAATGGAGGGGAAAGACGGAACGGGCGTTACAGTATGCTTTGAATCAGTTGGGGAAGTTCGAGGAGGAGTTTGCCGTGTGCCTGATGGAAGCGGCGGTGGTGAACGGTTGGCAGGGAGTGGTGTTTGCGGATACCGGGCTGAAATATCAAAGGTGGAAGGAAGGACGGTCGAGGGAGGGAGGCGGTGCCAAACGTTTTTCTCATTTTTCTCATCACGATAACGGTAAGGTTTATGAGGACTTTTGAACAGATCGCCCGGGAAATGAATGGGATAGGGATGCGTATGCCTACCCGGAAAGTGGAGGTGTGTGTGCCGGATGCCCGAAAGGTTTTGCAGGAAGGATTGTCGTATTTCCTGGGATTGGAGGGCAGGCGTGCAGAGTGGCTGCCGGAATATGAGCAGGTGGCGGATTGGCTGGCCGGGAACGGTGGGCGGGGGTTGTTCCTCTTTGGAAATTGCGGAAGGGGGAAGTCGGTGCTGTGCCGCTATGTGCTGCCTGCCATTTTGTTGGATTATATGCGGAAAGTGGTTGCGGTGTACGATATGCAGGAATTGAACCGGGATGTGGACGGGGTGTTGAGGAAGCATATCGTTTCGTTGGATGATGTGGGGACGGAGGAACTGAGTGTGAGGTATGGGGAAAAACGCCTGGCTTTCGCCGAGGTGATGGATGCGGCGGAAAAGTATGGGAAGCTGGTGATCGTTTCGACGAATTTGACACCGGAGGATTTGCGTTTTCGTTATGGCGACCGGGTGATCGACCGGATCAGGAGTACGATGCAACGGGTAGCATTTAACGGAAAGAGTTTAAGGAAGTGAGTGTTTCACATTTTAATTTATGGATTATGGCTTATAAAAATCGAAAGGAAGCTCCGGGATTCTGGTCGCACCGTCCCGGTTATAATTGGTTGTTAGGGTATGAGGATGAAGGGCGTCCGGTTCCTTCGGAAGGTATTCCGGAAGTGTTTATCGACCGGAAGGTGAAGGATTGCGGAGTGTGAAAATTATAGTGTTCAATAAGTGTTTTAAGTGTTTAATTTAATTTGATTTTTATGGAAAAATGTAATGTTTTCGCAGAATGTGTGCGTGACGGTTTTTTAGTGATGGAACTTGATTTGCGCGTAGAATTGGAACGACGACTGGCGGAGGTGGCACGTGTGATTGTGCCTCTGAAGGAGCGTATCGGTGGTTTGCATGTCAGTACAAGTTTGGCTTATCAGGAAAACGGTGTGACAAAGTATTGTAACCTTCCGATGCTTGTGACAGAAAATGAGCAGGAACGGATTGTGAGGTTGTTGTTCCCTAACGGCTTGAATATAACGATTTGGACGGACGGGGCAGAAAAGGCTATTAATGGTTTGGAGTATCATGTGGATAAGCGGACGGAGGTGTTGACGGAGGTTGTAACGGAAGTTAGTCAATTGCCCATGGCGGCCAATCGTATTCATATTTTTATGGAAACGAAGAATTTTGTTTCAAGTCCTGCCGGAATGAATAGTGAGGCGAATTTGTTTGCTGTTTCGGAACAAGTGAATCAAATACAGGATTGGAATATGCCTGTGGATTTTGTGTTGGTTTTACCTACTGGTATGAAGTATTATTTGGAGGCAATAGCATTGTATGACAAGAAGAGTGTTTTAGAGATCAGTGCCCGTTGTCCTGATTCGTTTTTGTCGTTTGTAAAGAATGATATTATTGTTTTGCAAGTACAGAGAAACGGCGAGGAATTGTCGGTGAGTTTTCAAAATCGGGACGAAGTGCATCGAGATTTGTTGCTTTTGTATGAAAATAATGATAATGTGATTGACGGAAATGATAAGGATTTAAGTGATATGTCGAGTATTCATATCGGAAATTGGAAAAGGTTTGAGGAGGAGATTAGACGGGGATATTATCCGGTGGTTTATTTAAAATCGCTTACCAGCGAGAGGTATTGTCCGGTGTCTTATCAGTATGCAATTTCTCCCGATAATTCTACTTTTTCTTTGGTTATGGAGATTTCATATTATAAAGAAGTTGATGGGATGATGGAGTTGTGGATAGAGAATCGGACGTTTGTGGATAATTTTTACCGTTATGAAGGGAATGGGATGCCTGAGATTAAGAAAGTTGTGTTGGGTGCGATTGTTGCTGGCTAAGTTATTAGATGATTTGGCAAGCTGAAAGATTTTGCAAACCGGATCCGGAAGAAAAGTATAAAAATATTTTGATCGGAATGTGGGGGGATAGAGGTGTTATATGCGGTTTAGAGATCTAATTGAATATTGTATTATGTACCTTTTAGGAATGTTATTATTTATTTTTGTTAAAATCTTATGAAATTAAGAAACTTTGCCCCACCTTTGGAGTGGCAAAAATACTTTCGTTTGGAACGCAGATTATATCTCTGTGACTAACCCCGTATATAAAAATAGCAGGGCTAATCCCCGGTACGCGTTTCATGACGAGTATTTTTGCCAATAGGGGAGAGCGCCCTGCTTTTCTAAGTGTAAAGGTAGGATATTTCTCTATTTAAGTGTTTTAATAAGTCATATATAATCAAAAGAATATACACACTTCCTTAAAGGGTTTGGGATTATTGTTTAAGCTTGGTTTTGTTTCAATTTAGTTTTTTGAGAGAACTTTTTTTTTAACCAACCAATAGCAGTAAGATGGACAAGAATAGTGAATCCGCGAAACCAAGGCTTGTGGAAGCGCAGTGCTTTTTACTGAGTCAGACGAAGGAATTTATTGTAAATGCGTGGCTTCTGGAGTTTCTGGAACGGGAAAAGGCGATTCGTTTTATACGAAGCCAGGGACTGTATGCGGAGTACGTCAAAGTAAGGCAATTTAAGTGAATGTGTATTTAGCCGGGCGGGGAGGCCCGGTTTCTTTATTTTATAAAGGGAAGTGAGGAGGGGAATTTTGTTTTTGAATTTTCGTATTTGTGGTGTTGAGCGAGGAGGTTTTAATTATTAATCTTTAAATTATTTTTATTATGAGACGATTTAAATTGATCGTGTTGTTGGCTGTTGCCTTGTTTTCAGGGGCTTGCCAGAAGTATGATGCGTGTGTCCCGGATGAGAACGGCGGAACAGACGGGAAACGGGCTATCCTGTGGACACAGAAACAGGTGGAACGTGTGGCGACCCGCGCCGTAGCCGAGACCGATAAACTTTGGGAACCGGGGGATACGATCCGGATTAAGTTCCAGAACGGAACTACAGCGTTGCAGGATGAGGTGAAGCAGTATGCTGCCGAGTGGCTGACGTATGCCAATTTGGTGTTTTTGTATGTAGCTCCGAGCGAGGATGCAGATGTGAAGATCGGTTTCGATACGGACGAACGCTGGCTGGCGTGGTCTGCGATCGGGACGGATTGCCAGTCGGTTCCGCAGGATGAGGTGTCGCTGAATTTTGTGTGGTTGGAAGACGAGGGAGCTGCGGGGGTGAAGGCCGAGGTGCTGAGAGGTTTCGGGCATGTATTGGGCTTGGGCTTCGAGCATAAGAATCCGGGATCGAATGTACAATTTAAGAGCAATGAATCGGTGGCAGAGGAGTATAATTTGTCGGAAGCCGATGTGGAGGAGTTGATTACGTTGTATTCCACCGACCAGACTAATTTCACGGAGTATGATAAGAGTTCGATTATGACGATCACGATTCCGCGTTCCCTAGTTACAAAGCCGATTTATGCAACGAACCGTAATTCGGAATTGTCGGAACTGGATAAGGAGTTTGTGGCGGGGTTGTATCCGTATGGGGAGATTCCTATTGTGACGATGGTGACCGGAAAGCAGGCGGTGAGGTTTTATATTCTGAAATTACACTCGATAGATGTGGATTGGGGTGACGGTACGAGAGAAACGTTTGCTTTGCAGGATAGCGATCTTTGGGAGTATAGTGAAGCCGATACTACTCTTACTGTTTATCGTAGTGAATTAGAACACGTTTATGATGATGCAGGGGAACATACGATTCGTTTTTATGGGGATAGAACAGCGTTGGTTGTGTTCATTGCAGATGAGCAGGAGCTTTCTATGTTAGATGTGAATAGAAATAAAATGTTAATTACTTTATCTTGTGTAGGTAATAATCTTACTTCTATTCAGATTGGTAAATGCTTTTCTTTGCGTATGTTTAATTGTGAGAATAATCAATTAATGGCATTGCATTTAGAAAATAACACTAAATTATATAATGTATCATGCTATAATAATCCATTAGTTGTGCTGGCTTTAGGAGATCATCCTAATTTGAAGGGTATCTTATGTGAGAATACCCGGCTTTCTTCATTGGATGTAACCGGTTGTCCTAATTTGGTCAGTTTGGCTTGTCAGAATAACCAGTTGTATTCTTTGGATTTAAGTCATAATCCGAAATTGGATTTTTTAGTGTGTTCTGAAAATCGTTTGGCTGCTTTAAATGTAGGTCATAATTTATTATTGAATCATGTAAATTGTTATAGAAATCCTTTTGTGATGGATGATGTGGAGGTTGTAAAGTTTGCTCAATCATTACCGGATAAAAGTGGAGAATATAATCCTGGGCATGTAATGTTGAGCACTCAACACGCAAAAGAATTGATTAAGAATATTT
>ENA-UEQO01003747-UEQO01003747.1-human-gut-metagenome-genome-assembly--contig:-NODE-3747-length-11465-cov-3.385845_pt1 | contig 11465 bp, 9 predicted proteins | sample MGYA00242938_ERZ507940 | MGnify/ENA primary metagenome ERZ507940 (study PRJEB26167, sample SAMN06115517) | human gut metagenome | host: Homo sapiens | place: China:Chongqing | collected 2014-12-03... | reverse complement strand
TATAGACAACTTCATGCATTTCTTCGAACGGAAAGAGAAGTTCCTGTTGGATCTCAATACCAAAATCCTAAAAGAACTCATGGATAACCTGCAACTTCAACGGCCCATCAAACTCACGGAAGACTATTACCCGACATACGATACCCTCACAGACCTACGAGACGTTATCCACCCGAAACCTTCCCGCCGCCGCATAGAAGACCCGTTCATTGCCAAACCTTACCATCAAACCTTTGCTGAAAGATTCCCTTTCGCCCCCAATCTCAGCATTCTCGATCTATTATTCAACATGGGACCGGAAAGCCACGGATATTTATGATTTACGATTTATGATTTCCACCCACGAAGTTCACTCTCTTGATTTAATTCAAAACTTGCAAGCTGCAACTTTTTAATTCGTCTTCAGCGAATTAAAAAATCTGCCTCACCACCTTCAGCGTATGCGTGTAGCGTTTCAAATCTTCATTGAAAATGCCGTGGTGATCAATTTTATCCACCCGGACTTTTCCCGAAGCATGGATAATTCGTCCCTGTTCCCACAAGATACCGACATGAGTAACAGCACCGGAAGAATCACCAAAGAAAGCAAGATCCCCCGGCTGCGCTTCTTCCAAAAAAGACAAAACTTGCCCTGCCCCGGCTTGTTGATCAATATACCGCGGGATCGCAATTCCCGCCAGACGATATACCATTTGCACCAATCCAGCACCGTCCACACCATTCGGAGTTCGTCCTCCCCAACGATAAGGAGCATTATAGAACATCAACGCATATTGAATCAATAACTCCCGCAGACTTTCGATTCCCACTTCCCGCAAGAACCCCTTCACGATATACTCCTCATCCCCGATCATCAACGTTCTAGCATAGGCATCATAGAATGGCAGTACACTCCCCGCCATGATCATCTTATTCTCCCAATCGCCCTTTTTAGCCACCAGATTAAAAACCTCGCTCATAATTAATTGATCGGATGATTGATATTTTTCCACAAACTCTCCACCTACCTCCTTGTATGCTTTACGATCGATCCACCCACAGCAATTATCATGTAACAAGCGAATATTAAGCCATTTATCCTCCTCCTCCAGTACCTCATACACCTCCCCGAACAACAACTGAGAAACCATTTCGCTCCGTTCCGATTTTTCCCGTCGCATGGGGATAACACTTAAATCCGCTATACCAAAAGTCATACCATACAAAATTGAAAATTGAAAGTTACGAAAATAGAGTTTTTTTATCTAACTTGCAATCGAATTCAATGATTAAAATACAATCTGATTATGAACAAGTTAGTCGTTTTAACAGGAGCCGGTATGAGTGCCGAAAGTGGAATTCGTACCTTCAGAGACAGCGACGGCCTATGGGAAGAATACAATGTTATGGACGTTTGTACCCCGGAAGCATGGCAACGTGACCCGGAATTAGTAAACCGTTTCTACAACGAACGTCGTAAACAACTCTACGAGGCACAACCAAACGCCGGGCATTACGGGCTTGCCGAACTCGAAAAAGATTTCGACGTCCGGATCATCACGCAAAATATTGACGACTTACACGAACGTGCCGGAAGTACTAAAGTATTACACCTGCACGGAGAACTCAAAAAAGTCAGAAGTAGCCGGAACCCGGACTTGATATACGACCTTGACGGTTGGGAATTAAAGCTAGGCACAAAAGCCGAGGACGGTTCTATCCTGCGTCCTCACATTGTTTGGTTCGGAGAATCTGTTCCTAACATCGAACCGGCCATAGACCTCGTTCAACAAGCTGATATTCTCGTGATCATCGGGACCTCGCTAGCCGTGTACCCGGCAGCCAGCCTGTTACACTACGCACCTGCCGGTTGTCGGATCCTGCTGATCGACCCAAAAATTCCAGAAAGCGTCAAAAACAGCAAGATTGAATTTATCGAAAAAGGAGCTTCCGAAGGCGTGAAAATCCTGAAAGAAAAACTGAAAAACAAATAATTTACGATTTATGAATTACGATTTACGATTGCCAAAAAACGTCCGCCCGTGCGGTAGGAATCTAAAATCATAAATCGTAATTCTAAAATTCGTAAGTGGCTGGAATCTAAAATTTAAAATCTAAAATTAGAATATGGGTAGGAAAGAAGATATTTTAGTAAGGCTGAAAAAGCATGCGGTGGATCAAGTGGAGCGACCGGAGATGACGTTTGAACCGTTGACTTTTTTTGATCCGCTGGTACAGTTCGAGAAGATCATGAAGGCCGTGGGAGGAAATTGCGTGGTGTTGGAGAAAGGGCAGGACGTGAACGAGGTAATCCGGAACGTGTTCCCCGATGCCAAGTCAATTGCGTCGAATTTACCGGAAGTTACATGTGCTACGGTGAATCCCGACACGTTGGATGATCCGCGGGAATTGAACGGTACGGATGTCGGGGTGATCCGGGGTGATTTCGGGATTCTGGAAAATGGGATGGTATGGATTAACCAGCGTACCCGTTACAAGGCTCTCTTTTTTATTTCCGAGGCCTTGGTGATCCTACTTGACCGGAATCGTCTAGTGAATAATATGCATGAGGTCTACAAGCAACCTGCTTTTGATGATTTCGGGTACGGTTGTTTCATTTCCGGTCCCTCGAAGACGGCCGATATTGAACAGGCGCTAGTCATCGGGGCGCACGGGGCGAGAGCGGTGACGGTGATATTGGAATAAAAAATAAAGGCCATTTTTAAATGGTCTTTATTATTCTTCGTCTTTTTTCTTTAATTCTTTCGAGAAGAAGAAATAGGCAACGATACACACGATTAATGGGAACAAATAAACTAATCCCGGAGAGAAGATTGCGAAGTACCATGGCATACTCCATTCTTCATGGGCTGATATTTCTAAGGCTTTATAGCCCACGTGTACAATTCCGATGGAAAGGAATGCAATGGCGGCAATTCCGAATAATTTCTGGTTTTTGGCAGCTTTTGTTTTGTCCATAATTTGATTCGCTTACGGCGAGTTACAAGTTAATAAGTTGCAAGTTACAGGTTACAAAATACAAGTTTGCAGGTTAGTGATAAACTTGTAACCTGCAAACCTGAAATTTGTAACTATTTTTTATAAAGGTGTTTGATTCCAACCCGGTGTCCGGCTACCGCAAAGTACAAGATGAAAAGGTAGCAAGGCAACATCATCCAGTAGGCTCCTTGGTGTCCCATAGAAGTGGTTAATGAACCGTATAACATAGGGAGTAAGGCTCCCCCGGCGATGGCCATGATAAGTAGGGCCGATCCGGTCTTCGTATGACGTCCCAACCCGAAGATAGCAAGCGGGAAGATAGCAGGCCACATGAGTGAGTTTGCCAGACTTAACAGTGTCAGGCACCAGATGGAGATTTCTCCCGGTAACATGACGGTACAGATTCCGAGGATAACTCCTAGGGCAGCACAGCAAGCAAGGGCTTTTTCCTGACTGATGTATTTCGGGATGGCGATGATTCCGATGATGTAACCGACAATCATGGCGATCATACCGTAAGTTGGGAATATCCGGGCGGTATCCATATCCATTTTCATGGATTGGGCGTAACCGATGATCGTGTCAATAGCGATCACTTCAACTCCCACGTACAGGAATAGGGTCACAATCCCGATCCATAGGTGGGGAAAACTGAATATACTTGATTTCCCGCTGTGTTGCAAGCTACCTTCTTCTTCTTCCGGGTCCTCGATCTGGGGAAGCGGGGAGAAACGAACGAATAGTGCCAGCACGACAAGTGATACCATGATCACGACGTATGGTACGATGGATTTGGAGGCCAAAAAGTCGAGTTCCGCAGCTTTTTGTACGGCATCCATTGTTTGTAATTTTGCTTCGAGCAGGTCAATATCTTTTAGCATGATTGATCCGAGGATCAGCGGGCTGATAGCTCCGGCCACTTTGTTACAGATACCCATGATACTCACGCGCTGGGCGGCACTCTCGGCGGGGCCAAGCTCGATCACGTAAGGGTTAGAAGCTGTTTGAAGTACGGATAGTCCCGTACCCATGATGAATAACCCAAGCAGGAATAACCCGTAGGTGCGGGTCATTGCGGCAGGGATGAACAGTAATGCGCCGACGGCCATCACGAGAAGGCCGAGCATCATACCATTCTTGTATCCTGTTTTCCGCAGTACCCAGGATGAGGGTAGTGCCATGACAAAGTAGGCAATGTAGAACGCAAAGGTCACGAGGTACCCCTGCCATTCATGTTGCAGCTCGCAGGCGATTTTAAGATAAGGGATCAAGGTGGCATTTAACCACGTGACGAACCCGAAGATAAAGAAGAGGATACCGATAATGATAATCCCCATGCTGTAAAAATTTTTCTTTTGTTCCATCATCTTTTCGTTAAAATATACATAAACACGTAAACACTTTCAAGAATCTACAAAGTTATTAATTTTTGATAATGATGAATGAAATTGGGAAAAATTATTCGTGCGGCCGCAGGGAAGGTGTATATAGAAACCGGAGTACAGTGATAAGTTTCTGTACCCCGGTCATCCAAACTAGAAATAATAATCAACAATCAACTTAATTATTAGAAATGATTTATTAAGTTTTATTTTCGTGTTAAGGTTTTGTACAAGAGAGTTTCCGGTATTTTTCGTAGGTTTTCTGTATATATCTTTTTTCTTGGCTGTCGGGTAAGTCCGGGATGACTTTTTCCCCGATGGCAGCCAAACGGGAATAATTGTTTTTACTCATATTTTCTTGCAAGGAGGTTAAGATGATCGGATATGTCTCCAGATCGGTTAGCGTGAGAGAGGCCTGTTTGTTTTCCATCGAGGAGATAATCAGATCGGTTAATTTGTTGCTTGTTTCCTTGAACTGGGGTTGAGAGTCTGCATCTTGGGTTTGCCAGCGTATTGCCCTGTAAGCGAAAACGTACATTTTTAGCTCTTGTACGTTGGCTGTCGGTATTTTTGATTCGATTACGGCAGCTAGGGCTTTGACCTCACGGTTCGATACCATTTCGGCGAGAGGTAGCATGGTGTTTAACGTTTTCTGTTGCTTGATGTTTAATCCCGGGATTTGTTGTTTTAACAGGCTTACCGGAACGGCATCTTCTTTTTGATAACCAAGAATGTAGTCTTCCAGTATTTTAACATATTTATGGAACAGGTATTTGTCAACTTTTTCCGTACCTGAATTTTTTCGTATGGCAGGTAGGTTTGCCAGTAAAAAATCGAATTCAGGGGAACCGATCACGCAACTCTCGTCTTCATAGATCGGCCAGAATTCCTTTTGCACCTTGTCTTTGGAGGTTAGGCGAGGAAGTAGTTCTTTGTACACTTTTCCGGCTTTTTCGTCTTCCCCGGTTTCGGATAATATTTCCTTGTAAGTCATTAATTCCTGTTTGTTCATTTTGCCTTTTTCGTACCGTTCGTTTAGATAGGGGAGGGATGTTTTTTCATTTAGTCCTCTCTCTATACGTTGGATGAAAGTTTCCAGATTGTCACTACCTACCACTCGATGTTGTATAGTTCCGTCAGGTCGAAAGACGATGAAAGTCGGGTAAGCGTGTACCTCGAATTTGTCGGCTAATTCTTTACCTTCTCCTTTTTCCATGTCATATTTTACACAGACGAAACGAGGGTTGAAATAGTCGCCTGCCGCTTTTTGTGGGAACACGTTGTTGGTCATGTTTTTGCATGGCCCGCACCAAGAGGTGTAGCAATCCATGAATACCATTTTCTTCTCGGCTTTGGCTTGTGCCAATGCTTCGTTGAATGTTAAGTTGCGAAAGTTGACTCCTTCCTGTGCGAACACTCCCCATTGAATTAAAAGGCAAGTAATTAGTAGATATATTGTTTTCATTTCGGTCTTGGTTTTAAATGTTACATTTTGCTGCTAGTGTTGTTTCAAGTTCCCCACTGCTGTGTCCGGAAAATATGATTTTGCCTTCCGGGTCAATAACCAGAAAAGTCGGTATACTCGTCAGATCATAGTCTTTATGGGTGGTTTTTATTAGTTCCGGGGTTGCAAGATATTGGTTCCAAGGTAATTTTTCTTCCCCGAGAGCTTTTTGCCAGTCTTTTTCATCTTTATCTACCGACAGACTGATAAAAGTCACTTTTTCCCCGTATTTTTTGTACATTTCCCGTAAGTGAGGGAAGCTGGCACGGCAGGGTCCACACCAGGAAGCCCAAAAATCAATTACCGTGTAACGGTCTTTTTTCAATTGGGAGAGAAGCGATGTCTTTTCCCCGTCGGGTGTAATTATTTCCCCTTCTTGTAATGCTTTCCCTTGCACGTAAGCACGGGCTTGTTGCAGGTATTGACGGAATTGTTGCAGTCCAGCGCAGGTATCTTGATAAGAGGTGAATAGTTCGCCCAATTCATCCAAATAGGCTTGATCATATGTGAACGGTTCTTTTTTCAGTTGTTCCACCAGATGAAGATTCACGGCAAGATTCCGGTTCTCTTGAATGAATGCTTTGGTCAGGTTTTCTAATTTACTTTGTTGTTCCTGTAATGTTTTGAAGTCTTCTATACGTCCGTTTTCCGAATAAGCCCGCTCAAGTGTCCGGATCTCATGGCGCAAAGGAATGGTTTGTTGTTGGTATCGGAAGAAAATGTCTTGTGCTTTGGAGCCTTTCAACGTGTAGTTCTTTTCTTTGCGAATGTCATATCTCCAGAAGGATTCCGGAAGGCTGTCGATATGGGGTGTTTGGAATGTTAGTTCCCCGTTTTCTGCGAAGAAACCGATTTCCGTGTATTTGATCAAGTGTTCGTCTTTTAATTTTTTCTTGTCGACAATGTCTTGATTATTCATACTCAAGCGACAATACGCGGGAGTGTTCATCTTGCCTTGGAGTTCGAATTTCCCGTTGATAATGTAACCTTTGATTCTGTCCTTGTAATCTTCGTGCGGGGCTAACGTGATTTCCGTACTATCCATCGCTCCCGGTATACTGCCGCGGATTACGAAGTGGTCCATAGGCTTGTTATTACAGGAAACAATGGAGCCAAGGATTAAAAGTTGTGGTATGATATGTTTCATAAATGGTGATTTTGAATTACAATACGATCGTTTCGATTTTTGTGAGAAATGGAGAAATCTTTTTCTGTCATTCTCCATTTCTTATTGCTGGTCTTTAGTCCTTTTGTGCGTCTCGCACGCAACGTACCCGCATTAAAATATTCAAAGGTGCGGCATCCCGGTATACGGTTGTGCGGCTCCCGAATATTTTACGGTAGAACACGGTTGTTTCTTGTAAGCCGTTGTTTTCCTCTTCCGTGGCTGTCCAGTAATATCCGAATTCTTTCAAGAAATTCAAATATAGGCGTACCGGAACTCCGGATAAACTGGCGTTTCCGGCTAATTGGAGGCCTAATCCGGTTCCTTCGTCTTGGCGGAGCAGGGAGGCAACTCCCTTGCCTCTCCATCCTTTCGAGGCGGCAGTTACAGCGGACATACCTAAGGTAGTTTCCAGGTTCTGCCAATCTTCGTCCGTGGGTAAACGCCAACCTTCCGGACAGGCGGCTAACGCTTCTTCCCAGGTGTAGAGGTTTCCATGTTCATTGAAATCCACTTCGAAATCAAAGCCCAGTCCGTCGGCAATGACTTGGCGAGGGTCTCCGTAACCATCAGCCAAGGGACCATCATATTCATTTTCGTAATAGAGAGTGCCATATTTTAAATTGGATGCCATCCATTCTTGTTTTCCTAAGCGAACCCATTGATAGGTGTTCCCGTCTCTCGCGTCCGTGTATTCTCCCGTGGCAGACGGGCGGATGTTAGGCAGATTGTCATCGTTACTACAAGAAATGCTGACAATCCACAGTATACAGATATATATCAGGTGTTTTTTCATAATTCGTTAGAATTGAATGCCGGTTGCTTCAACCAGCGGTTTGATAATTTCATATTTCTTGATCACGTTCCTGTAGTCGGAAAATTTTGCCCGGAATTCTTCATCCGTCATCGTGAGGCAGGCTTTGATGTAAGCTGCCGCATCTTCCGTGGCAGATGGCAAATAGCGTTCACTGGTATTTTCAATGAATCCTTCGTAGTATAAATCTTCGATGTATTCATCTCCTAAACCGTCCGGAATGTAATAATCGGATTTTAGAGCTTCGTAGTCGTAGTTGTTAACTTTTAGAAAGTCGTAAGCTTTACTGCCTTGATAGAAATTCCCGGGGTCTCCTCCCCAGCTGGCAAAAATAATCCGGCAACAGATGTCTTGGGAGAATTTAACAAAATTCTCTTCTCCGTTTAAGTCCCATAGTTCGCTTATATTTAATGCCGTACAACGTGTGTTGGAGTAAACAAGCGGGGAGTCGGAGTATTCATATTTTCCTCCCCCGTCCGGTAAAAGGTATTTATCCATTTTGTTGATGACTAGAATGGAGTAAGGTAGTACATTTTTGATTTTGGGAATCAAGTATGTTTGCAAGAAACTTGCGGCTTGTTCTTTTTGTTCTTGTGTTTTCAAGTATTCGAAAAGGTAGCGGGTGCTGACGACAGAAGTCAGATTCCATTCCAAACCGATTAATTCTGTTTCGTAGTACGGATTACCGAAAGTATCTTCGCCTTTATATTCATGGCGTAACGTGTCATTAAACAAGAGGTAACATCCTGTCGTGTTGAAAAATTCCCGTCGTAACACGGATTCTGCATCGGTAGCTTCCGGATTCGGGGCGAATAGATCACTTATGTTGCTGGGTGTTAAACTGTCTTCTTGTTGACAAGCCGTGAAACATCCTGCAAGTACGATGATATATAAAATAATGTATTTCATGGTCTTCCTATTTTTAGTACTTGTAATTATTTAAGCCGTCTTCACATCCCTTGTTATATGCTTTACTTTGGGATGCGGCAGGAGCATCTGTATTTGTGCGTACCGGTCGATTGTTTGGTCCCAAGCTATTTTGGAAATCCCGTACTTCTTGCGGGAGAGCTAGCGTGTAGGCCGGATCGTTTTTTTGCAACACGTAAGATTTCGTGTATTCGGGGCCATCCCATGTAAATGACGTGTAATAATGGGTGATTGTTTTCGAGTAGGGGTACTTTTCGCATACAGTATAACGACGCAAGTCAAACCAGCGATGTCCTTCAAGACAGAGTTCCCGTTGACGTTCCGCACGAATTAGGGTAACCAGGGATTCCCCACTTTCCGTGATGGGTCTGCTGTCAATCATGCGGTAATCCCGTAATTCTTTTAACAAGTTACGGGCTGTTCCTTCATCTCCCGTATAAGCCGCAGCTTCAGCCGCATTCAGATAGGCTTCAGCTGTACGGAACAGGAAATTATCTGAGACTTCTTTGTACCCGTATTCCCATCCGCGAACTTTACGAAAGAGCCATCCGTCGGCATAGGGCGCATAATAGTCGTCTCCCAGTGTCGTTTTGAAAATGTAGTATTGGGTTCTCAAATCATTCTCTCCTTCGTCAAAAGCTGCCACTAAATCGTCCGAGATCGTGTAGGAAGGTAAGGCTTCCCAGTCTCCCCACCGGTTTTCTCCATATTTCATGATGAGGGAAGAGGCTAATAAATGTCCTCCCATGGAGAAGATGGTTTCCGGTGATGATTTGGTTAACACGTCTCCCGTTTCCGTTGTCAATGTGTTTAAATCCAGTAAGCTTTTATTCTTTGTCATCACTTTTTGCGCGTATTCAAGGGCTTTTTCCCAGTTTTGCATGTACAGGTAAATGCGGCTTTTCAGTAAGTACACGGCGGTGATGTCTGCGCGGTAAGGGTGGTTTTTAATTGTTGTGTTTACCAGACAGGTGTCCGCCAAGTCAAGATCTTTCAGTACTTGCGTGTACACTTCATCAACCGAATTCATGGTGTATTCTTTATCTTCCACGTAGGATGTTGTTTTTAGGGGTACACCGGGAGATGTGCGGTTGGTTTCGGAGTAGGGTTGCCCGTACAGGTTGACTAACGTGAAATAATATAACGCTCTCAAGAAATGGGTTTCTCCTTTAATTCGATTTTTTTCCAGTTCCTGTTCCTCGTTTTCGGCGTGTTGTTCATCAATGGCATCCAGGATCATATTGCATGTGTTGATGCTATGGTAAGCGATATTCCAATCCGCATCTTCGGCACCCCGAGAATTTCCTTCGGCATTTAAACCGACATCTTGTTGCCACGTGTGCCAGCCGAACATTTCTTCTTGAATTCCATGATATCCGCCATTATCGGTTAACTGGAAATTGAGTAGTTCGTCGGACATGTAATGTACGGTTTGGAAATATGAGTTTTCTCTTTTAAACATACTGTTTTCGATCATAATTCGACCTACTGGCAGGTAAGCGTCTCCCAACAGAAGTTCATCCAGATCCGTGTAGCTCTCCACCTTGGAAAGGTCTTGTGAGTACTCTTTTAGGAAGTCTGAGCAGGCTCCGAGTAGTAGTGCTAAACAAAATATACTTAGTATCTTTTTCATATTTCGATAGATTTAAAATGAAATAGTTAAACCTAATGAATAATTGGGGCGATCGCTTAATTGTATCGTGGCGAAACCACTTTGTGTCGGGGTCTGTCCTTTCAATTTGCTGGAACAGATCGTGAACAGGTTTGCCCCGGACAGGGTTAAAGCGAGACGGGACATGTGTAATTTATTCAGGATATGTTCTCCGAATTCGTAGGTAAGGCTCAAATTGGAGCATTTCAAGTAATTCCCGCTTACAACCCGGTGATTCCCGTAATCATACATGTTCCACACGGAATTGGCTATCGGTTGAATATCGGAGTATGAACTTATGTCACTCCAATGGCGGTAGTATTTGTAGTAGGCGTCACTTCCCGGGCTAATAATGGCGGGAATGTCAGTGTGAAGCTCGTCTCCCGGTTTTTGCCAACGTCTCAAGTAATCTTTGCTGACGTTATTTTCGGCTCGTATCTCGTTGGCGTTCATGGTAGCGTCGGCTTTGGGGGAATACATGGCAAATAATCGAATCTTGTTTCCCATGCTGTAAGCGAAGGAACCGCTTAATCGGAAGTTTTTCCATCGTACAGTCGTGTTTAAACTTCCGGATATTGTCGGTTCCCTGTTTCCGGAGGCTTCGAGTACGCGGGTGTACGTGTCGTACTTGCTTAGACCTCTGAGGACTTCTTTGTTGTCCACGTAATCGTCGAAAATGGGGGCTCCGTCCACGGGACTCAAGCCTAGGAATTTGTAAGAATAGAATGTCCCGATTGGTTTACCTTTCACTAGTGCGGTTCCGTTAAGGAAATTGTCCAATTCATATTCATTGGCATCCGGATCGCTTTGCATTTTGTTGAACGTTTTTGAAAAGGACGTGGATAGGGTCCACCTTACATCTTTATTGTTGATCGGGGACACGGTTACAGCCACGCTATAACCACTATTGTCAACATCCCCGCCATTCACCACGTAAGAATTCCCATTCACTCCGTTCATGGATGCAATCGTTTTGGTCATGAAAGCGTCTTCCGTGTGTTTCCAGTAATAGGAACCTTCAAATTGTACTTTGTTTTTGAACA
>ENA-UEQO01003745-UEQO01003745.1-human-gut-metagenome-genome-assembly--contig:-NODE-3745-length-11467-cov-4.143635_pt1 | contig 11467 bp, 11 predicted proteins | sample MGYA00242938_ERZ507940 | MGnify/ENA primary metagenome ERZ507940 (study PRJEB26167, sample SAMN06115517) | human gut metagenome | host: Homo sapiens | place: China:Chongqing | collected 2014-12-03... | reverse complement strand
CAGAACGTGCTAACGAATTGATTAGTACTTATTCCCGCCACACTCCCCAGGCTAAAGACCGCTTTGTCCCTTGCAGTGATCCACCCAATTTTATTTTAAGGAGGAAAGTAGAATGAAGAAGTTCCTTGCACTGCTGCTGACGCTGGTCATGGCGCTCAGCCTGGCGGCCTGCGGCGGCTCCGACGAGGAGAGCACCGACAGCCCCGCCGAAGACCCCGCCGCCAATGAGGAATCCAGCGGCAGCGCCGCGGATGTCAAGATCGGTTTGATCTGCGTCCACGACATCAACTCCGGTTATGACGCGGCCCATATCGAGGGCCTGACTGCCGCCTGTGAAGAGTTAGGTATTGATGCCAATTCTCAGGTTATTTTCCGCTACAACATCGCGGAGGATGAAAACTGCTATGACGCCGCCGTGGATCTGGCGGAAGAGGGCTGCAATATCATCTTCTCTGACTCCTATGGCCACCAGAGCTACATGCTGGATGCCGCCGAGGATTATCCCGACGTTACCTTCGTCTCCTGCACCGGCGACATGGCCGCCACCTCCGGTCTGGACAACTACAAGAACCTGTTCCCCTATACATATGAGTCCCGCTACGTCTCCGGCGTGGTGGCCGGCATGAAGCTGAAAGAGCTGATGGACGCCGGCACCGTCACCGATCCCAAGGTGGGCTATGTGGGTGCCTATCCCTATGCCGAGGTGGTTTGTGGCTACACCGCTTTCCTGCTGGGCATCCAGACCCAGGTTCCCGAGGCCTACATGGAGGTCCAGTACACCAACTCCTGGTATGATCCCGTGGCTGAGGGCGAGGCCGCCAATGCCTTGATGGCCCGCGGCTGCGTCATCATCGGCCAGCACGCCGACTCCACCGGTGCCCCCTCCGCCGTCCAGGCGCAGAAGGATGCCGGCTCTGTGGTCTACTCTGTGGGCTACAACATTGATATGCTGGAAGTGGCGCCCACCGCCGCTCTGACCTCTTCCCAGAACAACTGGTCCGTCCTGTACCGGGACACCCTGGAGAAGTTCATCGCCGGCGAGGAAGTGCCCGTGGACTATGCCGTGGGCATCAGTGAGGACGCTGTGATGATCTCCAAGCTGGGGCCTGAGTGCGCCGAGGGCACCCAGGAGGCCGTGGACGCCGCTTGGTCCAGCATCAAGGACGGCAGCCTGAAGGTGTTCGACACCTCCAAGTTCACCTGCCAGCCCGCTGCCGACGGGTCCTATCAGGTGGACGCCGACGGTCATGTGACATCTGCGTTCGGTCTGGACAGCGACGGCGACTTTGTCAACGACACCGGCGAGGCCATCGTGGACGGCGCCTTCCAGGAGTCCGTGCTGCGCTCCGCTCCGTACTTCTCTCTGCGGATCGACGGCATCACTGAGCTGAACAACAACTAAATATCCAACGAAAGGGGCTGCCCTTTGGCAGCCCCTTTCTCTCAAATCGCTCCATCCCCTCCGCGGCATCGGCCGCCGGGGTCTTTTTTCCCTTTTCTTTTCCCTCCGGAGGCCCGCGCCGCAGGCATGTGCCTGCGGCCATGGCGCGGAACCGACACTAAAAGAAAGGATGATCTGTTTGGAACATACCACTGCCATTGAACTGCGGCACATCACAAAGCGGTTCGGCAAGGTGGTTGCCAACGACGATATCTCCCTGGAGATCAGGCGGGGCGAAATCCTCTCCCTGCTGGGGGAGAACGGCAGCGGCAAGACCACACTGATGAATATGCTGGCCGGCATCTACTTCCCGGACGAAGGGAAGATCCTGGTGAACGGCGAGCCCACCACCATTGCCTCCCCCAAGGACGCCTTTGCCTGCGGTATCGGCATGATCCACCAGCACTTCAAGCTGGTGGACGTGTTCTCCGCAGCGGAAAACATCGTCCTGGGACTGGACGGAGAGCGCAAGCTGGATCTGAAGGCCGCCTCCGCCAAAATCCTGGAGATCAGTGAGAAATATGGTTTTTCCATTGATCCCAACAAGAAGATCTACGACATGTCCGTGTCGGAGAAGCAGACGGTGGAGATCATCAAGGTCCTCTACCGGGGCGCAGACATCCTGATCCTGGATGAGCCCACCGCTGTGCTGACCCCCCAGGAGACGGACCGGCTCTTCGATGTCATGCGGAATATGAAGGCAGACGGCAAGGCCCTGGTCATCATCACCCACAAGCTCCACGAGGTCATGGACGTGTCCGACCGGGTGGCGGTGCTCCGCAAGGGCCGCTATATCGGGGACGTGGCCACCTGCGACACTTCTCCCCAGAAGCTGACGGACATGATGGTGGGCCATGCGGTAACGCTGAACATCGACCGTCCCCTGGTGGAGGACCGCAACCTGCGGCTGGAGGTGAAGGATCTGACGGTCCTGACTCCCGACGGCATCAAGGCTCTGGACCATGTCTCCTTCGACGCCTACGGCGGGGAGATTCTGGGCATTGCCGGCATCTCCGGCAGCGGCCAGAAGGAACTGCTGGAGGCCATCGCCGGCCTGCGGGTTACCCAGCCCGGGTCCCACGTCATCTATCATCCCCCCGCCCCCGACGAACCCATCGCCGGTCAGCATGTGCCGGTGGACAAGGGCGGTGAGGAGCTGCTGGGCAAGAATCCCCGGCAGATCCACGACATCGGCGTGTCCATGGCCTTTGTGCCGGAGGACCGGCTAGGCATGGGACTGGTGGGTTCCATGGGCATGGCGGACAACATGATGCTCAAGACCTACCGTTCCGGCCGGGGACCCCTGCTGGACCGCAAGCCGCCCCGCCAGCTGGCGGAGCGGGTGAAGGAGGAACTGGATGTGCTGACCCCCAGCATCAACACGCCTGTCCGCCGGCTCTCCGGCGGCAACGTGCAGAAGGTGCTGGTGGGACGTGAGATCGCCCAGAATCCCTCGGTGCTGATGACCGCCTACGCGGTGCGGGGCCTGGACATCAACACCTCCTACACCATCTACAACCTGCTGACGGCGCAGAAGCTGAAAGGCGTGGCCGTCATTTATGTGGGCGAGGACCTGGACGTGCTGCTGGAGCTGTGCGACCGGATCCTGGTGCTCTGCGGCGGCCAGGTCAGCGGTATTGTGGACGGCCGCACCACCACCAAAGAGGAAGTGGGCCTGCTGATGACCCGCTTTGTAAAGGAGGCGAAGGAGGCATGACACAGGGTAAGACCCACAGGGAGCCTCTGCTCCGCATCGCCAAGCGGGACGGCATCGCCCGCCCCAAGGCATGGGCCATCCGGATCATCGCGGTGCTGCTGTCCCTGGTCGTGAGCGGCATCTTCATCTTCGCCGTCACCAAGCTGAACCCCTTCCAGGTGTACGAGGGCATCTTTGACGGCGCCTTCGGCACCCCCCGGCGCAGCTGGGTTACTGTCCGGGACGCCATGATGCTGCTGTGCATCGGCGTGGGGCTGGCCCCCGCCTTCAAGATGCGCTTCTGGAACATCGGCGCCGAGGGACAGATCCTCATCGGCGGCATCGTCACCGCCGGGTTTATGCGGGCCTTCGGCGGCGATATCTCCACCCCCCTGCTGCTGGTCATCATGGCGGTGGTCAGCCTGCTGGCTGGTGCGGCGTGGGGCATGGTGCCCGCCACCTTCAAGGCTGTGTGGAACACCAATGAAACGCTGTTCACCCTGATGATGAACTACGTGGCCATCCAGCTCACCAGCTACTTTGTGGCCCTGTGGGAAAATCCCGTGGGCTCCAATACCGTGGGCGTTATCAACCAGCGAACCAAGGACGGCTGGTTCCCGGAGCTGTTCGGCCAGGAATACGGCCTGAACGTTGTCCTGGTGCTGCTGCTGACGGTGGGGATGTTCCTGTACCTGAAATATTCCAAGCAGGGATATGAGATCTCCGTGGTGGGCGACAGTGAGAACACCGCCCGGTACGCCGGCATCAACGTGAAGAAGGTCACCATCCGCACCATGGCTATCTCCGGCGCCATCTGCGGTCTGGCAGGCTTCATCGCCGTGGCCGGCGCCAGCCACACCATCTCCACCTCCACCGCCGGCGGACGTGGCTTCACCGCCATCATCGTGGCCTGGCTGGCTCAGTTCAACACCTTTGTGATGATCCTGATCTCCTTCCTGCTGGTGTTTCTGCAGAAGGGCGCCATTCAGATCGCCTCCCAGTTCAACCTGAATGACTACGCCTCCAATATCATTACGGGCATCATCCTGTTCTTCATTCTGGGCAGCGAATTCTTCATCAACTACCGCATCATCCTGCGGGGCGGAAAGGAGGGGGCCAAATGAGCGTCGACCAAATTGTTCAGCTGATTCAGTCTGCTATCCAGTTCGGCACCGTCATTCTGTTCGGCGCCATGGGCGAGATCCTGACAGAGAAATCCGGCAACCTGAACCTGGGCGTCCCCGGGATCATGTATCTGGGCGGTATTGCGGGACTGGCGGCCTCCTTCTTCTATGAGTTCAACAATCCCGATCCCTCCGGTTTCGTGTGTCTGGTGATCTCTCTGCTGGCGGCGTTCGCCGCCTCCGCCCTGGGCGGTCTGCTGTACAGTTTCCTGACCATCACCCTCCGGGCCAACCAGAACGTCACCGGCCTGACGCTGACCATCTTCGGCGGCGGTGTGGCCAACTTCTTCGGCGGCACCCTGAACTCCATGGCCGGCGGCGTGGGCCAGATCTCCGTAGCCGCCACCAGCGCCGTGTACCGGGCCACCATCCCCGGCCTGTCGGACCTGGGGCTTCCTGGGCGGCTGCTGTTCAGCTATGGCTTCATGGTATATCTGGCCATTGTGCTGGCCGTGGTGCTGCAGCTGTTCCTCAACCGCACCCGGCCGGGCCTGAACCTGCGGTCCGTGGGTGAGAATCCTGCCACGGCCGATGCGGCGGGCATCAACGTCTCCCGCAACAAGTACCTGGCCACCTGCGTGGGCGCCGGTGTCTCCGGTCTCGGCGGCCTGTACTACACCATGGACTACATCAAGGGCACCTGGGCCAACGACGGCACCATCGAGTCCCTGGGCTGGCTGGCCGTGGCGCTGGTGATCTTCGCCACCTGGCGGACAGTCAACGCTATCTGGGGCTCCTACCTGTTCGGCCTGCTGTTCTGGGTGTACCTCATCATCCCCGGCCTGGGCCGGCGGGACACGTACCTCTTCAACATGCTGCCGTATCTCGTGACCATCGCGGTGCTGATTTTTGTCTCCCTGCGGAACAAGAAGGAGAATCAGCCCCCCGCCAGCCTGGGTCTGGCGTATTTCCGGGAGGAACGGTAGCTTCTCCCCATACAAATCAAGAGCGCCGCGGCCAAAAGCCGCGGCGCTCTTTTCGTCTGTTCACTTCTCCGCCTGGTGGTTCCGGGCTGCGGTGAGGATATTGCGCATCAGCATGGCCCGGGTCATGGGCCCCACGCCGCCGGGCACCGGAGTGATGTAGGATGCCTTGGGTTCTACCGCGGCGAAGTCTACATCGCCGCAGAGCCTGCCCTCGCTGTTCCGGTTCATGGCCACGTCGATGACCACGGCCCCTTCCTTCACCATACCCGGCGTGACAAGACCCACCCGGCCCACAGCGGACACCAGGATGTCCGCCTCCCGGGTGATGGCCGCCAGTCCCGGCGTCTTGGAGTGGCAGACCGTCACGGTGCCGTCCTGCTGGAGCAGCAGCATGGCCATGGGCTTGCCCACGATGTTGCTGCGGCCCAGCACCACGCACCGCCTGCCCCGGACGGGGATGCCGTATTCCCGCAGCATCTCCATGACGCCGGCAGGGGTGCATGGCAGAAACACCGGATCACCGATCATCAGGCGGCCCACGTTATAGGGGTGGAAGCAATCCACGTCCTTGTCCCGGGCGATGGCGTTCAGCACCGCCTCCTCGTCCAGATGCCCGGGCAAAGGAAGCTGGCACAGGATGCCGTCCACCTGTGGGTCGCGGTTGAGCTCCTGGATCAGGTCCAGCAGCGTCTCCTGTGTGGTGTCCTCCGGCAGGGCGTGCTCAAAGCTTAAAAAACCGCACTCGGCGCAGTCCTTTTCCTTCCCGGTCACATAGACCCGGGAGGCGGGGTCATTCCCCACCAGGATCACCGCAAGGCCCGGCCGCCGGTACAGGGACTTCGCTGCCTCTGCCGTCTGCGCCTTGACCTTGGCCGCCAGCGCCTTGCCGTCAATGCGTGTTGCCATCAGTCTCTCCCCCTTCCCCGTTTTGGGTCTCCGGCGGCTGGGGGAGCTCCGGCTCCTCCTGTCCGGCAGGGACACTCTCTCCCGCTTCCGCCGTGGAAATATCCGCCTCTGCCGTCCCCTCGGCGGCTTCCGCCGCCACCTGATTCACCAGCAACTCATCCCGCGAGTGCTTTTTGATCTTGATGTTGTAGAACAGCATCACCGCGGCGGTGACTGCCAGAAGCAGACTCAGCGCCTGAGACACCCGGATGGGCTGCCCCAGGAACGTCCAGTTAAAGAGATACAGGCTGTCCGTCCGCAGCCCCTCGATCCAGAACCGGCCCAGGCCGTACCACAGGAAGTAGAACCAGGTGTTCTCCCCATCGAACCGGCGGGCTTTGGAGACCACGAGCAGGATCAGCAGAAGCCCGATCAGATTCCACAGGCTCTCATAGAAAAACGTGGGATGGACCTCGATATACTCCGTGGCGCTGGTCCACAGGCGCATCCGCCAGGGCAGCGTGGTCTCGGCGCCGAAGGCCTCCCGATTGATGAAGTTGGCCCAGCGGCCGATGCACTGGCCCAGCAGCAGGCCCATCACCGCCAGGTCCGTCATGGCGCCCATCTTGATCTTCTTGTGCCGGGTGTAGAAAAATGCCACGATGGCCCCGGCAATCACCGCGCCGTAGATGGCTAGGCCGCCGTCCCAGACCGCCACCATCTCGCCCCAGTTTAAGCTGCCATCGGCGTTGCGGTAGAGGTCCAGATAGAAGATCACATAGTAAAGGCGGGCGCCGATGATGCAGCTGGGCACCGCCCACAGCACCATATCCAGCACATTGTCCTCTGTCAGGCCGTAGCGCTTGGCCTGCTTCATGCACAGCACCAGGCCCGCCAGCAGGCCGATGGCCAAAATGATGCCGTACCAGTAGATCCCATGGCCGATATGAACGGCGATAGGGTCGGGATTGAAGGACCAGTCCCCGAACAGGCCGGGAAAGCTGATGGGCATATCCTGTAATGCTCTCAAATGGGGTTCCCCCTCTTTCTCTGTCTTGGATTCAGTTCTCCCTGGGCACGATCTCGCTGAGCACAGCCCGCTCCGCGGTCAGATTGCGGCGCAGGAAGGCGGCCACGTCCTCTTTGGTGATGGAGTCGAACACCTGGGGGAAGCGGAAGGGATCATAGCCGTGGAAATACCCCTCCGTCAGGGTCACGGCGATGTTCTCAAAGGAGTTCAGCCCCCGGAGGTTGGAGCCGAAGGACGCCCGGCGCACCCGCTGGTAATAGTCCTCGTCGATGCCCTCCGCTGCCAGGCGCTCCGCCTCCCTCTGGATCTCAGCGGCAGCCCGGCGGGCGTCCTTGCTGTCGCCGCCGGCATAGAGGTATGCCACGCCCGGCATCATCTCAAAGGCGCCGCCGAAGCTGGTGTTGATGACCCCCTCCTCATAAAGCCGCTGGTACAGGGGGCTGGAATCCCCCAGCAGGATGTCGCAGGCCATGTCTCCCAGAACGGCGGTACGGAGGTAGTCCTCCCCGTCCGCCGCCGGGGCGCACTTGTAGGCCGTCAGGAACTGAGGGGCAGAGACCTCCATGGCCATGCGGGTCTCCTTTGCCGCCACCTGGGCGGGTTCCTGGCCGTAGTCCCGGGGGATCGCAGGCCCGCCCTCCCGGGGTAGGATCCGCCGGGCCAGGTCCGCCACATGGACCGGATCCACGTTGCCCACCACTGTCAAAATCATGTTGGAGGGGGTGTAGAATGCCTTGTGGCAGTCGTACAGTGTCTCCGCTGTGATGTGGGAGATACTCTCCACCGTCCCGGCGATAGAGGTCCGGGCAGTGCTCTTCTGGTACAGGGCCTGCATCATCCGGGTGTAGAGCTGCCAGTCGGGGTTGTCCTCGATCATGCGGATCTCCTGGCCGATGATGCCCTGCTCCTTGGCCACGCTCTCCTCCGTGAAATAGGGGATAGAGACGAAGGACAGCAGGATCTCCAGATTCTCCTCAAAGTGCTCCGTGGAGTCGAAGTAGTAGCCGGTCATGGCGTTGGAGGTGAAGGCATTGGGCTCCGCGCCGTTTTTCGCCAGCTCCTGGAGGGCGTTACCCTCCTTGGTGTCGAACATCTTGTGCTCCAGGTAGTGGGCAATGCCCGCCGGTGTGTCCAGCCACTTACCGTCCAGACAGAAGCGGGTGTCCATCCCGCCGTACCGGGCGGCAAAGAAGGCGTACTTCTTGGCGTGCTCCGGCTTGGGGACCACGCAGACCTGCAATCCGTTGGGCAGCACCTCCCGGTAGACGGACTCGCCGATCCGCTCGTAAAACGTCTGCTTCATTCCGCAGTCTCCTTTCCCTTCAGGAAGTACACCGTATCCAGAGAGACGGTCTGCATGGCGTCAAAGATGCGTTCCGCCGTCACGTGCCGCACCTGCTCCGCCAGCAGCTCCGGCGTGTCCTCCTGTCCGGTGGCCGCCTGGCCCAGGTAGAAGTTCTCCAGCTTCCCCTGGGAATCTCCCATGGAGGCGTAGGCATTCAGCAGCGTACTGCGGGCGCCCTCCAGCTCCCAGTCCTCCAGGCGGCCAGCCTGCACGGCGGCCAGCTGGGCCATGATCTCGTCATAGGCCTTCTGGTAGTTCTGGAACTCAATGCCGGAGGAGACGGTGATGAGCCGCTTCTGCCGGTGGTAGGCGGACGAGGCGTAGTAGCACAGGGACAGCTTCTCCCGCACGTTCAAAAACAGCTTGGAGTTGCTGCTGCCGCCAAACAGGGTATTGCCCATCAGCGCGGCGGCGTAGTCGTCGCTGCCGCAGGCAAAGCCCATACCCAGCTTGCCCTGAGTCACGTCCATGGCCTCCTCCACCCGCTTCACCTCGGTCCGAGCCGGATGGGGCGTGGACGGAGCGATGTCCCGGATCCCATCCCTGGGCAGCGTGGCGAAAGCTGCGGCCAACGCCTCCCGTACCCGCTCCAGGGATGCGCTGCCGCAGTAGAACAGCTCCAGCCTGGCGGTGGCAAGCAGCTCTCCGTACAGGGCGTGGAGCTTTGGCATCTGCAGCTTCTCCGCACCCGCCTCGTCGCCCAGGCGGCTGATGCCGTAGGGCTCCCCGTCGCACATCTCCCGCAGCAATCGGGCGTAGGCATACTCCCGCTTGTCATTCACCTGGCTGCGGATGGCGTCAATCAGGTTGGTCTTCTCCCCCTCAAAATAAGCGGTCACAAAGCGGCCCCGCTCGGTCACGGGATCGCACAGCAGCTCTCCCAACAGCTCCGCCACCGGCTCCAGCAGCTGTTCCCCACCGGGGATGTAGCTGTCGTCTGCTTGCGGACGGTGTAGTCCACAGAGGCACCGTACAGCCGGTCCAGCCGGGCGGACAACGCCCCCAGGTCGGGATAGCGCACCGTGCCCCGGCGCAGGATGGCCGGCAGCAGCGCATAAGCGGAGGCAGTCTCCTGCTGCAGCGGGGTGACGAACTGGGCGGAGAGCAGGCTGGTCTTGAACTTTCTGGCCGGCAGATAGGTGAGATACACCCCGTCGGCCAGTTGGATTCTGGTTCTTTCCAAGGTCTCAACTCCTCTTCTGTGGAATACAACATGGGATTATTATAGTATATCTCTTCCCATAATTCAAATTCTTTCTTGCCGACTTATGCGGTATCTGGTAAAATCAGTCTCAACAAGAGGAAAAGGTGGGATCTTCATGACCACGCCCGGCTTTGGCGGCATGGGGCTTTTAGACTCCTTTATGTTCGGCGGCGGATTCGAAATTTTGTTCTTTCTGATCTTCGCCCTGGTGCTCTGTCTCTTCATTGTGATGATCGTCCGGGGTGTCAGCCAGTGGCACCGGAACAACAACTCCCCCCGGTTGACGGTGGAGGCCACTGTGGTGGCCAAGCGGATCGATGTCTCCCACCATCACCACGGAGGCGAGACCCATCACATGACCACCTCCACCCGGTACTATGTCACCTTTCAGGTGGAGAGCGGTGACCGGATGGAGTTCTCCGTCAGTGGCCGGGAGTATGGTCTCCTGGTGGAAGGGGACACGGGCCGCCTGACCTTTCAGGGCACCCGCTATCTAGGCTTCACACAGCCGTGATGCAGAAAATCAGACAGCTGCTCCGATGGGGAGCAGCTGTCTTTCTCATTGCGGCGGCAGGTCTGGCCCCGCCAGAACCCGCAGGAAATTGCCCCGGGCGACCATTTCCAGCTCCTGCCGGTTCATCCCCAGCTTTTCCAGCCAGTAGAAGAGGTTCCGGATGTGGGCGGCGCTTTCCAGGCCCTCTGCCCCCTCGTTTCCAGGGCCCATAAACTCGCAGAAGTCGAAGCCGCAGCCCACATGCTCCACCCCCATGACCTCCGCCATGTGGACGGCGTGGAGGGCCAGGGTCCTGGCGGTCTGCTGCCGGGGCTCGGCGTGGACAAAGCCGTGGAAGGCGTTCAGCCCCACCACGCCGCCGGTGTCCCGGATGCGGCGCAGCTGGTCGTCGGACAGGTTCCGGCGCACATCGCACAGGGCACGGCAGTTGGAGTGGGATGCGATCACCGGCCCGGCGGCCAGGTCCATCACGTCCCAGAAGCCGCCGTCGTTCAGATGGGACACGTCCACCACCATCCCCAGTTCTCCCATCCGGCGCACCGCCCGGCGTCCCGCCTCCGTCAGCCCCGCCTGAGGATCGCCTCCGGCTCCGGCGGCCAGGGCATTGGTCTCGTTCCAGGTGAGCATCCCCAGCCGGGCGCCCTGGCCGTAGTACCAGTCCACGCCGGCGGGGTTCCCGCCGATGGCCGCCATGCCCTCCACCGCCAGGAAGGCGTAGATTTGGCCCGCTGCCCGGGCAGCCTCTGCCTCCGCTGCGGTGTGGACCGGGCGGATTTGCGGACATTCCGCCAGGTCTGCCCGGGCACAGGCAAATATCTGATGGGTGCGGCCCAAATTGGATGCAGGATCCTTCCAGGCGGTGTCCTTCCAGAACGTCTCTCGGGGACCGCTGGCCCAGACGGCCAGCACCAGCCCCTCCACGCCGCCCCGCCGCAGCCGGTCCAGATGGTGGTGCTCCAGCACCCGCCGCTCCCCCAGCAGGCGCCGCCGGGTCACATCGTACAGCAGATCCGAATGCGCGTCGAATACCATAAACTCCCTCCGTTCTGTTCAGTCCCTCTCAGTCTATGCCGCAAACGCGGATTTGGCAAGCCGTTCCGGTCTGCCGGAGGGGAATTTTTTCCGGATTTCTTTCGTTTTTCCCCTTGACTTTTCCGGCAAAATCCTGTAAACTATTTCTCGTTGTAAAGGAATACAGCTTTACAGAAATGAGGGAGTTCATGAAAAATCAGACATACCGCA
>ENA-UEQO01003724-UEQO01003724.1-human-gut-metagenome-genome-assembly--contig:-NODE-3724-length-11510-cov-6.025540_pt1 | contig 11510 bp, 10 predicted proteins | sample MGYA00242938_ERZ507940 | MGnify/ENA primary metagenome ERZ507940 (study PRJEB26167, sample SAMN06115517) | human gut metagenome | host: Homo sapiens | place: China:Chongqing | collected 2014-12-03... | reverse complement strand
TTTCGCTTTCTTCATGCCCCACTGGATGCCCCCGTTGGGCATTGGAGGGCTTCGTGGGATCTTGAAAATATATTGCTGTTCCTAATATAGAGTAATTATATGATATTTTATAAAGGTTACGGTTCGGATCGCTGCGTTTTTTCGTCATGCGGGAGCCGAGGCCCTTGACATGATTATAACGGGACAGTACTGTCCAATCATCATATTTTGGCATTGAGTTCCATGATGTGGAACTTAAGGGGCCGAATCTTCCTTCCCTAAAGCCTTCCGCCCGGCGTCCCCGGCCCTTTCGGAGACGGGATCGCAAGCCCCCTTTATGGCGGGCACTGGGGCGTTCCAACGCATATTCATTTTTTGGAACATAATTCCAAAATAGGTTCATCCTGTGGCTGTTCATCACTTCAACCAGCAAGGAGAGCGAAATGAAACTTGGAAAGGCGTTCAGGAACATTGCCGTATTGGGAGCGTTGGCAGCACTTCTAGGGGGATTCCCGGCGCAGGCCGCCGAGTATCCCACGAAGGAAATCCGTATCATCCAGCCGTATCCTTCCGGCGGCTTCAACGATGTCGTCACCCGCAAGATGGCGGAAGTCATCGCACAGGATCAATTGCTTTCCAAAGATATTCTGGCTGTAGCCATCACCGGGGCCAATACCCGCAACGCGCTGCAGACCGTTCTGGACGCCGCGCCGGACGGCTACACCCTGCTCATGCACCATACCGCGCTCGTGGCGACCAAGGTTTCCGGACAGTTGCCCATCGGCTACACGGATTTTGAAATGCTCGGCGGCCTGTGTGCCGGGCCCATCGCCATCGACGTGATGAAGGACTCCCCGTGGAAGAACGTGCAGGAGATGATCGCCGACGTGAAGGCGCATCCCGGCAAGTATACGATGGCCCTGCCGGGCACGGGCGGCACGGCGCACATCGCCACGCTGCACTTCCTGAAGCTGGCCGGCATCCCGGTCAATGCCTTCCGGTATCTCCCCCTCAGCGGCGGGGCCGAAACCATGAAGGCTCTGCTCGGCAAGAAGGTCGACATCCGCTGCGCAACGGCCGCCGACTCCATGCGGGCCTGTCTCGGCGGCGACGTACGCGCGCTGGTCGTTTTGACCCACTTGAGCCTGCCCGCCTTCAAGGGCGTCCCCACGCTCAAGGACATGGGCCTTCCCGATTCCCTCCATATCCGTATGGGCCTGTTCGCCCCCAAGGGAACCCCGCAGGACGTGAAGGACAAGTGGACGGCCATCCTCAAGACCGTGACAGAGGATGAAGGTTTTAAGGCCTTCATGGACGAGCGCGGTTCCCCGGCCCAGTTCTCGACGCCCGCGGAATGGGCGAAGATCTACGAAAGCGACACGCGGCTTGTGACCGACATCCTCAATGCCCAGCAATAGCCGGGGCGTCCGGGGCGGACCCCGCCCCGGACCGTTTCCCGCCGTGCACAAGGAACCATACGGAGCTGCGCGTATGACTGAACAAACCGTTCCTCGGGGCACCGGTCTGGGGATTGCCGCCGAACTGGCCTTTTCCCTGATGCTGATAGCCTTCGGCTGTCTGTGCATCGATACGACCGTGCCTGAAGTCATCAATTTTATGGTGGTGGAATACCTCGATTCCGCCCTCTACTCGCAAATCGTCGGCGCCATGCTTGTCTGTTCGGGGCTGTATCAGGGGGTTATGGCCGTCAGGCGGCGCGCCGAGCCGCGTTTCGTCCCCTTGAGTATGCTGCTCGGGCTCGTCATGACGGCCATCTATATCTTGGGGTTCGCCTATGTGGGGTTCTACGTCTCCACGTTCGTGTTCCTGTTCGGCTATTCGCTGCTCATCGAGCCGCCGGACGAACGGAACGTCGTGAGCAAGGCCTTGTTCGCCTTTATCTCCGTAGCCGTCCTCTATGGCCTGTTTTCCGTATTCAAGATTTATCTCCCCACAACATGGCTGTTCTGACGCCGCGCGTCGACCCGCAACGTCGAAGGAGCCTTTATGACCGATCTCGTCAATGCGTTTATGGGAGTTTTCGATCCGGTTTCCTTCGCCCTCATCACCGGGGGCACCATCTTCGGCATCATCTTCGGGGCCATCCCCGGCCTGACGGCGACGCTCGCCGTCATCCTGCTCATCCCGCTGAGCTACGGCCTCGAACCCACGCAGGGCATTAGTATGCTCGTCGGCGTGTACATCGGCGGCATTTCCGGCGGGGTGGTGGCCGCCGTGCTGCTCGGTATGCCGGGCACGCCATCCTCGATGGTGACCGTGCTCGATGGGTTCGCGCTAGCCAAGCAGGGACGGGCGGGCAAGGCCCTTGGCGCGGGCGTCACCGCCAACCTCGCGGGCAGCTTCATCGGCTGGCTTTTCCTCATCGCGCTGGCCCCGCAGGTGGCGCGGTTCGCGCTGGAATTCGGGCCCATCGAAAACACGGCGGTCCTGCTGTTCGGGTTCACGGCGGTCATCAGCCTTTCCGGCGGCTCCATCACCAAAGGGATCTGCATGACCGCACTCGGCATGGCTTTCTCCACGGTGGGCGTGGACCCCATCAGCAGCATGGAGCGCAACACCCTCGGCTTTTCCGTCCTGACCAACGGCATCAGCCAGATGCCCGCCATGATCGGCCTGTTCGTGGTCGCGCAGGCGTTCGCCGAGATGGATACCCTATCCGAGCGGTTCATCATCGCGGCGAGCAGGCTGACCGACCGGTTCATGTCACTGACGGAACTTCGTGCGTCGCTGCCCAACTTCATCCGTTCCGGGCTCATCGGCACGGCCATCGGCATTCTGCCGGGCATCGGCGGGACGCTGGCCAGCGTGGTGGCCTATGATCAGCAAAAGAGGGCGGCCAAGCATCCCGAAAACTACGGGCGGGGCGAGCTTCAGGGCATCATCGCCTCCGAGACGGCGAACAACGCCACCATCGGCGGCGCGCTGATCCCTTTCCTCGCGCTCGGCATCCCCGGCGACACCGTGACGGCCGCGCTGCTCGGCGGCCTGCAGATCCACGGGCTCGATCCGGGCCCCATCCTGTTCAGCCGCCACATGGACATGGTGTACGGCGTATTCGTGGCGTTCATCCTCTCCTGCGTGGTCATGTACGTGTTCATGCAGTTCGTGGGGACCTACGTGTTCCCCGTCGCCCTGCGCCTCCAGAAGAAGTACATCCTGCCGCTCGTCATGGTGATGAGCCTGATCGGCTGCTACAACATGGAATATTCCATGATGGCGGTCTGGGTGGCTCTGGCTTTCGGCGTTCTGGGCTATGTGCTGAAAAAATTCCGGTATCCGCTCATGCCACTGATCATAGGACTCATCCTTGGCCCCATGTTCGAACGGGAACTCCGTCTGGCCTGCATTCAGGCGGGGGGGAGCTTCGCGGAATTTCTTTCCAGCCCCATCGCGCTCGTGTTTTTGGCCCTGACGGTCCTTTCTCTGGCGGTCGCCCTGCGAAAGGGCGCGCTCCTCAGAAAGGGCTAATTACACCATACAAAGTAGGGAGTTGCACATGTTCAAGGTGGTATGCGTCGGCGCCTTTCACCGGAAGGGGATCAAACTGCTGGAATCCCGGCCGGATCTGGTGACCTACGAAGTGTTGACGGATTTGTCCCCCGAAAACGTCGCCCGCGGCGTGGCCGGGGCGGACGCCGTGGTGGTCCGCACAACCCCGCTTCCGCGGGAAACGCTGGAGCGCGCCGATCGCCTGCGGATCGTGTCGCGGCACGGCGTGGGGACGGACAATGTGGACGTGGCCTATTTGTCCTCGCGGAAAATCCCTATGGCCATCGCCATCGACTCCAACGTGGGGTCCGTGGCCGAACACACGCTCATGATGCTGCTGGCGCTGGCCAAGGATGCGATGGCGGGTGACCGGGCTACGCGATCCGGGGATTTCGCCTGGCGTGATCGGCGGACGGCGTCGGACGTGGCGGGCAAGTCGGCGCTGATCATGGGGTTTGGGCGCATCGGGCAGCGCGTGGGCGCGTTGTGCCGGGCGCTGGGGCTGCGTGTTGCGGCTTTTGACCCGTACATGGAGCGGAGCCCCGTGGAAGGGGTGGAAATGGTGAAGGATTTCCGTGCTATCCTGCCGGAAACCGATTTCCTGTGCCTCCATCTGCCGTCCACGCCGGAAACGCGGGACTTGATCGGTGCGGGCGAGTTGGCTCTGCTCAAACGGGGAGCCTTCGTGCTCAACTGCGCGCGCGGAGGAATCGTTGACGAGGACGTGCTGTGCGATGCGCTGGAGAGCGGGCATCTCGGCGGCGCGGGACTCGACGTTTTCGCCAAGGAGCCACCGGATACGGCGCACCGCCTGTTCCGGCAGGAGAAGGTTCTCCTGAGCCCCCACAACGCGGCGCTGACCGAGGAATGCGCCATACGCATGGCTACGCAGGCCGTGCAGAACGTCCTCGACTGTCTTGACGGAAAACTCCAGCCCCGCGTGGTGATGAACCGCCGCGAGATCGGCATGGCCTGATTTTTTCCTTGCAAATAGTGCTGGTTGTGAAGCGACCCATTGGGGCCGTATCCGTTTCTGCGCGCTTTTTTCACCGGGCGCGTCCCTTCCGGCGGCTGTGCCGGAGCCAAGCTTGAGGAGCGAATCATGTTTGATATCCGTGAACGCGTATTGAGAGGGGATTTTGTGGCTGGGACGTGGTGCAGCCTGAACTCGCCCGCCGCCGCCGAGATCACGGGCCTGTGCGGGTTCGATTGGGCTTTGCTGGATTCCGAGCACGCCCCGACCACCACCGCCGGGCTCATGGCGCAGATGCAGGCCCTGGGCCGTTTCCCCACCGCACCCATCGTACGTATCCCGTGGCTGGACAGGGTGGCGATCAAGTGGAGCCTCGACATCGGGGCGGCGGGCATCATGGTGCCCTATGTGGAAACGGAGGAACAGGCGCGGGAGGCGGTGTCGTTCATGCGCTACGCTCCGGAAGGCGTGCGGGGCGTGGCCGGGGCTACGCGGGCTTCGGATTTCGGGTTCGGCTTCAAGGACTATTTTGCGGAATCCAACAAGCGCCTGCTGACCGTGGCCCAGATGGAGACGCAACTTGCCGTGGACAACAGCCGGGCCATCGCGGCGGTGGACGGTGTGGACGTGCTGTTCGTGGGGCCGATGGATCTGAGCGCCAGCCTGAACTTGCCCGAACGGTTCGCGGACCCGGCGTTCATGGATGTTTTGCAGCTCGTTTCCGACAACGCCCGCGCCGAAGGCAAGGCCTGCGGCATCCTGCTGCCGGATGCCACGCTGATCCCGACGCTCAAGGAAATGGGCTATACGTTCGTGGCGGTGTCCTCGGACGTCAATGTGCTGACCAAGCACCTCAAGGCCATTGAGAGGGCCTTACACGGCTAAGAAAGCGAGGGGGGCAGCCCCCCTTGCTTCATCTTATGTCCATTGCTGGTCTGCCGCGTTGTAACCCATGCGGCTGGAAATGAGGGCGGCGGCCTCGACGACCTGTTCCGCGTATTCAAGGATGTCCCTGTCGTGCAGGGGCACGATGATTGTGATGCTGATGGCGGCGATGCACTTGCCGGAAAAATCGAAGATGGGGGCGGCCACGCCGTCCACCTGCGGGTTGGCCTCGTGCCGGTTGACGGCGTACCCGAGTCTGCGGGCCTCTTTCAGGCTTTCCTTGAACTGGGCCACGTCACAGACGGTATTGGGCGTCATGGGCGGCAGGCCGTGGGTTTCGATGAGCCGGTCAAGCTCCTCCTCGGGCAGGTAGGCGAGCTGGCATTTGCCGAGCGCCGTGCAGTAGGCGGGCCGCGTGCTGCCGACGTCCTGCTTGATGGTGATGCGGGGGGCTATCTTTTGGAGGTAGACGATTTCAAAGCCGCTCAGGGTGCAGATGCACACGGTCAGCTTTGTGGCGTCGTACAGGGCTCTGGCAATGCTGTAGCCCGTGGAGGCCACGCTCGTATGCAGGGCCTTGGCCCCGAGGCAGACGATCTGAGAGCCGAGCACATATTCGGAATGGCGGTCGATGGATACGTACTGATGGGCGACCAGACTTTTCAGCAGGCGGTGAACCGTTGTCTTGGACATGCCGGAAAGGTTGACTATCTGAGTCAGGGTCAACGGTTCCCTGCTTTCGCCGATAATATTGAGTATTGTAAATGCTTTGGTGAGGACCTGTACGTGGCCGACCTGTTTATCGAACATGCGGAGCAGACTCCCGGAGCCGTTTGGGTGTGGTGCGCGCCCCAGCGCGCTAGATTCCGGGGCGCCGCCCGGAAAGGCGTCTTTTCGCGGAAACGCCGGAGATGCCCGCCCCGAGGCGGAACGTTTAAAAAGCGATAGAATACAAAACGTTATATACTATACGTATCTTCTTGTAATAGCAAGAAAAACAGTCTTCTTTATAGACCAAGAGCCCACAAAAGTCCAGACCGCCCCGTTTTCCGTCCAGAGTGTCACAGAAAGGGAGGAAGGCCCGATCCGGGGGATGCCTGAGCGAAGGCCCTTCGTGGGATATGTCATGAGCGGGATTCACGCGGAACGGTGGGATTCAGGGCTGCCGGAGGGCCCCACCCCGGAGCGACGAGCGAGCCTTCCGCATCGAATCGGAACACGCCGGATTCGGGAGAGACGCGGCAGTCGGGGCGGGCGGACAGTTCCTCCGCGAGGGCGGCGCTCGCCCAGAACGTGTTCAGGGAGAGGGTGTCTCGAATGTAGGCCAGACGGACGGGGCGCGGCCCCGCGCCGCACGTTTTGATGAGACCGCGCACGGCGGCCTCGTCCGAGGGCATGACAAGAGGGATGGCGGCCGCCTTGAGGCTCGTGCTGGTGATGGCGTTGGCGTAGGTGGACTCGAAATCCGCGCTATCGACCAGACGCTGGGTGACGACATCGGCGTTGCCCATGCCGGTGGCATTGCCTCCGCTCGCTTCGGTCAGTCGCAGGACGCCGAGCCGTGCGGCCTTGAGCCCGCCTGTCTTGTAGGGACTTGGTGAACGTCCGGTAATATTGGGGTCCATGCCCGAACCGGAAATGTCCTTGCCCATGCGGTCGACGAGAAGGACATCCAGATCGTCCACGGGGAGCGACCCCATCCGGGCACGAGCTTCAACAAGCAGGGCTTGGTCACGTTCCAGCAGTCGTTCCGGGAGGACGGCTTCAAGGAGGCAAACCCGATCATGCGCGTTCTCGACCACGGCCAATCCCCCGAGCAGGGACGGCTTGCGCTCCAGCAGGAGCCGGGCCATTTGCGGCATGACCTCCGCGAACCGCCCGAACCCGAGGCTGTGGCAGCAGTCCGCACCGTTGCGCTTGCCGAGGCCGATGACCAGCATTTTGACGAGCCCGCTTTCGTGCGGCCCGGTGAAGGCTGTATGCGGCTTGACCCGGTTGATGACGAACACCCCGTCGGCGGAGGTGGCGTGCGCATCCATATGGACGGGGAGTCCGTTGTCCAGCGTACCGATCACGATCGTATCCATCCCCGCCCGGATCGGGCATCCGGCCGATGCGGCGGTCACGCCCAGATGCTCCAGCACGCGGAGCTGTCCTTCGGCTGTGGCCCCGCCGTGGCTTCCCATGCACGGGACAAGAAAAGGCCGCGCCCCGCGCTCCCTGAACCAGTCCACTGTCGCCCGGACGATCTGTGGCAAACCGGCTATCCCCCGGGAACCTACGCCTATGGCGACTTCCCCGTTGGGCAGGAGGCGTTCCGCCACCCCGGACGCATTCAGAGCGTCACGGACGGAACGGGGAATATCGGAGAGCCCGTCGTCCGGAATGTGGCGGGTAACCCGGTGCAGAAAAGGCAGTTCGATCCCTGTGAGTAGCGAAGTCAATAAGGGCATGGCATCCTCCGCCTACGAAGTTCCATATTATGGAACAAAATTTCTTATAACGGAACACGGAAGTGACTATACCCAATGGCCGGACACATGGCAACACGAAGAAAGGCGGTGGGCAGGTTCGGCACAGGGTGCCTCCGATCCTGAACGTTTCGGATGAGGTGCACGAGTGGAATGGTATGGCCGGTTCTGTCCGGGAAAGCTCGGATAGCGTGCACTGGTGCGGACAGGCGTTCCGAGACTTGGCGTGGAAGGCGAACGCCGCATCTGGGGCAAACGGCTAGCTTCGGGCAGGGATGCCTGCTTTGCCGGGGAACGGATGCCGGATGCGCGGCGGGGTGGACGCATCCCCCGTGCAGGAAATCGGTTTGGCGGGTCATGTCTTTTCAGGGGCGGTTGTCCACAATCAAGGAGGACGAGCATGGATCTCAAACTGCAAGGACGGGTGGTTGCGATTACAGGCGGCGCCTCCGGCATTGGCCGGAGCTGCGCGCTGCGTTACTTGGAAGAAGGCTGCCGGGTGGCGGTGTGCGGCCGGAACCGGGCCAAACTGGAGGTGTTCCGGCGCCAGTGCCGTGAGGCCGGGCACGAGGTGCTGTGCGTAGAGGCGGACGTGGCGGACACGGAGGCGCTGGAGAGGTTCGCGGACACGGCGGTGTCTCATTTCGGACGGCTGGACGTATGGTACAACAACGCCGGAATGGGCATCTACAAGCCGCTCATGGACGTCAGCCTTGAAGAATGGGACGGGCTTATGGGGATCAACCTGCGCGGCGTGTTCGCGGGGTCACGGCTGGCCGCCGAGCGTATGCAGCAAGGTGGGGTCATCGTAAACGCCTCGTCGTTCGCGGCCCGGATGCCCGTGGCCGGGAACGGGGCGTATGCCGTATCCAAGTGGGGCGTGGAGGCGCTGACCCGCGTGCTGGCGGCGGAACTGGCGGCACGCGGCATCCGAGGGCGTTGCGCTCGATCCGTCGTTTATTTTCGACGTACAGGTCAAGCGCCTGCACGAGTATAAGCGCCAGCTGCTCAATGCGCTGAGCATCATGGACCTGTATCTGTCTATCAAGGACGGCAGCATCAAGGATTTCACACCGACCGCCTTTATCTTCGGCGCAAAGGCTGCCCCCGGCTACCGCCGTGCAAAGGCAATTATTCATTATATAAACCGCGTGGCCGATCTCATCAACAGCGATCCTGCTATGGACGGCGTGATGAAGGTCGTCTTCGTGCAGAACTATAACTGCTCCTATGCAGAGCACATCATTCCCGCCGCTGATATTTCCGAGCAGATCTCTCCGGCCGGTACGGAGGCTTCCGGCACGGGCAATATGAAGCTCATGCTGAACGGCGCTGTGACGCTCGGCACGCTCGACGGCGCGAACGTCGAGATCGCAGAGCAGGCGGGCAGCGAGAACGAGTATATCTTCGGCGCGACCGTCGAGGAGATCAACATGGTAAAGCCCAATTACAACGCCTGCAGCTTCTACGAGGCGAACCCGAACCTGCGCCGCGCGGTCGACACCCTGATCGACGGAACTGTCCCGACCGATGAGGAGCAGCACGAGCTCTATACGTCCCTGCTCGAAGGTGCAAGCTGGCATAAGCCGGATCAGTATTTCATCTTCTACGACTTCGACAGCTACAAAAAGGCCCGTCTGCGCGTGAACCATGACTACTGCGACCGCATCGCCTTTGGCCGCAAGTGCCTCATGAACGTCGCCTCCGCCGGCAAGTTCTCCTCTGACCGCACCATCCGCCAGTATGCCGAAGACATCTGGCACATCCAACCTGTCAAATAAAAAAGCAAAGCGCAGGGCCGGAGAACCGGTCTTGCGCTCTGCGTCTATACGAAGGAAAAAGAAAGATGTTTGATTATTTGATTCAAAACGGTACTCTGATCGTCGGAACTGGCGCACCGGCGGCCGCAGGCGATGTTGCGATTAAAGACGGAAAAATCGCCGCAGTCGGCGATCTCAGGGGCGCCTCTGCCGGGGCGGTTCTTGACGCGTCAGGGAAGTACGTCACGCCCGGCTTCATCGATATCCACCGCCATGCCGACGCGGCGCTCTTCCGCCCGCATTTCGGCGAACTTGAGTTGAAACAGGGCCTGACCACGACCGTCAACGGCAACTGCGGCCTGTCCGTCACGCCTTGCGCCGGGGCATACAAAAAAGAGATCGAGGCATATCTGACCCCGGTTGCGGGCGCGCTGCCGGAGAACGCCGATTTTTCCAGCCTCGCTTCCTATCTGTGCGCTGCAAAAAAGACCCCCAGCCCCATCAACACCGCCATGCTGGCGGGCAGCGGCACCATCCGCGCCTGCGCGGCAGGCTTCGGCACGCCCGAGCTTGACGCGGCCCAGATGGCTGAGATCCACCGCCTGATCGAGCAGGAGCTTGCTGCAGGCGCGCTTGGCGTTTCGCTGGGCCTCGGCTACGCGCCGGACTGCTTCTATTCGACCGAAGCGCTCATCGAAGCGCTTCAGCCGCTTAAAAATTCCGGCATTCCCATCACAGTCCATATGCGGCAGGAAGGCAGCGGCGTGGTCGACGCGCTCCGCGAAATGATCACCGCCGCAAAGGCACTGCATACCCCCGTCGAGGTCAGCCACCTTAAATCCATCGGCAAGGCCAACTGGCACCGCTGCACGCCGGAAATGCTACGCCTGATGCAGGAGGCCCGGCAGGAGGGCGTGGAGATCGCCTGCGACGTCTATCCCTATACCGCCGGTTCAACCCAGCTCGTCCACGTTCTGCCGCCAGAGAGCCAGAAGGGCGGCCTGGAAGCGCTGACCGAGAATCTGGCCGATCCCGCGTTCCGCGAAGCGCTGAAAGACCGTATGCTGACCGGCAGCGACTTTGAAAATATCTCGCTTCTCGTCGGCTTTGAGAATATTGTCGCGTCCAGCATCTCGCGGAAGGATTTGCGGCAGTATGAGGGGCAGAGCATCGCCGCCATCGCGCAGCAGCAGGGGAAGGACCCCTTTACCGCACTGTTTGATCTGCTGCAGGCTGCGCACTGCGACGTGACCATGATCGATTTCATTGCTGCCGAGGACGATATCTGCGATATCCTGCGCGACGCACACAGCTGCGTGATCTCCGACAGCACCTATCCCACCACCGGGATGCTCCATCCGCGCGTTTATGGCACGTATACAACGCTCCTGGAGCACTTCGTCTGCGAAAAGCAGGCGCTTTCCATCGAATCTGCCGTGCATAAATGCACGGGCCGTGCTGCAAAGGTCATGGGCCTGAAAACAAAGGGCATTCTCGCGCCCGGCATGGATGCAGACCTGAATATTTTTGATCTTTCCGCCGTCCATACCTGCGCAACCTATTCCGATCCTGCGCAGTTCTCCGCCGGTATGGATACTGTCTTCGTCGCTGGCTGCCCGGCCATTCTGAACGGCACCTTCACCGGCAGCATGGCAGGCACGGTTTTGACGAGATAACCACAAATACAGAGCGCCCGGCAGACATTCGGATTGTATGCCGGGCGTTTTGCAGAAAGAATCTTGTTTGATATTTCGTGATAAATGATGCACAAAGAGAAAATCCGCAATCCTTTTGGATTACGGATTTTTCATCTGGCAGGGGATGAGGGATTCGAACCCCCGCAAACGGAGTCAGAGTCCGGTGTGCTACCGTTACACAAATCCCCTAGCTGAGCGTCTTTCCGAAGCGCATGATTATTATAACGATTTATTC
>ENA-UEQO01003716-UEQO01003716.1-human-gut-metagenome-genome-assembly--contig:-NODE-3716-length-11531-cov-3.136110_pt1 | contig 11531 bp, 8 predicted proteins | sample MGYA00242938_ERZ507940 | MGnify/ENA primary metagenome ERZ507940 (study PRJEB26167, sample SAMN06115517) | human gut metagenome | host: Homo sapiens | place: China:Chongqing | collected 2014-12-03... | reverse complement strand
TAAAGCGCCCATAGCTGCCGCTATCATGGTGCTGATGGTTGCCATGATGGTCTTCGACTTTATTCCCGTGGCCCCGGCGAAATAATTATCGAAATACTTGGCAGCCTCCGGCGTCTGCAATACCTCCTCGCTCATCCAGCGACACGGTCCGCACCACGACGTACAAACATCCACGAAAACCATTTTCTTTTGCTGCTTCGCCACATTCAAAGCCTCCTGAAAACTTCCCTCCATAAATTTCACCCCCTCTTGGGCGAATCCATTCATCGCAAACAGAAAAATCAACACACTCAATACAATCTTATTCATAACTTAATCTTTTAATGCATTTTTCAACTGATTTATAACATCATCTACCGAATTCGTGGCACACATAACTTTACCCTCCGGATTGAGCAAAACTAAATACGGGATCGAAGAGAGTCTATACCCCATGGCTACATCTCTCAACATCTCTCCCGCACATCGCAATTGCATCCATTCCATTTTTTCCTCAGCCATAGCTTTTTTCCACTCTTCCGGTTTTTCATCCAACGACACGCTAAACACCTGCAACTCTTTGGGGTATTTCCGGTACAATTCCCGCACGTGCGGGATAGCCTTCCGACAAGGTCCGCACCACGAAGCCCAGAAATCGATGAGAACATATTTATTCTGAAGCATCAATTCTGACAAGCTCACCGTATCCCCCTTCACATTCTGCACTTCAAAATTAGTATAATCACATAAACGAGCATATTTCAACATCCCCGGCAACACACGTTTCATCCGGTTCACGCGAGCCGTGTCCGGATTATTCTCGACTAACCGTAATCTCGCTTGTTGTTCCCCTGCCGTGTATTGGAAAAAAGTATTAAGTTCCTTTTCGACCAAATAAGCCGACACGAAATAATCCGGATGCCGCTTGATAAAACTCTCCGAAATACCTTGAAATTTAGCCTTAAGCATCTCAATTTCCGCATTAGACTTCTTCACAGAATCCTCCGGTAAATTCCCCACCCAAGAAAAAGCGGAAGCCTTTAATTTATTATTAAGATCCCGTTCCGTATCCCATACTTCATTCTCGTACTCGCTCAACTCCTCCTGCCCCTTGGGGCCCTTCACGCTCACCATCTGTCGACGTTGAAAAACATCATCCGTTTTTCGCACCTCCTCCGGGGAAACCATCTTCACTTGATAACTTGCATTCTCCAGCATAAGCTTTACTGTAACAAAATCAACCGTTCCCCTGCGAAAACGCAACTCTCCCATCACGTGCCCTTCCACTTTCCCCTCCAACCGGAACGCACCATTCGACACAATGGTTGAGGCTATCTCACGCTCTTTCCCCTTCTCGATATCAACTACTGCAACTTTCATAAATGTATTACAATTCTCCACTTGCCCCTCAATCACAAACTTCTCCTCTTTCACCTCACGATTGCCACATTCCCAGTTCACCAAACACATGACAAATGCTACATACAATAACAAACTTTTCATCTTACAATATCTCATTATTTACACAAACACTCTACCTCTTGTTTGATCTCCTTCACGTGTTTAGGATTCGAAATCACCCGCCCTTCCTTATCCAATATCAAGAAATAGGGAACACCACCAACCTGATACTTCTCCAAAAAATCTTTGTATCCCTGTTTCGTGAACACGTACTGTGCCCACTTTGCTTGTTTCTTCTCGATAGCAACTTTCCAGGCGTTTAAATCCGTATCACACGAAACCCCAATCACCACGAGATCCTCCGGGAAACGTTCTGCCAACTCCTTGATATCAGGAATTGCCGCAACACACGGCCCACACCATGTTGCCCAAAAATCCACCAACACGTACTTTCCCGTGGGAATAACTTCCGACAACTCACACGCATTCCCGTTGATATCATTCAACGCCAAGTTTACAATCGGGTACCCTTTCGCTGTCAACTTCGCCAACGTACAATTCCGACGAAACGTAGCAAACCGTTCTAGGTCATCAGGAGCCCCCACGATCGTCTTCTCCAGCTCCTCCACTTCTCCCCGAGTCAAATTATATCCCATTCGCAACATCTTATTCCCCAAATAAACCGAAATAGCCGAAGAAGGATGCGCAAGAATAAAATCCTTATCCCCCTTTCCTTGCAATTTCCATAAATTGTACTCGTTAAAATCAGCCTGCACCCGTCCCCCGGTAATCTTAAAATCTGAAGTAATCGGAGCATCCAGAGGAATACTATCATAATGAGATGTCTGCACACGCATCTCCACGTTATCCACGAAAACGGGAGTGTACGTCCATCTAATCTTTTCACCCTCTGTGAGACTCCCGATGTTAGTTGTTATCAACGTGCATAACATCGGCCCCTTCACCTGCCCCCTCAACTCGAAACAACCGTCTTTCACTACAGTTTCACAAATCGTGGTCGTAGGCAACTCTTCCGCCGTCAACAACGAAACCACAATGCTATCCCTCATACCGGGAATCTGTCCCCGAATTAAGAATTCTTTTTCTTGTGCACTAACTCTAGCGCACAAGAAAATTAAAAACGACAAAATCAACCCGATCTTATTCATAAACCTTTACTCCATGTTTGTGTAAAACCTTCACCATTTCCTCCATCTTATCTATAATAATCGGATATGTCGCGTAAGTTTCCCGAAACTCGGTTTCCGACAATTTAAAAATCTCCTCCACGTAAGCTTTCACGTCATACTCTTTCGTGTGGAAATCCGGTCCACCCCATCCGGCATCAGCATAAGTAGGCAAATACCCGCACGCCTCGATGGGATAAGGGACTACATACTGGGACGATAGTTTATAATATTCATCGCTATAAGTGTAAAAATCCGCCCAATCGGCCTCCGGGATAACAGAAATATTACTGCTGATCAGATTTCCCACTAAATTGGTCTTCAATTTCTCTTTCTCTCCTGCCGTAAATGCAGACAAGTTGCTCACGGTAATGACGGTCGACTGCATCCCGGCATAGAAAGAATATTCCACCGGAGCGTTATACGATCCATAATTATCTTTAAAATAAACAAAGCGGTCCAACAACATCATCGAATAAGGATAGAACATCTTGGGAACACGTGCCACCACCTCCCGTTCAACAAACTCCGTCACCACCTTCTTCTCCTCCAACGCTTTGTAGGGATAACAAATAAAAGAATCTATACCTTGATTGGTTGAAACCATATTCCACTCCAAATGAACCTTGATATACACCTTCTCCTTCTTAGCGGACACAGCATTTACCTCTTGTGCAACCAATGTATCCGAAAACAATAAATACATACCCGTCCGGTCAAAAAAGCCTCTTCGCAACTCCGCCTCCTCTCCCGTGGCATCCGCAGGCACTGCAAACGGATTCACCTCCGGTCGACTATTATCCGGCCAACGCTGTTTAGTACAAGCCCATAAACCAGCTATTATCAACAATCCTATTATATATTTCATCTCTTTAATTTTAATTATTCAACATCTTCACCTTTCCTCTCGTTACGAGGATTATCAATCATACCCGTATTCTTGTCCAATTCCACTTTAGGCAAGGGCAACACCCAAGCCGGATCCTCCGGGGTCAACGTAAACCGACGCTTCCAAATCGTCTCATACGTCCACGTTGTTTCATTTCGCACTCTATTCTCAACAACATGATTAATTGTCGTCGCTTGCGGGAATTTTTCCGCCACCTTGTAACGTCTCAAGTCAAACCAACGATGTCCCTCCAAGCAAAGTTCTCGCTGACGTTCTTCCCGAATAAAGCGCACGAGCTCTTCTCCCGAAAGGGCGTTTACCTCTGCCTCGTCAAAAGCTTCCCGCCTAATTCTTCTCTCCCGCAAGTCATTCAATGCCTTTCGGGCTGTCACTTCATCCTCTCCACAAGCTGCCGCTTCCGCTAGATTCAAATAAGCCTCAGACGTCCGCAACACAAATACATCCGACATATCGGGAGTCACGAACGTACGTCCATGCATCTTTTTATACAACAATCCCAAACCATCAGAAGAAACAACGAAATGTTCCAAACGCAAGTCTTTTGCCTCCTCAGGCTTATAAGCCAAATACAACTCATCGGAGATACGCATATCTTGATTCGAAACATAAGTATTGATTGAAGTTTCCGACGTCGCATAAAAAGAAAGTGCCCCCGGCAAAGAAGTAGATCCGGTAGAAAATATCAACTCCGATAAACCGGGATACAAAAACTGTGAATTACTATACCCGTTCAAATCCGTCAAACGCGGTCCTTCTTCCGTCACCAATTTTGCATATTTAGCCGCATTCTCGTAATCACACATATACAGGAACACACGACTCAACATTAATCTCGTTGCCACTATATCCGCCCGCCACACCGACTTCTTCGACACATTCTTCAAATATTTTTCTGCCTCCAACAAATCCGCCACAACCCGCTCGTACACCTCCGCCACGGAATTGCGCTGATAATACTTATCTTCGACACTATTCGACAACTTGATCGGCACAGCCGGATCATTTCCCGCTGTAGCCTTGGCGTAGGGTCTCCCGTAAAGATTAACCAAGAAGAAATAGCAACTACCCCGCAAAAAATAACTCTCCCCCTTAATTCTATTTACGTTCTGCACCTCCTCCTCCTCAGTCACATCCTCATACGCCTTAATCTCTTCCAAAATAATATTACAAGCATTTATGTGAGAATACAGGTGACGGAAATCTGCCGCATCATCCCATGCAGTCTTCCCTTCCAAATTCTCGTACACCCGGTATTGCCAAGTATGATACCCGTAGATTGTACCGCAAGCACCTTCTGCCACCCAAGAACTCCCTCTCGTCTGCTGCGCCAACTCATCCGACATCACGTGTAGACAAGGCAAATAATTTTCTCCCGCTATGCCCGAAAATTGCCAACCGTTAGACACGTAAAACCTTTCGAAATAAGCATTCCCTAGTAAAATCTCGTCCAAATCATCATAACCCTTAATATAAGACTTATCCTGCGAGTATTCCTCCAAGAAACCCGAACACCCACACAAAGCCAAGATACAAATGATCAAGTATAAATTTTTCATATTGCCTGCATTATCATGTTAATTAAAAAAAGAAGCCACTTTTCGCTCCAACTCCTCTCCCCGCAAATCTACCGCAACAATCTCCCCTTTCGGGTTCAACAAATACATTTTCGGGACACTCGTCACACCGTAACGCTTCGCCACCGGACAATCCCATCCTTTCAAGGAAGACACGTGTACCCAAGGTAATTCTAACTCCGAGATAGCCTTCGTCCAAGCATCACGCTTATCATCCAACGACACACTATAAATCTCGAATCCCTTATCCCGGAATCGCTCGTAAATCGCCTTCAAGTTCGGGATCTCCTTCCGACAAGGCCCGCACCACGATGCCCAAAAATCCAACAACACATACTTCCCTCGCAACGAGTACAACGAAACATGTTTCTCCTCCGGTGTCGTCAAATCAATATCCGGAGCAATTCCTCCCATTTGCGTTGGTTTCATGTAATCGATATGACCTTTCAACGATCTCCCCGCCGCAGAAGCTTTCACCTCCGGTGCCAAACGCTCGTAATCTTTAGCAATCTCCTCAAACGGATATTTCGACAAAAGTAGATCTTCCATGAAATAAGCAATAGATACCCTGTTCAAATTAGAATCGATAAATGCTTCCAATGACACATCTTTCTGATCCATCACGTAACCGAACATCACGGCAAAAGTACGAGTAAATTGCAACTCTCCAGCCCGTTTCATCACCGCCTGCTCGGGACTTCCCTTCACCGTGCAAGAATTCCGCATGTTTTTATCTCCTAAAAATCCTACAATCTCAACTACAATCGGTTCCCGATCCAGTAAAATAGTTTCTGTTCCCGATCCCATGGAAAGTGTCAACCTTTTTTCCCCCGTGAATTCCTTACCCATGTGAAATTTACCATCTCGAACAATAGCACTATCAACCACCCGGGCATCCTCGCCCCAACCATCCAGCAAACAAACGATTTGTCCATCAGCCCCTTCCCAAGTTCCGAAAATGGAATACTTCTCCACATGATTACACGCCCCAACAAAAAAAGCAATAAAAAGAATATATATATATTTCATCACACCTTATAATTTAAAAAGTTACATTCAATCCAAAAGTAAATGTTGGTCGTTCCGAAAGCTGTACTTCCGTAAAACCACTCTGCACGGGAGTCTGCCCCTTCAGCTTACTATTTGTCACGATAAACGGATTGCTCACCGAAGCGGAAACCTCCAGTAACGAAATACCCCAACGTTCAGTATCAAACGAATAAGTCAATCCCAGATTAGTACATTTCAAATAATCTGCACTCACCACCCGAATATTACTATAATTATACATCTCCCACTTTGTATCCGCAATCTCTGGAACTTGCCCGGAGGTAAAACAGGACCAGTGACTCAAGCTAGAAGACGAGCCGCCATCTATCATAAATGCAGGAATATTTGTATATTTTTCATCCCCAGGATGTTGCCAACGTTTCAGAAAAATTTTATTCAAATTACTCTCCGGACGCACCCTAGCTCCATTATCCGCATACAACTTAAACAAACGCGTCTTCGCCCCCAAACTATAAGAGAACGCCGCATTCAAACGCCACCTCTTATAATTCACCGTTGTGTTCAATCCCCCGAATATAATCGGCTCCCTTCTTCCCGACTCCTCCAACACTTGCGTAAACACCTCGTATTTCGACTTCCCGTGAAGTGATTCCTGCTCCTCTTCCATATCATCAAACATCGGCAAGCCCTTTGCGTCTAATCCCGTGAACTTGTAAGAGTAAAACGAACTCACAGACTTACCCTTTACCACGGCAGTCCCGTTCAAAAAATTCATACGTTCGAACTGATCTGCCCCGGGTAACGAATTCACCTCATTATTCGTGTGAGTAAATGACGTAGACACGTACCAACGCAGATTTTCCTTCCGAATCGGATTCAGCGTAAGTGCAAAATCATACCCGCTATTCACAATCTCTCCCCCGTTCACCACGTAAGAAGTCATACCATTCACTCCCGAAATCTCCTTGTTCAAATAAGCATCCTCTGTCTTCTTCCGGTAATACGAGGCCACCACCATTAAACGACGCTGAAACATGGAAAACTCCACACCCACATTCAACGAACCCGTTTTCTCCCACTTCAAATCCGGGTTCGGATAAGTAGTGATCGACGAAACATACTCCCCGTAATGATCATTATACGGCTTCTTCGAAATAATCGCCACGGGAGACTGTCCGTCTAGCATATTCCCTTGATACCCATAGGACATTTTCAACCGCAAATCATCAAACCAATCCTGCTCCCCTTTAAAATGCTCCATCACGTTATAATTAAACGAAGCCGACCATATCGGTAAAAGCTTATCATTACTTCTCTCTCCAAACTGATTCGAGCCATCATACCGTACATTGGCATTCACGGTAAACCAATTCCCGTAACTATAGGAGATACTACCGTACCATGACAACATATTACTCAAATTATCCGTCACCACCGGTACATTCTCTGACATCCAATTCGCATAGGACGTGTACACCGTCGGATCAACCACGATAAACTGTTTCCCGCGCTCCGGATCATATCCCCGGGTAATATTCTTGTACGCATCATATTTCGTGGAATTCGTTTCCATACCCACCGATGCGTTGATATTATGCTGTTGCTCCACACCCCAATAGCGATTCAAGTCTGCCTGCAAACGAAACATATATGACTTGTTTCTAGATTTATCCACCGTCAATTCTCCCCCTCTCGGCATTCCGGAAGTTTTATCTGCTCCCGCCTCATCAGCACTTCTCCGAATCAGAGCAGCATGATAAGTCTTCGTTCCCCAATACCCCTCAATATCCGTATTCGCCACCGAATAAGACAAAATCGTTGAAATTTTCAACCATTCCCAAGGCTTCACATCCAGATTCGCCCGGAAAGTAACAGAAGAACCCTCCTGCCGCTTACTACTATTCTCCAACTCGTTCAGAATATTGTAGTCATAGTACGAGAAACCACTTGGAATCAAGTAAAAACTATACTTTCCCTCTTCTGTGTAAGCCGGAATCGCCCGACTCGTATTATAAGCATAATTAATCGGGGCAATCTCCTCTTGATAATACTTTCGTTTTGACGTGTTCGCATTCACGTTAAACGAAGCTGCCAACCAAGGCGTGAAATTCATATCCAAATTCAACGTCCCCGTGTAACGCCTGTCAAGATTAGGCTTCACCACATCCTCCTCGATATTCACTCCCACGGAAGAATAATAACGGACTTTTTCCGTTCCTCCCGTCACGCTCACCGTGTGAGAAGAAGAAAACGCATCCCTCGTCAACAACTTAAACCAATCCGTGTTCTCCTTTCCTAGATAAGCCACCTGTTTCTCAAACTCTTCGTAGGAGATCGTGCGGTTATACAACTCCCGCAGTAACTTCTCGTATCCAACCCAAGTAACACTTGTCGCATATTGGTAACCAGCCTCCGCCAACTCACGGGAAACATTCAACCGCTCCTTGGCGTTCATCAAATCAATATTCCGGTCTGAATAACGCGGTCTTAACTTCAATGTTGCCGTACCCCGGTAAGAGATCTGGGGTTCTCCCACGTGGCCCCGCTTCGTGGTGATCACGATCACTCCATTGGCAGCCTTCGTTCCGTAAAGAGCCGTCGCTGAAGCATCCTTCAACACGTCAATACGCTCTATATCCTGCGGGTTAATACCCGAAATCGCATTACCAATACGATTAATATAATCCGGATCGTTCAACTCGTCCGGCGAAATCTGCACCGGGTCCTGCACGATCACACCATCTATGACCCACAACGGTTCCCGATTCCCGATCAACGTCGAAGTTCCTCGAATCCTAATTTTCGGGGCAACACCCGATTCTCCGGAATTAGTCATCACCATCAAATCGGGAATCTGCCCTTCCAGCATCTTGTCCAACGTCGATACTCCCGGAATCATGATATCCTCCATTTTTACCGAAGACACAGCACTCGTTGACTTCCGACGATCAATCACCTGATACCCCGTAATTACCACTTCCTCCATTTCGTTCATATCTTCTTCCAACACTACGGTCAATTCTGTTTGTCCCCTCCACTTCACCTCTTTTGTCTTCATTCCCACGAACGAAAATAATAACGTTACCGAATCCCGTTTAGGAATCGTAATCACGAAATCTCCTGAAATTCCCGTGGCAACCCCTGTCGTTGTTCCTTTCAAAACTACCGTTACTCCCGGTAACATCCCACCCCGAGAATCCTTCACGACTCCTTTCACTGTTACTCCTTTCAAAGAATCCTGTACAGACATAGGCTGCCCGCTCTTTATCACCACCACCCTATTCTGTATTTCGTAATAAAGATTCGTTCCTTTCAGCAACATATCAAGAATCGCCTCCAACGACGCATCTTTAAACACGGCACTGACATTAGTCACCTTTGACACATCGGACACATTATAGAAAAAAGTAATATCACTCTTCTTTTCTAATGTCCAGATTACCTCTTCCAACGTAACCCCTTTCATATCGAGGCTCATTTTGATATGTTGTCCCCTCACCCCGGCAGACAACGTCATCATGGAACAGAATAGTAGACACGTACACAACTTCATAATTCTAAAAATTTTCACGTACTTTCCCCTACAAGGAAAGCAGTCTTTCCACTTTTTTTTCATAACTTTGTTATTCGATTTAATTAAACTTGTATTTATACGAGGTAAAAACTAGAGCAGGTGATGTTCGCAGCATCATCTGTTTTTTTATTTCAACCCAATCACAATCTTTTTTCCTTTCACATCAACCGACAATTTATCCGTTGTCCGTAACACATCTAGAATAGGAGTAATTTCTTCACTCCGGTCCAACTTCCCGGCAAAAAGCATGCTTTTAACCGATTCATCCAAATAAACTACTTCCACGCCATACCACCGGGCCAATGTTCTCATGATATCCTCCAATCGATCCTGACGGAAAATAAACCGCCCGTTTTTCCATGCCATAAATAAGTCCGGGTCAACCTCTCTCACCCGCATCTTCACGCTACGCCGACACCATTCCGCTTGTTGATTCGGTTTTATCTCCATCTTTTCCTTTTTCTCGAGACCGGAGAAAACAGTTACCACTCCCTGCAATAATGTCGTCTGCACATTCATTTCATCCGAATACGCTTTCACGTTAAATTCCGTCCCGGTCACCATAACATCCATGTCTTTCGTTTTCACGATAAACGGATGTTCTTTCGAAGCCGTCACGTGAAAATAAGCCTCTCCCTCCAAAGTAACCTCTCGCCTCTCTCCCGTGAAATGCTTGGGAAACGTAATCACGCTCTCCGCATTCAAGTACACCCGAGTTCCATCACTCAAAATCAGGTTATACTCGCCCCCTGTAGGGACAATAATCTTATTCATCACCTCTTTCTCACCCATCCTCGAAGCCGGCCGATACTCCACCCGGGAAGAATCATTCACAATAACAATCCCGCTTTCTTCCAAAACTTTGCTCGTCTTATGGTCATCCAACTCGATTTCCTGCCCATCATCCAATACCAATAAGGCCTTTGCCCGTCCCGGTTCTATTGTCACTTGAGCTAACTGATTCGCCTCATTCTGCTTCAACTCATTCATCCAGATTGTTACCCCGATAACACACAACACCAATATTGCCGCAGCATATCCCCACAATTTATTCATTTTTCCACGAACACCCAACCCGATCTCCCGATCATAAACCATCGCATACTTTTTCATGTCAATCGAGGCCCTCTTCTCTACATACCGACTCACTTTTTCCCGATTAGTCAACTTCAGATAAAGCACTTCATTCTCCGGCTCCAACTGCCTCCAAGCTTCCAGCTCCCGTCGCTCGACGTCATCCAACCCTTCCCATAGCTGTTTGGCGATTAAATAACAAATCCGCTTATTTTGTGAAATGATATCCATATGTTTTCCAATTATTACATTCATATAACAACTGAAAAAACAAAAACGATGAATCCCCTTGCAAAAAAATTATTTTTTATTCATCTCTTTTTCGAAAACAAACAAATCAAAAGACATGAATACCAGACATATAAAAACTAAGACCAGCTAGTAAAATCCAACAAGAAAAGAAGATAAAAATAATCCTTCAACAGCCCCTTCAACTTCTTATAAGCATTCTGTTTCAGCGTTCGCACCGAATTAATCGAAATCCCTAACTTCTCCGCGATCTCTCCATTTGAAAGTTCTTGAAGCGACAACAAAATAACTTTCCGGGACTGTGGAGCCAACTCATCTATCGCCTTATAAATTATCGCGTAGACCTCTTCTTCTATCACGTTATCCCGCAAATATTCCTCCGACTCCAACATTCCTTTTTGTACATACCGGGCGACAATCGCATCATGCTTCCATTCATTCAAGGCCAAATTCCTCGCGGTCGTGTATAGAAAACCTTTCACTTTATCCTCCGACTCAAAAGTCTGATCACCCCTTTACTAAATGACGGAGATATTCTCACCCTGCCTGAAATAAAAGAGGCAAAGACAGTG
>ENA-UEQO01003708-UEQO01003708.1-human-gut-metagenome-genome-assembly--contig:-NODE-3708-length-11536-cov-20.690898_pt1 | contig 11536 bp, 10 predicted proteins | sample MGYA00242938_ERZ507940 | MGnify/ENA primary metagenome ERZ507940 (study PRJEB26167, sample SAMN06115517) | human gut metagenome | host: Homo sapiens | place: China:Chongqing | collected 2014-12-03... | reverse complement strand
TCGGAACATCAAAACAAAAATACCACCCAGGAAGACAACAAAGTCATCCGGGTGGTATTTCACTAACTCTCAATTTATTTCTTTTCTGGGCGTAGATTTTCTAATACTTCATCCGGTACATACAGCTTCCCCCAGCCGGTTCCGAGGTCGATCTTGGGCTTGTTGGCGCCGTGGAAGTCGGAACCGCCGCTGATCTTCAGATCATATTTGGAGGCAAGTCCGCGGATCTGGCGCTCCTCAGCGGTATTGTAGGTGCTGTAGATGGCTTCGATGCCCACGAGACCGATCTTTTTCAATTCCGCTACGAGAGTATCCAGACGATCATCGCTCATGTGATAGAGGATCGGATGTGCCAGCACCGGTACGCCGCCGGCCCCCAGGATCAGTTCCACAGCCTGAGCGGGTGTCACCTTTTCCCTCGGAACAAAGCAGGGACAGTGATCGCCCACGTAGCGGTCAAAGGCTTCTTTCATACTCTGGATATAGCCGTGGGAGAGGAGATATCTTGCAAAATGAGCCCTGGTGATGACAGCACCGGGGAATTCCGATAAAAGTGCTTCATAAGTAATGTCAATGTCATGCTCTCTGAGCAGCGCGCACATCTTTGCATTGCGGTTCTCGCGGGAACGAATGAAATCTTCTAAGTAATGGGCAAACTTCGGCTGGCAGTAATCAATGAAAAGGCCAACCATGTGGATATCTTTGCCCTGATATTCCGTGGATAGCTCGATACCGGGGATCACCTCAGGCACGCGGGGAACGTCAGAGTCTGGAACAGAAGAAACCGGAAGGCGGGCAGCTGCATCGTTACGGGAGGAAATGACCGGTGAAGCCGCCTGAGCCTGCCGCAGTTCCTCCGCATACCGGATTGCCCGGTCCAGTCCGTTTACCGTATCGTGATCGGTGAGAGCGAAGGCAGTTAAGCCTTTTTGAATTGCATAATCAACTAATTCTTCCGGGGTAAAGGTACCGTCGGAACAGGTGGAATGTACGTGAAGATCTACCATATTTCTATCCTTTCTGAGATTATTTTGTGGGACTGGTCCGCATTAACATACATTAGAGTAAGTTTTTGCGTATAGAGACAGTGTTTGTAAATATTACATGTATTAATGGGGATCATTAAACAAACAGAATTGGGAAAATAACAAAATGGATGTCGGCAGCACCGGCATCCATTTTATTCGTCTTAGTTCTCGTCGTCTTCGGTCTGTGCGGTGAATACAGTACGCTTTCTTGCCATTTCATCGCTTGCCAGGTACTCATCGTAGGTAGTGATCTTGTCTACCAGGCTGCCATTCGGCAGGATCTCAATGATACGGTTGGCAGTGGTCTGTACGAACTGGTGGTCATGGCAGGAGAACAGTGCCACACCGGGGAACTTGATCAGACCGTTGTTCAGCGCGGTGATGGACTCCATGTCCAGATGGTTGGTGGGCTCATCCAGGATCAGGCAGTTGGCGCCGCTGATCATCATCTTGGACAGCAGGCAGCGAACCTTCTCACCACCGGAGAGGATGCGGACCTTCTTCACACCGTCTTCGCCGGCGAACAGCATACGTCCCAGGAAACCGCGGACATAAGTGGCATCCTTTACGGGAGAGTAACCGGTCAGCCAGTCGGCGATGGTCATATCATTGTCGAACTCTGCGGTATTATCCTTCGGGAAGTAGGACTGGGAAGTAGTAACACCCCACTTGTAGGTTCCCTCATCCGGCTCGATCTCTCCGGCAAGGATCTGGAACAGTGTGGTCTTCGCCAGCTCGCAGCTTCCTACGAAAGCAACCTTATCTTCACGGCCCAGAGTAAAGGAGATGTCATCCAATACCTTTTCTCCGTTGATGGTCTTGGACAGATGCTCCACAGCCAGTACTTCGTTACCGATCTCACGCTCGGGGCGGAAGTCGATATAGGGATATTTTCTGCTGGAGGGCTTAATGTCATCCAACTCAATTTTTTCCAGGGCACGTTTTCTGGAAGTAGCCTGCTTGGATTTGGAAGCATTTGCGGAGAAACGGGAGATGAACTCCTGTAATTCCTTGATCTTTTCTTCCTTTTTCTTATTGGCTTCTTTCATCTGCTTCACCAGCAGCTGGCTGGATTCATACCAGAAGTCATAGTTACCGGCATACAACTGAATCTTGCCGTAGTCGATGTCGGCAATCTGGGTACATACCTTGTTCAGGAAATAACGGTCATGGGATACCACGATAACGGTATTCTCGAAATCGATCAGGAAGTCCTCCAGCCATGCGATCGCGTCTAAGTCCAGATGGTTGGTAGGCTCGTCGAGCAGCAGAATGTCGGGGTTACCGAACAGTGCTTTGGCTAACAGGACCTTCACCTTCAGACTGCCGTCTAAATCCTTCATGAGAGAGTAGTGGAACTCGGTGCCGATGCCCAGACCGTTTAACAGCATGGCGGCATTGGACTCTGCTTCCCAACCGTCCATCTCGGCGAATTCCGCTTCCAGTTCGCTGGCACGGATACCATCCTCGTCACTGAAATCTTCCTTGGCATAGATGGCATCCTTTTCCTTCATGATCTGGAAGAGACGCTCGTTACCCATGATAACGGTATCCATAACCACGTTGTCGTCATATTTGAAATGATCCTGCTCCAACACGGAGAGACGCTGACCGGGGGTGATGACGATATCACCTTTGGTAGTGTCCAGCTGACCGGACAGGATCTTCAAAAAGGTGGATTTACCGGCACCGTTAGCTCCGATGAGGCCGTAACAGTTGCCCTCGGTAAACTTGATGTTGACATCTTCGAATAAAGCTTTCTTACCCACACGGTAAGTTACGTTGTTTGCACTGATCATTCTTAAACCTCTTGTTATTCTTCTTATTAAATGTGTTACAAAGCCACCCTTACCATTATACATAAAAGCCCACATATTTCAAGGAAAAAGTGTGAAATCTTGACAGAGTAAAATATTTATGTAAAATGATTACTAAAAGATATGAACAAGGTTCATTGGCATAATGGAGGTTTGCATGGCAACGATTAAAGAGATTGCAGAGATCGTGGGTGTGTCGAGCGCAGCGGTCTCCAGAGTATTGAATTACGATGAAGGAATTTCCGTCAGTGAGGAAACGAGAGAGGCTATTTTTGCCACAGCGGAGAAGATTGGCTATAAGAAAAAAGTTATTTATCCGAAAATTGAAAACGTTGCACTTTTGTATTTTACAGATAATGAGGATGAATTGGAGGATGTGTTTTACCGCGGTGTCAGGGAGGAAGTTATAAAGCAGGCAAAAAAAATGAATATCCGACTGCAGATTTATGACCGCAGAGATGGCATGAGCGTGATCCCCAGAGATCTGAATGCCTTTATTGCCGTAGGCTGGCTGACCCGCAAAGAGATCAATCAATTGTATAAAATCTGCCCCAGAGGAGTGTTCATCGGCACATCACCGGATGAAAAATTGTTTGATGCGGTTAGACCCAATATGGATTCCTTCGTGACACAGATGGTAGATTATTTTGTGGAAAAGGGTCATAAAAAAATCGGATTTATTGGCGGAAGCGACCGGAATATTGATACGGGGAAGCCCTCCATGGATATCCGAGAATGGTCCTTTCGGCAAAGTGTGGCATATTATCATTGTCTGGAGGAGGAATATATCCTGATCTCGGAGAAATTCACCGTGGATGAAGGTTATCGCATGGGAAAAGAATTACTGAAAAAAAGTTCCCTGCCCACCGCATTGTGCATTGCGAGCGATACACTGGCAGTGGGAGTATTGCAGGCACTGAATGAAAAAGGGATACAGGTGCCGGAGCAGATGGCGCTTTTCAGCATCAATGATGTGAATATAGCCAAATATCTGTCTCCGCCGTTGACAACCATACATATTGATATTCCCTGCATTTGTGAGACGGCATTGGATCTGCTGCGAAACCGGGTGCTGTATGGTGGCAAAGTGACAAAGCTTATCTTTGTGAACGGGATTCCAATTTTTCGCAAGAGCTGCTAAATCAATAATAAGTCAATGAACAATAAATAGAAAAAAGTTAAAAGGGAGGTGACGGAACAGACCTCTCTTTTTGTATGCTTATTTTGTATAAAACTGACAAAAGATACCTGCCAAATTTGGCAATAGGGTAAAAAAAGAACAAGAGGCATTGACGAAAAGAGGTAATGATGCTATATTTTTTCTAAAGGTAAATAATTTACTATAATAAAAGTAAAACATTAACTTTAGAAAGATTGAAAGGAGAAAATTAATGAGAAAGAAATTTTTGGGGATTTTGTTGGCGGCAGGAGTAATCGCGGCAATGACAGGATGCGGAAGCACAAACAATGTAGACGGTGAGAAAGCAACAGCAGATGAGAATGGTAATTATCTAATTAATGGTAGCTTTGAAGAGGCTGATTTTACCGGATGGACGGTAAATAATGTGAACGATTCCACAGAGGAACTGGATATCTATGATCGTGATACTGACTGTTTCGAGGGGGTACAGTCCCTGCATTTTTATTCCGGTAGCAGTAATGTGGATTTTTCCGCAGAACAGACGGTGAACGGACTGGAGGAAGGCACTTACAAACTGACGGCACATATCCAGGGAGATGCTGCAGGGGATAAAAACGCAACGGTGTATTTCTACGCTGTGGTAAACGGGGAAGAAATCAAAGTGGACGGAGAACTGAACGGCTATGTGAACTGGTACACTGCAGAGATACCGGATTTGAAGCCTGCGGACGGAGAAATCACGGTAGGTGTACGTGTTACTACAGCACCCGGCGGATGGGGCACCATCGATGATCTCACGCTGGTGAAGGAGTGATCATGGAATTTATCAAGGGTATGGACATCTCTATGGTGAAGGAACTGGAAGTCAGCGGAGCGTCCTATTACATAAATGGAAAACAGGAGGATCTGTTTCGTATCCTGAAGGAGTGCGGAACGACCATGGTACGGCTCCGGATCTGGTCAGACCCGTTTGATGAGATGGGTAACTCCTACGGTGGCGGGGGCAATGATTTACAGACTACCATAGAAATTGCCGGAAGAACTGTGGAAAACGGAATGGACTTTATGTTAGACTTTCATTACAGCGATTTCTGGGCAGATCCCGCCAAACAGATCAAGCCGAAGGCATGGCAGAAGCTGCGGGGAGAAGCGTTGGAGACTGCAGTGTATCTGCATACCGTGAATACGCTGAAGGCACTTAAGAATCACAAGCTAATTCCGAAAATGGTGCAGGTCGGCAATGAGATTACCAAGGGTCTTCTCTGGCCGGACGGTTATGTGGATCAGACGGAGAATATGGCAAGGCTTTTGCGGGCAGGGATCCGGGGAGTGAGGGAAGAGTGCCCCGGGGCAGGAATTGTGCTGCATTTGGATTTCGGCACCAACAATGAGCTTTACAGGCAGTGGTTCGACCGGATCGCACCGTTTGCATTGGATTATGATGTGATCGGAATGTCCTACTATCCGCACTGGAACGGCTCTCTGGAGCAACTGCAGAATAATATGAACGATATCAGTGCCCGTTACGGCAAGAATGTACTGGTGGTAGAGACTTCCATCGGCTATACTACGGATACCCTGGGATGTAAAGGAATCGTCTATTCCGAGAAGGAAGAAGAGGCTACCGGATATCCTGCCACACAGGAAGGACAGGAGCAGTTCTTAAGGGATCTGATGGCTACAGTCAGGAAGGTCAAGGAGGACAGAGGAATCGGTGTGTTTTACTGGGAACCCGCATGGCTCCCGATTCCGGATTGTACCTGGGCGAGCACGAGCGGAAGTCAGTATATGCAGGAAAAAATGGCAGCCGGCAACGCCATGGCGAATATGGCATTATTTGATGCAGCCGGCAATGCCAACAGTGCCCTGCTGCATATGAAAACAATGTAGGTGAGGAATGACTATGAAAAAAGGAATCATATCGATGTTGTGCATTGCACTGGCGGTGGGGACACTGACCGGATGCGGAAGTAAAAAAGAGGATAACAGACTGGTGATCTGGACGAATATGAACGTGGAAGTGGATACGCTCCAGAAATATGCAGATACCTGGGGAGAACAGAATGGATATGAGGTGGAGGTGATCCACCAGTCCCCGTCGGTGCAACAGTTTGCACAGGCGGTGAAAAGTGCTGAAGGACCGGATGCTGTAGTGGGTATCCCAAATGACCAGCTTGCGGATTATGTGAATGCAGGCCTGACAGCGGAAGTACCGGCAGAACTTTATAATGATGCGGATTTTTCCGAAGCTGCAGTTCAGGCATGCTATGTGGACGGCAAAAGATATGCAGCACCTCTTTCTGTGGAGACAACCGCTTTATTCTATAATACGGACATGGTAGAAAAAGTGCCTGCGACCTGGGAGGAACTGGTGGAACAGGCAGTGGAGAACGGCGGTGTGCAGTTTGATGCCACCAGTATCTATTATGATCTGGGATTTGTCAGAGCCTGCGGCGGCTATATTTTTAATTATCAGAATGGTGCTTATGATACGTCGGACATTGGCCTGGCAAATGATGGGGCAGTACAGGCGTATCATTTCCTTGATGATCTGTGCAACCGTTATGGCCTGATTACGGCAGATGTCACGGCAGATATTGCCAGAAGCAATTTCCAGAACGGAAAATGTGCGTACTATATTGGAGGCCCTTGGGATATTGACGGTTTTACTTCGGCAGAGACACCCTTTGGCATCACGGAGATGCCGACATTTCACGGTCAGGCATTCGTAACACCGGTGGGAACCCAGGTAAGCTTTGTGGGTAAGGACAGTGATAAACAGGAGCCGGCATGGAGTTTTATCAAATATCTGATTGAAAACGGTGCAAAAGATCTGTATGAAGCAGGTGACCGCATTCCTGCAAGACTGTCCGATCAGGAACTGGAAGAGATCAGGGAGAATGCTTACGCGAAAGCATTTATCGTACAGATCAATCAGGGAGAACCGATGCCTACCGTATCCGAGATGGGTCAGCTATGGAGCATTCATGTCAATAATATCCGTTCCATGTGGTCAGGTGAGCAGACTCCAGAGGAAGCGGCGAAAAATATGGTGGCGCAACTGGAAGAAGCTGTTGAATTGATGAATTCAGGAAAGTAGTGAAGATATGAAGAAGAAAAAGAATGGTATGGCATATGCCTATCTGGCACCCACACTGATTACCATATTGTTGGTGACTTGTCTGCCAATTCTGTATACGGTTATTTTGTCTTTCACGAATTATAATATGTACCATTTGGGAGATTACACTTTTGTGGGAGCAGACAATTATCTGACAGTTTTTTCCGGGAGTATTAAAAGTGTGTTTTTCCCGGTGCTTGGGTGGACGATATGTTTTGCGATATTCAGTACGGTGGGTTCCTATGCTATGGGACTGCTGCTGGCAATTCTTCTGAACAATCCGCATATGAAGGAATCCAAAATATATCGGGCAATACTGATCGTACCGTGGGCATTGCCGTCCACAATCGCTATTCTTGCATGGCAGGGATTGCTAAATGAGCAATACGGCGGGATCAATAATCTGCTTCATGTAATCGGAATTGCATGGAACATCCCATGGCTGACGAATCCCCTTTGGGCGAGGATTGGGCTGATCATTGTCAATGTATGGCTGGGATTTCCTTATATGATGAATGTCTGTCTGGGCGGTTTGCAATCCATCTCCACGGAATATTATGAAGCGGCGGAGATTGACGGGGCATCGAAGTTTCAATGCTTTAAAAGTATTACACTTCCCATGGTGACGAAGCTTTCTATCCCGTTGGTGATTTCTTCATTTGCGGCGAATTTCAACAATTTCGGAAATATCTATATGATAACACAGGGCGGTCCTGCCAGAGTAGACAACCAGTTCGCCGGTTATACGGATATTCTGGCAAGTACGACTTACAAAATGACTACATGGTCTAACCGGTACGAGTTGTCTGCTACATTTAGTGTACTGATCTTTATTATTGTCGGAACATTTACATTGGTGAACATGCATTTGTCCGGCTCATTCAAGGAGGTGGATTAAATGCTTGGCAGAGAGAAAATGAACGGTTCGGAAATGCGTGCGCTCTGGGGAAGCCGTATTGTAATCTGGATCACCATAATACTGGTGCTGTTTCCGGTAGTGTGGATCGTAATGTCTTCTTTTTCGGCGGGCGACAGTTTTTTTCTGTCCTCTCTCTTTCCGGAAAAGTTCAGTGTGGAACACTATGTGACGTTGTTTCGGGAGACGGATTTTACTGTATGGGTATGGAATTCCCTAAAGTTTTGCGTTATTGTGGCGACGATCCAGCTTGTGATCACTTCTCTGGCGGCATATGCATTCGCGAGACTGCGTTTTATCGGGAGAAAATATGGACTCATGTCGCTGCTGGTGCTGCAGGTATTTCCCAACAGTATGGCAGTGGCAGGCTACTATATTCTGATCTATAGGTTTGGGCTGGTTGACAGCAGTCTTGCGTTAATCTTTGTGCTGGCGGGAGGCAGTGCATACAATATCTGGCTGTTAAAATCCTATATTGATGGTCTGCCGGTGGAACTGGATGAGGCAGCAATGGTAGACGGGGCGAATCAGTTTCAGGTGTTTTACAAGATTATCATTCCGCTTGCCATGCCGCAGCTTGCGGTGATCTTCCTGTTTTCTTTTATAGCAACCTACAGCGAATATGTAATCACATCGATTTTTTTGCAGACACCGGGAAAAATGACGCTGGCGTTGGGATTACAGTCTTTTATCAGTGATCAGTTTGCTGCTCACTGGACGCTGTTTTCAGCAGCAGCGGTGATTTCATCCTTGCCAATTATGATTGTTTTCATGTGTCTGCAGAGATTTATCCAGAGTGGACTGGTGGCAGGCGGTGTGAAAGGATAAGCAATATAGATTTTAAAGACATAAATTTTACATAGTAATGATTGCTAGGAGGACCTCCCTTTGATAAAATGAATTTATCAAAGGGAGGTTTTCTTATGGAGACAAAATTAAATTACAAAAGAACGTTTCTGATCGGACTGGCTTTTCTTAGCATCTGTTCCTTCTGGCAGATGTATGACAACATCATCCCCCTGATCCTGCAGAATACCTATCATCTGGGCGAGACCATGACGGGAGCGGTGATGGCATTAGACAATGTGCTGGCGATCTTTCTGCTGCCGGTGTTCGGTACGTTGTCAGATAAGGTACATACGAAGCTTGGCAGAAGAATGCCCTTTATCGTGTCGGGTACGATCCTGGCAGTGATCTTCATGATGTTACTGCCGATGATCGACAATGCAGAAAAGGCAAGATGGGGCACTGTAGAGTCCTTCAGTAACCAGGTGATCTTCCTGGCGGTGCTGTTTTTCACCCTGGTGTCCATGGGACTGTATCGTTCCCCGGCAGTAGCACTGATGCCGGATGTAACCCCGAACCATCTGCGCAGCCGTGCCAATGCGGTGATCAATCTCATGGGAGCTGTGGGCGGTGTCTATGCTCTGATCATGATCAAAGTTCTGGTGGGCAAAGGTGAAACACCGGATTATCTGCCTTTATTTGCAAGTATTGCAGCAGTCATGGCGATCGCTGTGGGAATTCTCGTGATGACCATCCGGGAAAATAAGCTGCGGGAAGAAGTCGAGAAGGCAGAGGCGGCAATTGCAGAAACAATAGAAGAAAAAGCGATTGCAGAGGGTGTGGAAGCTGTCGGAGAGATTGAAGCGGTAGCGGATACGGAGCAGAGTGGTGCGACCGGAAAAGTCAAGGGTATGCCCAAGGAAGTGAAGCGCAGTATGTATTTCATGCTGGCGTCCATTTTCTTATGGTTTACCGCTTATAATGCCGTGACCACAGCCTTTTCCCGCTATACGAAGGTAGTATGGAAGATGGAGGGCGGAAGCTTCGCCAACTGTCTGATGGTAGCGACGGTAGCTGCTATTCTAAGCTATATCCCCATCGGAAGTATCTCTGCGAAGATCGGCCGTAAGAAGACGATTATGGGCGGTGTCCTGCTGATGGCAGCCTGCTACGGAGCCGCTATTTTTGCAAGAGAATATCACCCCCTCGTCAATGTGGCATTCGCCCTGATCGGTGTGGCATGGGCGGCAATCAACGTGAATTCCTATCCGATGATCGTGGCCATGAGCAGTGGCAGCGATGTGGGTAAATTCACCGGAACCTATTATACGTTCTCCATGGCAGCGCAGATCCTGACACCGGTACTCTCCGGATTCCTGCTGGAAAACGTGTCCTATAACACCCTGTTTCCCTATGCTCTGTTCTTCTCCCTGATGGCATTCCTTACTATGACCCAGGTACGTCACGGCGATGTGAAGCCCCAGAAGAAGGAGAGCATTCTGGAGAACTTTGACGTAGATGACTGATGCGGATAACTTCGGTATATACTTGGCAGGACGATACAATTTGACAAATGTGTTGTAAGCTCTTTGGAGAATCTTAAGAAATACCTACTTGAAAATAAAAGAGTAGTGGATTAAAGTAAAAGGCAGCGAATCTATACTGTGATAGAAACGGTATGGATTCGCTGTAAAAAGTTACAGGAAGATAGAAGGTTATAGGAATGAAAGTATTAGGAATCTTATTGATTGTTTTGGTGGTTCTCGCAGTTCTGTATTTTCTCATGATCATGCCGAGGATGCTGCACAAACCGGACACAGCCCCTTTTAAAGAATGGCTCTATGCTCACAGAGGTCTGCATGACAATGCCACAGACGCTCCGGAGAACTCCATGGCAGCATTCCGCAAGGCAGTGGACGCAGGCTTCGGTATCGAACTGGATATTCAGCTGACGAAGGATAGGATTCCCGTGGTGTTCCATGATTTTACCTTAAAAAGAGTCTGCGGCGGCGAAGGAAAAATCTGCGATTACACTTATGAGGAATTGCAGCAGTTTCATCTGTGTGAGTCCACGGAGAAGATCCCGAAGTTCGAGGATGTGCTTAAGATGGTGGACGGAAAAGTACCTCTGATCGTGGAGTTCAAGATCGAGCGTACCGACCTGTCCCTGTGTCCCATTGCGGATAAGATACTTCGGGCCTACAAGGGAATGTACTGCATGGAGTCCTTTAATCCGCTGGGAGTGTGGTGGTATCGTAAGAATCATCCGGAACTGGTGCGCGGACAGCTGTCCGATGCTTTCCTGAAGGAAGGAGAGTATGTGGGAGTATTGTATTTTATCCTGCAGAATCTGCTGTTGAACTTCGTGACGAAGCCGGATTTCGTGGCATACAATCATCATTATCCCGAGATCCTGTCAAGAAAGCTTTGCAGAGGCCTGTATCATAATACCGCAGCGGCCTGGACTATCAAGAGCCAGCAGGAGCTGGATGAAGCGAGAAAGCATTTCGATATCTTTATCTTTGACAGTTTCGTGCCTGAGGCGAGAAAGTAGCAGAAAAAATCATGTATACAAAAGAAAATCTGAAACCAGAACCGCATTCGCCCTATAAATAGTTACAAAAAAGGATCAGCCCCAAGGGACTGATCCTTTCAGACTGTAGACAAAACGCTTTTGGTCAGCACTCCAGAAGCGTTTTTCTTGTTTTCGGTTCAAAAAGTGTGTAC
>ENA-UEQO01003702-UEQO01003702.1-human-gut-metagenome-genome-assembly--contig:-NODE-3702-length-11555-cov-2.969507_pt1 | contig 11555 bp, 10 predicted proteins | sample MGYA00242938_ERZ507940 | MGnify/ENA primary metagenome ERZ507940 (study PRJEB26167, sample SAMN06115517) | human gut metagenome | host: Homo sapiens | place: China:Chongqing | collected 2014-12-03... | reverse complement strand
TTGCCGAAAGCCTTCTCGACGACGGACGGGTCATCGGAGGCGATGAGCATGTCGGAACCTTCCTTCATGATGTCGGTGAGAAGCAGGAAGACAGAATGACGGCCTTCGCCCTTGATCTTCTCGATTTCCTTCTGGAGGCCATCACGGTACTTGTCGAGCATGCTGAGATCGACGACTTCGAGCTGGCCGATGCCAACTTTCTTGCCGCCCATGTCGAAGTCCTTGTAGTCACGATGGACGAGCTCGTCCATGGTGGCACCTTCAAGGGCGCTCTTCACTTTGTACATTTCCATGCCGAGAGCCTTCACGTCGCTCACGCCGGCAATCTTGGCGAGCTGCTCGCAGGCCTTCTTGTCGTCAGGAGTGCAGGTGACGGACTTGAAGATAACGGTATCGGAAAGGATGGCGCACAGCATGCCGCCGGCGATGTCCTTGGGGATCTCGACGCCGTAGAAATTGTACATATTGGTGATGACGGTGCAGGAGCAGCCAGCGGGCCAGATCCAGCAGAGGAGCGGGCTGTTGGTGGTCACATCACCGAGCTTGTGATGGTCAACGATGCCGAGCACATTGGCGGAATCCATGCCCTTGGGAGCCTGGGCGAGGTCGGAGAAGTCAACAAGGTAAAGATCCTTGCCGGCCACGTCGGAAACAACCTCAGGAGCGGTCAGGCCGAACTTGTCGAGAACGAACTTGGTTTCAGGAGTGGGAGCGCCCTGAGCGGCGGCCTTCACGTCCTTGCCGAGTTTTTTGTACAGGTCCGTGATAGCAATGGCAGAAATGATACTGTCGGTATCAGGATTCATGTGGCCGATAACAAAAGCGGACATACGGTTCCTCCACTAGAAGTTTCAATATGGCAGCGTACAGGGGTTTGGAATACTGCCTTTCTAAAAACTTTGTTAAAGATAGCACAAGCTCAGCAGAATGCCAAGAGTCCGGACAAACGGTTTTACGTCTTTTTTGGTTTTTCTTTGATCCGACCAAAAAAGAAACCGCTCCACCCCTCCTTTCGTCCTTTCCAGGGACAGGGAGCAAAACGTTCCCGGGGAGAATCACTCTGTGAACATATTTGTGATTTTTTACACAAATCCCTACTTTTGTTCCTTTCCGCCATCTTCCTGCGCCAGAGGATGGCTGCTGTCGTACACTTTCATAAGGTGTTCAAGGCTTATCTGGGTATAGCGCTGCGTGGTGCTGAGCCTGGCGTGGCCAAGGAGCTCCTGGACGGCACGCAGGTCGGCGCCCGCCGCAAGCAGGTGTGTGGCAAAGGAATGTCTCAGCACATGCGGTGAAATAGTGCGGTCAAGGCCGGCCGCGCGGCAAAGTTCCTCCAGGATGCGGCGGGCTTCGCGGCGGTCGAGGCGTTTTCCCCTGGCCCCCGTAAAGAGCGCGGGTTCCTCCGGAACGGCAATGAGGGGGCGCATTTTCTTCCAAATGGCCAGCGTTTCCCTGGACGTGTCTGAGAGAGGGGCAAGGCGCTCCCTGCTCCCCTTGCCGAGCACACGCACGTATCCCGCGTCTGGATCCACGTCCGTGTTATTAAGTCCCAGAGCCTCGGAAATGCGCAGTCCTGAACCGTAGAGCAGTTCGGCAAGGGCGATGTCTCGGGCGTGAAGAGCCTCGGCCTGTTCGGATGTGGTGCCTCTTGCCCTTGGCAGCTGTGCCCGCCCACCGCCGTCCAGAAGCTGCATCGTCTCATCGACATTGAGCGCTTTCGGGGAAAACTGATCCTGACGGGGATTGTGCACACTCTGAACGACGGATTCCTCCACCCTGCCCGTCCGCTTCAGCCAGCGGAAAAACGTACGCGCCGCTGAAAGACGCCTGGCCATGGAACTCTTCGCTTCCCCCTTTCGGTAGAGCCAGGCCACCCAGGCCTGTACGTCACGAGCGGTCACCCTTTCCGGGCTTCCGAGATCAGTCCCGCGGCGCTTCATAAAGGAGGCAAAGTTCCTGAGATCCGTGCCGTAGGCCATCTGGGAAGCGGGGGAAGCGTTGCGCCTCGTCCCGAAATACAGAAGGAATTCTCCCAGGAGAGACTCCGTTTCCGGAGAAAGGACTGTCTTCCGCTTCTCCCCCGCCTTTCCTTTCCTTTCCATGTTTTTTCCACGCTCCCGGCCTGTAAATCGCCGTCAAACTTGCAAGACAGGCTATTTTAAGGCAATGATTCATCGGATTTCAATAATCTTCGCGTCACATATCTGCAGGAACCGTTGTGTCTTCCCGCCCACTCTGGGAGTTTAAGGCTTATGAATTCGTTAGAGGCTTTCTTCAGTTTCAATCCGGCACTGGCTGCTATTCTTCCGCCCGTCATTGTAGCCTTCGTCGTAAGCACACTCTTCGCCTATGCGGGGATGGGGTACATGGTCGGTTTCCTTCAGATTCATGGTGTGCACGCCCAGCGCTCTGCCTTTGACAAGTGCGCGAAGCAGCTCGCCACCCTGGGGCTTATCCTCGGATGGTGCCTGCTCATAGGCGCACGGATATGGATCTTCTTCAATACGGACAGCTATGTTCCGAGATCCAACCTCGGCAAGATCATCGAGCTCGGCTGGGGCTGCCTTGGCATCGCGGTTGTCACCTCGAGCCTCCATTTCGCGCTCTGGAAACCTTTCAAATCACATAAAATTATGCACGGCAGCCTGGCTCTGCTCTCCGGCATCAACGGAACGCTGGCCGTGGTTGCGATCCTCGGCTCCATCCGCCTTTTTTCCGCTCTGGATCTTCCAAACGCCGCAGAACTCAATCTGTATGAGCTCTTCAACTTCCGTCTTTTCCCGTCACCGCTCGATTACGCCTGCGGACTCTTCTTCCCGCTGATCGCCGGAATGCCCGCAGCGTTCGCCCTGGTCTGGCTTCTCGTACGCCGCCGCAGGGACGATTTTGGCCGTGACTACTACAATAATATGATTCCCTGGTGCGCCCGCTGGGCCTTTGTTGCCTGGATATTCATCAGCGGGCTCTACCTCCTTACCGTGGTCGCCGACCTCTGGCAGATGATTTCCACAGGCTCCTTTGATCTCGGGCTCGATGAAGGCGTCACGTATGCCCTCCGTTTTCTTCGCCCTTGTCGCCTGCCTGATCTGGTTCCTCGTATCGAGATCTCCGATGCCTCTGCGTCACAAGCCGGAAATCATCGCAGCTTTTATCCTCTGCTTCGTGTCCGGCTATTTCATCTTCTCGGACGCCACAAGCTTCATTTTCTAACCTATCTTCATACACCGAAGACTTTGCGGGCGGCCCTGAGTGCCGCCCTTTTTATTTGACGCGGATGGCTAGACCGGGGCACGGGGAAACCAGAGGCAGCACACTGTCTCACGATGACAGCATTCCCCCCGGTGGAAGGTGCAGGCCGGGAAAAGCTTCAGTTCTTCCCGAATATGATGCCCCCGGCGCTGCGCTTTCACCTGCAGGCCGCTGTTCCTCTCCGGCCGTTCCATGGCGGACGCACTGGCGTCCGTCCGCGGCTTTCCCGATGTCAGGACAGTTCCGGGGCTCTTCCCCATGAAAATTCACCTTGCCGGATGCACAAAAAAAGCCCCGCATTCCGGTTCCCATACGGGAGCGGGCGGGGCTTTATTATCTCAGGGGCAGTGATGTTACTTGGCCGGCACAACGCCGCCCTGGTACTTGTCCTGCATAAACTTCTTGATCTGATCGCTCTTCAGGACCTCGCAGAGCGCCTTGAGATCGGGACGGTTCTCGTCACCCGCGCGCACGGCGATGATGTTGGCGAAGGTGGCGGCGGCGAGAGAGTCATTCTTCTCGGCGGCCAGAGCGTCCTTCACCTTCAGACCGCCCAGCATGGCGAAGTTGCCGTTGATGATGGAGATGTCCACATCGGGCAGGGAGCGGACAAGCTGGGGAGCCTCGATTTCCTCAATCTTGAGGTTCTTCGGATTGGAAGAGATGTCCAGACGGGTGGCGGTGAGGCTCTTGTTCTTCAGGGTGATAAGGCCGCGGTCATTCAGAAGAAGCAGGGCACGGGCTTCGTTGGTCGTGTCATTGGGCACGGACACGATGGCGCCGTCCTTCAGCTTATTTAGATCCTTGCAGCGGCCGCCGTAGATGCCGAAGGGCTCATAGTGGATAAAAGCCATGGCTACCAGCTTGGTGCCCTTCTGCTTGTTGAAGTCGTCCATATAGGGCTTGTGCTGGAAGTAGTTGGCGTCGAGTTCGCCGCTGTTCAGGGCAACGTTGGGCTGTACATAGTCAGCGTACTCGACGATCTGCATTTCATAGCCCTTGGCCTTGAGAAGAGGCTCGGCGGCACGCAGAATTTCCGCATGCGGCGTCGGAGAAGCGCCAATTTTGATGACCTTCGCGGCGGAAGCGGAGTCAGAGCCGCAGATGGTCAGAGCCAGAGCCACGAGAGCCGTTACAACGGCAGAACGAAACGTTTTCATGCTGTCAACCTCGGAATACAGTTCGTGAATCGCCCCAACCAGGCGATCCGGAAGAGAAGAACAGGCAGAGCCGCTTCATGCGGCGCCTGCCGGGGGAAACCTACTTGATGCGGCGGTCGGAACGCCGTGTGGCCCAGTCGCCGAAGCTCTGCAGAAGCTGCACGATGATAATGAGCAGGACGACCGTGGCGAACATGATGTCATTCTGGTAGCGGTTGTAACCGTACATGATGGCCAGCTTGCCCAGACCGCCGCCGCCCACGGCACCGGACATGGCCGAATAACCCAGAATGGTGGTGGCGGCGATGGCGCTGCCATTAATGAGCGACGGCGTTGCCTCGGGAATGAAAACCTTCCAGATGAGCTGCCATGTGCTGGCGCCCATGGACTGGGCCGCCTCAATGACACCCCTGTCCACCTCAAGAAGGGACTGCTCAATCAGACGGGCCACAAAAGGAGCCGCAGCCACGACCAGGGGAACGACCGTGGCGTTATTGCCGATGGTGGTTCCCACGAGCCAGCGGGTGAAGGGAATGATGGCGATCATAAGAATAAGGAAAGGGAACGACCGTGTCAGGTTCACGATGACGTCCAGCACGCGGAAAATGACGGGATGCGGGCGTATGCCGTCCGCCCTGGTGATGACAAGAATGACTGCCATGATCATCCCGAACACATAGGAGAAAAACGTCGAGACAAGGGTCATGTAAATGGTATCGAGCGTTCCCTCCCAGAGGAGGTCGATAAGAGCCTGGTTAAGCATGCGTGAATTCCTCCAGGTACAGGCCGTGTTCCTTCACATACGCCTGTATGCGGGCGATGCTTTCCTCGTCCTCAGGCAGCTGCAGCACCATCTGGCCGAAGGCAGTGCCGCCGATATCCTGCGTGCTCGCGTACATGATGTTCACGGGCTTTCCGCAGGCCAGCACCATATTGGAAACAACGGGGTCAAAGCTTGACTGCCCGTCAAAGATGAGCCTGTAAAGCTTGGGCAGTTTCATCTTGTCAGGGTGCAGGGCTTCCGGCACCACGAGCCTGCGGGCTATCTCGCTTCTGGGGTGGAAGAAGACCTCGTTCACTGTGCCTGTTTCGGCAATAACGCCTTTGCTGATGATGGCGACCTTGCTGCAGATTTTCTCGATGACGTCCATTTCGTGAGTAATTACCACTGCCGTGATGCCAAGGCGTTTGTTGATGTCCCGGATAAGCCCCAGAATGGAATCCGTGGTCTCCGGGTCGAGGGCACTGGTGGCCTCGTCGCAGAGCAGGACGCGCGGCTCAGTGGACAGAGCCCTTGCGATGGCCACGCGCTGCTTCTGGCCGCCGGAAAGCTGCGAAGGGTACGCACTGGCGCGTTTTTCGAGCCCGACGAGCTCAAGCATCTCGGCCGCCTTTTTGCGCGCTTTTGCTCTGGAGACGCCGGCAAGCTCCATGGGAAAACAAACGTTGTCCAGAGCATTGCGCTGCATGAGCAGGTTGAACTGCTGGAATATCATGCCCATGGAACGGCGCACGATATTGAGCTGGCCCTGAGACAGGGCACCCATATCGCGGCCTTCGAAATACACTTTTCCCTCGGTCGGGCGCTCAAGCATATTGATGCAGCGTACAAGCGTGCTCTTTCCCGCCCCACTGCGGCCGATGATGCCGAATATCTCACCTTTTTCTATGGAAAGGTTAATATCCCGCAGGGCGTCGATACGCCCGTTCTTGGTATCAAACCATTTGCCAAGGCCCCGGATCTCAATGATGGGCCTGTTCTCCGCGGATTCGCTCCGCTCTTCCGGCGTGCTCACGAAAGACTCCTCGCAAAAAGCAGTAGCCTTTCTTTTTACACGTGCCGTGGACTGACTTCAAGATCGTTTATTGTTTTCGGCAGCGGTGGAACGTGACAGAACAGACATAACCCAAAAAAATCCCGGCATTCTGACATAGTTCCACGACGTACGCCGCAGGGGCAGGTGATAATGACGGACCCGGCATCTTCATATGGATGTGTTTTACGGGTATTCTTCACAATGGATGATGTCCCGCTCATTTCAAATTCTATGCTGCCTGCTTAAGTCCTCCGGCCTGCTTCCGGGAAAATGCCTTCATGCCGCCAGCGTCTGTGCAGTTCCGGCCTGCAGACTCCCACCCCAAACGCCAGGGTGCCATCAGCGTGGCCATGTGCCCGCCAGAGCGGCCGTTCCGATCCGCCCGGATAAGGCGGGTTCCGCATCGGTGGCCCTCGGTCCGGGCCCCTGATGCGTCAGCTCCGTGAAACGTGACACCCTTCGTTGCCATGCTTCTGTTTTTGCAGTAAAAGGCAACCCTTACACATCCCTCCAGGGGGAATCTTTTCCTGCGGAGTTATGCATGCCCGGTCAGCTTTATCCTCTCTTCCTTTCGCTCGAGGGCTTCAGCGTCCTCATTATCGGCTTCGGGTCGGTCGGCCGGCGTAAACTGGCCATGCTCATTCCCGCAGCCCCGGCCGCCGTTACCATCATTGACCCCCGCGGGCCGGACGGGGAAGGCGGCGAACTCATAAAGAGCGCCGGAGAAGCTGGTATCAGCGTGCGGATTTTCCCAGGACCTTTTGTTGACAATATGCTTGAGGATGTTCAACTTGTGTATACCTGCGCAGGCGATCACGCTCTGAACGCCCGCGTCGCCGGCCTCTGCCGTGAAAGGCGCATCTTCTGCAACTGCACGGACAACCCGCCCCTCGGCAGTCTGCATGTGCCGGCCGCTGCCCGCAGGGGCACCCTCTGCTGCGCCCTTTCCACGGGCGGAGCGAGCCCGGCTCTGGCGCGGCGCTGGAAAAAGGAACTCGAGGCCTGGCTCGCCCGCAAGGAACGCATCACCGACCTCATGGCCGCTCTGCGGCCCCTTGTTCTGTCCCTCGGCTGGCCGTCGGATCAGAACCGCGACATTTTCCGCAGTCTCTCGGATCGCTGTCTCGAGGATGCACTCGCAGACGACCACTGGGAACAGGCCGCCAGCCTGCTCAATGCCCGCCTTCCGCAAGAGCTGCGCTCACACACAGAGGAATTACTGCATGCACTCCATCCTCTCTCCTGAAATCTCCACGCTTCTGACTCTCCTGCTTTACTCCGTCGCCGGAGTGCTGGGTATGATCGGTATGATTTGCCGGAGCATCCGTGTGAGGCGTCTGGCTGCCGTTTCCGCTGTAGCCGGCATCGTCTTCCAGACCATCATTCTCTTCACGGGCTTCCACGCCCAGACAGAAGGGGGCCTGTCCGTAGGCGCCTATCTTCAGATGCTGGCCTGGTTCCTCGTGCTCTGCGGCATCGGACTCTGGATCTTCATGAAGCAGGAAACCCCCGTTATTTTTGCTTCCATCTTTTCGCTCCTGCTCTACGGTTTCTCCGCCCCGACGCTGGCTATCATCGTCAGAGTCCCGGATACCTTCAAAACGTCATTTTACGCCCTGCACGTAGGGCCCTTTTTCCTGAGTCTTGCGCTCATAACCCTGGCCTTTGCGGCGGGTGTTATCTTCCTTTATCTGGACTACCGCATCAAGGCGAAGCTTCCCCTGCCCCACTTCATCCAGGACATGCCTGCCCTTTCCATTCTGGACAAAATCAATGCCCTGTCCACGCTGGCCGGCTTCCCCCTCTACACTATCGGCCTTGTGTGCGGCTTCTTCTACGCAGCCCCTGTCTTCGGGGGAACGGTCACGGGCGATCCCAAGCAGATAGTCACCCTCTTTACCTGGGCGCTCTATGCCATTCTCTTCCACAACCGCCTCGCCCGCGGGTGGCGCGGACGCAAACCCGCGAAAATGATGATCCTCATCTTCACGCTGAGCGCACTCTCTTTCATCGTCGTCAACCTCTTCATGAACAGCCACCACGCTTTCATCAGGAATTAGCCCCATGGATTGTGATATTGTCTTAGTTGGTCTGAACCACCGCACCGCTGCCGTGGACGTCCGTGAGCGTTTCGCTCTTGTCAAGTATACCGATCCCGGCACATGGGCTCTGCCCCTCGGTGGTGCCATCCATGAATCTCTCATCCTTTCCACATGTAACCGCGTGGAACTCCTCGCCATGGGCAAAGGCGATCTGGCTGGTCAGATGCTGAACAGCTGGGCCGGCGTCCGCAACGCCAAGGTCGAAGACCTTGAACGCTACGTCTACACGTACAAAAACGAAGAAGCCGTCAGACATCTTTTCCGCGTTGCCTCCAGTCTCGATTCCATGATTCTGGGTGAACCCCAGATTCTCGGCCAGCTCAAGGCCGCCTACCGCAAGGCATCGGCCTGCCACGCCACTGGCGTCATCCTGAACCATCTGCTTCACAAAGCCTTTTCCGTGGCCAAGCGCGTGCGCACGGAAACAGCCGTGGCTTCGTCAGCCGTGTCCATCAGTTTCGCTGCTGTTGAACTCGCCAAACGTATTTTCGGCACCATGCAGGGACATAAGGCCATGCTCATCGGCGCCGGCGAAATGGCCGAACTCGCGGCCACGCACCTCATGCAGAACGGCGTCGATGAGATCATCGTGGCCAACCGCACTTTCGCCCATGCGGAAGAACTCGCCAGCTTCTATCACGGACGTGCTGTTCCCTTTGAGGACTTTGCGCGCCATCTGCTGGACGTGGATATCGTCATCACCTCCACAGGTTCGCAGGATCCCATCATTCACGCGAGGGACATCCGGACGGTCCTGAAGAACCGCGCCAACAGACCTATGTTCTTCATCGACATCGCCGTCCCGCGCGACGTGGATCCCGACGTCAACGGCCTGGACAATGTCTATCTTTATGACATCGATGATCTCAAGGAAGTCGTCCAGGAAAACATGGCCGGCCGCCGTGCCGAGGCCGAAAAAGCTGATAAAATCGTCGACGACGAGGTACATGAGTTCTCAGACTGGGTCAGCAGACTGGACGTGCAGCCTACCATCAAGGAACTCATCCACCGCGGTGATTTGGCCTGCGAGGAAGAAGTCGCCCGTACCATGCGCCGGCTCGGCGCCACGGATCAGACCACCCGGGATGCCCTCATGGCCATGGCCCAGGCTCTGCAGAAGAAATTCCTGCACGAGCCGCTCACCTACCTCAAGGAAGGCGACAAGGCCGAGCACAGCCGCCGCATCATCGCCATTCAGAATATCTTCAATCTCGACAGACACTGCGCCAGCCGCTTCAACGCTTTCGAGGACAGGGAAAACGCCAGGGCCGAGGCTGAAAAGAAAAGAAACGGAGAGGAAGACGGGCACGTCCCCGCTCCGGGCTTCGGCGGTCTTGCCGGGCAGGAGGGCTAACATGAGACAGTACACGGTCACAGAACTCTCCGAAAAGGACATTGAGACCATTGAAAAGGCCCTCAGGGAAAAAAAGCTCCAGGCAAGCATAGACCATCTCTTCTGGATACCCGTGCCCGATGACCTCCTTACCCCCCTGCAGAAGGAACACGCCACGACATGCGGCCCGCATGTCATGGCCCTGGAAGTCATGCGCAGCAGCCTGAACCTGGAATTTCTGGTACGCGCCAGGAACAAAATCCGCTGCGACTGCATCACCTATGCGGACGACAGGCTGATGCTCGCCATGATCCACCGGGTGAACGACTTTCTCTCGGGCCTCGGCATCAGCGTGTAACGACCATGCCCGCCCCCTTCGCCGACAAAATTCCGTCCCTTGACAGGCTGCCCCCACGGGCAGCCCTCTTTGTTCTGTCCTTCGAAAAAAAACTTGGGGAACTCGGCCTGTCCGGCGGCGAGCACCTGCTCTGTGCCGTTTCAGGGGGAGCTGACTCCACGGCTCTCGCCGTGCTTTCTGCTCTGGTCCGCAATTACCGGCGCTTTCGCGGGAAACCCTCTTTCACGCTTTCCGCCCTTACCTGCAATCACAATCTGAGGCCGTCCGCGGCGGAGGAGGCCCGTTTCGCTGAACGCCTCTGCGGGTGGCTCGGCATCCCCTGCCGCACCATTTCCCTGAACGTGACCGGAGCCGCGGCCAGAGAAAAGCAGGGAACCGAGGAAGCCGGGCGCAGGCTCCGCTATCTGGCTCTCGAGGAGGAACGCCGGAGAGTGGGCGCTGACTTCATTCTCACGGCACACCACGCCGGTGATCTGGCCGAGGATATGCTCATGCGTCTTCTGCGCGGCACCGGCTGGCCGGCGCTTGGCGGCATGTCCCCCAGGGATGACGAACGTCATCTTCTGCGTCCGCTTCTCCACACAGACCCTCTGCGGCTCCGCAGGCTGCTCAGCCTGCTCGGCCTGCCGCACTGTGAGGACGAAAGCAACGCGGACACACGCTACACGCGCAACCGGATCCGCCATGAAGTTCTGCCGATTCTGCGCCGCGAAAACCCGTCCCTTGACGCGTCCCTGATCCGGCTTGCGAGGCTCGCCCAGGCAGACGCTGCCTTCTTTGAGGAAGAGCTGGAAAAAGCCCTCATGACGACTCCCTGGATTGAGGAACACTCTGAAAACGGCACGGCCATTATCCTGCCGGAAAAACTTCTTCAGAGCCTGCCGGCCGCGCTCCGCCTCAGACTGTATATGAAAGCGGTGAGACACATCGCGCGTGGAAGTGGCGGACAGGCCCGGGCCGAGGCTCTGTGGAAACTTGACGAAGCCTGGATCGAAAGGGGACGCCCCCGCGTCTTCCAGATGCCCGGCGGACTGACCCTGAGCGTAAGAAAAGGCTGCGTACGCTGCGCTCCGGCAGAAAGAAAGACTCTCTGACACCCCAGGGGATACAGAGACCGGTAAGCCGGCTGTCACCGGCCAGTCAGGCACCCTGCCGTACGGACAGGGACTGAACACGAAATTCCCCAGGGAGCTGGGAAGAACCACTCTTCTGAACGCCGGCAAAAACAAAAAAACCTTCTGCCCATAGGGGAAACAGAAGGACATTTTCTGACGTGGAGCCGGGATCATCAGTATTTGCGGATGTACTCGTCGAGTGAGGTCGCCGTGCAGTTGCGGGATACCCAGTACGCGCTGGCCCAGACCATGAGCGCCGTTGCCTGAGTTTCATCGAGGTAGCGCAGTTTTGCTTCCAGGCTGCTGCGGCTCGCGCCAAAACGCTCATTGGCATGGTTCTTGTCACATGCTCCCATAACGCGAAGCATGAGGTAGGACTTGCTCGTGGAATCCGGCGTGACCTTCACATCCTTGTAGGCCT
>ENA-UEQO01003692-UEQO01003692.1-human-gut-metagenome-genome-assembly--contig:-NODE-3692-length-11589-cov-4.166001_pt1 | contig 11589 bp, 7 predicted proteins | sample MGYA00242938_ERZ507940 | MGnify/ENA primary metagenome ERZ507940 (study PRJEB26167, sample SAMN06115517) | human gut metagenome | host: Homo sapiens | place: China:Chongqing | collected 2014-12-03... | reverse complement strand
GGCATAGATTCCTTCTCACAGGCCTTCTATGCCTGTTTGGCATCTGTTTGCTGCGTGCCCAGGATAAGCCGAAACAGCCGGAAAAGAAGAAAACCCGGGTTGATTTGCTTTACGCTGAGGAGGCGCAGGCGGATAAAATTCTGCTTCCGGATGTTCAGATTCTGATCCGGTCGGTAAAGCTGCGTCATGACAGTATGTATATGTACTGTGACAGTGCGTTGATTTACGAGAAGACAAATTCGGTGGAAGCTTTCGGTAATGTCCGTATGGAACAGGGGGATACGCTCTTTATTTATGGAGATTATCTGTATTATGACGGTATGTCGCAGTTGGCAATGCTTCGTGAGAATGTCCGCATGATTAACCGGAATACGGTATTGACAACGGATAGTTTAAACTACGACCGTTTGTATAATCTGGGTTATTACTTCGATGGCGGTACACTGACCGATGAAGAGAATGTGCTGACTTCCGAGTGGGGAGAATATAGTCCGGCCACGAAAATATCCGTATTCAACCATGATGTGAAGTTGGTTAATCCGAAATTTGTATTGACTTCGGATACCTTGAAATATAGCACCGATACGAAGATTGCTACGATTCTGGGCCCTTCGGATATTGTGAGTGATAAGAACCACATCTATTCCGAACGAGGTATTTATAACACCACTACAGAGCAGGCTGAACTGCTGGATCGTTCCGTGCTGACCAACGAAGGCAAGAAACTGACGGGTGACAGTATTTTCTATGATCGTGTTTTGGGATATGGTGAAGCATTTGACAATGTGCAGATGAATGATACCATTAACAGGAATATGCTCACAGGTAACTATTGTTTCTACAATGAGATTACGGGAAGTGCACTCGCTACTCAACGTGCAGTTGCTATTGATTATTCACAAGGTGACAGTTTGTTTATGCACGGTGATACACTGCGGCTGATTACCTATCATATAAATACGGACTCCATGTTTCGTGAGATGAGGGTGTATCATAAAGTACGTGCTTATCGTACGGATGTTCAGGCAGTATGCGATTCTTTGGTGTATAATTCTAAAGACTCTTGCATGACTATGTATACTGATCCTATCTTATGGCATGGCTCACAACAATTGTTGGGTGAGGAAATTAAAGTCTATATGAATGACAGTACCATAGACTGGGCGCACATAATCAATCAGGCTTTGGCTGTGGAGCAGAAAGATTCTGTTCATTACAACCAGGTGACGGGCAAAGAGATGAAAGGCTTTTTTGTTGGCGGAGATATGCGTCAGGTGGATGTGAACGGTAATGTGCTGGTTGTCTTCTATCCGATAGACGATAAAGACAGTACCATGATAGGATTGAACTATTCTGAGGGCAGTTTCCTGCGTATGTTGCTGAAAGAAAGGCGTATGGAGCAAGGAGCCTTTATAGGGAAAGCGAATGGTACGCTCTATCCGATGGATCAGATTCCGGCTGACAAATATAAGTTGCCGCCTTTTGTCTGGTTTGACTATATCCGTCCGAGGAATAAGGAAGATATATTTGAGTGGAGAGGTAAAAGGGCTGGCGAACAATTGCAGAAATCAGATCGTAAGCCTATAGTTTCACCAAGGAATATGAATATAAAAAGAAATAAATAAGCGCTATGGGAATGTTCACAATGAGAAAGCCTCGTGGCTTTAATCATCCATATATATATGTGGATGAGCGGAAAGAGAAGTTGGCGAAGATGGAAGAAAGCGCCAAACGTGAATTGGGAATGTTGCCTGAGAAGGAGTTTTCGCCGGAAGATATCCGGGGAAAGTTCGTAGAAGGCACTACCCACTTGAAACGACGCAAGGAAAGCGGGCGTAAACCGGTACACCTGGGGGTGATACTGGTGATTATTGCTTTGCTGATATACTTGTGGTATGCCATAAGCACCGGAATCATTTAATTTAATTACGAGTTACAAATTACGAATTATAATGTAGCATCATGGAACCTGTTGTTATTCGTTATTTGTAATTCATAATTCATAATTTGTAATTATCATGAGCGACATAATTCATTTGCTGCCCGATTCTGTTGCCAATCAGATTGCTGCCGGAGAGGTGATTCAGCGTCCGGCGTCCGTCATTAAGGAATTGGTAGAGAATGCGATTGATGCCGAAGCACAAGAAATACACGTATTGGTGACGGATGCAGGGAAAACCTGTATACAGGTGATTGACGATGGTAAAGGCATGTCCGAAACGGATGCGCGCCTTGCTTTCGAACGCCATGCCACCTCTAAGATAAGGCAGGCTGCCGATTTATTTGCCTTGCGCACGATGGGATTCCGTGGAGAGGCGTTGGCTTCTGTTGCTGCGGTGGCAGAAGTAGAACTCAAAACCCGTATGGCGAATGAGGAACTGGGTACACGGATTGTGATAGCCGGCTCTAAAGTAGAAAGTCAGGAAGCCGTTTCGTGTCCTAAAGGAAGTAACTTTTCCATTAAGAACTTATTCTTTAATATACCTGCCCGCCGCAAGTTCCTGAAAGCGAACTCGACGGAATTGAGCAATATCCTTACTGAATTTGAACGCATAGCTCTGGTACATCCCGAAGTGGCTTTCTACTTATATAGTAATGATACCGAATTATTCAACCTGCCTGCGATGCCGCTTCGCCAACGCATTCTTGCCGTATTTGGCAAGAAGTTGAACCAGCATCTGCTGTCGGTAGATGTAGATACTACTATGGTGAAGGTATCTGGCTTTGTTGCCAAACCGGAGACGGCGCGTAAGAAAGGAGCTCATCAGTATTTTTTTGTGAACGGGCGTTATATGCGTCATCCATATTTCCATAAAGCGGTGATGGATGCTTATGAACAATTGATTCCGGCAGGCGAACAGATTTCCTATTTCATTTACTTTGATGTGGACCCGGCCAACATTGATGTGAATATACATCCTACCAAAACCGAGATTAAGTTTGAAAACGAGCAGGCAATTTGGCAAATCGTTTCCGCAGCGGTAAAAGAGTCATTGGGTAAATTCAATGCTGTGCCGTCCATTGATTTCGATACGGAAGGTATGCCGGATATTCCCGCATTCGATCAGACTCGTCCGATAGAGCCTCCGAAGGTGCATTATAATTCAGACTTCAATCCGTTCAAGACTTCTTCCGCTTCCTCTTATAGTGGTGGGGGCAGCTATTCCCGGCCGAAAGTGGATTGGGAAGGACTGTATGATGGTCTGGAGAAAGCCAGCAAGATGAATACGCCTATGGAAGAAGAACCTTTTGTAGACGAAACGGACTGGACTTCTGCACCTGCATCGGTAGATATGTCCGAAGAGCGTACTCCGTATGTTCAGGAGACGGAAACTGTATCTTCTCCATCTGCATCGTTGTATACCAACGAACCGGCAGTGGAGAAAGGTGCGCAGCATTTTCAATTCAAAGGGCGCTTTATTCTGACTTCGGTAAAATCCGGTTTGATGCTGATAGACCAGCACCGGGCGCATATCCGGGTGTTGTTTGAACGTTATATGAATCAAATACGTCAGAAACAAGGGGGTTCTCAAGGAGTTTTGTTTCCTGAAATCGTGCAATTGCCCGCTTCGGAAGCTGCGGTGTTGGAAAGCATCATGGAAGACTTTTCGGCAGTTGGGTTTGAACTGACACCTCTGGGAGGAGGAAGTTATGCGATCAATGGCATTCCGTCCGGCATTGAAGGGTTGAATCCGGTGGAGCTGGTGCGTAATATGGTGCATACGGCAATGGAAAAGGGAAATGATGTGAAGGAAGAAGTGCAAACGATGTTGGCTCTGACACTGGCGAAGGCTGCTGCCATTGTTTACGGCCAGGTGTTGAGCAATGAAGAAATGGCTAATCTGGTAGATAATCTGTTTGCTTGTCCTACTCCGAATTATACACCGGATGGACGTACCGTATTGTCAACGATTAAAGAAGAAGATATTGAAAAACTATTTGCTCGTTAAAGTAGTATAATCTATTTGTTAAAACAATTTTGCACATACGTGTGAATGATATTCGCCCCTACAGGACTGATTAAGGTGCTTGTAGGGGCGAATCATTATTTATTTATCTGTATAGAAGCCTTCCTGCCCGGCTTGTGGCGCGGTCGGAACAAAAAAAACTATCTTCGTAAAACCTTTTAGTTCGGATGGTGTTATTTAAACAGTTACAATAATGAATTTAAATTAACCACTTAACTATTTAAGGTATATGAAAAAGATTCTAATGTTACTGGCTTTGGCCGGTTTGTCTTCTGCTGCTATGGCGCAACAAAAGACTGAAGTAGTCGAATACGAAATTATCCAGGTACAGGATAAATATCAGGTAATCACCAATCCTTTCTGGAGCAATTGGTTCTTCTCTATCGGCGGCGGTGCTGAAGCTACTTTTGGTGATAATGATAGTGCAGGAAGTTTTGGTAAGCGTATCAGTCCTACATTGAATATCTCTGTCGGTAAATGGTTTACTCCCGGTTTGGGATTGCGTCTGCAATATAGCGGTTTGCAGGCTAGAGGCTTTACTTATGATAAAGGTGCCGACTACGTGAAGGGTGCCGAGCTGAAAGACGGTTACTATAAACAACGTTTTGACTATATGAACTTGCACGGTGACGTGATGTTCAATCTGAATGCTCTTTTCGGAGGTTATAATCAGCATCGTGTTTATGAGATTATTCCTTATGTAGGTGCCGGTTTCACCCACAATTACTCCAAACCTCATCGCGAAGCTTTGTCTGTGAATGCAGGTATTATCAATAAATTCCGTATTTCGAATGCGGTAGATATTAACCTGGAATTGAGCGCAATGGCTGCTGAAGATAAATTTGATGGTGAAGTAGGTGGTGATCACGGATATGATGGCGTATTGAGCGCTACGGTTGGTCTGACTTATCGTTTCCCCGCCCGTGGTTTCCGTCGTCCGATGCCGCAGTTGATCTCTCAGATCGAACTGGCCGCCATGCAGGATAAGTTGGCTATGATGGGTGCACAGAATGCAGAATTGAAGAATGCACTGGTACAGGCTGAAAACCAGCCGGTGGCTGAAGTAACAGAAACACAGGTGATTGTTCCGGATCCGGATATCGCACCGCGTACCGTATTCTTCCAGATTGGTTCTGCTGAATTGTCTCCGCGTGAAATCATGAACCTGTCTTATCTGGCAGAACAAATGAAACAGTTCCCGAATGCAACGTACACCGTAAACGGTTATGCTGACTCTGCAACCGGTACTCCGGCATTCAACAAGGAGTTGAGCTTGAAACGTGCACAAGCTGTTAAGAATGCATTGGTTAAGAATTACGGTATTGCTGCCGATCGCTTGAATGTGGAAGCCGGTGGTGGTGTAGACAAATTTGGTCAACCGATCCTGAACCGTGTGGTATTAGTGAAATCTGCTAACTAAATATAGTCTTTCCATTAAAAAGGGAACGCCCTGTTCTCTCGTAGATTCTACGGGAGGTCAGGGCGTTACTCGTAACAGAGGATATTGTTTTTTATTCTCCGCTGAATTTCTTCACTTGTTCTGTTATCAGTTCCGCATCGTCGAAATAGTTGATCTTCATTGCTTTGCGTACATCATCCAATGTAGCGGCGGCAACTTCGCGTGCTGCGTCGCAACCTTTCTTCAGCATGTCATAGATGGCAGGAATGTCTTTTTCAAATTCTTTGCGACGATTGCGAATCGGTTCCAGCGTCTCCTGCATGATGGAGTTAAGGAATCCTTTCACCTTCATATCACCCAGACCGCCACGCTGATAATGCGCTTTCAGTTCATCGAGGTTCGGATACTCGGGCAGGTAAAGGCCGAAGTGTTCGGGACGGCAGAAAGCATCCAGATAAGTAAATACAGGGTTGCCTTCTACTTTACCCGGGTCTTGAACACGCAAGTGGTCGGGATCGGTATACATACCTTTCACTTTCTTCTGTACTTCGTCGGCAGAGTCGGAGAGGTAGATACAGTTGCCCAGGCTCTTGCTCATCTTGGCTTTTCCGTCTGTTCCGGGCAGGCGCAGACAGGCGGCGTTTTCGGGCAGGAGGATTTCCGGCTCAACCAGTGTTTCGCCATAGATATAGTTGAAGCGACGAACGATTTCGCGTGCCTGTTCCAACATTGGTTCCTGATCTTCGCCCACAGGGACAGTTGTTGCCTTGAAAGCGGCAATGTCCGCAGTCTGGCTGATGGGGTAGGTGAAGAAACCTACTGGGATGCTGGCGTCGAAGTTGCGCAACTGAATTTCTGCCTTTACTGTAGGATTACGTTGCAGGCGGCTTACGGTCACCATATTCATGAAGTAAAAACTCAATTCGCACAGTTCGGCAATCTGAGATTGAATGAAGATAGTGCTTTTTGCCGGGTCCAGTCCGCATGCCAGATAGTCAAGCGCCACTTCGATAACATTCTGACGTACCTTTTCCGGGTTGTCCACATTGTCAGTCAATGCTTGTGCATCGGCAATGAAAACGAATATCTTGTCATACAAACCGGAGTTCTGCAACTCCACTCTTCTTCTCAATGAGCCCACATAATGTCCTATGTGCAGGCGTCCTGTTGGGCGGTCGCCCGTGAGGATGATTTTCTCTTTAGACATATTTATATTATTCTATTTATTATGTTTTTCTTTGAAAATGAATACAAAGGTAACGCTTTTCTCTGACTTTAGCTTCATAATTCTTTAGAGAAGCGAAAGAGAAACCATACTCTTGTTGCTTTTCCTGAAAAAAGACTTTACCTTTGTGGAAATATACTTAATATAAAACGCGATGAAAACAGATTTTGATTATCAAGCGGTCCCTCAAGGGTTTATTCATTGTTTCAAGAACGATTGTTCCAGGTCAGATACTTGCTTGCGCCGTTTGGCTGCGCGGCATTGCACGGCTGATAAACCTTTGATTACAATTCTCAGTCCGGCAGCTGTTCCTGCCGATTCTTCTCAGTGTTCCTATTTCCTGCCTATCCAGAAGATACGTGTGGCATGGGGGGTAAGAAACTTATTTGACGATGTTCCTCTTAGCTTGGCAGCCGATATGCGGCACCAGATTGTTTCCTACTTCGGCAAGACGCATTATTATCGGATCTACCGTAAAGAGCGTTTCATTACGCCTGAAGGTCAGCGATATATCAGGCATATATTTACTCAGAACGGCATTACCGACGCACTTCAGTTTGAGTCTTATTCGGAAGTCTATAAGTGGTGATTAGTTTCTCGGTGTGGAACTGGCGGTTTCATGCCTTGAAACCTGTAGTTTCACACCGAGAAACTGATAGTTTCAAGGCATGAAACTACAAGTTTCAGCTGATGAAACTAATGGCGGTACTATATCATGCTTTTAAATAGCTTAATAGGAGGCAATTGCTATTTTAAATAAATATAGAGAATAAAGACAGGCTCTAAATTTGTTTATTATCGAAATAAGTCGTTACTTTGCACAAATTTTAAAACAACGATGCAACAACACGGAAAAAGAGATACATATAATCTGTATTCGAATGAATTTCATTCGTTAGTCGATGATTTCTCTTTCTCTGAGAAGATATTGTTAGTTCTTTGGTAATGCGTTAATCCTTTGTTGGGTAACGCATTTTTTTTGTGCCCGAATGTATAGAAAGAAACTTAATAGACAACAAGAGAATATATGGAAAAGAATTTGAAGAAAGTGTTGGTCTTGGGCTCAGGTGCACTCAAGATCGGTCAGGCCGGGGAGTTCGACTATTCCGGTTCGCAGGCATTGAAGGCTCTGCGTGAAGAAGGTATCAGTTCAGTGTTGGTGAACCCGAATATTGCTACTATCCAAACATCGGAAGGTATTGCAGATCAGGTTTATTTCTTGCCTGTAACCACTTATTTCGTAGAAGAAATCATCAAGAAAGAACGTCCCGATGGTATTCTGTTGGCCTTCGGTGGTCAGACGGCTCTGAACTGCGGTGCTGAGTTGTACACAAGCGGTGTGCTGGCTAAGTACGGTGTGCGCGTATTAGGAACTTCGGTGGAAGCTATCATGTATACGGAAGACCGTGACCTCTTCGTGAAGAAGCTGGACGAGATCGATATGAAAACTCCCGTCAGCCAGGCTGTAGAAAGTATGGAAGATGCAATTGCTGCTGCTGAACGCATCGGTTTTCCGGTTATGGTTCGTTCCGCTTATGCACTGGGCGGTTTGGGTAGCGGCATCTGCCAGGATAAAGAAGAGTTCCTGAAGTTGGCCGAAAGCTCTTTCGCTTTCTCTAAACAAATTCTTGTAGAAGAGTCTCTGAAAGGTTGGAAAGAAATTGAGTTCGAAGTAATCCGCGATGCTAACGACCACTGCTTCACGGTGGCAAGCATGGAAAACTTCGACCCGCTGGGTATCCATACGGGAGAGTCTATTGTAGTGGCTCCGACTTGTTCGCTGACTGACGAGCAGGTGAAGATGTTGCAAGATCTTTCTACGAAGTGTATCCGTCATCTGGGCATTGTGGGCGAATGTAACATTCAGTATGCATTTAATGCGGAAACTAATGACTACCGTGTGATTGAGGTGAATGCCCGTCTGTCGCGTTCTTCTGCTTTGGCTTCTAAGGCTACGGGTTATCCGTTAGCATTCGTAGCCGCTAAGATCGCATTGGGCTATACGCTCGATCAGATTGGCGAAATGGGTACTCCGTATTCAGCATATGTAGCTCCGCAACTGGATTATCTGATTTGTAAGATTCCTCGTTGGGACTTGACGAAGTTCGTAGGTGTATCCCGTGAAATCGGTTCCAGCATGAAGTCTGTAGGTGAAATCATGTCTATCGGACGTTCTTTCGAAGAAATCATCCAGAAAGGTTTGCGTATGATCGGTCAGGGTATGCACGGATTTGTAGGCAACGACCTGCACTTCGATGATCTGGATCGTGAGCTTTCACGTCCTACCGACTTGCGTGTATTTGCTATTGCTGAAGCTTTGGAGAATGGCTATACGATAGACCGCATCTTTGACCTGACCAAGATTGATCCCTGGTTCCTTGGCAAGTTGAAGAACATTGTTGACTATAAGTTGAAGCTTTCCCAATATAATAAGGTGGAAGATATTCCGGCCGACGTATTGCGTCAGGCAAAAGTGCTGGGCTTCTCTGACTTCCAGATTGCGCGTTTCGTACTCGAACCGCAAGGCAATATGGAGAAAGAAAATCTGATGGTGCGTGCACGTCGTAAAGAGTTGGGCATCCTGCCGGCTGTAAAACGTATCAATACGATTGCTTCCGAGCATCCTGAACTGACTAATTACCTGTACATGACGTACGCCGTTGAGGGTTATGACGTAAACTATTACAAGAATGAAAAGTCAGTGGTTGTACTGGGTTCCGGTGCTTACCGTATCGGGTCTTCCGTAGAGTTCGACTGGTGTTCGGTAAATGCCGTGCAGACTGCACGTAAGCTGGGTTACAAGTCCATCATGATTAACTATAACCCTGAAACCGTATCTACTGACTATGATATGTGCGATCGTCTTTACTTCGATGAGCTGTCTTTTGAGCGTGTACTCGATGTTATTGACCTGGAACAGCCGCGCGGCGTAATCGTATCTGTAGGCGGACAGATCCCGAACAACCTGGCAATGAAACTGCATCGTCAGTCAGTGCCCATCCTAGGAACTTCTCCTCTTTCTATTGACCGTGCTGAAAACCGTAATAAGTTCTCTGCTATGCTCGACCAACTGGGTATCGACCAGCCGGCTTGGCAAGAGCTTACCAGTCTGGAAGATGTGAAAGGTTTCGTAGAGAAAGTGGGTTATCCGGTACTGGTTCGTCCGTCTTATGTACTTTCGGGTGCTGCGATGAACGTATGCTACGATGAAGAAGAATTGGAGAACTTCCTGAAAATGGCCGCTGAAGTATCTAAAGAATATCCGGTGGTAATTTCTCAGTTCTTGCAGAATACAAAAGAAATCGAATTTGATGCTGTTGCTCAGAATGGTGAAGTAGTGGAATATGCTATTTCCGAGCATGTGGAGTTTGCCGGTGTACACTCCGGTGACGCTACATTGGTATTCCCTGCACAGAAGATTTACTTTGCTACGGCACGTCGTATCAAGAAAATCAGCCGTCAGATTGCAAAGGAACTCAATATCTCCGGTCCGTTCAATATTCAGTTCCTGGCACGTAACAATGAGGTGAAGGTAATCGAATGTAACCTTCGTGCTTCACGTAGTTTCCCGTTCGTGTCTAAGGTGCTGAAGCGTAACTTTATTGAAACTGCTACCCGCATCATGTTGGATGCTCCTTATACTCGTCCTGACAAGTCGGCATTCGATATCGACTGGATTGGTGTGAAAGCTTCTCAGTTCTCTTTCTCCCGTCTGCACAAGGCAGACCCGGTACTGGGTGTGGATATGTCTTCTACCGGTGAAGTAGGCTGTATCGGTGATGATTTCTCCGAAGCATTGCTGAGCGCCATGATTGCTACTGGCTTCCAGATTCCTCAAAAGGGAGTGATGTTCTCTTCCGGTGCCATGAAATCGAAAGTAGATTTGCTGGAGTCCAGCCGCATGCTCTTCAATAAAGGATATAAGATTTATGCAACGGCAGGTACAGCCGCTTTCCTGAATGCTCATGGAGTGGGCACTGAAGCTGTTTACTGGCCCGATGAACGTCCTGACGCAGAGAACAACGTGATGAAGATGATTGCCGAACACAAGTTCGATTTGATTGTCAACATTCCGAAGAATCATACGAAACGTGAACTGACGAACGGTTACCGTATCCGTCGTGGTGCTATCGACCATAACATTCCGTTGATTACGAATGCTCGTCTGGCAAGTGCTTTCATCGAAGCATTCTGCGAACTGAAGTTGGAAGATATTGCTATCAAGAACTGGCAGGAATATAAGTAATAAGATATCTGTCTGAAGTTAAAAAAGAGATGCTAAATTGACATCTCTTTTTTTTATGGCTATCTTTGTGGGTAGATGGACTTTTTGAAACTATAATCTTTATCAACAGGAGTATGAATGAAGTAGAGAAAATGCGTAGTTCGCAACTGGCGGATATGTCTGCCCCGGAAGTACAGGTAAAGTTTGAATATGCCAAGAAGTTGCTGGCAAGGATGCGGCAATTGAGTACTTACGATGAGGCTTACAGAGGATTGTTGGAAGACCTGATACCGGGAATCCCGGAGACATCCGTTGTGTGCCCGCCTTTCCATTGCGATCATGGGGATGGTATACGTCTGGGTGAACACGTATTTGTGAATGCAAATTGTACTTTTCTGGACGGAGGTTATATCACGATTGGTGCCCATACATTGGTGGGACCTTGTGTGCAGATTTATACTCCACAACATCCGATGGATTATGTAGAACGTCGTACTCCGAAGGAATATGCCTATCCGGTGACGATAGGAGAGGATTGCTGGATTGGCGGTGGTGCTGTTATTTGTCCCGGCGTAACAATTGGTGATCGCTGTATTATTGGCGCCGGAAGTGTGGTGACGAAAAACATACCCGATGATAGTGTGGCGGTAGGAAATCCGGCGAAGGTGATCAGAAAGGTAATGCCGGAACGATGAAGTGAGGTGAATTCAGTTATCTGTTAAATCAAAATACGATCTTGAACCATGAAAAAAATCCCCCTTTTCTTTATTGT
>ENA-UEQO01003680-UEQO01003680.1-human-gut-metagenome-genome-assembly--contig:-NODE-3680-length-11633-cov-6.815680_pt1 | contig 11633 bp, 10 predicted proteins | sample MGYA00242938_ERZ507940 | MGnify/ENA primary metagenome ERZ507940 (study PRJEB26167, sample SAMN06115517) | human gut metagenome | host: Homo sapiens | place: China:Chongqing | collected 2014-12-03... | reverse complement strand
ATTTTACTTTAGAAAATAAAGGTTTAAAACACATGATGGAATTTATAGATGAGCAAATAGTTTTGACTACTATACATGCCGCAAAAGGTTTAGAATGGGAATATGTAATTATTCCCAAATTAAATGGTTTTGCTTTTCCAAATTCGTATATGTGCAACTCTTGTCAAGATACAGGAAGTTGTAATAGAGGATTTGATTATTGTGAGTTTACATATAGACAAACAATGGAAAGTAAGTTCAAGGAAGAAATGAGTATTTTTTATGTTGCAATTACAAGAGCAAAAAAGGATGTCTTTTTTACTGTAAATACAGGGGTCAACAAATGGAATTATGTGAAGACTATAAGTTGCTTGCTTAATCTTGAAGGACTTACTTCTGAAGATTATGAATGGGAAAATGTAATTTAATAAGAAAAGGTATCATAAAACAACAGTATCAGGAAAAAGGGATGGTAGATCCCACGGAGACAGACATCGTGTAGGTGCCTGTCTTTTTTTCGCAGAAAATTAGAAAAAGATTTTGAAGGGAGGTGATAGTAAACGTGAGTATCAGTATTCATGAATTATTGGCAGTAGCCAGGGAGTCGGAGGGGGTGAAGGCTGCCATGCTATGTGAGAAACGGTTTGCACCGGATACCCGGTATATGGTGGAGTTTTTGGTGTTGAAGCAGACGGAGAAGTTTGGGGAAGTGGGAATATATCATCGTTATTTTTTAACAAAGAAAACATATTACGAAATGGTGGAGTTACAGAACCAAGGAATCCTTCGTTTTCAAAGACAGGCGCTTGTTTTGGAAGGAACACTGCATTATCTTCCAGTCCAAACATTTTTTCAAGACTAGAAGTAGGAAGAACAACAGGCTGGAAAGAAAAGAATGCCTGCCGGGGTGCGCCTCCGGGGGCAAGGGCTCTTTCACCGGAAATTTAACATAGAATAGAAAAGAAGGGAGTGGTAAGCGATGATTATCGGAATCGATCATGGATATTACGCCATTAAAACAAAGCAGGTGTGTTTCCCCACAGGGATCATCCGGTATGAGTATGAACCCTATACCATGCAGAATGTCCTCCAGTACAGGGGAGAATATTATGTGTGTGGGACTGGGAGACAGACATTGGTAAAGGACAAGACCGCCAACGACAATTATTATCTTTTGACGCTGGCAGCACTGGCACAGGAGATTCGAAAGCGAAAGGGGGAAAGGACAGCGAAAGTTGTTCTTGCAGCCGGGCTTCCCCTTACTGGGTTTGGAAGGGAAAAACAGAAATTCAAGGAGTATCTGTTTCGGAAGGAACAGCCTATCTGCTTTTTCTACGAAGGGGAACGCTATGAGATCCAGATTGAGGATGTGAAACTGTTTCCCCAGGGATATTCAGCCCTGGCTCTTTATCCAGAGTATTTAAAAGATGAACCTTCTGTGCTTCTTGTGGATATCGGAGGTTGGACGGTGGACTTGATGCGGCTTGATAATGCTGTTCCTAACGCAGCTACCTGTAGAAGTCTGGAACTGGGTGTCATCCGTTGTATGGATGAGATCAGGGAACAGGTAAGGAGAAATACAGGGCTGTCGGTAACGGAGACGCAGATTGAGCGTGTCTTACATGGAAAACCCAGCAGTATGCCTGCGGAAGTGGTGTCTTTGATTGAGAAACAAGGCAGGCTTTATATTGAAAAAATCCTGTCTGCGATTACAGAGGCAGGCTTTGATTTGCGGGCAGTCCCTTCCGTTTTTATGGGAGGCGGGGCTGCTATTTTTAAACACCGTGTAAGCGAGCAGGACCGCCTGTGCCGCCCGATTTACCTGACGGACGTCCATGCCAACGCTGCCGGATATGAACGGATTGTGGGGCAGATGAGGACGCTGTGAGCCGCCCGGTCTTTTCATTCCGCCCAAACCTTAAGAACTCGAAACATGAAAAAGCGTGGCGGATTCTGCAGGATGTTCCGGCAGGGCAGCGGAACCAGTATCTGGTGGATGTGATCCTGGAACAAGAAGAGAGGGGAACTTTAAAAAGACTCATCCAGGAGGCTGTTCGGGAAGAGCTAAAAAGTGGCGATGTGGAACGGATGCCAGCACAGGAAAAGGAAGAAATTCCCGGTCAGATGCTGGATTTTTTATTTCAGATGGAGCAGGAGTAAAGGGGGTGAGGCCTATGGGCAAGGAAAGTATGGCATTGTTGGATATGCTTGGGTTTTGCATACATTTGACATGGATTCTTTAGTGGGTATTGTGAATAGCTTTCTTTCAAATTTTGGAGTATGTTGTGTATAACAAAACGAAATGGGAAAACGCTTATGGCAGAGATGAAGAACATATGCGGAAAGATCCCGGTGGAATTACATGAGAAGGTACGAGCCGAGATCGAAGAAAGGGAAACAAGTACACAGATCTTTATCCGGCAGGTGATCGAAGAACACTTTAACAGACTGGAGAACAAAGGAGAAGAAAGCATGGAAAAAAGAACATTAGCAGTACAGGTCACAGAGGAATTATTCCAGAGAGTCAAATGGGCAGTCACAAAGGAAGGCATCAAACAGAAAGATTTTATCATCCGCATCATCGAAAAAGCGGTGGAAGAGGTAGAAGCCAAATGGAAGGAACTGGAACAGCCGGAAGAAAACGCAGAAACAGATAGACTGGAAGAAGCAAAAGAAACTGCGGAAGATGTCTATGAAGAAGAGACTACCGAAGCGGAAACCGAAACAGTGGAAGCCGCAGAGGAAGAGGCGGATGCAGAAATTTCTGAAGATGCAGAGGAAGAAGAGATTCCGGAATCCGGGGAAGAAACCGAAGAGATCGCATAATGCCAAACAAATAGAACTATAAAACCAGCAGGCGGTGTGGGAGAAAAACCATGCCGCCTGTTTTTTTTATTCAGCAAAGGAGGTTGATAGCCGCAACCATTCGATTTTTTGATTTATTCAGCGGGATCGGGGGATTCCGGGAAGGGTTAAGACGTGCAGGCGGTTTTACCTGTGTGGGACACTGCGAGGTGGATGCTTATGCGGATAAGAACTACCGATTGCTGTTCGACACAGAAGGGGAGTGGTTTTGCAATGACGCAAGAACAATCGAAACTGAACGAATGCCGGACTTTGATCTTTTGTGTGCAGGATTTCCTTGCCAGGCATTCTCTATCGCCGGAAAGCGGGAAGGATTTGCAGATGCCAGAGGAACTCTGTTCTTCGAGATTGCCAGACTGGTTGCAGACAGGCGACCTGCGTATTTCATCCTTGAAAATGTTCCCGGACTGCTTTCGCATGACAAAGGCAGGACGTTTCACACCATCCTCAGTACGTTATCTGAGCTGGGGTACGGTGTGGAATGGAAAGTGCTTAACAGCAAGGATTTTGGAGTCCCCCAATCCAGAAAACGGGTGTATATTGTCGGATATCTTGATCGACGATGTGCCGGAAAAATATTACCTTTCCCAACAGCAAATGGAACGCCTCTTGTACAAATCCAGACAGGAAGGCAAGGGGAACGGATCTACAAAGCCGAAGGGTTAAGCTGTACCCTGACTTCCGGAGCCGGAGGTGTGGGTGGTAAGACAGGGTTGTATGAAGTGGGTGTTCCTATTAAGGAGAATACAAAGCAGGGATATAAGATGGCGTATCCAGGCGACAGCATTGACTTAGGATATGCAGGACTGAACACCAGAAGAGGGCGTGTGGGGCATCAGATCGCCCATACCCTTACCACAGGAATCCAGCAGGGAACGCTTCATTTTGTAGATCTGTCTCCGCCGCCTTTGGTAACAGAGCATTGCAGATGTCTGAACACCAGACAGTCCGGCATCCATAATCACAAAGGGGAATGTTCCGGTGTCTTAAAAGAGGAAGGCGCCAGGGCAGTGCTGACTCCGGGAAGGGAAGAAACCCGGCAGAATGGCCGGAGGATGAAGGAGCCGGAAGAGCCGATGTTCACCATTACTGCCACGGACCGGCATGGAGTTGCCTATCGGGGTAGAATCCGGAGGCTGGTGCCAAGGGAGTGTCTGCGGCTGCAAGGCTTTTATGACTGGCAGATTGACCGCATAGAACAGGAGACTTCGGACAGCCAGCTTTATAAACAGGCCGGAAATGGAGTGACCGTCAACGTGATCGAAGCCATCGGAACGCTTCTTCGGCAGGCAGATGCAGAAATCCGGGCAGAGGATGAAAAGACAAAGAGGTAAGGCAGTATGGCAATTGGAATTCAGGATCAGTATTTTGGTACAGAGATTGAGATGACAGGGATCACCAGGCAGAGGGCTGCGGAGAAAGTGGCAGAGCTGTTTGGAACAAGGGCGGTTTGCAATGGCGGATATTATGGGGTCTGGTCTGTGACAGATCAGGAAGGAAAGAAATGGAAGTTCATGTATGATGGGAGCATCTATACGGAACGCAGGGAGCGTGGACGCATGGTTCCTGCTGGAAGAGAATACAGCACCGAGATGGTCAGTCCGAAACTTTCCTATGGAGAAATGGGAAAATTGCAGGAAGTGGTGCGGTGTCTCAGGCATCATGGGGCGAAGGTAAATGCATCCTGCGGGCAGCATGTGCATGTGGATGCTTCCAATCACACCCCAAGAAGCCTTAAAAATGCCATGACCATTATGTATTCCAAAGAGGACATCCTGTTTAAGGCATTGAAGGTGCAGACATCAAGGGAACAGGAGTATTGCCAGAAGGTACGCCCCATTGTGCTGGAGAAGATCCGCCGGATGCCAAACAGCACCATTTCCATGGAAAAGTTGAAACGGGTATGGTATGGGGGCAGGGATGGAAGCCATGATCATTATGACGATACCCGGTACTATGCGTTGAACCTTCATGCAGTGTTTTCCAAAGGAACTTTGGAGTGGAGATGTTTTGAGAGTACCCTCCATGCAGGAAAAGTGCGGGCAAATATCACTTTGGCTCTTGCCATCTCTGCCCAGGCCATCAATCAGAAATGCACCCAGATGCGGAAAACGGAGATCACAGAGAATCCGGCATTTACCTTCCGTACCTTTTTATTGCGGCTGGGGCTCATTGGACCGGAATATAAGAATGTCCGGGAACATCTGCTTGCCAATCTGGAGGGTGACAGGGCATGGAGATATGACCGCAGTACCTATGAATGTTTGAATCGAAATCATCGGGCGGAGGATGCCCGTTAGGAGGTAAGAGATGAAAGAATCCTATTATTTTGCCTATGGCAGCAACATGAACTTAGACCAGATGGCGTACCGCTGTCCGGCAGCTTCCGTAGTGGAGAAGGTCAAGCTGGAGGGATACCGCCTGACCTTCTGTGGCAGGGGGAAAGGATGCGGTGTTGCCACTATTTTGCCGGAAGAGGGCAGCCGGGTGGAAGGGGTGCTTTGGAAGATCACACCGGAGTGTGAAAAAAGCCTGGACTTTTATGAAGGGTATCCCCACCTGTATGGGAAGGAGACTGTTCTTGTTCAGGGAAAGGATGGTGTGAAACGGGAAGTCATGGCATATACCATGAATGCACCCTATAAGGATCAGCCTGCCATCCCCTCGGATCTTTATTTTATGGGAATCGTGGAAGGCTGCCATCAGAATGGGATTTCCAGCCGATCTGTGACCGATGCGCTAAAGCGTACAAGACAGGAAGTGGGAAAGAAAAAAGCCAGTCACAAGAAAACAGAAGTCAGTAGATAACAACGCCGCAGGGGAAATCCTCTGCGGTATTTTTAACGAAAAAAGGAGAATGCAATGAAGAGCAGGAATATCAAAACAAGACTTGCAGCCTTTGGGCTCGCACTGCTCATGGGTCTTAGTCCGCTTGGGAACTTAGCGGATGTCCATGCGGCAGAAACAAAAAATCCGTCAGAGCCAGTGACGGAGAGCGTAGAAATATCTGAAACGGAACAGACAGAGGAAGCTTCAGAAGCTGCGAAACATTTGGTAACAGCAGAAGATATCACGAAAGATATTTCCGACAAGGATTTTATGGCAGAGACTTGTATGGAAGGTATCCATTACAATTCAGAACAAGAGGATGTTACCTTGGAACGTATCGAAGCGGAAGATGGAGGGAGCTACCACCCTGACCAGGCAGGAACCTATATTGCAACCTACTGGGTTGTGCCAAAGGATGCGCGTGACAGCTATTCTGTGAGCAGAAAGATCATCCTGACGGATACGGAAGGGCAGGCTCATACAGAAGAAAATGGCGGTCAGAAACAGAAGGAGGATACGAATTCTGAAGAAGATTCGGAGACGCCTGTGCAGGAGATCCCGGATGTGGAAGTGACGGTATCCGGGGAAGATGCGGATGCACAGGCAGCAAGGGAACTGGAAGAAAAGATTGAGGATGGGGAAGTGATGATGCTTTCCGGTGCGGAAAACACGTTCCGAGCAAAGGAAACCGTACATCTGGAAAAAGGGGAGACCATCTACTATCCAAGTTATATTGGAAATTACTTAACCTGCTGGTTTACGGTCAATGGAAAGATCGCTTACTGTCTGGAATCCCATCGTTCCTCACCGCCGAGTGGAGACTATGTGGCACAGGTACTGGACAGCAATAAGAACTTGCAGAAGGTGCTGTATTATGGTTATGGCGGCGCCGGGGATATTACAGGCAGTTATCTGTCCGGGAAAAGTGCAGAAGAGAAATATGTATATACCCACATCGCAGCCAGCTATGCCTATGCAGGTGAGGCAGGATTTACAGGATGTAAGTATGAAGATCTGGTAAACGCAGGCGTGATCGCCTATATTGACCACCTGTTTGCTATGGAAGAGCCGCCGAAGGGGGAAATCTCCCTTTCCAAGACTTCTGTAAAAGCAGTCCGAAATGGAAATGTACAGAAAACACCGGATATCACATTGTCCGGGGATCACCGAAACTACATTTCAGTCAATGTACCAAAAGACATCACCATTTATAACAAGACAAAGGGAACTTCCGCAGAGAATGGTGCGCTGAAGATCTATGGCGGGGATACCTTTTATTTGACTGCCCCAATGCTTCATACCGGAAACTATTCCTCCGGGGAACTGCATGGTTCTGTAGGGGAAACCTGGAGAACGCTGGTATTATCCACAGGAAACAGCAATCAGGACATTGGAGTCTTTGAATCGGAGAAAGCCAATCCGGTAAGTTTTACGGTAGACTGGCTGGAGATGACAAGGATCGAGCTTTTCAAACAGGATGCGGATACCAAGAATCCTTTAGACGGTGCAGTGTATGGCATTTATACAGACAGCAAGTGTGAGCATCTTTTGATGGAAATGCCAGTCACCGGGGAAGAGGGAAAAGCAGTCAGTGATTATTTTGAGGCAGCCATCAAAACAGTATATGTGAAGGAGATCAAGGCTCCAGACAAGTATGCACAGAGTGATGTGATCCATAAGGTGGATGTGGAAGCCGGAAAGACGGTCACCATCTCAGCAACCGATGAGAGGGTGAAAGGTGCTGTCCATATCCAAAAGATCGATAAGGAGACACAGGCTTTTCTTCCCCAGGGAGATAGTTCCCTTGCCGGGGCTGTGTATGGTCTGTATGCCAGAGAGGATATCGTCCACCCGGATGGAAAGACGGGGGTTCTGTTCAAAAAAGACAGCCTCATCGCACAGGGCGTGATCAAGGAGGATGGTACCTTAGATTTTTCCAAATTGTATCTGGGGAAAATGTATGTGAAAGAGATCACTCCGCCGGAAGGCTATACGGTAGATCCAACAGAGTATGAGGTGGACCTTGCTTACGAAGGACAGGAAGTGGCAGAGGTAACCAGGGACCTGACGGTACAGGAACAGGTGAAAAAGCAGGCGTTCCAGCTGATCAAGATCAGCGAAGATGGAGACCAGACAGAAACAGACCTTGTGGAAGGAGCAGGTTTTAAGGTGTATCTGATCAGCAGCCTTTCCAAAGTAGAGAGTGGGGAATTACAGCCATCCAATGGGGATCAGTTTACTGCGGAAGATTTCCGAGGTTATGATTTCAGTAAGGAAGAGGTGGCAGTGACCTATGTGGATGGCAAGGCTGTCCCGGTACAGGAGCTTATTACAGATAAAAAAGGATATGCTCTCAGTCCGGAGCTTCCGTATGGTCTTTATGTGGTAGAGGAAAGCACCGTACCGGAGAACTTGAAAGCCATCGATCCGTTTTTGGTGAAGGTTGATGAGGACAGCAGAGAACCGATGGTATGGCGTGTGTTCGATGACCGTCCGTTTGAGTTTTTGTTAAAAATCGTGAAAAAGGATGCACAGACAGGCAATCCGGTTTTAAAAGCAGGAGCTTCCTATAAAATCTTTGACATGGAAAAAGAGGAATATGTAGAGCAGACGGTATTCTATCCGAAGAAAGAGACCATCAGCGTTTTTAAGACCAATGAGGAAGGCTATCTGGTAACACCGGAAGAATTGAAATGTTCTACTTACCGGATCGAAGAAGTGAAAGCACCGGAAGGGTTTGTAAGACAGGGATATGAGAGTTCCTTGTATGAAGGGGAAAAAGTAATTTCTCCATTGGAAGTGACCGGAAAAGGCAGTTACAAAGAGAACCCGAAAGAGGGAATCGTGATCACGGTTTCTTCCGATACCGCCCATCAGATCGATCCCGATACCGGGGCAGTCATCGTGGAAGTCGAGCAGCCAAACGATGAGCAGGTGGGAAGCCTGACATTAACGAAAACCGGGGAACAGCCAGTGGAAGTGAAGGGGGATTCCCTGCTTGCAAAGGCAAAGAGACTGGCAGGAAAGATCAAAGATGCAGTGACCGGAGAGGATACCGATACCGGAGTGTTCCATGATTTTGTCTATGAAGAATCCGGTGTGGAAGGGGCAGCCTTTGAACTGTATGCCAAGGACACCATTTATTCCCCGGACGGAGCAAAGGATGAGCAAGGCAATCCGGTCATCCGTTATGAAAAAGACGATCTGGTGGCAACTTTAGTGACCGATACAGAAGGAAAGGCAGTGGTAAATAATCTTCCATTGGGTTCTTATTATATGAAAGAAACCATAGCAGGCGACCATTTCGTATTGAACCCGGAACAGAAAGAATTTACCCTAACCGCAGAGGATGATACGCAGGCAGTTGTTTATGAAGGGGTTGCTTATAAAAATGAGCGACAGAAGATTTCCATTTCTGTAGAAAAGAAGGATGCAGCCACAGAAGAGAAGCTGGAAGGCGTGATTTTTGGTTTGTATGCCAAAGAAGATATCCTCTCCCAGCAGGGTGAGATTCTTGTAGAAAAGGACACTCTGCTGGAGAAGAAAGCAACGGATGAAAACGGTCAGCTTACCTTTGACAGCGACCTGTATCATGGAAAATATTATGTAAAAGAGGAAGTGAGAAAACCGGGATATCTTCCAAATGAAGAAATCTGGGAGATTGATGCCTCTTACACAGACCAGAACCTTGCAGAAATCAAGCTGACAAAAGAAGTGGAAAACCAGCCGACTGAGAGCCAGTTTACGAAAACCGATGCAACAACCGGGGAAGAACTGGAAGGCGCGAAGCTTCAGATCATCGATAAAGAGGGCAACATCGTAGAAGAGTGGATCAGTACAAAAGAACCGCACGTAGTCTATGGATTGCCAGAAGGAACGTATATCCTTTACGAAGAACTGCCGCCTTATGCAGAAGGGTATGTGTCTGCAGAAGATATCGAGTTTGAAGTAAAAGAAGATGGCAGTGTGACCAAGGTGGAGATGAAGGATGATTATTCCAAAGTGGAAATTTCCAAGACGGATATTACCACAGGCGAGGAACTGGAAGGAGCCAAGCTGCAGATCTTAAATAAAGAGGGTGAGATTCTGGAAGAGTGGGTAACGGATGGAAAGCCTCATCTGGTAGAGAAACTTCCGGTAGGGGAAGAGCTGACTCTGCGTGAGATCACAGCGCCGGAAGGCTATGAGATTGCAGAAGATGTGGAATTCACATTGGAAGATACCATGGAAATCCAGAAGGTGGAAATGAAAGATGCAAGAACACCGGAAACACCAGGTGTACCGCAGACAGGGGATGACCACTGGAAACCAATCCTGTTGTTTGTTCTTCTGGGAGCATCAGCAGCCGGACTCATGGCAACCATGATTTATAAGAAGAAACGTGGAAAGACAGAAAAAGCAGATGAAACGAAAAAAGAAGAATAAGCTGTGGATGTTGCAGGCAGCCTTGTGCGGTGTCTGTATCCTCAGTGCAGCTCTGCTTTATCAGGATTATGTGACCGTTCCCCGGAAGAATCGGGAACTGGTGGAGGCGTTAAAAACCTGCTTCCCGGAGGAACTTCCTCCGGGCGGTGGTTCTCTGGGACAGAAAGAGGAACAGGCTGGAAGAGAAACGGAAGTGTCTGCGGTTGATCTTCGCTCTCTCCAGAGTCAGTATCCGGATGTTCGGGGCTGGCTTACAATCCCGGAGAGTGGCATCGATTATCCGGTACTGCAGAGCAGCCCGGAAGAACCGGAGTATTATCTGCGGAGAGATTACCGGGGAAACTACGACATCAATGGAAGTTTGTTCCTCCAGGCAGACTGCATTCTGGGAGAATCGGGGAAGCTGACCATCTACGGTCACAACATGAACAGCGGTGCAATGTTCGGGAATCTGGATCAGTACGCCTCCTATGAGTACTGGAAAGCACATCCCAGCGTGTTCTTTCAGACACCGGAAGGCATGGAGGAGTACCAGATAGCGGCAGTTTTGAAAGCCGATGTGTCCATGTTCGACTTCCAGCAGATTTCCTTTCAGAACCAGCGGGAAGCAGAGGCATATGTAGAACAGGCAAAAGAATTGGCGCTGTTCGAGACTGGGGTAGATGGTACAGGTTGTGAAAAACTCTGACGCTGGTGACTTGCTCTTATGAGTGGAAACAAGCCCGGAACATCCTTGTAGCAGTAAAAGCAGGGGCTTAAAAGGGAAAAGTGTTCAACAGTGGGAACTTTCTTCCAGTCTCTGGATATCTACAGTACTCTTCAGAGTCAGTAATGTCAGGAAGTGTTCAAAACTACCAGAAAAGTGCAGAATGCGAGACGAACTGTAATGGGGAGTGGCACTGCAACACAAAAACTGTTCGAAGTTAGGGAAGATGCAACGAATTATGGCGGCTTGTGTAGTCCTGTAGTGTTGGAAAAGTGTTCAACAGTGGGTGCTTTTCCAGCTCTTTGGTGGCTTTCTGGAACTGAAGCTGCCGGGAAGTGTTTGAAAGTACCCCAAAAGTGCAGAATGTGAGACACGACTGCATAAAAAAGACAGTACCATCATATACAAAAGTGTTCGAGGATATAGGATGTGCAACGAAATGTGGTGTGATGTAGTGTTAGAAAGTGTTCAAAGACTGGGACTTTTGCAACTATCTGGATGTATCTGCCATCTATTGGAAGAGTATTTTTGAGAAGCATTTAAAAGAAAATCTCTGTTCAATTGCCTGAAAAAGCGTTACAATCATTCCATAAAGACAGGGAGGTGTTCCATGGATCAGAAAGAACAAACAAAGTGCATGGGTTCAGACGGAATGCAGAAAATGAACGGCGTTATCAATGCCGATCTCATGACTGTGGAAGAGATTCATCAGAAACTTTTGCAGAATTTCGCCGGAGGCATGGAAAAAATAATAGGTGTTTGCGAAACGCCACAAGCCGCATAAATACGGCATTTTAACTTTTATAAAACAAAACATCTCCTCAACGGA
>ENA-UEQO01003665-UEQO01003665.1-human-gut-metagenome-genome-assembly--contig:-NODE-3665-length-11658-cov-4.508246_pt1 | contig 11658 bp, 10 predicted proteins | sample MGYA00242938_ERZ507940 | MGnify/ENA primary metagenome ERZ507940 (study PRJEB26167, sample SAMN06115517) | human gut metagenome | host: Homo sapiens | place: China:Chongqing | collected 2014-12-03... | reverse complement strand
TTGCTGGGGCAATGGGCCGGGATGACCTCTCCCTGCTTCACAATCTCGCCGCAGACGGTACAGATTTCGTCACCAGTGTAACCGTCTTCGGTGCAGGTAGCTTCCTTGGCGTTCTTCAACTCAATGGAGTGGCCCAGAGCAGGCAGTTCCTTCACAGAGATGGTCTCGCCACAGTCATCGCACACAATTGTCTCGCTGCCGGGTTCCGTGCAGGTGGCGGGAACCATAGTGGTTGTGGTGTGCTCAAGGTTCCAAACCTTAGTTGCAGGACTCCCCGCTTACTCCGCGGGCTGGTACTGGTTGGCGGCCACCCAGGCGTCCAGCTCCTCGGCGGTCTCGCAGGGCACCAGCTCGCCGGCGGTGATCTTGGCCTTGATGTCCTCCACGGCGGCGGCGATGTCGTCGGGCAGAACCACGTTGGAGTCGGTGTTGTCAAAGCCCACAGAGCCCTCGGCAATGCCGCTGATGTGCACGCCGGGCTCCCAGGTGCCCTCCACCAGGGCCTTGATCTCGTTGTAGACAATGGTGTTCACGTCGCGCAGGGCGGTGGCCACGATGTAGTCGGGCTCGATGTAGTTCTGGTTGCCGCCCACGCCGAAGGCATAGCGGTCGGCCTCCTTGGCGGCGGTGAAGACGCCCATGCCGGAGGCGCCGGCGATGTGCTGGACAAAGTCCGCGCCGCGGTTGTACATGGACAGGGCGATCTCCTTGGCCTTGGCGGGGTCGTTGAAGTCGCCCACGACGGACACCGCCTCCGCATGGGGGGCCCAGACCCGGAACGTCCAGCCATCTCTGCCCCGCTTTTTGGCAGGGTGGGCGCCGAACCAGCGCCAGCCGTCCGTCATCGTCCCCTGGTGGAAACGGTCCGCCTGTCCTTGTTTTGCCATGGCAGCAGCTCCTCTCCCCGCCGCGGAGTATCCCCGGCAGGCTCGTCATTCTTAGAGTAAAGCGTTTGCGCGGAATCTGGATATGCATATAATTGTTTATATTATACTTCCTGGGAAAAATACCGTCAAGGATGGTCCTGTCGAAAAAGGGCGGCACAAGTTGGTGGGATTTCCCAGTTTTTTCCCGTATTTTCACAAGAATGTTTGGTGCTTTTTGTGGGATTGGTCAGGATTTTTCCCGGAACTTTCCGCTTTTTAATCTCGTCTGAACAGAGGAAAAATTTTCCGCCCGTGTTGGGCGGAACGGAAAGGAAGAATCCCATGAAATCCCGCTCTCTGTTCTGTGCGGCACTGGCCGTGCTGCTGCTCCTGCTCTCCGCCTGCGGTCATCCGGCACCAGAGGCCAGCGGAGCCGCAGCGGAAGGGCTCTCCGCCACGGACACCATCACGCCGGAGGAAGGCGTCGCCATTCTGGAAAAGCAACTGGGCGCAGTGGACGAGGCCACCGGCAATGTGATGTCCTACGGCTACGAAGGGCCGCTTACTCTGGACGGAGTGGACTATTACAACTACCGGGTCTCCTGGCTGGTGGACGGCGATCACCTGTCCTATCTCACCAACTATCTGGTATCCACCGACGGGCTGGTGGTCCAGGAGTACCTGCCGGAGACGGATTGATTGCCAAATGAAACCACCCGCCGGGCCTGCATAGCCAAACAAATCCTGCGGATACTAGCTTTTGCCAAGCAGAATCATCCTGAAAAATCTGAAAGACAAAAGGAGTTTTCGATATGAAGGCAACTGGAATCGTGCGGCGGATCGACGACCTGGGCCGGGTGGTAATCCCCAAGGAGATCCGGCGCACCATGCGGATCCGGGAGGGCGATCCATTGGAAATCTACACCAGCCGCGAGGGTGAGGTCATCTTCAAGAAATACTCGCTGCTGGGCGGTGTGGAGGACTTCGCCGCGGAGCTCTGCGAGACCATGAGCCGGTCCACCGGCAGCGTCTGCGCCGTCACGGACCGGGACACGGTCATCGCCGTGGCGGGCGGCAGCAAGCGGGAGCTTATGGGCAAGCGGATCACCCCGGAGCTGGAGCAGATCATGGAGAGTCGGAAAATCTACCAGTACACCGGTGAGGGCCAGCCCCTCCAGGTGACGGAGGGCATCGACAGCCTGCTGACCACCGTGGCGGCCCCCATCCTGGCGGAGGGCGACCTGCTGGGCCTGGTGCTGTTCATCTCCAGCGATCCCGCTGCCGTCACCGGCGACACCGAGTACAAGCTGGCCCAGACCATCGCCGCCTTTCTGGGCCGGCACATGGAGAGCTGAATCCTCTCTCCCGCGCGGACGCCTGTACAGGCGTCCGCGTTTTTGATGGCATGAAATGCCGGAAAGACGCTATGCTGGAAGTATCCCCCAATTCGGAAGGAGCTGCTTCCATGACAGTTTCAGAGTGGATCGCGTATGTGGACCAGCGGGTCTGGGGCCCGGGAATGCTGGTGCTGCTGATGGGCACCGGCGTCTTCCTCACCCTGCGCACCCGCTTTCTCCCCTGGCGGAACCTGGGCTGGGCGCTGAAAAGTGTTCTCGGCCGTGACTCCCGCGCCAAGGCAGGCGGGGCCGGCGATGTGTCCCCCTTCTCCGCCCTGATGACCACGCTGGCCGCCACCATCGGTACCGGAAACATCGTGGGCGTGGCCACGGCCTTGGTGGCGGGCGGCCCCGGCGCCTTGGTGTGGATGGAGATCTCCGCCCTCTTCGGCCTTTCCTCCAAGTGCGCGGAGTGCCTGCTGGCCGTCAAGTACCGCCAGCGGGACGCCGGCGGCGAAATGCGCGGCGGCCCCATGTATACCATGTGCGCCGCCCTGCGGTGGAAGCGGCTGGGAGGTGCCCTGGCCTTTCTCTTCGCCCTCTTCACAGTCCTGGCCTCCCTGGGCATGGGGGACATGGCCCAGGCCAATTCCATCGCCGGGGCGCTGGCCGACAGCTTCTCCGTTCCGGCCCGGACCACCGGGGCGGCAGTGGCTCTGCTGGCTCTCGTGGTCATTCTGGGCGGTATCCGGCGGATCGCCGGAGTCTGCTCTGTGGTGGTGCCCCTCATGGCGGTCCTTTACCTGCTGGCGGGCACCGCAGTGCTGCTGGGGCATCTGTCCGCTCTGCCCGGAGCCGTGGCAGAGATGTTCCGCCTGGCCTTCTCTCCCGCCGCTGCTGCGGGCGGCGCGGCAGGGACTATGACTGCCTCCGCCCTAAACGCCGCTCGCTGGGGCATTGCCAGAGGCTGCTTTTCCCACGAGGCGGGCATGGGTTCCGCCGCCATCCCTGCTGCCTCCGCCGCCACAGACAGCCCCGCCCGCCAGGGGTATGTGAACATGACCGGCGTATTCTTCGACACCACAGTGATCTGCACAGTCACGGGCCTGTGCATCTGCGCCTCCGGCGTGCTGGGGACCGCCGACGCTTCCGGCGCGCAGGTAAACGGCGTGGCTCTCACTGCCTTGGCCTTTAAGACTGTGCTGGGCCCCCTGGGGGGGCTGCTGGTCTCCCTGGGGATCGTGTTGTTCGCCTTCTCCACCATCCTGGGATGGGAGTTCTGCGGAGAAACGGCCTTTGCATTTCTCTTCGGCCGCCGGGCCATCCCTCTCTATCGAATTCTCTTCGCCCTGGCGGCCTTTCTCGGCGCCACTCAGAGTCTGGAGGTGGTGTGGAATCTCTCCGACATCTTCAACGCCCTGATGGCAGTGCCCAACCTGATCTCCCTGCTCCTCCTCTCCGGCACCGCCGCCCGGGAGCTGGAGGCCTTCCAGCCGGAGATCCGCCGCGGGCGGAGACTCCGGCAGAGGCGGGCCGTCCGGCGGGCACTCTGAGTCCGCTTTCTTCAGGTGCCACCGACGGGGGCCGCCTGCCCCTGCCGGCATGTCCGGGACCGTGTGCAGGTCCGTCTCCCCATTCGGATGGGAAATGGCGGAATTCGTGAATTTTTTTCTGGAGGAGTTGCTTTTTTCCAGTTTGATGGTAAGATAAAGTACGGTAAAAATTTTAAACAAAGGACTTGATACCATGACCAAAATTGATATTGTCTCCGGCTTCCTTGGCGCCGGCAAGACCACTCTTATCAAAAAGTTGCTGGCGGAGGCCTTTCCCGGCGAAAAGCTGGTGCTGATCGAGAACGAGTTCGGCGAGATCAGCATTGACGGCGGCTTTCTGAAGGAGTCCGGCGTGCAGATCAGCGAGATGTCCGCCGGGTGCATCTGCTGCTCCCTGGTGGGGGACTTCCACAAGGCGTTGAAGGACGTGCAGGCTCAGTTCCACCCGGACCGCATCCTCATCGAGCCCTCCGGCGTGGGCAAGCTGTCCGACGTGATCGTGGCGGTGCAGAACACCGCCGATGAGACCGACGACATGAAGCTGAACAGCTTCGTCACCGTGGCGGACGCCACCAAGGTGAAGGTCTACATGAAGAACTTCGGCGAGTTCTACAACAACCAGATCGAGGCCGCCGGCACCATCATCCTCTCCCGGACCCAGAAGATGAGCCAGGAGAAGCTGGAGGCCGCCGTGGCCATGCTGCGGGAGAAGAACGCCGACGCCGCCATCCTCACCACCCCCTGGGACCAGCTGGACGGCAAGACCATCCTGGCGGCCATTGAAAAGGTGTCCCTGGCGGACGAGCTGCTGGAGAAGATGCGCGCCGAGCACGCCGCCGATGAGGCGGAGCACGAGCATGCGCATCACCACCATGACCACGAGCATGCGCATGAGGAGCACGAACACCATCACGATCATGACCATCACGACCACGAGGAGCATGACCACCATCACGATCACGATGAACACGCGCATCACCATGACCACGACCACGAGTGCGACGATCCCAACTGCTCCTGCCACCACCATCACCACCACGCCGACGAGGTGTTCACCTCCTGGGGCAAAGAGACCCCCAAGGTGTTTGCCCAGGCGGACATTGAGCGGATCCTCACGGCCCTGGACTCCGGCGACTACGGCAAGATCCTGCGGGCCAAGGGCATCGTGAACGGCGAGGGCGGCAAGTGGATCGAGTTCGACTTCGTCCCCGAGGAGCATGAGGTCCGGGCAGGCCATCCCGACTACACCGGCCGGCTGTGTGTCATCGGCGCCGAGCTGCAGGAGGACAAGCTCTCCCAGCTCTTCGGTCTGTGAACTCTTTTCTTGAAAGACTGTAACCACACTTGATATTGCTGCACAAAATCAAGTGGAGTCTGTCCCCGAAGTAGGGAAAAGAGCCAAAAGAGCTTCAGCGCGCCGCGGTGGCCGGTGCGGGGGACTGTCAGAGTCGAAAGTCAGATTTCCTGCTGTCCGGGCGCCCGTTCCGCGTATTTTACCCGAAAGGAAATGCACATTATAATGGCAGACATTCCTGTTTATCTGGTGGCCGGCTTTCTGGATGCCGGCAAGACCAATTTCATCAACGGCATCCTGGAGGACGGCTTCGCCCGCCAGGATCCCACCCTGCTGCTCTGCTGCGAAGAGGGCGAGGAGGAGTACGAGAAAAACGCTTTGGACAACGTGACGGTCATCACCATTGAGGACGAGGAGGACCTGAAGTGCTCCTACCTGAAGGAGCTGGAGAAAGAGTACCACCCCAAACAGGTGCTGATCGAGTACAACGGCATGTGGCAGATGGAGCGGCTGTACCGGGAGGTTCTGCCCGCCAACTGGGTGCTGTACCAGATCATGACCTTCGTCTACGCCCCCACCTTTGAGATGTACGCCAAGAATATGGGCCAGCTGATGATGGAGAAAATCACCAACGCGGACATGCTGGTGTTCAACCGCTGTACGCCGGAGCTGCGGGACGCCCTGCGGAAGCGGAACCTTCGGATGGTGAACCGTCGGGCTGACATTTACCTGGAGATGGAGGACGGCACCAGCGAGGACTACCTCACCGGCGACGAGTGCCCCTTCGACCTGAGCCAGGACCTGATCGACGTGCCGGACGACGACTTCGGTGTGTGGTATGTGGACGTGATGGATCACCCGGACCGCTGGGCGGGCAAGATGGTCCACATGAAGCTTATCATGTGCCACTCCAAGAAGTACCCGGGCATCCACTGCCCCGGCCGCTTTGTCATGACCTGCTGTGAGAACGACATCCAGTTCATGGGTCTCATCGCCAAGGGCATGAACCTGAACCAGTACCAGAACCGGGACTGGGTGGAGGTCACCGGCCGGATGGCGGTGGAGAAGCACGCCGCTTACAAGGGCAAGGGGCCGGTGATGCATGTGATCTCCATCGGGCCCTGTGAGAAGCCCCAGCAAGAAGTCGTGACGTTCTAAGGGGGGAGCGGGCTCCCCTCCTAACCACCCCACCACCAGTCTGCGGACTGGTGTGTGCGTCCAAGGCGCACGGATCAACGTATTTTCGGCAGGCGCATGTCCTGCCGAAAATGGATCCGAATTTCTTCGAAATTCGATACGGGGTGTATAACCTTGCTGCAAAAATCCCCTCCGTTGTTGAACGGAGGGGATTTTTGTCTTATACGAGACCAGGCGCCCAAGGATTCTCATCGGGCAGGCCCCGGCCCGTCTCCCAGCGGCTCACGGCCTTGTCCGTCACGTGGAGCCGTTCCGTCAGTTCCCCCTGGCTCCAGTTCTTCTCTTTTCGGCGCCGGGCGATCAGCCCGCCGGTGGCTTTTGCGTCCATGCCATCCGCTCCTTTTCCAGCCATATCATACCACAAAACTGTCTCAAAGGCACTCTACACTTCGCAGGAGCCTTGCTTTTTTCCGGAAAATCCTTATAATGGAGGTATTCTGTGTGTGTGGAAATCCAACCAGAAAGGACCGTCTGCTCTTGAAGCTCCATGACCATTTTCCCAAAGTCCGACTGCCCCTGTGGGCCACGCTTCTGGCCGCTGTGCTGCTGGCGGGCGCCATCACTCTGCTGGCGCTCTGGTGCCAGCCCAATGCCCTGCGGAGCGTCCTGGCCGTCTTCCGGGCGCAGCCGCTGCTGATTATCCTGAACTGCCTGCCGGTGGGGATGCTGCTGCTGGTGTTCACCTGCCTGCTCCGGAACGTGTTCTTCGCCGGGGCGCTGGCGAACTTCGCCGTCTGCGCCCTGTCTATCGCCAACCGCATCAAGATCGAGGTGCGGGACGAGCCGGTGTTTCCCCGGGACTTTGCCCTGCTGAAAGAAGCGGGCAGCGCTGTGGGGACTTACGACATCCAGTTCCCGGTGCCGTCCATCGCCGCCGTCGTGGTGTTCTCGCTGGTGCTGGTGGCCCTGGGGCTCTTCGTAGGCAGCCGCCCCTTCCCCATCGCCCGGCTCCGCGGCTGGGTGGGAAGCCTGCTGGGGGCTGCCGCCAGCTTTGTCGTGCTGGCAGGACTGATCCTGACAGTCTATGCCTCCAATGATCTGTACAACTCCTTCCGGGTGTCTAACGCCTACTATATTCCCTCCGTGTTCAACGAGCTGGGGTTCCCCTACTGCTTCTGCCACCAGTTCACCACCTACCCGGTGGACAAGCCTGAGGGCTTCAGTCGGTCGGAGGCGGCCGGCTGGGACCAGGGCGGCGACACCGGTCTGGGGAAGGATGTGAACGTCATTATGGTGATGGATGAGGCCTTCTCCGATATCACGGACAGCGACGCTTTCGCTTTCACAGCGGAGAACGACCCCCTGCCCAACCTCCACGCCCTGCGGGAGGATCCCCACGCCGTCGCCGGCCATATCGTGGTGCCCGGCTTCGCCGGCGGCACTGCCAACACGGAATTCGACGTGCTGACAGGCATGCAGACCAACGCGCTCGCTGCCGGAACGACCTCCTCCTTCCGGGTGGTAAACCGGAACCTGGACAGCCTCTTCCGGGTGTTTGGCGGCGATGGCTACCACACCTCCTTCTTCCACCCGGGGGACGACTGGTTCTACAACCGGGAGAACGTCTACCGCTGGTTCGGGGCGGAGGAGACCGTATTTGCTGACCAGATGGAGGCGCTTGCATACAAGGGCCGCTGGGTCACGGATGACTACATGGCGGGCCTGATTGAACAGGAATTCGCGGACACTGTGGCCGCTGGCGAGACGCTGTTCCACTACACAACCACCATTCAGAACCACATGTCCTACACCCTGGACAAGTACGGCGAGAGCTATGCCTATCCGGAGGTGCCGCTGAACACGGCGGTGTCCGACGAGGTGGAGACGCTGCTGAGAGTCTACACCGAAGGGGCTCGGGACGCGGACGCCATGCTGGGCCGCCTGGTGGACACCTTCTCCGCCGTGGAGGAGCCGGTGGTGCTGGTGTTCTTCGGAGACCATCTGCCCTATCTGGGCGACAACCAGCTGGCCTACGCGGAACTGGGCTTCACGGCCCGGCCGGAGTGGGACGCACTGACCTCCTACGAGACGCCCTATGTGATCTGGGCCAATGACGCCGCCGCGCAGGCCCTGGACTGGGAGGCCGCCGTAGCGTCCCTGGACCTGCCGGAGGATGGGCGGCTCTCCGCCAGCTTCCTGGGGGCCGCGGTGCTGGAGCTCACCGGGCGGACCGGGGAGAGCCCCTGGTTCGACTTTCTGAACCAGCTGCGCCGGGAGCTGCCTGTGGTGCAGAAGCAGGCGTATCAGCTGGCAGACGGCACAGTGACGGACCAGCTGACGGAGGAACAGGCGGCGAAGATCGCCAAATGGCGTCAGTGGAGCTACTACAAGCTGATGTATAAGGAGATCGACTGAAAACGGCCCCCGGTGGACAGTGTCCGCCGGGGACTGGTCCTCTCTTGACGGGCCCGGCCCGCCTTGATACAATGAAAAAAAGCCCATCTCCGGAAAGGATGTGAGCCCCATGAAGTCCTGGTCCAAACGGGAACTGGCCCTGGCCGTGCTGGTGGTTTTGGCGGCGATCTTCGTTCCCTATGCCGCTGTCCCTCTCTTGGCGAGGCTGGAACAGCTCCTCTCCAGCAGTGCGACGCCGCTGATCCTGTTCCTCTACGCCTGGATCTCGGCCCTGGTGACAGGGATGCCGTTTTTTCTGTGGGCCCGGAAAGGCCGGCGGGTCTGGCCCTGGATTTTGGTCCTGACTATCTGCCTGAGGTTGCTCTTCCTTTTGAGCAGAAATCTGGACACCGCCGCCCATCTGGTGGCGGTCTTCACCGATTTTTATGATACGGAGTCCACCGCCTTCCTGTTGCTCTTTGCCATGCTGACCTGCGGCGGGATGCTGTTTGGGGTCCTCCTGGCGGCTGCTGTCGCCTGGGTCCTCCGCAAAATCGACTACTGACAAACAACCCGCCCGGAGCTGTTGGCTCCGGGCGGCCTTTTCCGCGAAGCGCCCGCAAGTCGATCCATCAATCCCTGCCGCCTGTTGTCCGGATTCCCTTCGGCGGCACCAGTTCTGTCCCCTCCGGGAAGGCCCCGGCATAGGAGACGCCTACCGCATCCAGCAGCTCCAGCCGCATCCGGCAGAAACTCCCGCCGCCGGTGATGCAGAACACGTTTTCCCCCTGCCGCAGCGTCACCGGCCAGTTGCTCCAGATGGCGCCGTATGCCTCCTCCGATGCCCCCTGCAGTTCCCAGGACTCCCCACCGGCCAGACACACCGTCACCGGCTGGTCCTGGGAGGCATAGGTGCAGTTCACCGTGGTCGTGCAATCCTCCTCCACGGCGACATAGAGAAACGCCGCCGGTTCCTGCCGGGTGGTCAGGGAGAATTCTGCCGTGATCGGATCATCGGCAACCGTCAGGGTTTCAAACTGCGGCCCTGCCGGGGTCTCGGCGGTCTCTTTCCGTTCTGTCTCTGGAAACGCCGACAGATCCTCCGGAATATCTTCCAGGCGGCCGCAAGCCGCCATGAGAAAGCAGCAGATCAGGATCAAAACACAGTGTTCCTTCTTCATGAAAATACCAGTCCTTTCCTCACGCTCTGTTTATCAAACGAAATGGCTGCATCCTTTTCCTCATCTCCCGCAAAAAAGCCAGCGGCTGTGCCGCTGGCTTTCAGACGTTCTCGTTTTTCGGGTGAAAATGTTCCCACACCGCCTGGGCGGCGGCCCGGGGCACCACGGCGGCAAGGGTCTCCACATCCGCCTCCCGGATGGCCTTGATGGTGCCGAAGTGTTTCCGCAGCTCCGCCCGCCGCTTCTCGCCCACACCGGGGATACCGTCCAGGGCGGAGCGGGTGGCGCTTTTGCTGTGGCTCTCGTGGTGGTAGGTGATGGCAAAGCGGTGGGTCTCCTCCTGGATCTGGCCGATGAGGGAGAACACCGCCTGCTGGGTGACGATGCCGATCTCCCGGCCCTCCGGCGTCACCAGGGCCCGGGTTCGGTGGCGGTCATCCTTCACCATGCCGAAGATGGGCACATCCACACCGAATTCCCAGGCCACCGTCTGCGCTGCCCGGGCGTGGGTCTCGCCGCCGTCGATCAGAAACACGTCCGGCAGGGGCAGAAACTTCTCGTCCCCATCCGCTGCCCGCTGGAGCCGTCGGCGCAGCACCTCCTGCATGGAGGCGTAGTCATCCGGATGTCCCTCCAAAGACTGGATGCGGAAACGGCGGTAAGCGGACTTCAGCGGCCGGGTGCCGCTGTATACCACCATAGAGGCCACGATGTCGCTCTTTCCCGTGTTGGAGATGTCGAAGGACTCCATCCGCTTCGGAGGCTCCGGCAGATTCAGCATCTTCCCCAGCAGCTCCAGGGTGTAGGCAGTCCGCTCCTCCACGGTGGTGGCTCGCTCTGTCTCCTCCTGGGCGTTCCGCTGGGCCATGGCCCGCAGCTCCGCCTTCTCTCCCCGCTGGGGCACGTGGACCCATACCTTGTGGCCCGCCCGCTTCGTCAGGACCTCCGACAGCTCTTCGCAGTCCTCCGTCTCCATGGGCAGCAGGATCTCGTGGGGCAGGATGGCCCGGGGAAGGTAGTACTGGGCCGTCAGGGCGGAGAGCATCTCGGCCTCCGACTCCTCGTTGGGGGCGGAGAACAGCTCCGTCTCCCGGCCGGCCAGATTTCCCTCCTCCATGTGGAGAATGGCGTAACAGCTCTTGCCGGATCCCCGGTACAGTCCCCAGATGTCCGTATCGGCACAGAGGCCCGCGATCACCGTCTGCTTTTTGCTGAGGGCACCGATGGCGTTAATCCGGTCCCGGAGCAGCGCCGCCTGCTCGAAGTGGAGGGCCTCCGCCTCCGCCTCCATCTCGGCGGTCATGTCCCGGAGCAGCTGCTTGCTCCTCCCCTCCAGCAGCTGCACCGCCTGCTCGATCCGGCGGTTATACGCTTCTGCTGTCATCTCCGGCCGGCAGAATCCGTCGCACCGGCCCATGTGGAAGTTCAGACAGGGGCGCTCTGCCCCGATATCCCGTGGGAATTTCCGGCTACAGGTAGGCAACCGCAGGGCCACACACACCGCGTCCAGGGCCTGGCGGGTCTCGAACCGACCGCCGAAGGGCCCAAAGTACCGGGCGGAGTCATTGGCCATCTTGTTCACCAGGGAGAAGCGGGGGTATGCCTCTTTGGACAGGCGGACGAAGGGGTACCCCTTGTCGTCCTTCAGCAGGATGTTGTAGCGGGGCATGTGCCGCTTGATAAGGGAGTTCTCCAGCACCAGGGCCTCGAACTCGCTGGTGACGAAGATGGTGTCGAAGCGGTCCACCTGAGACACCATGTTCCGCGTCTTGGCGGTGTGGGAGGCGCTGTCCTGGAAATACTGGCTCACCCGGTTTTTCAGCTTCTTGGCCTTGCCCACGTAGATGACCCTGCCTGTTTTATCCATCATCAAATAGACGCCCGGCACCAGTGGCA
>ENA-UEQO01003663-UEQO01003663.1-human-gut-metagenome-genome-assembly--contig:-NODE-3663-length-11666-cov-5.995427_pt1 | contig 11666 bp, 13 predicted proteins | sample MGYA00242938_ERZ507940 | MGnify/ENA primary metagenome ERZ507940 (study PRJEB26167, sample SAMN06115517) | human gut metagenome | host: Homo sapiens | place: China:Chongqing | collected 2014-12-03... | reverse complement strand
GTGCGGACGGGACTCGAACCCGCGACCCCATGCGTGACAGGCATGTATTCTAACCAGCTGAACTACCACACCAAAATATTTATTTTGCAGCAAACAACCGCTGTTGTTTTTAATTGCGATGCAAAGGTACGGGTTTATTTGAAATATACAAATTTTTGATGCCGATTTTTTAAATTTTTTGTACGAAAAATGTCAGAATAAAGAAATAGGTTATGAAGGTATAACGTGATGATTTTATAATATTATTGATTGTAAACGGTTTGTGTTTTAAGGAAAAAGCGGGAGGCCGGGCGGAAGAATAGGGAGGAGGCATGTGTACCGGGTTTTCTATGATAAAAATGCGGCGGCATAGGTGGTAGAAGTGTGATTATGTGGGGAAATGCTTTTTATTTCAGTAGATTGCCTGGCCGGAGTCGGGGGTGGAGAAACAGGGGCGGGCGAAAGATGGAGGTAAACGGGCGGGAAGATAGTTTTTCTCGCCGGATTAGTTTATTTTTGCGGGATCGAGATGAAGGATATGGAACATTGGCTTGAATATTTCGGGGTTTTGACGGGTTTGACTTATCTGGTGCTTGAAATTATGCAGCACCGGGCGATGTGGGTGGTGGGGTTTGTGACCTCGCTGGTGTATGTGTTCGTGTTTTTCTTTTCGAAATTTTATGCGGATATGAGCCTGAACGTGTATTACGTGGGAATCAGCGTATATGGTTTTTGGCAATGGAAACGGGAAAGTGCGGCGGAAAGCGGCGGGGTGGCAGAGTTGGTTTACAGACATCTGACGTGGCGTTGCCTGAGCGGATTGGCGGGAGTGACGGTGGTTTTGTTCGGAGGGATGTTTTGGGTGCTGTCGCGTTTTACGGATTCGCCCGTGCCTGCGGGGGATGCGTTCACTACGGCATTGGGGGTGACGGCTACGTGGATGCTGGCGAAGCGGATTCTGGAGCATTGGTGGGTTTGGGTGGCGGTCAATCTGGTTTCCGCTGTTTTGTATTATTACCGGGGGCTTTATCCGACTTGTTTTTTATTTGTTTGTTATGGGGGTTTGGCCGTGGCGGGATGGATCAATTGGAAAAAGAAAGGAGTTTTGTATGGCGGGTAAATATGGTTGCGTGGTGGTGGCGAACGGGTTGTTCCCTACGGGCGGAGCGGCTTTGCAGGCCTTGCGGGAGGCGGAGTATGTGGTGGCTTGTGACGGGGCTGTGCTGGCTTTGGAGCAAGTGCGGGAGCCGGATGCCGTGGTGGGTGATCTGGATAGCCTGCCGGAGGAGGTGCGGAGGCGTTATGCCGGGCGGCTACACCGGGTGGAGGATCAGGAGACGAACGACCTGACGAAAGCGATGGAGTATGCAAAGGCTGCCGGATTCCGGGAGGTTTTGATTTTAGGGGCGACCGGGTTGCGGGAAGATCATTCTTTGGGGAATATCTCGTTGCTGATGTTGTATGCGGAGGAGTTCGGCCGGGTGGAAATGTTATCGGATTATGGCCGGTTTACGCCCTTGTTGAAGACCGGGGTGCTGGAAAGCCGGAAAGGGCAACAGGTTTCGCTGTTCTCGCTGTTTCCTTTCGGAACGGTGTCGGTGAGAGGGTTGCGTTATCCCATAGAAAACCGGCGTTTGACAGCCTGGTGGGAAGGGACTTTGAACGAGGCGTTGGGGGATGAGTTCGAAGTGATTTTAAACGAGGGAGCGAAGGTGCTGGTGTATCGCTCTCTGTAATTTCTTTTCTGTGTTTTTATCGGTTTCTTTATAGATGTTGAAGGGGCGGGGTGTGGCGTATTGTCCGGATTGTGCCCGGATTGTGCCCGGACGTTTCCGGTTTCCGGGTGACGCCGGGAGGCCGTTGGATCGGGAATCGGTAAAATTGGTATAAATGTCAGTAATATGTATAGGGTAAGCCCCGAAGTTTACGGATAACTTTGTTGTGTGGAAATAAAGTTTTGTATTGAATATTTTGCACAAAAGATAGAGTTGTTTTTACGTAAATTGAAACGGTATGAGATTAATTTTATTTATGTTTTTGATTATGAGTGGATTTAGTATGAATGTAGAAGCACAAACCTCTGTTCAGGGGAAAAAAGTGCTGGTAGCTTATTTTTCCCGTTCCGGAAATACACGTGCCGTAGCGGAATATATTCAAAAACTGACCGGGGGTGATCTGATCGAGATTGAAACCAGCAAGCCTTATCCGGCAGAGTATCATGCTTGTACGGTTGTAGCGAAGAAGGAGAAGGAAGAAGGCGTACGACCTGCCCTGAAAACCAAAGTGGAGAATGCGGAACAGTATGATCTGGTGTTTATCGGTTATCCGAACTGGTGGGGAACGATGCCTATGGCGGTGGTGACGTTTTTGGAGGGGTATGACTGGACGGGCAAAACGCTGGTTCCTTTCTGTACACATGGCGGAGGCGGAGAACAACGGTGTTTTACGGATTTTGTGAAGTATAGCGACAAAGCGGAGCATAAAAAAGGTTTTTTGATCGGCGGGGGTGAAGCGAGGGGAGCGCAGAAGCAGGTGGAAAGCTGGCTGAAAGGCATTGAAGCGATTCAATGATGAGAGAGAAAGTGGCGTAGGCTGTTTGCCGGAAACGGCAATGTACTTTAAAGTTTAATCGGTTTGGGAAAGCTGTCCGGAATGCTTGTCCGGGCAGCTTTTTTGTTATGCCGTTGTTATGCCGTTGTTATGCCGTTGTCCTGGGGAGGCCGGGGAGGTTGCCCTTGCGTTTGGATTGGAGGGAGGGGAAGCGGCGGCGGTTGCCGGAGGGGGCGGAATGACTTTAGGAGCAGGTAGATCGTTTGTGGAGGGATAAAATGGGATTTTAAGTTTATCTTTGTGAAAATTGTGAGACTGCGGATGGTGAATAAACAAAAGAAAAATAGGATGAAACGAGTTGCTTTTTTGTTGTTTTTGGTTTTATCGGGCTTTTTCATGGCGGAAGCGCAGGAGAAAACGGCTGGCTATGAACGGTATTGGAAACCCGATACCCGGAAAATCCGGGTGATTTCTTATAATGTTTTTAACGGTTTCGATTGGGGAAAAGACCGGGACAGGCAGGAACGGTTTGTGGCGTGGATCAGGGAGCAGGATGCCGGGGTGGTGGCTATGCAGGAGTTGTGCGGATTTACCCAGGAAAGTTTATCGGCGCTGGCTAAGCAATGGGGGCATCCTTATGCCGTGATTGTGAAAGAAAACGGTTACCCCGTGGGAATCACATCCAAAAGTCCTATCCGGGTGAAAAATAAAATCCTGAAAGGCTGCGGGCACGGTTTGTTGCATGTGGAGATTTTAGGATATGATTTTTTAGTCACTCACCTGAATCCGAACAGTTGTGAGACAAGGCGGCAGGAAGCCGCTTATATAGCAGGGTATATCCGGGAGAACGGGTCGAGCCGCTGTTTGCTTATGGGGGATATGAATTCCCATTCGCCTGCGGATGCGGATTATATGGAGGGACATGCAACGGATCTGAGGATGCAATATGGGGCGGAAAGTGCGAATTTGACGGACGGACGGTTCGACTATTCGGTGGTGTCGTGCTTTTTGGCGCTTCCGCTGGTGGATGTGTGCCGGGAATATGTGCCTGCTGCCTGGCGGCAGACTTTCCCGACTCCCGTTTTGATGAATGTGTCGCAGCATCCGGAGGTCAGGGAAAAGACCGGAGAGCGGCTGGATTATATTCTGGTTACGCCCGAAGTGGCGAAGCAGGTGGTGGATGCCGCCGTGCACAGGGGGGAGGATACCGATTATCTGTCGGATCATTATCCGGTGAGCATCGATCTGTTGCTTCAGGAGAAAAAGGAATAGATTGTGTGTTTAGGAGTGGGGAACATCTCCGGAAACTGTTCTTGTGTAATACCGTGTCGGTTCGGAAAAATGGTTATCTTTATAAAGGTTAAAAAAACAGGGGTGAATCAAAAGGTTTTGAATCCTGTTTTTATCGAGCAGTTAGCAGATTATGATTGAAATAAGACGAATAGCAGATAGTAATGATTTCGAGGCGCAGCAGCTTATCGTTTTGCATGGGGAAACATTTCCCCAATATGAACGGTTTCATGGTACTTCTCTTTTGGCAGAATTGATAGACAATGCCTGCACCATGCACTTTAACGCTGTGTATGAAGACGGTGTACTGGCGGGATTTTTCAATTATTGGGATTTGGGAAACGCCTATTATATTCATTTCATTGCAGTCTGTCCCGCTATGAGAAATCGGAAGGTAGGACAGCAGATTCTGGATTGGATCGTTGCGAATTTGCATCAGCCTGTTTTTCTGGAATCGGAAGTTCCTTTCGATGAGATTACGGCTCGCAGGCTCGACTTCTATAAGCGCAACGGTTTTAAGGAATTGGCGGAAGATCCTGAAATACTTTCTTCCAACCGTAAGGGAGGACATCCCCAGTGTCTTATGGGGACTCGACCGGTTGCCGATCTGGATGCTTATCTGAAAACAATAAGGGATAGGGTCTATTATGCGGGCAAATAGTGCGACAGATCATCCCCAAAGACAGGTCAAGTTGCTCTCAAAAGTTGAATATAAATCCCGGTAATAAGCGTAAATACAGATATTTTCGGAGGTGTTATAGTTTATAACGCCTCTTTTTTTGCGTTTTCCCTTGACGATCGGAGGGAACGTAACGTGTTTTGTGTCGATTATTGGTCACGGCGGCATACTTCCACGCGGATTTTGTCCACCGCAGGATTGATTTTCTGCGCTTCGACGTTGTCCGACGCCGGTTGTTTTTCACGTCCCATGATCGAAGCGGGACGTTTTTCTTGTAACCGAACTGCTCAATCTCTCCGTTCGCCGTGAGGCGGTACATCGAAGGCAGGTTGCCGCTGGGCTTTTCACGGCCTTTCTTCACGTAAAACAAGATTTTACATGTCGATCTTATAATTCGTTCTTTTTTTGGGGATACAAAATTAGTTGATCGTGGGTTGCCGATCGCGATGCAAAGCCGGAGCAATGTGTTGAATAAGAGAAATTTATTAAGAAAATACACTCGTCGCCGGGGGGAGTGATGTGATAACTGAACTCCTGCGCCGTTTGGCTTCGATGTGGTTTTTTGTTAGCTTCTGCACAACGAAAACAGAATGTAACGAACTGTTTTTTCAGTTTATTCGATGTGTTGTGCTCCGGTTTGCTTTTCCGCTATGTGTTTATTTTATGATTGGAGGAATCGGGGGATAGAGATAAGCGGGAAATGGCGGAGAGTGCCTGTGCGGTCATGGGGCTTTATCGATAACCGTTTTTTATCGATGGCATGTTTTGTTTTCCGGGAAAGGGGCAGAATCATAGCCGAGAAGGTAACTTGTGAGAGAAAAAAAACGTTTGATAAAACATAAGATATAAAAAGGACAGGAATGAAAGCAATGGTATTGAAACGGTTCGGGGGCATAGAGAATTTTGCCGTTGAAGATGTTCCGGAACCCCAGGTGGGCGATGGAGAGGTGCTGGTCGAGGTGAAAGCGGTCGGGATCGACCAGATCGATGTTAAAGCCCGTAAGGGGGAAGGGATGTCGGATTACCTGAAACAGGAGCATCCGATGATCTTGGGCTGGGATATTTCGGGCGTGGTTTCGAAGGTGGGCAGCCGGGTGAAGGATTTTAAGGCGGGTGATGCGGTGTTCGGAACGATTCGTTTTCCGGGCCCCGGTAGTTCTTATGCGGAGTATGCCGCCGCTCCGGCCGATCAGATCGCCCTGAAGCCGGAAAATATTTCTCATGCGGAGGCCGCCGCCGCTACGCAATCGCCGCTAACGGCCTGGCAGGCTTTGGTCGATACGGGGCATGTGAAGAAGGGCGACCGGGTGTTGGTGCATGGAGGGGCAGGCGGTGTGGGAAATTACGCCATTCAGATCGCCCGGCATATAGGCTGTTATGTGATCACCACCGTATCGGGCGCAGACCGGGCATTTGTAAAGGAACTGGGGGCGGACGAGGTGATCGATTACCGGACCCAGGCATTCGAGAAGGAGGTGAAAGAGGTCGATTTTGTGCTGGATACCATAGGCGGGGATAATTTCGTCCGTTCGCTGGATGTGTTGAAACCGGAGGGGATGATCGTACTTTTGCCGTCCAATAAGAAAGAGGAGGCCGATAAGGCGGTCCGGGAAAAGCAGGTTAAAAATTATAGGCATATCCTGATGCATTCCAGCGGGAAGGATATGCGGGCGATTGCCGGGATGCTCCGGGAAGGTTCGATGAAAGCGAATGTGGATAAAGTTTATTCTTTCGAACAGATACCACAGGCACAGGAACAGTTGGAGAACGGGAAAGTCAGGGGTAAGATTGTAGTCATTTTAGAAAAATAGAACGATGGATATTTTAAAAGGAAAAACCGCCCTTGTGACGGGATCGAGCTCCGGAATCGGAAAAGCCATTGCCCTTCTTTTTGCAAGCGAAGGTGCGAAAGTGATCGTTACTTACCATTCGGGGGAAGACCGCGCCAGGGCTGTGACCGACGAGATCGGGCAGCGGGGCGGAACGGCGAAGGCCTACCGGGTGGATGTGGCCGACGAGGGGGAAGTGAAGGAGTTGTTTGCCACGATCGACCGGGAGTTCGGGGATGTAAATATCTTGGTGAACAATGCCGGCGTGAACGGGAGCAATACTCCTGTGGAAGATATGACGACGGAGCAATGGGACGGGGTTATTAAAACAGACCTTTACGGCCCGTTCTTTTGCTGCCGGGAATTTTTGCAGTTGAAGAAGAAATACAAGACTTATAAAGGGAACCGGATTATCAATGTATCCTCTATTCACCAGCATGTGAATGTGCCCGGCAATGCGAATTACAATGCTTCGAAAGCGGCAATGCGGAACCTGGCCTATACGATGGCGCTGGAACTGGCTTCGCGGGAGCTTACGGTGAATAACGTGGCGCCGGGGATGATCCTGACTCCCATTAACGAGAAAGTGATCAGCGACCCGGAACGGTTGAAACGGGCAGAGAGCATTATTCCTTTCCACCGGGGCGGAACGCCTGAAGAGGTGGCCAATGTGGTATTGTTTTTGGCTTCGGATGCCAGTTCGTATGTGACGGGAAGCACCTACACCGTGGATGGGGCATTGTCGATTTTAGGGCCGGATGCCTGATGAAAGGAGTGGATGATGGAATGGTCTGAATGGCTGATTGCCTGTGTCCCTATTTTTTCTTTCGGCCTTATTCCGGTGATCGGGACGCTGATCGGAGGAAAGCCTACGGAACAATCTATGGGCATTGCTTTAGGTGGTTTTGTGTTTTCCTTAGCCGTGCTCTTGTTCCGTAGGCCCGATATAACGCTGCCTGTTTTCGTGATCGGATTTCTGTCGGGTGTTTTCTGGTCGGTCGGCTCTATCGGGCAGTTTCTGGGGATCGGTTATCTGGGCGTGGCGCGGGCTACACCTATGCTGAACGGCGGACAAATCGTCGGTACTTCTTTGGTGGGGGTGGCACTGGGCGACTGGGCTTCCGCCGATGCGAAGATGTACGGCTTTTTAGCGCTGGCGCTGATTATAACCGGTATATTTTTCACTTCTTATAAACAGCAGGGGGAAGACGGCGCTAAGCCCCGGTGGAAACAGGGAATATGGATTAATTTGCTGGCCGTATCGGGATTTACGGCGTATGTCGGGATTCTGAAATATTATCAGATCGACGGCTGGAGTAGTATTTTCCCCCAATCTATCGGGCAAATTGTTGCCATAGCGCTTGCTTCCCTGCTGCTGTTCCGCCGTCGTCCCTTTACCCGCTTTTCCCTGAAAAACAGTGTCGTCGGGATCATTTGGGGTACGGGAAACATTGCTTTACTGCTTTCGCAGGCTAAGCTGGGGTTGTCTGTCGCCTATCCTGTCAGCCAGGCTGCTGTGATCGTTTCGGTGTTCGGGGGCGTGTTTATCAATCGCGAGCATAAAACCCGTAAAGAGTGGATTTTTACCGCAGCGGGGATTCTTATTATCTGTGCCGGACTTTATATGATTTATCTTTCCAGCCGGCATTAAGGGGGGAGAGCATAAATCTGGGGAGAACGGAGGTCTAAAGGACGGTGGCCGGAAGCTGCCGGGAATAAAAAAGCTCTGAAATTCGATGATTTCAGAGCTTTTCTTTTGTTTGCGATTTGCATTCGCGGTGCGGACGGGACTCGAACCCGCGACCCCATGCGTGACAGGCATGTATTCTAACCAGCTGAACTACCACACCAAAATGTTTGTTTGCATCGAACGACCGTCGTTGTTCTCAATTGCGAGTGCAAATGTAGAATGTTTTTTTGAACCTGCAAATGTTTTGTTGCAAAAAAATGAGTGTTTAAAATTTTTCGATAGGATATACAGGGAGGGTGTAAAATGTAAGTGGGTTAGAAATAATGAGTTGTCGTGTGAGGAAGGAAGAGAGGTCTGTTTGGAAAAATATTTGACCGGAAAAATATGCCGATTTAACTTTTTAATTAACTTTGACCTCGGTAAGCGATATTAAAAATTATTTAATCAATTTTAGAGATATGAATGTACCAGCAGAATTAAAGTACACTAAAGAGCACGAATGGATTCGTGTGGAGGGTGATGAAGCCGTAGTAGGGATTACCGATTATGCGCAGAGCCAGTTAGGGGATATTGTTTTCGTTGAGTGTGAAACCGTGGGAGACGATCTGGATGCGGGAGACACTTTCGGAACGATCGAAGCTGTTAAGACAGTTTCAGACCTTTATTTGCCTGTTGGCGGTGAGGTGCTGGAGTTCAATTCCGCATTGGAAGACGAGCCGGAATTGGTGAATAAAGATCCGTACGGAGCCGGCTGGATTGTAAAGGTTAAGGTAGCGAATGCTGCGGAACTCGATGAATTGTTAAGCGCAGAGGCTTATCAGGCTCTTATTTAATTCGAAGAATCGAAAGGCTGTATGAAACCTAAGTAGGTGGATTACAGCTTTTTTTGTTTGAAATAGGGAGGCTTTGTTATTTTTTTAATATTCTTGTGTATTCTAAATTTAATTTTTACATTTGAAGGGTCGTGGAGAGTGAAATATGCAGTTAAAAATTAATCATATAATCTGAATCAAATGACTCTTATAAAATCTATTTCCGGTATTCGCGGAACAGTAGGAGGCCGTCCCGGTGATAACCTTACTCCGCTGGACATTGTAAAGTTTGTATCTGCTTATGCTACCTGGCTGAAAATCGGAGCCGGGAAAACGAAAGCACGTATCGTGCTGGGACGTGACGCCCGTATATCGGGCGATATGTATGCCAAGCTGGTTTCTGCGACGCTGTCGGGATTAGGGCATGATGTGATCAATATCGGACTGGCTACTACGCCGACGACGGAGATCGCCGTGACTGCCGAGAAAGCGGACGGAGGTATTATCTTGACGGCGAGCCACAATCCGAAGCAGTGGAATGCTTTGAAGCTATTGAACAACCGGGGGGAATTCCTGTCGGCCGACGATGGTGCACAGGTTTTGGCGCTTGCTGAAAAAGAAGATTTTGAATATGCCGAAGTAGATGATCTGGGAGAGGTTGTAGAGAAAGATTATACCCAATATCATATCGACGAGGTGCTGGGCTTAAAGCTGGTGAACCGCGATGCTATTGCGAAAGCCGGACTGAAAGTGGTGGTGGATGCCGTCAATTCGGTCGGGGGAGTGGTTATCCCTCAGTTGTTAAAGGCTTTGGGAGTGAAAGAGGTGATTGAATTGAACTGTGAGCCGACGGGTAAGTTTGCCCATAATCCGGAGCCTATCCCTGAAAACCTGACACAGATTTCAGAGAAAATGAAAGAGTGTAAGGCCGATCTGGGCATTGTAGTCGATCCGGATGTGGATCGTCTGGCATTGATCAGCGAGAACGGCGAAATGTTCGGGGAAGAATATACGTTGGTGGCTGTGGCCGATTATGTATTGAAACACACTCCGGGAAATACGGTTTCCAATTTGTCGTCGTCCCGTGCGTTGAAGGATATTACGGAGGCTTACGGACAACAATATAATGCTGCGGCAGTGGGAGAAGTGAATGTAGTGGCTAAGATGAAAGCAACAAACACGGTGATCGGCGGCGAAGGCAACGGCGGAGTGATCTATCCGGAAAGCCATTACGGACGCGATGCCCTGGTGGGGGTGGGTTTGTTCCTGTCGCACTATGTGGCCGAAGGTAAAAAAATGACCGAATTGAAGAAGAAATATCCGCAGTATTTTATTTCGAAAAATAAGATTACCTTATCTCCGGAAATGAATGTGGATAAGATTCTGGAAGGGTTGAAAGCCAAGTATGCCAGCGAAAAGGTGACGGATATCGACGGTGTAAAGATCGATTTCGCTCATGGCTGGGTACATTTGCGGAAGTCGAATACAGAACCGATTATCCGTATCTATTCGGAAGCTAAGGACGAGGCTGCCGCCAATGCGCTGGCCGAAGAGGTGATCGCCACGGCGAAGAGCTTGTTTTGATAGAATCGTTCTTTAAATAAATGAATTGGTGGGATTGTAAAGTCCCACCAATTTTTTTATAGCATTTGTTTTCAGAATTATTCTTCGGTGCATTGGAAACAATCATTTTTAAGTCATCGCATTGAAGGCTTTGTTTATTGCCCGGCTTTCTCCTGGCTTTTCGTTAGTCTATCGATTTCTTTTTCAATCGGAATAGACGACCCCGTATTAATCGAAAGATAACCGATATTTTATGGTATATACTGTAAGGAAATGAGTGAGCCTTGGGTATTAAATATAAAATATTTTTAAATATTGTTTAAATCGATTTTTATGATTATATTTGACAAAATGGCAATAAAATTGCCCGCTTGATAAAGCGTTAATGTTTGCGGGTTTTCCGGTTTTCTGAGACGCATAAACCGGGGTTGTGCGGGGCATTCCCGCATTTTTTGGCCCGATCTTCTCCCTGTACCGTGTATGAAGCCGATTTCCCGGCGCTGTGGAAACCCGTCCGGGATTGAATATCCTTCGTGTATAAATTATACGGGATATCAACACGGGACCGATACCTGAATGGTTTCCATCTAACACACGATATATTATGACATACAACGACTTTTTGGCGAACCGCGTGCGCAAGGCGTTCGCGAACAAAAACGCCGCCTATACCGAAACGGTCAGTTTCGGGCAGTTGAATTTTCTGGTGAACGATTGCTTTTGCGCCGGTGTGAACGGTGAAGAACTGGAGATACATATCTCTCCGGATAAGGTGGCCCGCGGCCTGCACGGCCGCAAATTCCGCCGGCTCGATGAATCGGGGCGGCACCTCAGGGGCTTTATCGCGCTGGGTGCGGATGAACTGGCCTGCGATGAACGGCTCGAAGAGTGGATCTCGCTCGCCCTCGATTACAACCGCTACGTCCTGGCGCACGAAAGAAGCGAACCGCGGCGTGTCAAGGGGTGCCGCACGCGCCTTCCTTTGTAGATTTCCAGTATTTGTCCGGGTCGGTGTTTCCTGTTTTGCCGGGGCGCTCCGGATTGCTCCCGTGCTTTTCCCGATTGTTTTCCGGTTGTCTCCTGGCATTCCCGGGCCGTTCCCTCATTTTTCCTGTTTGTTCTCCGGATATGTCTGATGCTTTGCAGGTTCCGGGATTCACGCGTTCAGGTCGGCGAACCAGTAGGTATAGAAACGTTCCGTACCGTCGTCGAGCCTGACCGGATAACTTTGCTGCATCGGAGCCCCGAGCGTGAAAGGCACTCTCGTGCGGAAC
>ENA-UEQO01003643-UEQO01003643.1-human-gut-metagenome-genome-assembly--contig:-NODE-3643-length-11708-cov-4.775772_pt1 | contig 11708 bp, 10 predicted proteins | sample MGYA00242938_ERZ507940 | MGnify/ENA primary metagenome ERZ507940 (study PRJEB26167, sample SAMN06115517) | human gut metagenome | host: Homo sapiens | place: China:Chongqing | collected 2014-12-03... | reverse complement strand
GATACGGACGAGGACTGGAATGAGGACGAGGAAGAGATCATGGATAAAAAATAGTGGAAAAAAAGGATTAGACGCGAGGAACGGGGCACCCGTAGAATGATAGTCAACCCTTACCTCCTCTCCTAAAAGCTCTTTTAAAAGCACCCGGCTGGCGAAACGTTCCTGCCTCCGCTTCTCTGCCGATACCCGCTCCAAAAAAGAAGAATAGTCCGCTTTATGCTCAAGCATCCCCAAAAGCTCATCAGAGCTTTCTTCCATTTTCCAGACTCCATGCAGCGGCGAGAGTTGTTTATATAGCAAGGCCATATTATTCTTTCCAACTAAAAGTTTGTATAAGTTCTATGATATCTTCCCGGATATATTGGATAGCGGGAGCTAATGAATCCGCATTGGGTTTACAGTCAAAATACAAGGCCCCCCGGAAGAAATTCGATACACTATCTGTCAACAGGAATTGTATGGGAGAAGCCGATTCTCCATCCAGAAGAAACAACGAGCCATAAACGTTTGCGGCAGGGTTGGAATACGCTTTCTCCGATATCCGATTCTCCGACTTTATCAGGCGGGCGACGAAAGAGCGGCTTTCCGTTTCCACCGTCACCAAGGACGCGGGAGTAATTGGCAAATAGCTGCAATAAAGCTTAGCCTCTAACTCCGGATACGAGATATTCAAGCCCGTAACACCCTTCTTTTGATCCGGAACCTCTATGACCGCAGTCTGAGAGACATCAAAATTAAAAGGCAGGTAACTGAGATCAAGCGGTTTATACTGTGCCTTCGAAGGTTCAATACGAACATAGCCCCGTGGCTTCGGCGTATATTCCACACACGAAATACAGCATATCCCTAAAAACAGAGAACCTCCTATGACAGCAGCTATCCATTTCATAAACATTTACTTCGTATCTTTCCCATTCTCATCATTCCCTGTATCTTCAAGGATACGGTTAAATTTAACCTTTAATATCCTCCTGTTATCCACTTCCAGCACTTGGAAACGATATTCCTTAAAATCTATAATCTCCCTACGGCGTGGAAAATCCCCTTTTATCTCCAACAAAAGACCGGCCAAAGTTTCCACTTCTTCCGTCAATTTACCAAAATCTGAGGGATCGGCATCGATAACCCGGAAGAAATCCGTCAATAATATCTTTGCCTCAAAGATCAAGCTACCGTCTGCTAAACGGATGAATTGTTGCTCATCCTCATCATACTCATCGGAGATCTCTCCAACAATTTCCTCTAGGATATCTTCCATCGTCACGATACCGGAGGTACCGCCAAACTCATCGACCACGATCGCCATATGAATTTTATTGGTACGGAACTCTTCCAGCAAATCATCGATCTTCTTGGTTTCCGGCACGAAATAGGCCGGTCGGATCAAGCTCTGCCAACGGAATGTATCGGGCTTGTCAATATAGGGCAATAAGTCCTTGATATATAAGATACCTTTTATATTATCCTCAGTCTCGGAATATACCGGAATACGCGAATAGCCGGATTTGATAATAAAATCAACCACCTCACGGAAACTGATCTTGATCTCGATATCTTCCATATCCAGACGAGGAGTCATGATCTCATCAGCGGTCTTATTATAAAACTTGATAATCTCCGCCAGCATCTCCTTCTCCTCCGGGATCTCGGTAGAGGTTAGCTCTAACGCTTTAGAAAGCTCATCTACAGAGATATCATATTTCTTTTTCGCTAACGCTTTATTGATGACCGATGTGGAATTAACCAAGATTTTCGAGAATGGGCGGCAGAAGCGTTCCAAACCACTTAATACGGAGGCTGAAAAACGAACAAAACGCAAAGAATTCTTCTGTGCGTAAATCTTAGGCATGATCTCCCCAAAAAGTAAAAGCAAGAAAGTCAAGAGAATCGTCTCAAGCACAAAGCCTAGAAGAGGAGCGGCCGAGAAATTAATCCAAGCGTTAATCGCATAGGTACACAGCATAACGACCGCCACATTTACAAAATTATTAGCGATCAATATAGATGCCAATAGATACTCCGAACGTTCAAGGAGACGTTTGATAACAGGATCTGCCGGGCGATTCTCTTCCCCGATCTCATTTAGGTCACCCGGGGTTAGAGAAAAGAATGCCACTTCAGAGGCCGACACGAAGCCGGAAACAAACAGCAGTAAAAAAGCGAGGCTTAATGCGATCACAGGACCCGCTGTCAGCGCCTGCACCGTTACGTTTTCAAATAAGCCCCATAAATAATAGTCCGAGTCCAAGGGAAACAGTATTAGTTAAACAATATCAGAACGGGAGATCATCCGCGTCACTGGATTCTGAGAATGCGCTAGGCTGCGAGGCGGCTGGCTGTTGATAAGCGGTATTTGGCGCCGTGGTCGGTTGAGCCGGTTGTCCTTGTCCCACATTGGGCTGCATACTACCGCCTTGTGCAGTCGTATTTCCACCATCGGCCGGACGGGAACCCGTGCTGTAAAACTCGATACGATCCGCATGGATCTCCGTAACATATCGTTTCACGCCGCTTTGGTCATCATAATTACGAGTACGAATCTTGCCTTCCACATATACACCGGAACCTTTACGTACCCATTTTTCCACGAAAGGAACCAAATCCCGACGAACTACGATATTATGCCACTCCGTACGTTCCGGAACCACCGTTCCATTTGCCAACGTATACCCACGTTCCGAGGTTGCCAGCGGGAAATTAGCGACAGCGGCACCACTGTCAAAATAGCGAACGTCAGGATCTTTGCCTACGTTGCCGATCAATATAACCTTATTCAATGACATAATTCAAATTCTTAATAACCATACAAAGAAACACAAATTCAATCATTCTCACAAGTTTCCGTTTAATTTCTCTAAATAAATATGTATCAGCCGGGGAACGGCATACTTCTCAATATCCCGACAAGGCAGAGAGAGGTAATTCCCCAAGGATTCCGGAACCTGCTCTATCTCTATTTGATAGAAAGAAGCGTATAAAATTTGATGGGAGAGCGTATGCTTTACATTCGATAACCCTTGGGTGATACTCAATTTTCCAGCATCTCCCAATAGGTTACGGAAGGCTTGCGTCTCACACAAACCGGAAAAATCCATCGCATGATCCGTCTCGATCAATGGAAATTCATACAAACCGGTCCAGATATCCTTCCCCGTCCGTCTGTTCATCCAAGTTTGTTCTTTATATATAATGTATAGATAGTGGAAATAACGATCCCTTGTCTTCGTCTTATTTTGTTTCACCGGATAAGCTTGCACATTGCCGGAAGCGAACGCCACGCATTTATCTTTTAGCGGGCACACCCCGCAGTCCGGGTTTTGAGGAACACATTGCAAAGCACCCAATTCCATGATCGCCTGATTATGCGTCCCTGCGTTCTTAGGGTCCAAGATCATTCCGGCCAGTTCCGCAAATTGCTTTTTACCCTTCGTGGTGTCGATCGGCGTATCTACGGCAAACAAACGGGAAAGTACCCGGTACACATTTCCATCCACGACCGGACACGGTTGGTTCCAAGCAAAGGAGACGATCGCCGCCGCCGTATACTCCCCGATACCTTTCAAGGATAATACCTCTTTATAATTCTCCGGGAAAACCCCGTTAAACCGCTCCATGATAGATTTAGCCGCCGCATGTAAGTTACGAGCCCGGCTATAATACCCCAAGCCCTGCCAATATTTCAGCACCTCATCCTCTTCCGCCACCGCTAGAGATGCCACATCCGGGAAACGTTCGGTAAAACGCAAAAAATACTCCAATCCCTGTACAACCCGGGTTTGTTGCAATATAATCTCCGATATCCAGATGATATAAGGGTCTCTCGTTTCCCTCCAAGGAAGCTCTCTTTTATAGGTTTCATACCACTCAACCAATATCCGGCTGATTTCTAACTCACTTTCATACTGTAACATAACTGCTCCCTTTCTCACTTTTCAACATCATAACTATTTGATTACCGCAAACATACATATATATTACGAATCGAGAAGAATCTTTTTATTTAAAAATTGAAGCTCAATTCTTTTTCCACTTAAATAAAAAGCTATATATTTGCATTCCAAAAAATTAATAGGTCCAAATCAATTATTTAATTAATTTATAGACATGACTAAAGCAGATATTGTTAGCGAGATTTCAAAAAGCACTGGTATCGACAAACAGACAGTGCTAGCAAGCGTTGAGTCCTTCATGGATATCGTAAAAAGTTCTTTAGCCCAAGGCGAAAACGTTTACTTGAGAGGTTTCGGAAGTTTCGTTATTAAGAAGAGAGCTCAAAAGACAGCTCGTAATATTTCAAAAAATACTACGATCATCATCCCGGAACACAACATTCCGTCATTCAAGCCGGCTAAGACTTTTATTGGTGAAGTTAAGTAATTAATTATTATACGTTTAATTTAAAATTTTAAAGCGATGCCTAGCGGAAAGAAAAGAAAAAGACATAAAATGTCTACGCACAAGCGCAAAAAGAGACTGAAGAAGAATAGACATAAGAAGAAATAAGTCTATCTAACGAACTCTAAAGAACAAACTTAATAAGTGACCTTTTAAGTTTGTTCTTTGCGTATTTAATAAGGTCTCACATTTTAAACACCTCTTTTTATAGTGATTAGTGAATTAGTAGTTGATGTACAACCCAAAGAGGTATCTATAGCCGTACTGGAGGATAAGAACCTTGTCGAGCTCCAAAAGGAAGCCCGTAACGTCTCTTTTGCCGTCGGCGATATATATCTGGGCAAGGTTAAGAAACTGATGCCGGGTTTGAACGCTGCTTTCATTGATGTAGGTTATAAAAAGGATGCATTTCTTCACTATCTGGACTTAGGTCCTAATTTCAACACCCAGCAGAAATTCCTCAAACAAGCATTAGGAGAACAAAAAGGAGATAAAAAAATCCCCACTATCTCTAAAATGCAGTTGCTTCCCGAAATCGAAAAAGACGGAAGCATCAGCAATGTGCTCAAAGTCGGACAGGAAGTGCTGGTGCAGATCGCCAAAGAGCCGATTTCAACAAAAGGTCCCAGGCTGACTTCCGAGCTTTCTTTTGCCGGAAGATACATCGTGCTGATACCGTTTGCCGATAAAGTATCGGTTTCCACAAAAATCAAATCGAGCGAAGAGCGTGCCCGTCTACGCCAACTCATCCAAAGTATCAAGCCGAAGAACTTCAGCGTAATCGTACGCACATCTTCGGAAGGAAAGCGCGTTGCCGAACTCGATCATGAATTAAAGACATTACTGAAACGTTGGGAAGAGAACATTCCTAAGATCACCAAAGTAAAAGCTCCTGCACTCATCTACGAAGAGACGGCAAGAGCAGTGGCTTTGTTGCGCGACATTTTCAACCCCTCTTTTCAGAACATTTATGTGAACGATGCGGACATCTATCACAACATCCGCGATTATGTCAGCCTGATTGCTCCCGGACGGGAAGAGATCGTGCAACGGTATACCGGCGAACTCCCCATCTTCGACAACTTTGCAATCACCAAACAGATCAAGTCCCTATTCGGACGTACCGTCACGTACAAAAGTGGAGCCTATTTGATTATCGAACACACGGAAGCCATGCACGTTATCGACGTAAACAGCGGGAACCGCTCCAAAGGCAGCGATGCCCAGGAAAAAACGGCTATCGACGTGAACACGGCAGCAGCAGACGAAATTGCCCGTCAATTACGCTTGCGCGATATGGGTGGTATTATCGTAGTCGACTTTATCGATATGGCCGAAGCTGCCAACCGGCAGAAACTGTTCGAACATATGACGAAAGCGATGGCTAATGACCGGGCAAAACATAATATTCTGCCACTGAGCAAATTCGGCCTGATGCAGATCACCCGCCAGCGTGTCCGTCCGGCAATGGATGTCGATACATCCGAAGCCTGTCCGACCTGTTTCGGCACAGGCACCATCAAATCCTCTATCCTGTTTACCGACAGCCTGGAAGGAAAGATCGACTGCTTGGTCAACAAACACAACGTGAAGAAATTCGCCCTGCACGTACATCCTTATGTTGCAGCATTTATCAAGAGCGGAAGATTCCCGCTCAGTTGGAAATGGAAACTGAAATACTCGATGGGTATTAAAGTGATTCCGAATCAAAGTCTGGGCTTCTTGGAGTCTAAATTCATCGACTCCGACAAGAACGAACTGGACATGATGGAAGAGAAAGAAATCAAATAACATAAAAGTCCCCGGATCTCATAAAAGTTCGGGGACTTTTTTAATGAAAGAAAATATCAATGAGACGTTTTTATATTTGGCTATGGCTGCTCTTACTGGTCTGCGGCAGCTGCACGAAAGAAAAACAAGAGTTGAGTGTATTGCACTTGAACATCTGGATGGAAGGAACAGTCGTCAAAAACGGCTTCGAGGCCGTTGCGGATGAAGTGGCCCGGATAGATCCGGATATCGTGATGTTCAGCGAAGCCAGCAACAAGGAAGGCGCGTTGTTCGTACCCCGCATACTGGACGCTTTGCGCGAAAGAGGGAAAATCTATTATGGACAAGGCAGTTCGCTGGATGTCGCACTGCTGTCCAAATACCCCATACTGGAACAAACGGAAAACATTCCGCATAAAGACCGGGTATTAAGGACCCGTTTGGATGTGAACGGCAAACAGGTAGTAGCCTATACAGGGCATTTGGATTATACGCATTACGCCTGTTACCTGCCACGTGGATACAGCGGTGTGACATGGAAGAAATTGGAAGCCCCGGTAACGGACAAGGCTGAAATCGAAAAAGCCAATAACGAATCTTTGCGTGACGAATCCATTCGGCTCGTGATAGAAGACGCCACAAAGTCAGATGCCGATTTCGTAATCTTGGGCGGTGACTTCAACGAACCTTCCCACTTGGATTGGACGGAAGAGACGAAAGGGCTTTGGGATCACAACGGGGCGGTAGTCGATTGGGTCTGCTCCAAATTATTATACGAAGCCGGCTTCCGCGATGCCTATCGCGTCAAATATCCGAATCCGATCACCCATCCCGGCTTTACCTTCCCTTCGGACAATCCGGCGATGCCAGTCGAACGGTTGACCTGGGCGCCGGAAGCGGATGAACGCGACCGCATCGATTTTATCTATTATATACCGGCAACCGGTTGGGAAGTGGAAGACGCCGTCATCGTCGGTCCCAAGTCCTCCATTATCCGCAGCCAACGTGTCGAAGAGGACAGCCAAGATACTTTCTCAACTCCGGCAGACATTTGGCCGACGGACCACAAAGGAGTGTTGATCAAGTTCAGCTTTTAAGAGGCGGAACAGAAACAAACTCTCTGCCATAAAAAGGCGGTATGTCAAAATGTACTTATCCCCCGCATCAAGCACAGGAACAAGACAGTCTTTGACATACCGCCTTCTTTTTCCGGCTCAAAACCGATATCATTTCTTCGCTTTCGCCATATCCAGCGCCGAGGTCGTCGTGTAATACTTAGCCAGCATATTAGGTACTTCCCAATCCGGCAGTTTGCCTTCCTTCAGATAGTCAAGGAAATGTTCCGTCACTTGGCCGAAATGAGCTTCATGGCCTACACGGTATTTTGCGGGGATTTCGACTTGCCATACGCCATCGCCCACCTTATTCAATGCCACACCAGGATATTCGGCTGAAACCTTTTCCATAGAAGCGGTCAGGTCCTTTTCGTAAGCGGCCAGATCCACACCTTTCACTGCTTCGACAAACAGTTCAGGCTGATAGTTCTGTTCCTTGCCCTGGCGGATGACCAGGTCGGCCTTGCTACCCTTCATGACGGAGAAGTGGGTATCACCGCCACCTTTGGGGAAGGTATAATTCCAGATCACCGAAACCTTGGCTGTCACACCTTTGATCTTATAAACGATATCACCGTTGCAATAGACTTTCAATGTATCGTTTTCGACATCTTTCTTCAAGAAATCGGGATAAGCATCCGTCCCTGTCACCTGTTTGAACTCTTCCGGGCTGATAGAGGTAGTCCAGCGGTTGGCATCTATCAGTTCGATATCTTTCCTATAGTCGATGATCTGATCCGGGAAGGCTTCCCACTGCACCAGGTCGACCAGGTGAGTCGTCACATCCACAATACCTTCGCCCTGCTGGTTTACATCCAGATACCATACCGGACGCGTCAACGGCTTGTTGTCGACCAGCTTAAACAGATGGTGCACACTCTCTTTCACGATAGCCGGTTCTTCGGGAGAACCCTTCAACTGCTCGCCATAAACAGCCGGGATAGTAGAAAGCTCGCGCTGCAACATCGTAGTGATCTCATTCCGTTCGGTCATGATGTCATACAGCATGATGTTTTTCTGTTTGGCGATAGCGAAACATTCCTCCAGCAATTTAAAGCTCTGGCTGTTGATCGCCATCGGTTTGTCGGAAAGCACATTGATGCCGGCCTCAAGCGTCTTCTTGATATATTCGGTCTTCTTGCCGTTGTTTCCTGCCTGGATCATCACGTTTCCCTTCTTCTCGGTCAACATTTTTTCCAGGTAATCATCTCCCGTATAAACGATTTCATTCCAAGCCGTCGGATTCTCCGCACGTGTGTTGAATCCCTGTATACGTTTCAAGTGCTCGTCCACGTCGAAACCGGTGGGTGCGTACACATAAACATCTTTAGAAACTTGCGGATAAGACACTTTCTGCACTAATGCGGCATGGAAATGTCCGGGATCGAGCGTGATCAACTTCACTTCTCCCGGTGCGCCGGTAAAGCCTTCGGCCGCCTTCTCCTGCTTTGTGTTGCAAGAAGCTCCGACCAACAAGGCCGCCATAGAAAATACAAGATAGTTTTTCATACTATTATAATTAAATTATTGATAAGCTTTTACATTAGACTGTTTGCGGCCACAAAGATAATATAAAAACAAAATCATCTCTATGACTTCGCTATAAAACAAGAAGATTTTATTCGACAATCACAGCTACCGGATTACTTTCGTCCATATGACTGCCAAGCTCCTCCACCAAAATTTCTCCTGGCTGCCCGAATGTTTGCCCTATATCTTATCATCAAGCTTTTCCCCCTTTTCCCTCTCCCGTATGTACAGCTCCACCGCCTCATGTGCCAGGCGGCGGAACTCTTCTTCGCCGGCGAGATCGTAAAGGAGAGCGACGAGGCGGGCGTAATAGCTCAGACGGAGGTCGCCCCTTTTTTAATCGCACCGTAGCTGCGGCTGCCGGCAGAGAGTTCGCTTTTGTAAAGACGCACGGTTATCCGGAAACGTCTCATCTGCTTTTCGACGAAAAGCCCCAACAGAGGGAACATAAATGTCGTTTTCATGTTATAAATATTTAATTATTAATATAAATATTAATATTCATTCATAATGAGCCCGGCATGGCGGGGACAACATGAATGGATAAATGCGTAAACTTGTCAAAAGTTTCAGAGGATGCTTCGGACGCTTCGCCCCCCGAACGGCACATCTGAACATTGAACAAATTTAATAAAACATTTTACATGGAAAACACATTCCGCCCCTCGCGCTTCCTCTCGCTCCGCGCAACCACCCCCTCTCCCTGCACATGGGAAGAAATCATGCAAGAACTGACCGGCGAGCGCCATACCGCCGCCACCGCCCTGTTCCGCGCGCTTGCAGCCGGCGAAGGGCAAGACGCCGAAACGTCGAAACGGCAGCAAAGCCAGATCAAGCAGAACCAACCCGCCTTCGTCCCTTCCGTCCACCTGGAGGGAGGACGTTCCTCGAAGCACATCAAAGGCTATCCGGGCTCCATCATGGTGGACATCGACGGCATCCCCGAAGAGATCTTCGACGAGACCCTCGAACGGGTAAGGGCCGACCCGCACTCGTTCCTTGCCTACAAGACCTTGTCCGGACGCGGCATACGTGTCATCGCATGGATGGAAGGCGAAGTGACGGAAGAGAACTTCCCCGCAGCCTGGCAGACGGTAAACGCCTACTACGCCCGGCTCACCGGCATCGCCATCGACCGACAGTGCAAGAACGCCACGCGCATGTCCGTGATCTGCCACGACCCCGACGCGCTCTACCGTCCCGACGCCGAACGGATGAAGTTCGCCTCCCTGCCCGGCGCCAAGGCCGGACAAAAACAGGACATCGCCGCAGGAAAGAAACACAGAGGGCGGAAGACATCGGCCGCACGCGCCGAGAACACCGTACGCCGGCTTGTGGAAGAAGAGGGCGTGCACTACGCAGCCGGCAGCCACAATGACTACATCAGCCGGTGCCTCTACCTGATGAACCGTTTCGGCGTGCCGGAGGCCGAAGCCGAAGTGTGGGCCGTCGAACTGTTCGCCGACTATGACACGGCCTCCGTCCGCTCCACAGCCAAGAGCTGCTACGCCCTGACTGCCGAGCACGCCACAATGAAGCTCTCCGATGTCTCCCCCCGCAACGGGAACGGGCGGCAGCGCAAGGCCACCGTCGAAGAGATGGAGCGCTTCATCGGCGGCTCCATGCAACTGCGGATGAACCAACTGACACACCAGCTCGAACACCGTCCCGTTACCAACGGCATCCCCGCACCCGACGGCTGGGCTCCCATGACCGACACGGTCGAGAACTCCCTTTGGTGCTCCATGCGCCGCGACGGGTTGGAGGCCGACCTCTTCCACCTGCGCACGCTCCTGCTCTCCGACTTCGCGCCCCGCTACCACCCGTTGGAGGAGTTTCTCGAAAAGGCGGGACCGTGGGATGGCGTGACGGACCATATCGGCAACCTGGCTGCAATGGTGCACCCCGCCGACAGCGACACCGATCGTTTCGACCTCTGTTTCCGCCGCTGGTTCGTCGGGATGGTCGCCGCCGCGCTCGACCCGAAGGTGGTGAACCACGTCATCCTCGTCCTGATCGGGCGGCAGGGATGCTTCAAGACGTCGTTCTTCCAGAACCTCCTGCCACCCGTCCTCAGACGCTACTATGCCTCCAAGACCAACTCGCAACGGCTCACGAAGGACGACCTCTTCACCATGACGGAGAACTTGCTCGTCAATTTCGAGGAGATCGACTCCATGCAGCGCAGTGAACTGAACCAGCTCAAGGCCATGACCACCACGCTCTACGTCAACGAGCGCCCCGCCTACGGGCGCAACAAGGTACACCTGCCCCACGTAGCCTCGTTCTGCGCGACGGGCAACAACCTCCAGTTCCTCACCGACGACACCGGCAACCGCCGCTGGCTGCCGTTCGAGGTCACGGCGATCGACAACCCCTGGACCGCCCATATTGACTACGAAGGGCTGTACGCACAGGCGAAACACCTGCTCGACAACGATTTCCGCTACTGGTACAGGGACCACGAGATCGAGGAGCTGAACCTCGCGAACCGCCGTTTCGAAACGCCCAACCCCGCACGCGAACTGATCCTGATGTACTACCGCCACCCCGTCGATTACGAAAAGGGGACTTACGTCACCGCCAGCCAGATCGTCACCCGCTTCGGCGGTAGTATCCGGCTGAACGCGGTGCAGGTCGGCATAGCACTGAAAGAACTGGGGTATACCTGCACACGGACAAGACATGGCAATATCTGGCTGGTTGTCGAACGCACGACAGACGAGATGAAAAGCATCCTCCCTGAAGCGGACGACACAGATTTTCCTCCTTCCTCGGGTGATAGGTGATAGGTTAAATGCCCTTTTTGTAAAACTTTTCCGAGTTTGAATTAAAAAACGTCACCTTAAAGGCGGCGTTTTTTAATTCATTTTTCCTAAACTTTTACAGAAACGGGGT
>ENA-UEQO01003638-UEQO01003638.1-human-gut-metagenome-genome-assembly--contig:-NODE-3638-length-11712-cov-3.616158_pt1 | contig 11712 bp, 9 predicted proteins | sample MGYA00242938_ERZ507940 | MGnify/ENA primary metagenome ERZ507940 (study PRJEB26167, sample SAMN06115517) | human gut metagenome | host: Homo sapiens | place: China:Chongqing | collected 2014-12-03... | reverse complement strand
GTCGGCATCCTGCCAGGCACGGTAACAGACGTTGACGAAGAAGGGATACACCTTATCCTTCAGTGCCACGACAGTCGCCCCGGCATCTATTGCATTTTCAACAAGCTCTTTTACAACAGAAGATGGTCTTTCTATAACTTCTCCTGCCGCTATTTTATTAATTGTATTCTGATCAAGTAACTGAATTCCCATATTAACCCTCACTTCACATTAATTCTCATTAACAAAGTATCTGTTCTTAACCTTGCCCTGAAGCTTATAAAGAATATTAAGCGCATCGATTGGTGTCATATTGCTTATATCAAGCTCTTTTATATCCTTTATTATATCATCGTCCTTTACAGTATCAAAAAGTGTCATCTGCTTTACTTCCAGTTCATTGACCTTCTTATAACGGTCATTCATCTTCTCCACTTTCTTTGAATACTGTGCAATATCCTTTGCCTTTTGTGATATATCTGCATCACTGAGTTCTACAACAAGTTCCTTAGCCCTGTTTAATACATTTTCTGGAACACCTGCTAATTTGGCCACCTGTATTCCATAGCTCTTATCTGCACCACCTTTTATAATCTTTCTTAAAAATACGATGTCATCCCCGCACTCTTTAACTGCTATACAGTAATTATTAACGCCGTCAAGTGTTCCTTCAAGTTCTGTCAATTCATGGTAATGAGTTGCAAACAATGTCTTTGCTCCTAATATCTTAGTGTTTGCAATGTGTTCGACAACCGCCCACGCTATACTAAGACCGTCAAATGTACTTGTGCCTCGTCCTATCTCATCAAGAATTATAAGGCTATTAGATGTCGCATTACGGAGAATGTTAGCAACCTCTGTCATCTCAACCATAAATGTAGACTGTCCGGAAGCCAGGTCATCAGATGCACCTACTCTTGTAAATATCCTGTCTACAATACATATATTAGCAGAGTCTGCAGGGACAAAGCTTCCTGTCTGTGCCATAAGGACAATAAGAGCTGTCTGCCTCATATATGTTGACTTACCAGCCATATTAGGTCCTGTTATTATCGCAACCCTGTTGGAATTATTATCAAGATATGTATCATTGGCTATGAACATATCATTGCTTATCATCTTCTCAACTACCGGATGTCTTCCATTCTTTATATCAATTACACCCTTATCGTTAATCTTAGGCCTTACATAATTATTCTGTGTCGCAACAACTGATAATGAAGCATATGCATCTATCATAGCAACCGCTTTTGCTGTACCCTGTATGCGGACTACCTGCGAGGCAATACGCTCCCTTACCTCGCTGAAAAGGTCATATTCCAAAGAATAAAGCTTATCCTCTGCACCAAGAATTACATCTTCAAGATGTTTAAGTTCATCTGTTGTATAACGCTCTGCATTAGTCAATGTCTGCTTTCTTACCCATTCAGGAGGTACTTTGTCCTTAAATGAATTTGTCACCTCAAGATAATAGCCAAACACTTTGTTATATTTAACCTTTAATGTCTTAATTCCTGTTCTTTCTTTCTCTCTTATCTCAAGCTCAGACAGCCATTCCTTTCCTTTTATCTTGGCATCTCTTAACTCGTCAGCCTCTTTTGAATAGCCCTCTTTTATAATACCTCCATCTCTTACTGATATTGGTGGTTCTTCAACTATAGCTGAATTAATAAGCTCGTACAAATCAGCAAGGTCATCAAGCTTATCATAGCAGGCTGCAAATTCCTCTGAATGGAAATTACCTATAATCCTCTTAATATGTGGAAGCATTTCAAGTGTATTCCTGAAAGCTATTAAATCCCTTGGATTGGCTGTCTTACAGCTTATCTTAGTCATAATTCTTTCTATGTCATACACTGGATTAAGGTATTCCCTTAATTCTTCCCTGTCGATAAGGCTGTCGCCCAATTCTTGTATACAGTCCTGTCTTTTAATTATATCATCTTTGTTAATAAGCGGCTGTTCAATATAAGAACGTAACATTCTTGCACCCATAGCTGTCTTAGTCTTATCAAGCACCCACAGAAGCGAACCCTTCTTCTGCTTTTCTCTCATTGTCTCAACAAGCTCAAGATTTCTTCTTGATGAGCTGTCAATAAGCATATATTTGCCTGACGAATAAGGAAGAAGTGTTGTGATATGAGGCATATTGCTTTTCTGTGTCTCATATAGATAAGTCAGGAGTGCACCCGAAGCTATTATTCCAACTGTATAATCTTTTAAACCAAGTCCATCTAACATCTCCATATGAAAATGTTCCAGAAGCCTTTTCTTACAGGTCTCCTCGTTAAAATACCAGTTATCAAGCGTTGACATAGCTATTCCAAGTTTTGTATTGACAGTATCAAGATTAATGCCACTCATTGCGAAGTATTCATTAACAATTATCTCCGATGGCACGAACTTATTAATCTCATCCATAAGCTCACTTCCACCGGCTAACTCTGTCACAAAGAAATCGCCCGTTGAATAATCCGCTATTGAAACTCCAAGATTATCACCAAGATATACTATACTCATCATATAGTTGTTCCTTGTTTCATCAAGTCCAAGTGTATTAATATTAGTTCCCGGTGTTACCACCTTTATTACTTCTCTTTTTACTATACCCTTTGCCTGCTTAGGGTCTTCCATCTGCTCACATATTGCAACTTTATAGCCTGCTGATACTAATCTGTTAATATAAGTCTCCGCAGCATGAAAAGGAACGCCGCACATAGGTGCACGTTCCTTTTGTCCGCAATCTTTTCCTGTGAGAGTAAGCTCTAATTCCTTAGATGCAACTACAGCATCATCAAAGAACATTTCATAAAAATCACCAAGTCTGTAAAACAGTATACAATCCTTATATTCATTCTTTGTAGCAATGTAATGCTGCATCATTGGTGAATACTCAGCCATCTTTATCCTCCAGTCATCCTGCTTATAATATTAATCGTTCTTTGTTCCCATATAATAGAAGCCTTTACATTCATCAAGATGTACATTGACTATACTTCCTATAAGTTCTTTGTCACCCTTGAAATGGACTAAAATATTATTAGTCATTCGTCCTGTTACAAATGTATTATCGTGGTCATCTATATCCTCAACCAATACATCCATATCCATACCTTCATATCTCTTGATATGTTCGTGGCTCACCTCAGATACAGTTGCTAACAATCTGTTAAATCTGTCTTTTACTATATCTTCACTGACCTGTCCGTCCATCTTGGCAGCAGGTGTTCCAGTTCTCTTAGAATATATAAATGTGTAAGCACTGTCATACTTTGCTTTTCTTACAACATCAAGTGTATCCTCAAAGTCTTCCTCTGTTTCACCTGGGAAGCCTACAATTATATCTGTTGTAATAGATATATCTGGGATTGTATTTCTTATCTTGTCTACCAGTTCAAGATAATGCTCCTTAGTGTACTGTCTGTTCATAAGCTTAAGAAGACGGCTGCTTCCTGACTGTAATGGAAGATGTATATGGTTACATATCTTGCTGTTATCTCTTATTGCCTCTATAAGCTCATCTGATAAATCCTTTGGATGAGGTGTCATAAATCTTATTCTCTCAAGTCCGTCAATCTTGGCAATCTCTCTTAGCAGCTTAGCAAATGTAACATTATCATCAAGTGTCTTGCCATAAGAATTAACATTCTGTCCAAGAAGCATTACTTCCTTTACACCGTCACTTACAAGTCTTTCAATCTCTCTTATTATCTCTTTTGGCTCTCTTGATTTCTCCCTGCCTCGCACATATGGAACAATACAATATGTACAGAAGTTATTACAGCCAAACATAATATTGACACCAGACTTAAATGGATACTTTCTTGAAGTTGGAAGCTCCTCAACAACCTCCTTAGTAGAATCCCATATATCAATAACCTGTTCATCACCTGTAAAGCACATATACATAAGCTCTGCAAGCTTGAAAATATTAAATGTACCAAACACAATATCTACGAATTTGTAAGATGTCTTTATCTTTTCTACAACTTCCGGCTCCTGCATCATACAACCGCACATTGCAATAATCATCTCGCCATTAGCTCTCTTAACCTTTTTTAACTGTCCAAGACGTCCGTATACCCTTAAGTTGGCATTTTCTCGTACTGTACAGGTATTGTATATTACAAAATCAGCATTTTCTTCATCGTCTGACTCCTGATAGCCGATATCCTTTAATATTCCAAGAAGCTTTTCTGAGTCCCTTGCATTCATCTGACAGCCAAATGTTGAAACTACAGCATTAAGTGGTCTGTTAAGTGCTTCTGACTTTTCCTTAACAATCTTTCTGCAGGCCTTTAAATAGTAATACTGTCTCATCGGCTCGTATTCTGGAACCGGAGCAGATAAATCTATGCTGTTAATCATATTCTCAATTGTTGTATCCATTATTTATATATTACCTCTTTATTCTTTCCTGTTGTTTAATCATTCTACAAAATTCAACGTCTTTGACAGGTTTGCCGTAATAATACCCCTGTATATAATCAGCCTTAAGCTTTGTTACAGCCATCAATTCATCTTTTGTCTCAACACCCTCAACGCATATTTTAACACCCATCTCGTGTGCCATTTTTATAATAAAGCTGACAAGTATTCTGTTGTTATCTGTAAGATGTATATCAGTAATAAATGCCCTGTCTATCTTTAAGATACCAAACATCTTATCCTTCATATATTCAAAATTAGAATATCCGGTTCCAAAATCATCTATTGCAAGTAAAAAGCCATTATCCACGAATTCTTTAAGAACTCTTTTTATCGCAATATTAGAATCCATCTGTATGCTTTCAGTAATCTCAAATACAAAATGTTCATTTCCAGCATCATATTTGTTTATATTCTCAATTACATCTTTTATAACATTGCTCTTTGCAATCTGTACAAACGAAAGATTAATATGCATAACAAACTGGGGTATTATCTTTACCCATTCGTTGCATTGGGCAGCAGCTGTATCTATAATCCATCTTCCCAATGGTATAATAAGCGAGCTTTCTTCAAGCAGTGGAATAAACTCTACAGGCGACATAAAACCATATTGGTCACTTTTCCATCTTAAAAGTGCCTCTGCACCCTCAATCCTACCTGTATCAGCATCAACAATCGGCTGGTAAAACAATTCAAATCCTTTGAAATTATCATTAACACTAGACCTTAACTCGCCCTGAATTTCAAGCCTTTTTATATAATTAGCATAATCAGCCTTATCAAAAAATTCAAATCTGTTCTTTCCGTTAAGCTTTGCTTTATGCAGGGCAAAACGGGTATTCTTAATAATATCTTTATAGGTATCTGTATTAGTATCAAACGCATACGCACCTGCTGATATATTAAAGAATACATCATATCCTCTGTCATCAATAACACTGTCTATATCTTCTCTTATAGTCTTGTATAACATCTTGGCAATTTTCTTAATATCACCGCTCATATCAAGGGATACTATTATGAACTCGTCTCCTCTTGTCCTATATACAGAAAATGTCTGTTCTTTGGATTGTCTGACAAGAATGCCTGCCAATATTGCAAGCACCTCATCGCCTGTCTTAGTGCCATATTTCTCATTAATCTCTTTGAAATTATCAATCCCTATCTGCATAATACAGCCTGTATGACCATCGCTCTTTACAATATCGTCATACCTGTCTTCAAGAATTAAATCTGTATATATGCCGGTTACATTATCATATCTGTTCTTTTTCCCAATCTCTGATACACGGCCTATCATATAATTAATGCCATTTCTTCGTACCAGCTGTCCGCGGCAGCTTATAAATACATATCCGTTCTTTCTTGATTTCCAGCGGTATTCCATATTATGACAGCTTATATGTCCATTCTGAAGTTCACTAATATTGTTAAATACAGCTTCATAATCATCTGGATATATTACATCCTTTAACTTTCTTCCCGCATTACTGAATTCCGCAACATCAAGTTCAAAATCCTTTGTTATAGAACTACTGTATATCGCATAATCATCACTTAAGTCATATATGTATAGATAATCATCTGTGCATTTAGATATTATAGATAAAAAATATTTCCAGTCTGCTATATCTTCTCCCATTTGTCCCATAATATTCAAGCCCTATTCTCTAACCTGTCCATTGCCATATATTATATATTTACTTGTTGTTAACGCCTCAAGTCCCATAGGTCCTCTTGCGTGTATCTTCTGTGTACTTATACCTATCTCTGCTCCAAATCCAAATTCAAAGCCGTCAGTAAATCTTGTAGAAGCATTTACATATACACAAGCCGCATCTATCTCATTAAGAAACTTCTGTGCATTATTATAATCTTTAGTTATTATTGACTCTGAATGACCCGTATTGTACCTGTTGATATGTGCAATTGCCTCATCTATATTATCTACTACTTTAACAGATATAATATAATCAAGATATTCACGTCCCCAATCCGTATCATCTGCCTTTATTATTCTGTCATCTATAGCTAAAGCTTTCTCATCACCACGTATCTCTACATTCTTGGTCTTTAACTTATCTACTATTACCGGAATAGCTTCACCTGCAATATTCTTATGAACAACAAGCGATTCGCACGCATTGCATACGCCAATTCTTTGTGTCTTGGCATTGTATATTATATTCACCGCCATATCTATATCTGCATATTCATCTACATATATATGGCAGTTTCCTGTTCCTGTCTCTATTACAGGGACTGTGCTGTTATTGACAACATTTTTAATAAGACCTGCTCCACCTCGTGGTATAATTACATCTACATACTCATTAAGGTGCATAAGCTCATCAACATACTTTCTATCTATTTCAGAAATGTAACTTATGACATCAGGGTCTATTCCAAGTCCTTTTAATACATCTGTTATAACATTCACAATTGCTATATTAGAATTAACAGAATCGCTCCCGCCTCTTAATATGCAGGCATTAGCTGACTTAAAGCAAAGTCCGAAAGCATCTGCTGTAACATTAGGTCTTGATTCATATATAATCGCAACAACTCCTAATGGAACAGTCTTTTTACCAATCATAAGTCCATTAGGACGTGTCTTCATTGACTTGACCTCGCCTATTGGATCGTCAAGTCCTGCAAGAACTCTTAAGCCGTCAGCCATTCCTTCTATTCTGCTCTCTGTAAGCATAAGTCTGTCTAAAAGAGCTGTGCTCATATTATTCTTCTTGCCATTAGCAAGGTCAATAGCATTAGCTTCTCTTATGTAATCACTTCTTTTTACAAGGGCATCAGCAACCTTTAATAAAGCATTATTTCTTTCCTTAATGCCAAGCTTTGCAAGATATGTGGACGCTTTCTTTGCATCACTGCCCATCTGTGTTAATGTCTTCATATCAATCCTCACTTCCGTGCATAACTGCACTAATACTTAATAACTAATTATCATTTATAAGTATTTTTACAACTCCTCAATATCCATATCTCTTTATTAATTACAGCTCCTGAGCTGTTATAATTCTTTTATCAGTTATAATCATATCTGGTCTTATGTCGAATTCCTCTGCCGGTATATCATCAAGCACCTGATAATCAAAGCATATGGCTGTCTTATAATATCTGTCGCCATTCTTAACAAGATATCTGTCATAAAATCCACCGCCGTAACCTATTCTGTTAAGCGTAACATCAAAAGCAAGCCCCGGCATAACAAGAAGTCCGTCCTGTGGAATTTCATAGTCGTCAGATACAGGCTCTTTAATTCCCCTATATCCATCCTGCAAGTCATCATAAGAATTAATTCTTACAAATTCCATATATTTATCTGACCTGTCTTCTTTATTAATTATAACCTTAGGAACATACACTTTTTTGCCACGTTCAAGGCTTTTATTAATAATACCCGATGTTTCGACTTCCTGATTATAGCTTACATATATAAGTATATTATCATTGTCCTGATATTCCTTTGACAACTCAAGTCTGTCTGTAATTATTCTGCTTCCTGCAGTTATTTCTTCAGCAGACATAGCCTTTTTCTTATTAGTTATTAATGTTCTGATTTCTTTCTTATTCTGCTTTACTGTCATTATTCTTCATCTTCTCATCATGTCTTTGCTTTACATCTATAATAGAACCATCTGGATTTTGTATCTTTATTGTCTCTAATGTGCCTCTTAAATTATTACGGAATGCCGCAACATATTCTTTTCTTAATCTAATCTGTTCTTCGGCTTCTTCCTTTGTAAGACCTTCACCCTTAGACTTATGATAGAGTTCATTTATTCTTTTAATTGTATTCTCTGTTACCATATTTTCTCCATTCTTATTATATCAACTTCCTACAATGTAAATACAAGCAGGTCATCTCCATTTACCATACAGGTATTAAATTGTGCTTTCTTCTTAAGAAGTGCGTGGTGTATATCTGGAAACTTGTAGGCTTCAATATACTCTGAACCTTTTTTGATAAATGGTATTCTGTGCTTTATATGGGTGACAAGAATTACATCATTACATACATATTGTATCTGCATATTAGAAGGAATCTGATATTCCTCTTTCTGCGTATTAAGATTAATAAGATATGTCACATCCTTGTCCTTCTTTATTGTGTAGGGATTGCCCTCAATAACATATGTATAACTAAGGTCTGATGCTTCCTTAATATCATTATTAATTCTTATCTGCTTTACTTTATTCTCAAAATCATAAAGCACAACTTCTTCTGACATCGCACTTATATTAAACTTTGAATATATAACCCGGTTCTCAGAACGCTTCATATATGCAAATGTCTTGTCCGTATCCGCTGTATCTAATATATCCATAGTAATCTCTGCTGGATTTAACATCATCTCAGATACAAACTGCTTGGTATTAACAATACCTATATATTCCTGATTATGCTTTTCTTCATTAATATCTGTGCCATCGAAGTCTTTTCTACTGCCGAGCTTTAACACACTGTTATTGCCCTCTAACGGAATAATATTATAAAGTCCAAGTCTTTTAAGCAGTGACCCTTCTGTTGATATTTCCCTGTCAGAATTAAAATCCCGAAGCACTACATTAGTCACTTCATTATCTTGTCCGATTTCTTCAATTATTGCAAAATCATATTCCAATACATATATATGTATATGACTTTGTCTGATTTTCTCAAGTTCATCAATCTCATATCTATACACAAGTGTACTCTCGTTATCATCAAATGAATATCTGTACAGCAATATATCTGCCTTGCTGTCTGTAATCTGTTCCGCAGATACATAGAACACATAATCGTGCGTATTATGGGCATAAATAATACTGGCTATATTATATTTCTTGATTTCTGGTGAGATTTCATACCTCTCATTCGTAATAGAATTAAGGATATACAATTTCTTACCAATAAAATCAAGAAACTTATAGTTATCATCCACCATCTGTAACACAAGCCCGTTATTGATTGGTTTGAACACGGCATCTTCTGTATTCCTTATAAGCTTTATGTCCATCAGCACCTCCCCTTAGCCTATGAATTTGACAAGGTCAAAATTCTCGTCTTTACAGCTTACAAAAAGTGTACCGACATCTGCACCTGACATTATCTTAGCAATATTATCAATATCATTGCCATTTGCTATAACCATATCTGCACCTGAGCTTACAGCTATTCCTGCTGCCTTAAGCTTAGTTGCCATACCACCTGTTCCAACACCGCTTCCTGATGTACTCTTGCCCATATTAAGAAGCTTGTCATCTATGACATCTACCTGATTAATAAATCTTGCATCCGGGTTAGAATTAGGGTCGTCTGTATACAATCCGTCTATATCTGATAACAATATAAGGAGGTCTGCATCAATAATTGAAGTAACAATTGCTGAAAGCCTGTCATTATCTCCAAAAGTCTGAACCTGTTTAATCTCGTATGTAGATACTGTATCATTCTCATTAACAATAGGAACTGCACCAAGATTTAACAGCTCATTAAATGTATTCTGTGCATTTCTTCTGCTCTTATCATTCATAACTGTAGCCTTAGTCATTAATACCTGTGCCGCTGTAGTACTGTACTCAGCAAATATCTTCTGATATACCATCATAAGCTTTGCCTGTCCAATAGCCGCACACGCCTGCTTTACAGGGAGTTCATCAGGCTTCTCATTAAGCCCTATTGCCATTCTTCCAACAGCGATAGCTCCTGATGAAACAAGAACAACATCCTTGCCAGAATTCTTAATATCCACTATTGTACGCACCAGCTTTTCTATCTTTCCAAGATTAAGCCTGCCTGTTTCATTGTGCATAAGCGAAGAAGAACCTATCTTAATTACTATTCTCTTCTTATCCTTAACTGCTTCTCTTATATTCATTATTATTCCTCACTCCTGCCAGCCTGACTTAGCATAAGCTTATCTGACATTCCTATATGGTTAAATACCTAATAAGGTATTGTACTATACCTCTTTAAAAAAGTCTATATTTGCCGCAATTTTCTCTGCAATCTTAATTCCGTCAACCGCCGCAGAAGTTATTCCACCAGCATATCCTGCGCCTTCTCCACAAGGATAAAGACCAGCACAGCCAACCGACATCAGCTCATCATTACGTGTTATTCTTACAGGGCTTGAAGTCCTGCTCTCAACGCCTGCAAATACAGCATCGTCCATATCAAAGCCTTTTATGTATCTAGAACAGCCTGTAACTCCCTCACACAAAGCCTCTGATATATATTCAGGAAGTACATTTCTTATATTGGAAAGCTTGTACTGTCCCTTAATGCATGGTGTTACCCTGCCTAACCCTGTTGATGTAACATTTTCCTTAAAATCAGCAAATAACTGCACAGGTATCTTTCCAACACCTTCTTTATATGCAGCCCTTTCAAGCTTTCTTTGGAATTCCACGCCGTCAAGCACTCCATTTCCGAAATCATCTGGTGTAACTGTTACTATCATTGCACTGTTCGCGTTAGCTGAGTCACGCCCAGAATAGCTCATACCATTAACTGCAAGCATATTCTCCTCTGAGCTTGCATTGACAACATATCCGCCAGGACACATACAGAACGAATACACACCACGTTCTTTTCCTGTGCTTACTGATTTGTATGTAACCTTATAATCTGCTGTTGGAAGCTTGTACTCACACTTTCCATACGCATTTTCATTGATGAATTCCTGTGGGTGCATTATTCTTAACCCTACTGCAAATGACTTCGGCTCCATCATTATATCTTTGCTATTAAGCATTTTAAATGTATCTCTTGCACTGTGTCCGATTGACAGGCATACTTGTCTGCACTGTCTTTCAAAATATATATCATTCTTGATATCGTACACTTTTATTGAGCTTACTTTCTTATCACTTATATTAATGTCATCTATTCTATGATTAAAATTAATCTGCGCACCAAGACTCTCACAATACTTTCGTATATTGTATACAACATTCATCAGCACATCTGTACCGATATGCGGCTTGTTAGAATATAATATCTCTGATGAAGCGCCAAATCTTACGAACATTTCAAGAACATTTCTTATTCGTCCTGTAGGATCTTTTATTACTGTATTAAGCTTTCCGTCTGAAAATGTTCCTGCTCCGCCTTCACCGAACTGCACATTTGACTGTGTATCAAGCTTTCCTGTATTCCAGAACTCATCAACCTTTCTGCGTCTTTCTTCAACGCTGTCCCCACGCTCATATACAACAGGCATAAGTCCAGCCATCACCATAATCGGTAAGTTCCGACAAAGTCTTCAAGGGGATGTAGTTATTGGTAGGTGCCGTGTT
>ENA-UEQO01003632-UEQO01003632.1-human-gut-metagenome-genome-assembly--contig:-NODE-3632-length-11718-cov-4.022249_pt1 | contig 11718 bp, 6 predicted proteins | sample MGYA00242938_ERZ507940 | MGnify/ENA primary metagenome ERZ507940 (study PRJEB26167, sample SAMN06115517) | human gut metagenome | host: Homo sapiens | place: China:Chongqing | collected 2014-12-03... | reverse complement strand
AAGACCTTGATGGCAGTATCCGTATCCGACACGATCAAACGCAAGATACCGAAGTCTGAATTTTCAGCAACTGTGAAAGCGGACATGTTTACGCCTGCTTCACCTAATATTTTTGCCACTTCCGTAAAACGGCCTTTCTTATTTTCCAGAAAGATAGATAACTGTTTAATTAACATGGGGGATAAAATTTGATTTATAACTAATTATTTATGATTTATGAGCTGTTGATAGTTCATAAATCATAAATCAGAATTCTTTCCTATTCCAGTTTACGATTATCGATCACATGTTTGGCTTTACCCATACTCCGCTCGATGCTGCGCGGCTCGACAATCCTTATATCGGGTTGCAAACCGATTACACTCTGCATACGGTTCGCGATTTTCTTCTTCAAGGCAATCATCTTGTTCATTTCGTCCGAATAAAACTCCTGACGCACTTCTACTTGAATTTGGAATGTGTCCGTATTGTTTACACGGTCGACCACAATCAGATAATGCGGTTCGAATTCCGGCATTTCAAGAATGACCGATTCCACCTGCGACGGAAATACATTCACACCCCGAATAATCAACATATCGTCACTACGTCCGAGAATACGTCCCATACGAACTGCCGTACGTCCACATTCGCATTTATCATAAATCAAATGCGTCAGGTCGCGCGTACGGTAACGGATCATAGGCATCCCTTCTTTTGTCAATGTCGTGAAAACCAATTCTCCGTGCTGTCCAGGTTCTACCGGTTCCAAAGTAACCGGATCCACAATTTCAGGAAAAAAATGGTCTTCCCATAAATGCGTACCGTTCTGACACTCGCACTCTCCTCCAACTCCCGGACCACAAATCTCTGTCAGCCCATAGATATCATAGGCCTTGATATTCAGCTTGCTTTCCAACTCTTTACGCATATTTTCCGTCCAAGGTTCAGCCCCAAAAGCACCGACACGCAACTTGAATTCTTCCAACGGTATGCCGGATGAGTGAATTGTTTCTGCCAGATACAACGCATAGGAAGGCGTGCAAGCCAACCCCTTAGCGCCAAAATCATGCATCAACTGAATCTGTTTCTGCGTATTGCCACTACTCATCGGAATTACCGTCCCGCCGATATTCTCGACTCCGGCATGTGCTCCCAAGCCTCCTGTAAACAAGCCATAACCGTATGAAACCTGCACCGAATCATTCTTGGTCAGACCATAAGCGGTCAGACATCGTGCCACCACTTCAGCCCAAATAGACAGATCTTTCCGGGTATAACCGACAACAATAGGCTTTCCCGTCGTTCCGGAAGAAGCGTGCAACCGGACAATCTCAGACATTGGCACGGCCATCAGCCCGAAAGGATAATTGTCCCGCAAGTCCTGTTTAACGGTAAACGGGAGCTTCACTATATCGTCAATAGAATGAATATCTTCCGGAGTAATCCCCATTTCCTGCATTTTCTTACGGTAGAAAGGAGAATTATGATAAGCGTGTTCAACAACCCGCCTTAAGCGGATACTCTGTAATCTCCGCATTTCCTCGCGGTTCATACATTCGATAGTCTCGTTCCAAATCATGGTATCAGTTCGCTGTCTTTTAATGTTAATAGTCTAAATCAGTTGCAAAGTAATAACTTTTTTGCAAAGAAACCTTCTTTTTAGTTCTCCTTTTATGCCACCTCGTGCTTATCTTACCGTTTTCATCCGTCTCCGAACTTATTAAAACAGCATATAAACCTTTTTTATAGGGAGATTATTGTCGTAAAGGTATGACATAAAATGAAGCAGGACAGCAGACAAACTAATAAACAAAAGCACAAATGTTTGCATACACCCACATCTTGCGACCTTCTACATCCGGGTGTAGCGTTCCATAGACCCGGATGTTCAGACCCCATACATCCGGATGTTCAGCCGAAAATCATACTACTTTGCTAATAATAAAATACCTATCTATCACAAATAGCCTATTTGATTTTGTGATAGATGTGTGATAGATGAAAACGCCATCTATCACACATATCACGCTTTGATTAATAAAGCACACACGCAAAAGCGTGATAGAGTGATAGAGATTTATGAACATCATGAATTCTTCGTCATGGCAATTACATATTATTATACCATACCGGTCCCGGCCGGTTACCCATTTCAAACTCCAATGTGTCACCATTCATAATCTGCTCATGGGTAATATAGCTCTTGTCATACGGTCGGCCATTCAACTTCACAGATTGAACATAGATATTTTCACGGCTTACAGCCGGAGCCAAGACCACAAAAGTTTTGCCGTTTGCCAAATGCATCTTCACTTCTGGAAATATCGGAGTTCCGATCTCATACTTGCCACTGATCGGATCAACCGGATAGAAGCCCATCGAACTGAATACGAACCAGGCCGACATCTGTCCGCAATCTTCATTTCCACAAATACCGTCCGGAGCATTCTGATATAGGTCGTGCAGGACCTCAGCCACATACTTCTGCGTCTTCCAGGGCTGTCCTACTTTATTATATAAATAAATCACATGATGGCTTGGTTCGTTGCCATGTGCGTATTGCCCGATCATACCGGTACTGAAGATCGGCAGGTCTTCTGTCGATTTCGGAACATAGGTGAACATACTGTCCAGTTTCTCAGCGAAACGTTCCTTGCTTCCGACCAGGCCGACCAGACCGTCCAGATCCTGAGGTACAGACCAGAAATATTGCCAGCCATTACTTTCACAGATATCTTCGGTATAGTCGTCGGGGCTGAAGTTTGCAGCGAAGTTCCCTTTCTCGTCACGCGGCTGCATAAAAGAAGTGGCCGGATTATAAACATTCCGGTAGTTCTGAGCACGTTTGTAGAATTCATCGGCGATCTCTTTCTTGCCCATCTTCTTTGCCATTGTTGCAATACAATAATCATCATAAGCATATTCCAATGTCTTGGATAACGACCAGTTCTCCCATTTCTTGGGATCGCCGTAGGCTGGGACATACCCTAACTTCTTGTAATCACCGATTCCCCGGTAATCATCACGGTTGGCCGTAGCAATACAGGCCTCAAGTGCTTTTTCCGGATCGAAATTGCCGATACCTTTCAGATACGCATCCACAATTACGGGAACGGCATGATATCCGATCATCATATTGGTTTCCCAGCCATACAAATTCCACAATGGCAAAGCCCCGTTCTGTTCATAGAATTTCAAGAAACCTTTGATCATATCATTTGCACGTTCTGGTTCGGTATAAGTAAATAGCGGATGAGAAGCGCGATAAGTATCCCACAACGAGAAAGTGGAATAGTTCGTCCATCCGTCCGCTTTATGGATCTGCTGATCCGGGCCGTAATAGGAACCATCCACATCACTGTAAATTGTCGGAGCGATCATGGAATGGTACAAAGCAGTATAGAACTTCACCAGATCATCAGTATCCGAGCTTTTCACCTCTATTTTAGAAAGCTGCTTGTTCCATGTTTTGGCAGCCTGCGCTTGATAATAATCGAAATCGTCTTTCGAAACCTCCGCACGCAGGTTCTTGCCTGCTCCTTCCATACTGACACCGGATATACCTGTCGTTACTAAAATTTCCTCATCTTTCTCCGTATTGAAATCGAAACGGGCAATATAGGCCGTACCGATCCTGCCACGATCTTTCGTTACGATAGAAGTTGTGTCCATATGGCAAGCCATGAAAGGTTTCGAGAAACGAGTCTCAAAATAAACATGCTGCAAAGGAGACCAGCCTTGCGAAAAACGATATCCCCGGATCGTCATCGAATCGACCACTTCTATATACGAATCCAACGTGAAGTCCCAGTTCATCGCCTTTTTGAGGTTCAAGAATACGGATGCCTCTGCTTTGGGGAACGTATAACGCTGAATACCGCAACGTTCAGTCGCGGTCAACTCGACATTAATATTGTAATCTTTCAGCAGCACACGATAATAGCCAGCCGAAGCCATCTCGTCATTGTGCGAAAAAGTCGAATAGACGCCCAAAGGAGCAGGTGCCTCCTTATACGGACGAGTCACCGGCATGAAAGAGATATCGTACAAATCGCCCGCACCTGTCCCTGACAAATGGGTATGGCTGAAACCGGCGATAGTCGTGTCGGGATAAAAATAACCGGAAATACGGTCCCAACCGGGAAGCCCGTTGTCAGGACTCAACTGAACCATTCCGAAAGGGACTTGCGCTCCCGGATAGGTATTACCCGTAAAGTCTGTCCCGATAAAAGGATTTACATATTGTGTATAATCATCCGCCTCCTGTTGTTTTTCCGGCGTGCAGGCTGCCAGAGCCAGCAAGGAGACCGCCAATAAGGATATGTGCCTCATGTTTACTTTATGTTTTAGTCTTGACAAAGATAAAAAAAGAGACGTACAATAAAAACTGTACGTCTCTTCTATAACTATTTTACGATGTCCGTAGTTTTAGGCCGGTGCGATTTCCGTACTATCTTCATCCTCGTCATCTGCATCTCCATTCGTGTCATTCTTCACAAAGAACGCACTCAATTCGAACAATCCATACAGCGGGAAGAATACGATACCCAATGTGAACGGGTCACTACTTGGGGTGATAAATGCAGCAGCAACCAACAACCCCACGATAGCATGCCGTCTGTATTTGTGGAAGAACGAACGTTTCAACAAACCGATCTTCGACAACAGCCACGAAACCAACGGCATTTCAAAAACGATTCCCATCACAAAGATCAGCATCAGGAAATTATCCATATACGAATCCAAAGAGACCTGTTCCGTTATATTGGCACTCAACTGATAAGTTGCCAAAAAGCGCAGCGTCATCGGGAATACCATAAAATATCCGACAGCACATCCGATAAAGAACATGATTGTTCCCAAAAGAAATACCCATTTGACATTTTTCTTCTCATTCTCATACAAAGCCGGACTAATGAACTTCCAGATTTCCCACATCAGATAAGGGAAAGTAAGCACAAGTGCCAACCAGAACGAGGTGGTCATGTGAGTAAAGAACTGAGATGCCAATCTGATATTAAACACATCCACATGAAAATTATCATTACAGAAATCAGGCAGAACATCAAACCACGGACTGACATTGACCAACCACTGGTTCAAATCGCACAACCATCTGTAAAAGATAAAATCGGAATAACAGGGTGCCAATACTACGCGGTCAAATATACCATCGCTACCACGCATAAAGGCAAAACTGCCTATCGCAAAGATAAAGAGCGCTAAAAAAGAACGGAACAGAGTCCAACGAAGTGCCTCCAGGTGGTCCCAGAAGGACATTTCTTCTTGTTCTAATTCTGCCATCTTTTACTTTTTATCGGTATCGTCTATCTTAATGTCGTCTTCTAATCCTTTTACACCGTCTTTAAAGTTTTTCACACCATTACCGATACCTTGCATCAGTTCAGGTATTTTTTTACCACCGAAAAGTAACAAAACAATAATGGCAATGATGATAATCTCGCCAGTTCCTAAATTTCCAAGAAATAATAATTGATCCATGATATTGTATAAATTAGTCGTTAATATTCCTGTTATCGATGGGGCAAAGATACAATTTGTAATGAATAGTACCCCAATTATTCTAAATTTATTACCTTTGCGCCATCTTAAAAAACTGAAATTAGAAAAAGATTAGAAAAAATGAAAGCGTATGTATTTCCCGGTCAGGGTGCCCAGTTTGTCGGAATGGGAAAAGACCTTTATGAAAACAATCCTCTTGCAAAAGAGATGTTTGAAAAGGCTAACGAAATCCTCGGCTTCCGCATCACGGATCTGATGTTCGCCGGAACAGACGAAGATCTGCGCCAGACAAAAGTGACACAGCCTGCCATTTTCTTACACTCAGTCATTCTTGCAAAAACATTAGGTGACCAGTTCAAACCGGATATGACAGCCGGACACTCTTTAGGAGAATTCTCCGCGCTTGTTGCAGCCGGAGCCTTGTCTTTCGAAGACGGACTTGTTCTGGTATCCAAACGTGCTATGGCGATGCAGAAAGCCTGCGAAGCCACACCCTCGACAATGGCTGCCGTTCTGGCATTGCCGGACGAAAAAGTAGAAGAGATCTGCGCAAGCATCGAAGGTGAAGTCGTCGTATGTGCAAATTACAACTGTCCGGGACAGCTTGTCATCTCCGGCTCCGTACCCGGTATCGATGCCGCATGTGAAAAGATGCTGGCTGCCGGTGCAAAACGCGCACTGAAGTTGAAAGTCGGCGGTGCATTCCACTCCCCTCTGATGGAACCGGCTCGTGCAGAACTGGCTGCCGCTATCGAAGCGACTCCGATCCACAAACCGTCTTGCCCTGTTTACCAAAACGTAAGCACGAAAGGCGAAACCTGCCCTGAAACAATCAAGACTAACCTGATTGCCCAGCTGACTGCCCCGGTCCGTTGGACACAGAGCGTTCAGAACATGATTGCCGACGGTGCCGATCATTTCATCGAACTAGGTCCGGGCGCTGTACTTCAAGGATTAGTGAAAAAGATCAATAAGGAAGTAACGACAGAAGGCATGCAATAAACAGTTTGCTTCATTCATATAAAAAGGTTGGTAGGAAAGTTCTTCATCGAACACCTACCAACCTTTTCTCATATCACTACTTCAGATTCCACCACAAGGCAGTCTCCACCACATCCGGTCCGCCCAACAGTTCGAGAGCTTTATTATAACCTTCCAGGTTGTTCGTCTGGATATTGGCCGGATAGCGATAACGCTTCGGATAAAACTCCAAACGGCATTCTTTTGAAGTGGCAACTGTCAAGGGGACCTGGTTCAACGGGTTATAGTCTTTTTCGACGGCCTGATTCTCGAAAAAAGGCAAACCGATACGGCGATGGTCGCTCCAAACTTCCTCGGGCAACCAAGGAACCTGAGCAATATATTTCTGTGTGAAGATCTTCGTCATCGCATCGTTATTATATGCACCGCCACGATAGATGGAATTTTTCGGATATGTATAAGTCATCGTCTTGTTCTCTTTTGTGTACGGATCAACATAGTTTACGATATAAGGCTTTGCCTCCGTTGTATGGTCGAAACTGACAGATGTCCCGATCCGATTATATTCGGTAGAAGACAGATAAGCACCGACTTCACTCAACAAGCCGTGGTACTCGAAGCTCGCAGTCACTCCGTTCTCGTAGTTCGATTTAGGAGAGCCCGGAACATCCCAACCACGCACGCCGGCTTCAGCCAGCAAGAAATAACTTTCCCAAGGACCGAAATAGACACGTTTCTGAGTACTCATGCGGTATTGCTTCGACATGGACGGATAGTTATAGTTTTTTCCAGTCAATTCGGTAGCCAAACTACCTTTCACATCCCATTCACCGGCCACCCATGTCCCCCAAGTATATCTAGGATCGATTGTCAGCATCGGCTTCGTGTTATCATCCGGATCGAACAGGGAGACCGGTTTTACCTCGCTGGCCGCCCCGATATAATCGGAATAAACCACACCATCGTTCCATCCTACTACACTAAATAACTTCGGTGCACGTGGATCGACATATTGTGGAACGCCGTCGAAATAAAATCCGGCACACGGATCGTTCGTCGTCAACGGAAAATGCCTATCCAAATACAAGCCCATGTAAGTATGCGGGTTCTTCAGATGTGCTTTCAATGAATCAGGTAGCGGAAATTCGTTACTTCCCAAGCCGACCACGAGATTCTTGAATGTAACGGACATCGCCTGTGCATTCCAGGTACGGGACATAACGCTGGTCAGGTCGCTCCATCCGTCCTTTTCCTGTACACTGGCAAGTTCGGAAAGTGAAGAAATATATCCTTTGGAAGCGGCATCTTCAAACTCTCTTTCAGCCAGCTGCGGGTTTGCATTCACGATACGCATTGCCAGGCGCATACGCAGAGAATTGGCATATTTCTTCCACATATTCACATTTCCGGCATAGAAAGCGTCTTCAGCCGACATCGGAGACATATCAATTGACGGGTCGAGCGCGGCTTCCGCCTCCTTTAGTTCTTTGAGAATAAAAGTATAAATCGCTTCTACACTGTCGTACTCGCCCGGAACGCCCGAAAAAGCATCCAACGCCGGAATCGGCCCGAACCCGTCAGAGACCTCCGAGTTCAGGTAAGCCCGCCAGATACGCGCCATCTGGATCACATTCTTATAATACGGATAGAGATCAGCTTCACCATCGGCCACTTTCTTCTCGCCCAGTTGAACGGCTTTAGTCGCCTGATTCAACCATTTCACGGCATAGTCGTTGCTCAGGTAGCGCGTGATATAATCATTATTATCCGTACCGATCGTGAAACCGCTTCCCCGATTGAAACGAGACGCCCGGTTCCAAGTCAGGATAAACATACGTTCGGCGATCTCCGGATTCATCTGGTCACCGACGATCGAGGCATTCAAAAACCATTCAGGCTTTACCTTGCTTTCATCCACCTGGTTCGGATCTTCATTTATCTCCTGAAAATCGTTACAGGAAGAAAACAATGCCGCCATAGAGAATAGGCCTGCTAATATTTTATTTTTTGTGTTCATATTATGTTGTTTCTTTTTATATCCTTTACAAAATGATTGCAAATTATCAAAAACCGACCGTTACGTTAAACGTGAACGAACGGCTCGTCGGAGCGGCCCCGTTTTCGAAACCAGTCGCATTCGTGTTGGTTGCCGAAACGGATTCGGGGTCAATACCTGGCAAATTGTAATGGATCATCCATACATTGTTGCAGGTAGCAGACAGATTCAAACGCTGGAACGGCGTCTTTTTCAGCATCGCTCTGTTGAACGTATATCCTAAAGTGATGTTACGCAGACGAATATTGGTTGCGTCATATGTGAAAACCTCCGGCAAACCGTAATTACCGGTCGATCCGATCCGCTCCCAATAGTTCTGGTGAGTGACCGGAACATTGTTTTCCACATATCCTCCGTCTTTCCTGACAACCGTGTTAGGCACGACAAAATCCTGACGTTCACCGTTCACAACCGTTCCGGCTGCATTACCACGGACAAATAGGTTGGAAGCTGTTGCCGAATAGATGTCGCCACCGATACGGAAATCGACCAGGAAACTCAAGTTAAACCCTTTATATGAAAAACTGTTCGTCAAACCCAGCATCCAGTCCGGACTTTGGTTACCCACCTTGCTCTTTTCAGCAGAGATCAGAGGTAGGCCGTCGTCTCCCACAATCACCTTGCCATAATGCGGACTGTCCTTGTCCGTCACACGCAGAAAGGTCTGTCCGTAAATATCACCATAATAACTGCCTTGTGCCGCCACGATCTGGATCGCATCCAATGTCTTGATGTCATAAAGCGTCACGCCCGGATACAGGTCGATGATCTTATTGCGATTCAAGGAGAACTGGGCTGTCGCATTCCAGTTGAATCCCTGCATGTCCGGACTCTGGAAGATGGCGCCGTTCAACGAGATTTCCAGACCTTCGTTCTGGATATTACCGGCGTTCACCTTGCGGGAACTATACCCGGCAAACGGGTCGAGCGGCAGGTTCAGCAACTGACGGGTCGCATTCGTCTTATACCAGGCGAAATCCAAACCCAAGCGGTTCTGCAGGAAACGCACGTCGAAACCGGCTTCCCATGATTTGATCAACTCGCTTCGTACGCTCGAATCAAACAAGATTTGGCCGGGAGCAGCCGTCGTATTCCCGTTTTCGTCTTTTCCTACCGTGTAATTATTGTACAACTGATAGGGATCAAGATCATTACCGACTTCCGCATAAGAAGCCCTCACCTTTGCAAAGGTGAACCACTCCGGCATGTTTCCGCCGATCTTAGGTAACATATCCGAGATCACACCAGAAAGACTGACCGAAGGATAGAAATAAGAGCGATTGTCTTTGGACATAGTAGATGACCAGTCGTTACGGGCTGTCACGTCTAAAAACAGATAGCCGTCCCAGTTCAGTTGCAATGATCCATAAAGGGAATTCATCTTCCGGCGGATCAACTCGGAGGTAACGGTCGGTTTATTAATGCCGTTGTTCAAGGAGAAAAGGTCTGGAACCAGCAATTCACCAGCCGAAGCGTTCATCTTGGTTCGCTGCTGCATCATCAGGTTACCTCCGAATGTCACGAAACCGCCCAAGCGGTCCAGCAGGTTGTCTTTGCGTGCGGTAGCCAGGAAGCTGTAGTTATTTTCGTAGAATGTCTCAGAACCTTCATTATACAGGCCGCGGGGCGAGGTGTTACCGCCGGCATATACTTTCTCATTTTTGGTCGTCGTATAATAGTCGGTACCGCCACGCAGTTCGATATCGAACCAGTTGGTCGGCGCATACTTCAACGATACGTTACCCAACAGACGGTTACGGGTATCATTGTTCTGCCGGTATTTGGTCACCCAGTACGGGTTTTCCTGCGGGTTCTTGGAGGCATCCCACCAGATCATATTGCCTTCTTCATCCACGCTGCTCTTAAATTCCTTAACATTCAAGGAACGAGGCAGACCGTATATCGTGTTGAACGCATTTGACGGGTTCACGCCTTGGATCGGGCGGTTATGGGCATTCATATTTATATAGTTCACTTTGGCATCCACCTTCCATTTCTCCGCCTTATCGAGAAACGTGGTGGCACGCAACGTAACGTTCGTCTTATTCAGTTTCGATTCCGGTGTGATACCGGCATCATCCGAACGGTTAATAGATGCGAAGACAGAAGTTCCGTTAACATTCTGCTGGAAACTGACGCCTTCGTTAAAAGAGGTTCCTGTATGGAAGAAAGCATCGATATTATCATATGTCTGGAGAGGCACTTGGCGTCCGAGCCAATCCGTCACAGTCTGGCCTTCAGCTTTCGGTCCCCAACTCAAACGGGACTGGTTGTCATAAACTCCGACCGATCCTTGTCCGAAGCTGTTTTGCATATCCGGTTTCAAGAAAATGGATTCAGCCGTGATACCAGCATTCACCGTAATCCCCAGCCCTTCGTTTTTCCGTCCCGATTTGGTCGTGATCAGGATCACGCCGTTACCGGCCCTCGAACCGTAAAGTGCAGCTGCCGAAGCTCCTTTCAGGACCGTCATCGATTCGATATCTTCAGGGTTAATATCAGAAAGGCCGTTACCCATATCGGCTCCGGAATTACCCCAAACATCATCCACACCGCCTGTAAAATTATCCATCGGCGTACCGTCCACCACGATCAATGGCTGATTGCTACCGGTCAGCGAACTGTTACCACGGAGCACGATCTTCGAAGAACCTCCCACCCCGTTACTGGAGCGTACAATCTGTAAACCGGAAACTTTACCAGACAACGAATTGGCCAAATTTGGTTCGCGGGAAGACAACAACTCGTCTCCCTTCAATTCCTGCATGGCGTAACCTAACGCTTTTTTATCACGCTTCATACCCAAAGCAGTCACGACTACTTCATCCAATTTTTGCGTGTCCTCTTCAAGATGTACAGACAAAGAGGCTTGTCCTGCATAAGGAATCTCCTGTGTGGCGTAACCGATAAAGGATATTTGGATAATATCCCCATTTTTTACCCCATCCAACGTAAAGTTGCCATCCATATCGGTCATTGTCCCGTTGGTGGTTCCTTTTATAACAACAGACGCGCCGGCAACCGGTCCCAAAGCATCTTCGACGGTTCCCGTTACTTTTGCATTTTGTTGGGAAATGTCAGTGTCTGGATTACCTGCACTTGAAGCCGAGTATATATTCCCGGAGAAACATAACGTGCTCGCAAGCAAAACCATGCTGACAGGCTTAATTCTTTTC
>ENA-UEQO01003623-UEQO01003623.1-human-gut-metagenome-genome-assembly--contig:-NODE-3623-length-11735-cov-8.784955_pt1 | contig 11735 bp, 9 predicted proteins | sample MGYA00242938_ERZ507940 | MGnify/ENA primary metagenome ERZ507940 (study PRJEB26167, sample SAMN06115517) | human gut metagenome | host: Homo sapiens | place: China:Chongqing | collected 2014-12-03... | reverse complement strand
TATTGCTTGTGGATTACACAACTTTAGAATCAGTCACAAAATGAGTCATATAACAAATTAATCTATATAATGTCTAAACTTATTTTATAATTCTCCAATGGAAGCCAGTATAATTATTTGTCGGACTCGTAAAGACATCGGACTAAATAACAAAATAATCTTTATTAATGCACTCAAAGAAGTTGAGCGTAAGAATGGAGAAAGTTATCTATTGGATACTCATATTAACAAAATAGTTGGTGCGTATAAAAATCATTCTAATATTGATAGATTTTGCAGAGTTGTTTCATTAGAGGAACTTATTAAAAATAACTATAGCTTAAATATTCCATTATATGTCCATACTTCGACATATCAGGATTATACATGGGATTTTGATTTGCTAACTTCTTCGAAAGAATGGAGAGATTCTCATAATAGAGCTATAGAATCTATTGAAGATTTATTGTCCTTAATTCAAGATTAATATGAAATTAGGAGATATTACTAGAGAAAGTAGAGAAACTTTCAAAGGAGATAAAACAGGTATTCCTATAGTTGGTTTAGAGCATTTAATTCCACAAGAATTGACATTCTCAGCCTACGATGTAGATACAGATAACACATTCACTAAAATGTTCCATAAAGGGCAAATCCTTTTTGGAAGGAGACGTGCGTATTTAAAAAAGGCAGCAGTTGCTGAATTTGATGGTATTTGTTCAGGAGATATTACTGTTATTGAGGCTATTCCAGGTAAAGTAGATAAGGACTTATTACCTTTTATAATACAAAATGATGCATTATTTGATTATGCAGTATCTCGTTCTGCAGGTGGTTTATCTCCACGTGTAAAATGGGAGCAATTATCAGATTATGAAATTAATCTGCCTCCAATAGAAGATCAAAAAGTTTTAGCTGATAAATTGTGGGCAGCGTATCGTCTGAAAGAGGGATATAAGAAACTCCTTTGTGCGACAGACGAAATGGTGAAATCGCAATTTATCGAGATGTTTGGGAATCCTCTTTCTTTAAATCAGAAGAATGAGTTGAAAAGATTAGGAGAATGTTGTATTCTAAATCCAAGACGTCCTAACATTGCTCTTTGCGACACCGATAAAGTCTCTTTTATTCCTATGCCGGCGGTAAGTGAGGATGGATATTTGGTAGATATGACTGATGAAGAATATGGAAAAGTAAAAAAAGGCTTTACATATTTTGAGAATAATGATGTCTTGTTTGCCAAGATTACACCTTGTATGGAGAATGGCAAAGGAGCTATTGTACATGGACTTACAAATGGTATAGGAATGGGATCTACAGAATTTCATGTATTGCGGCCAATTAACGGAATATCTAGTCCCTATTGGCTGTTAGCATTAACACGAATGCCTATATTTCGTGAGCGTGCTGCAAAAAATATGTCTGGAACAGGCGGGCAGAAAAGAGTTAGTGCTTCATATCTGGACCATTTTATGGTTGGATTACCTGCGATAGAGGAACAAAGGCGTTTTGAAGCAATATATAAACAAGCCGACAAATCAAAATTTGAATTAAAACAATGTATTGAAAATATAGATAAAGTCATCAAAAGTTTAATAAACGGATAATGGATAATTGAAGACTAAAACGTTGTGCTGCCATATCAATTAATTTAAAAATATTGAAATATGAAAACAATCTTGATAAATGATATTGAGCAGGCTATGCAAGGAGTGTTAAACAACGAGCAAATGAGCCAATTGCGAAAGGTACTTGAATACGCTTTCCGCAACATCAACGTGTCTTCAAAAAGCATTGATGAACAGATTAGTGACGATAGTGTGAAGCTGATAGATAACTTTCTTTCCGCCAAGCGAGTAGAGGGTTGTTCCGATAAATCTATACACTATTATAGGAGTACACTGAATAATGCAATCCGTAAAATTGAAAAGAATGTACGTCACATTACTACTGATGATCTTCGTAGATACTTAAATGAGTATCAACAAACAAGTGGTGCTACGAAGGTTACAGTAGATAATATCCGCAGAATCTTATCAAGTTTTTTCTCTTGGCTTGAAGACGAAGATTATATAGTGAAAAGCCCTGTAAGGAGGATTCATAAGGTGAAGGTCGGTAAGACAGTAAAAGAAACTTATACAGATGAAGCATTAGAACAGATGCGTGATTACTGCGATGGAATTCGAGATTTGGCTTTGATTGACTTGTTGGCTTCAACCGGAATGCGTGTAGGAGAGTTAGTAAAACTCAATCGAGAAGATATAGATTTTCAGAATCGTGAGTGTATCGTTACGGGTAAAGGAGACAAGCAGCGTAAGGTCTATTTTGATGCTCGTACGAAGATACATTTGCAACGCTACTTAAATGAGAGAAATGATAATAATCCGGCTTTATTTGTTTCTTTATTAGCACCTTATGAACGGTTGCAAATCAGTGGTGTGGAAATCCGATTGCGTAGGTTGGGAAGAGAGTTGAATATACCAAAGGTGCATCCTCATAAATTTCGTCGTACATTGGCTACAATGGCGATAGATAAAGGCATGCCTATAGAACAAGTTCAACACCTCCTTGGGCATCAAAGTCTTGATACAACATTGCAATATGCAATGGTTAATCAAACGAACGTAAAATTGTCTCACCGTAAATTCATTGGATAGTATGTCGCAATTTATCGAGATGTTTAGTAAATATCCGTCTGAAACTCCATGGCATAAGTTACTTACCATAATTAATGGAAAAGTATATCCTGAAGAATATAATGATATTGGAACTTATCCAATTTGTGGTAGTGCTGGAGTAATGTATTATGGAGAAAAGAAACTTTGTGATGCAAATACTATTATTTTAGGTCGTAAGGGAAATATAAACCGTCCAATATATATGGAATCAGACTATTGGATTGTTGATACGGCTTTTTGCTTAGATGTAAATAAATCTATTCTCCACCCTAAATATTTCTATTACTGGTGTTGTCAATATGATTTTACCAAACTCAATAAACAAGGTGTACTACCAAGTTTAACAAGAAAGGATTTAGAAAAAATCGAAATGTCTGTTCCTCCAATGGCCGAACAAAAGAAATTTGTTTCAATTGCGGAGCAGGCCGATAAATCAAAATCTTATGTTCGGATAGCATTAAAAAATTTAGAATCCATATTAGGATATTGTATAAGGCAAGTAGCTTAGTCAAATAGATATAAACGAAAAATATTATATAGTTATGTTTAACGAAGATAATACAGTGGAGCAAATGCTCATAAATGCAGCTACTCACAGTGGCTGGCAATATGTAAAGGCTAGTGATGTGCCACGAAGCACTGATTCGGTTCTGGTTGAATCATGGTTGCAAGAGGCATTGATCAGGCTTAATCCTATCACACTACAACAGGCCGAGCAGGTTATCTATAAACTTCGTGCCGCTATTACCTGTGGTGGAAATTTCGATGAATTGGTGACAGCCAATGACCGTTTCCGGGCATTATTGTTTACCGAGAATACAGAACCATTTGGAAAAGATGGTGAATATATCCCGATTCGTTTCTTCAGCGATGATCCTGCGGAAGACTATTGTGTAGTTACCAATCAGTGGGAATTTCCTCGCCCATCTGTTGACGGAGGTAAACGATTGGATTTGGTGTATCTTATTAATGGTATTCCTATCTGTATCGGAGAAGTAAAATCACCTGTAAGGCCTCAAGTTACATGGGCAGATGGAGCTACAGATATGCTACATTATGAAAAGAGTATTCCTGAGATGTTTGTTCCTAATGTATTGACTTTTGCTACGGAAGGTAAAGAACTTCAATATGCAGGAATCTGTGCGCCAGTAGATAAATGGGGACCTTGGTTTAAGGATGAGCAGCGCCAACATGGAACAATTGAGTTTGTAAAAAGTAATGTAATAAGCTTAGTTGAACCTAATAGATTGCTTGACATCTATCGTTATTATAGCGTATTTACAGGAACATCATCAGGCAAGAAAATAAAGATTGTATGCCGTTATCAACAATATTTAGGAGGTGAAGCTATTGTACAACGAGTTCTCAAAACCTACCGAGAGAAGCAAGGACCGAAGAAAGGTCTCATTTGGCACTTTCAAGGTTCGGGTAAATCATGGTTAATGGTATTTGCTGCACAAAAGCTTCGTTTGCAAAACGAATTACACGCTCCAACAGTTGTAATTGTGGACGACCGTATTGATTTGGAAGATCAGATTACGGGCGATTTTACTCGTGCAGAAATTCCCAATATTGAATCAGCCAAAACAAAAGAGGAGTTGGTTGCATTCTTCAAACAAGACCAACGTAAAATTTTAATTACCACTATCTTTAAGTTTGGTGATGTGGAAGGTGTACTCAATGAGCGTGATAATATTATCTTGTTGGTTGATGAAGCCCATAGAACACAAGAAAAAGATTTGGGACAGAAGATGAGAAACGCATTGCCTAATGCATTTTTCTTTGGGCTTACAGGTACGCCTATCAATAAGCGAGATAAAAATACTTTCCTTGCTTTTGGTGCAGATGAAGACATGGAGACTGGAGGTTATATATCAAAATATACATTCCAAAATTCTGTGGAAGATGGTGCTACACTGGAATTGAATTTCCAGACTGTTCCAGTAGAAATGCATCTTAATGAGGAACAGTTACAGGAGGAATTTGATGAATTGACTGATCAGATATCAGAAGCAGAAAAGAATGAACTGGTTAAACGAACCTCTGTAGAAGCATTCTTTACGGCTGAAAAACGTATTAATGATGTTGCCCGCTACATCGTTAACCATTTTAAGGCTTATGTGGAACCTAGTGGAATGAAAGCGCAAGTTGTTGTGTATAATCGTGATTGTTGCGTAAAATACAAGAAGGCTATTGATGCTTTGTTAGGTACAGAAGATGCCACAACAATAGTGATGCATACGGCCGGAGATAAGGCGGATGATTATAAAGAGTATCGTAGAGATAGAGATCAGGAAAAGAAACTACTTGATCAATTCCGTGATCCATTATCTCCAATAAAAATGGTAATTGTTACTTCTAAACTTCTTACAGGTTTTGATGCTCCTATACTTCAATGTATGTATCTTGACAAGCCAATGAGAGATCATACGCTTTTACAAGCTATTTGTCGTACGAACCGAAAATATACCGTGGATAAAAAGTGCGGTTTGATTGTGGATTTTGTAGGTGTATTTGATAATGTGGCAAGGAGTCTTGCATTCGATGAAGAGACAGTTAAAACGGTTGTAAAGAATATTGATGAAGTTAAAGCTTTAATACCTAATTTCCTACAAGAATGCCTTGACTTCTTCCCAGGAGTTGACCGTACGATTGGTGGTTGGGAAGGTCTTCAAGCCGCTCAGCAGTGCTTGCTGGATGATAAGATAAAAACTGATTTTGCACGCCATTTTGCCCGATTGTCTAAGGCTTGGGAAACAGTAAGCCCCGACATCATGCTTGCTCAGTATCAGTCAGATTATACTTGGCTGGCACAAGTTTATCAGAGTGTTCGTCCTGTTGGAACTAGCGGTTCACTTATATGGACATTATTAGGTGCCAAAACTATTGAAATAATTCATCGTAATATAGATACGATTGATATAGGGACACCTCTTGAAGATTTGGTAGTTGATGGTGATGTAATTGATATGGTATTGGAGCAGGCAAAGGACAATCCTAAAAAGATTCTGGAAGTTGAGAAAATGTTACGTTTAAGATTGGGTGAGCACCGTGGTGATCCAAAATATAAGGCATTTGCAGAAAAGTTGGATGAACTTCGCCGTCACATGGAGGAAAATCTTATTACAAGTATTGACTTCCTTCGCAGCTTGTTGATTCTTGCCAAAGAAGTACTTGAAGAGGAAAAGAATTCTAATCAGCCACAAGATAAACGTGAGCAGGCAAAAGCTGCTCTTACAGAATTGTTTGAATCAATAAAGACAGAAAATACCCCAATTATTGTGGAACGTGTTGTCGCTGATATTGATGAAAACGTGGTAGCTATTGTGCGTAAGTTCAAGGATGCTTTTAAAAGTATTACTGCTCAACGAGAAATAAAAAAGAAGCTACGTTCAATTCTTTGGATTAATTACCAAATAAAAGATCAAGAGGTCTTCGATAAGGCTTATCAGTATATTGAGATGTATTACTAAATACTTGAAGTTTGAGAAGTTTTTAAGTGACGTAAAAATGAGTATGACTAAAAATGGATAGAATAGAGAACGCTATAAATAATCTCTTGATTAAGCCAAATGAGGCTTTAAAATCACGTATTGAAGAGGTAAGGTATTGTATTGACATACCAGACACTAATTCGAAGGGATATTGTTATTGTCTAAAAGTTGATGCTAATGGTACGTTAAGACTTAAAGATTTAATAGATTATCTTGATACTCGAATAGTTGATTATGCAATCCCCAAAAAAGAAATTGATGAAGCGAAAAATGATTTTAATAACACTGGATCTACAAGAAAAATCATTCAGTTAAAAAAGAAAGCTGAAAATCTTTTTACTGATTTGAATAAAACTGGTGAAGGTGGTGAAATCTTATTATATATTCTTACACAGGATATTTTGAAGCTTCCTCAACTGATAAGTAAAATGTCTTTAAAGACATCTCCCAAAATGCATTATCATGGAGCAGATGGTATCCACTTCCAATATGATAGCATAACTGGAAATTTAGAACTTTATTGGGCTGAGGCTAAAATGTATCAGGACCTAAATGCAGCTATGGTAAGTTGCTTTGATAGCTTAAAAGGTTTTCTACTTGATCCGAAAGGTTGTAAATCTACACAAGAAAGAGATATTGATTTGATTACATCGAATATACACCAAAATATAAATAATGAGGCTATTGAGGATATACTTGTAGAGTATTTTGACAAAGATAAAGAACAGTCAAATCATTTAGTTTATAAGGGCGTATGTTTTATTGGATTCGATTATGATAAATATCCAAGTAATACAGATATTACAAAAACGACTGCGGATATAAAAAATGCTATATTAGTAGAGTATGACAAATGGCACAATAGCGTAGGAGACAAGATAAAAGAACATATGAATCTTGATAAAAAAGAGATTCATGTGTTTTTGATGCCTTTTCCTTCCGTTGATGAATTTAGACAATATTACCTTCAAACAATTAAATGATGTTAGCTGAAAAAGTTTATAATTTAAGTAGTTTCAATCGTCAATATGAGGCTTTACTCATATTATCTGTTTGTGAGACCATCCCTAATTTAGTTTGGGATAGAGATAAATCTGATTTATTATCTCAAATAGATTGGAATAATATGCTGAGTATAGCATCTCTGTTTAGCTATTGTAATGAAAGTAAATATTTGGATGCGGCTCTTCGTATAGCTCAAACGTGTCTAGTACAAGAAGAAACTAACGAAAATCAGAAAAATGCAGCTGCATTTATATTAGATAATTTAACAAATAAACCAGCACTTAAAATTGCATTAGATAAGCAGTTTATAAAAAAGGACTTTAGAGATAATTATCCTTTTGCATTGAGACTTCAGCAAAGCAAATCAGATATTGAACATACGATAATAGTAAATGATGAAGTATTCCTTTTAAATAGGTTCCAAAAAGAAGTTTATTATGCATATAAACATAATGAAACAATAAGTATATCTGCACCAACCTCGGCAGGTAAGTCTTACATTCTATGTACTCTTTTGTTAGAAGAATTGACAGAAGGCAATAAGAATATTGTTTATGTTGTGCCAACAAGAGCACTTATAAGTCAGGTAGAAGCTGATTTAAAAGCACTACTGAGACAATATAATTTAGAGAATCAAACTAATATAACAACAGTACCACCTCAGGAAGATATTTTAGATAAGAAATCCAATGTCTTTATTTTTACGCAGGAACGTCTTCATTGGTTTTTATATGGGAATTCTAATTGTAAAATTGATATTCTTATTATTGATGAAGCTCAGAAAATTGAAGATGGGAATAGGGGAATTTTGCTTCAACAAAAAATAGAAGATGTTGTTAAAGCAAATCCTGAAATAAAGGTATTCTTCTCCAGTCCATTTACCTCAAATCCGGAGATACTTCTGGATAATGTCATTAATAATAGCCGGAAAAGTAAGGTTAATACTCAGTATATTGCAGTTAATCAGAATCTTTTATATGTTTCTCAGGTACCGAGAAAAATCAGAGAGTGGCAAATTCATTTATGTACTGTTAAAAACACTATTTTGTTGGGGAAAATTGTAATGACAGATCGTCCAACAACAGAACTGCATAAAATAGTTCATACAGCTTATCAAATATCGAATAGAGGTGGATGTTTGATTTATAGTAATGGGGCTGCAGATGCAGAGGATACAGCAAATTTACTTTACGATCTGCTGCCAGAGTGTGAACAAGATTCTGAAATTGAAGAACTAGTTAAATTAGTACAGAGCACTATTCACACCCAATATGTTTTAGCAAAAGTTTTATCAAAGGGAATTGCATTTCATTATGGAAATATGCCTTTGCTTATAAGAAATGAAATAGAGAGATTGTTCTCTATAGGTAAAATAGAATATTTGATCTGTACTTCAACTTTATTGGAGGGGGTTAATCTTCCTGCTAAATCTATTATTATAAGAAAACCATCAAGAGGTAGAGGAAATCCATTGAATCAAAATGATTTTTGGAATTTGGCGGGTAGAGCAGGACGATTGGGAAAAGAATATAGTGGAAATATATTTTGTATAGAACCATTAAAATGGGATATTTATCCTGAACCAAATAAAACGAAACAAGAAATTAAAAGAGCATTAAATGTTGTAGAAAGTAAAGGGGATGAACTTCTGGAATATATCCGGTGTGGGGCACCCAGAAAAAAGGCAGGAAAGTGTCCAGATTTAGAATTTGCTTTTGGATATTATTATATAAAGTACGTTTTGGACAAAGAGAATGCACCTTCAACTCCATTTTATGATAACTTGTTGTGTGAGTTGAGAACTCTGCAATCGATAATTACATTACCAGCTTCAATTATTAAGAAAAATCCTGGCATATCACCTTTAGCGCAACAACAACTTTATAATTATTTTACTGACCATATTAATGACATAGATACACTGATTCCTGTGTATCCTAATGACTCTAATGCTTTAGAGGAATACAGAAACCTTATAGAAGTTATAGGACAAACGATATCAGATTATCCACAACAATTAAATGTTCCTAGAGCAATATTATTGATCAATTGGATGTCAGGGAAACCGTTGTCGTATCTTATTCGTAAAAGTTATGATTCTTATAAAAGGAATGGTTATAACAAAAAACTTCCAGTTGTTATCAGAGAGGTTATGGAAAACGTTGAAAATTTTGTTAGATACCAATTCGCTAAAGATTCAAGTTGCTATGTCGATATTTTGCGATATGTTCTTGAAATAAATAGAAAAAATGATTTACTTAATAATATTCCACAATTAAATCTTTGGCTAGAGTTTGGTGTATCACAAAAGACCCATCTTTCATTGTTGGCTTTAGGACTAAGTCGTAATACGGTTATAGAATTGACTAAATATATTACATCTACGGAGAAATCAAAAGAGGAATGTTTAAATTGGTTAAGATCATTGAATTTAGACGAATTGGATATGTCTCCAATAATTGTAGAAGATATTAGGAGAATTATATGATTATTGCATAGGATACAGTCCAAAATTTAGTTGTAAAAAATAATAACGACTTATTCAAAGTCTTATAATCGTTATGTAATTTTTTTATGTTGATAATATTGTTTCTTTAGCACGTTTCTTATATATATATTAAGCAAGTAAAATGTGACAAGAGTTACAGTTTGAAAACTATAATTCTTGTCACATATTTATTTTTTTAGAACAGAAAGCTATTTGTATAAAATTTTTAATAGTACCGTTTTGTGATTAAAGACTATTATTGGTACAACCTATCACATAATAAACAGATTTTATATTTTAGCTTTATTATATGATAGGTTAGATGTCTCAAAATATAGTTTATATCAGCAACCACTTCCGTCTATATTACATGACATTCCTTCTGTAATTGGTCTTGAAGTAAGTCCGGCTTCTTCTGGTATGAGTGTAACAGAACCATCCTCTAGAACAAAGCATGGAATACCTGCAGCTCCAACTTTTTTCGCTTCATTAAAAACAGGGCTGTTATCACGGATCCTTAGAAATTCCTTTAAATATTTTACATGCGAACCTATGTCTATAATCTCATATCTGTCGTCTCCCTGTATCTGCTCTTCAACATAAATACAGTCCGGACAAGTATTCATACTATAAATTTTAATCATGACGTATATTGTTATAAATTATTACTATTGTGCTGGGCGTTAATAGTGAAAAACAAAAGATGTATCTCAAAAGTATGAAATGTCGTTTAAATATAAAAGTGCTTATTGCTTTTTTATACAATTCTACGTTATGTGATACAATTGTTTTTTGATGAATTGATGAAATGATGAGGTTATTGTTTGGATTTTGATTATGTCAATTTAGAATAAAAGTATGGTTTTAATGCATCTTAAAGAAGTTTTTTGTTAGATACTATTATCCTTTCTATACTATACTTACATTTGGAGCGATCAAGTTTATTTGTTTGCTACTTTAAGCCCTATTTTCTTGTACATTGTTATTTTGCTCTAATCATATTTTTGATAGGTATAGTGTACAATATAAATTCTATTTCTTAAGGTTATCCTGTTGTATAATTATGTTGGACATTCCAATATAAATTGTTTCAGTCGTATATGATATATTGGGGACTTTTAATAAAAAAGATTCAAGTCTGTATTGGTTTTCTATCGCTCTTGATATGATAAAAACGGCTGTAGCTGCTGGAGAATAACTTTTGAATTTAGCTAGTTTTAAGCCCTTCTTACGATTATTTTTGTGTGTTGCTTATATTTGTGCAGCTGATAATATTTTGATCCAAATTATGGCAAATATTCAATCTTCTGTTCTGTAAACTGCATAACAAAATTACCCAGCTTGCTGCCTTTTTAAACTGTCTTTTTCTAACGCCCTTTTTAGAAAGGGGGAATTAGGCTTCCCTCTTTTAAAAAAGTGAATAGGGCAAGCCCTTTTATAAACGTATTTTTCTATGATAGTTTAGGGAAAAAGTGTATATCAAAATATCTAGTAAAAGAGCTACTTTAATTGGTATTTTATCTGTGATTAATTGTTTGATTTCTATATAACTAATCTCTTCCCTATAGTTTCTTATAATCTTAAGCAAGCGGAACATGTTTTGCTCATTTTTCTGCAATATTACAAATGGTTCTTTATCTATCATTTTGAACAGATGTTTATTGTTGGATGTTTTTGTTGTATATCCGAGCATATTGATGTCAATGATATAAAAGACTTTTTGTTATGTGTTTCTATACAATGAATGAATAACAATTTGTTGAGCATTTTATTTATTAATTTGTTGGTTATATTTTAATTTGTTAGGCAATATTTTTTTTGTATTGCGATTCTACCTCGTTGGATATTTTAGTTTTTGTGAAGCTTTTAAAATATCGTAAATTGCAGTTCCTGGATTTGTGAAAAATAAATACTATTTGTGGTATTAATTATAGAAACAAAACAAATTGAAGTTATCATAGATGATATCTATATAAGTTCAAAAAGGACTTTAAATACTTTTTGTGTTAAAATATAAATATTACTTTTGTAAAAAAAATATTTGTAGCTCGTATTGTATACTAATTTTGTTATGTTTAGTTATTGAAATAA
>ENA-UEQO01003619-UEQO01003619.1-human-gut-metagenome-genome-assembly--contig:-NODE-3619-length-11759-cov-21.947184_pt1 | contig 11759 bp, 9 predicted proteins | sample MGYA00242938_ERZ507940 | MGnify/ENA primary metagenome ERZ507940 (study PRJEB26167, sample SAMN06115517) | human gut metagenome | host: Homo sapiens | place: China:Chongqing | collected 2014-12-03... | reverse complement strand
GTGTGCCGGAGGTTATCGACTGCTGGTTCGATTCCGGTGCGATGCCATTTGCACAGTGGCATTATCCGTTTGAGAATCAGGATATCTTCGAGGACAACTTCCCGGCTGACTTCATCAGTGAGGCGGTTGACCAGACAAGAGGATGGTTCTATTCCCTGATGGCAATCTCCACATTGCTCTTTGACAAGGCGCCTTACAAGAATGTTATCGTGCTTGGTCACGTACAGGATAAGGACGGACAGAAGATGAGTAAGTCCAAGGGTAACGCGGTTGATCCGATGGATGCCCTGAACAAATACGGCGCAGATGCAATCCGCTGGTACTTCTACAGCAACTCCGCACCTTGGCTTCCAAACCGCTTCCATGAGGATGCAGTGGTCGAAGGCCAGAGAAAGTTCATGGGTACGCTCTGGAACACATATGCATTCTATGTACTGTATGCAAATATTGACGAGTTTGATCCAACGAAGTATACATTGGAGTATGACAAGCTGTCCGTGATGGACAAGTGGCTGTTGTCAAAGCTTAATTCTATGGTGAAGTCCGTAGATGATAATCTGGGCAACTACCGTATTCCGGAGGCAACCAAGGCACTTGCTGAGTTTGTCGATGATATGAGTAACTGGTATGTCAGACGTTGTCGTGAGCGTTACTGGGCAAAGGATATGCCACAGGATAAGATCAATGCGTACATGACACTGTATACAGCACTTGTGACACTCTGCAAGGCTGCAGCACCGATGATTCCGTTTTTGACAGAGGATATCTATCAGAACTTAGTTCGCACGGTAGATAAGAATGCACCGGAATCTATCCACCTGTGTGACTTCCCGGAGGTAAATGAGTCCATGATCGATCCGGAGCTTGAAGCAAGCATGGATGAAGTACTGAAGGTCGTTGTATTTGGTCGTGCCGCAAGAAATACTGCGAACATCAAGTCCCGTCAGCCGATTGCAAATATGTACATCAAGGCTGCAAAGACACTGGATGATTATTTCGTAGATATCCTGCGTGACGAGCTGAATGTGAAGAATGTAGAGTTCAAGGAAGACCTGTCTGCATTTACCGCATACTCGTTCAAGCCACAGCTTCGTACAGTCGGACCAAAGTATGGCAAGCATCTGAATGCAATCAAGGAGTACCTTGCAAATGTCGATGGCAACAAAGCGATGAGCGAGCTCAAGGCAGACGGTGTGATCAAGTTCACAGCCGATGATACAGAGATTGCACTCGCTGAGGAAGATCTGCTGATCGATGTAGCGAAGATGGACGGATATGTGACAGAGGGCGATAACTATGTAACGGTTGTTATCGACACAACCCTGACACCGGAGCTGATCGAGGAAGGCTATGTGCGTGAGGTGATCTCCAAGATCCAGACGATGCGTAAGGATTCTGACTTCCAGGTAACAGACCGCATCAAGGTCTATGTAACCGGCAATGCGAAGATCGCAGAGGTTATGGAGAAGAACGCAGATGAGATCAAGCGAGTCGTACTTGGCGATGCATTTGTGATGGATGCAGCGTGTGACAACTCAAAAGAGTGGAACATCAACGGCGAGAAAGTTACGATCGGCGTGGAAGTAAGTAAATAAAATAATAAGTAAAGTTCTGCAAATCAAACAGAGGATTTGCAAGCAAATTGTATAAAATTTTTTGTTAATTCACACATTCATGGGCAGATGTAACGAAAAATACATTTTTCATTGTATCGTGTAATTATGTCTGCTACACTGAATGTGTTGGAATGGGGCTGGGATGCCCTGAAATGACATGTCTGCGACGGGAGAGTATCGCGTAGAGAATTAGGATTGTATGCCGGATGATGGTGTGCTGCCGGATAAGCTACGATAACGGTAATGAGAGGATTAGCAACGGGGATGATATGGACATGTTACGTAAGATAAGTGTGGGCATTTTCGGATGCACATACGCACATAAACAAGGAGGATTAATTCTATGAAGAAGATGGCTGATTTCGATAAGGAAAGCTTCAAGAAGGACGTCATTAACAACGTCAAAAACCTTTTCCGTAAGACTATCGATGAAGCAACACAGGAACAGGTATTTCAGGCAGTGTCCTACGCAGTGAAGGATCATATCATTGATCGCTGGATCGCTACGCAGAAGGCATACGAGGAGAAGAATGCAAAGACTGTTTACTACCTGTCTATGGAGTTCCTTATGGGCCGTGCACTTGGTAATAATATGATCAACCTCACATGCTATGAGCAGGTGAAGGAAGCATTGGCAGAGCTTGGCTTTGACTTGAATGTGATCGAGGATCAGGAGCCGGATGCAGCACTTGGTAATGGTGGTCTTGGCAGACTGGCTGCATGTTTCCTGGATTCCCTTGCTACATTGAACTACCCTGCATATGGTTGTGGTATCCGTTATCGTTACGGTATGTTCAAGCAGGCAATCGAGAATGGTTACCAGATCGAGAAGCCGGATAACTGGTTGAAGAACGGCAATCCATTTGAGGTAAAGCGTCCGGAGTATGAAGTAGAGGTTAAGTTCGGTGGCTATGTAGCGACAGAATGCAGAGAGGGAAAGAATTACTTCGTACACAAGGATTATCAGGCAGTTCGTGCGATTCCATATGATCTTCCAATCATTGGATATGGCAATAATGTTGTAAATACACTCCGTATCTGGGATGCAGAGCCGGTACAGGAGTTCAATCTTAATTCATTTGATAAGGGTGAGTATCAGAACGCAGTGGAGCAGGCAAACCTTGCCCGTAACATCGTTGAGGTACTTTATCCAAACGATAACCATTATTCAGGTAAGGAGCTTCGCTTAAAGCAGCAGTACTTCTTCGTATCCGCTTCTGTACAGAGAGCAATCCTGAAGTTCAAGGAGAACAACGCAGATATCCATGATCTTCCAAACAAGGTTACATTCCAGCTGAACGATACACATCCAACTGTAACAGTAGCAGAGCTTATGAGAATCCTTGTTGATGAGGAGAATCTTGAGTGGGATGATGCTTGGGATATCACTTGCAGAACATGCGCATATACAAACCATACAATCATGGCTGAGGCACTTGAGAAGTGGCCAATCGACCTCTTCCAGAAGCTTCTTCCTAGAGTATATCAGATCGTAGATGAGATCAACCGTAGATTCGTTCTTAAGATTGAAGATATGTATCCGGGCAACCAGGATAAGGTTCGCAGCATGGCTATCCTCTATGATGGTCAGGTTAAGATGGCTCACCTTGCTATCGCCGGATCTTACTCCGTAAACGGTGTTGCTAAACTTCATACAGAAATCTTGAAGAAGCGTGAGCTTCGTGATTTCTACGAGATGCGTCCGGAGCAGTTCAACAACAAGACAAACGGTATTACACAGAGAAGATTCCTTCTCCATGCAAACCCATTGCTTGCTGACTGGGCTACAAAGAAGGTCGGCGACGGCTGGATCACAGATCTTCCGGTACTTGAAGGTCTGAAGAAGTACGCAACAGACAAGAAGGCTCAGAAGGAGTTCATGGACATTAAGTACAAGAACAAGGTTCGTCTGGCTGAGTACATCAAGGAACACAATGGTATCGATGTAGATCCGAACTCTATCTTCGATGTTCAGGTTAAGAGACTTCATGAGTACAAGAGACAGCAGCTTAACATCCTTCATGTTATGCATCTGTACAATGAGTTGAAGGCAAATCCGGATATGGATTTTGAGCCGACAACATTTATCTTCGGTGCAAAGGCAGCAGCTGGTTACAAGACAGCAAAGCTTACAATTAAGCTGATTAACTCTGTAGCAGACGTGATCAACAATGATAAGTCTATCAAGGGCAAGATCAAGGTTGTATTCATCGAGAACTACCGTGTATCAAACGCAGAGATCATCTTCGCAGCAGCAGATGTATCGGAGCAGATCTCAACAGCTTCCCGTGAGGCTTCCGGTACAGGTAACATGAAGTTCATGTTGAACGGTGCTGTTACACTTGGTACGATGGATGGTGCAAACGTAGAGATCGTAGAGGAAGTTGGTAAGGAGAACGCATTTATCTTTGGACTTTCAGCTGAGGAAGTAATGAAGTATGAGAAGGATGGCGGTTACTATCCAATGGACATCTACAATTCAAATCCAAAGGTTAAGAAGGTTCTTGACCAGCTGGTAGATGGAACTTACTCAAATGGCGATAAGGAATTGTTCCGTGACTTATATGATTCTCTTGTAATGAAGGACGTATACTTCACATTGAAGGATTTCGATTCTTATGCAGATGCACAGAAGCGTGTAAACAAGGCTTACAAGGATAAGGCTAACTGGGCTAAGATGGTTATGCTCAACACTGCTTGTGCAGGTAAGTTCTCTTCTGATAGAACAATCGAAGAGTATGCACAGGAGATCTGGAAGCTTGAGAAAGTAGAAGTTACATTGTAATTTTATAGATAGGAATATATGAGCGGCTGTGCGTGCACATGCCGGTTATATGGGAGAAGGCTGTCACCGATGGTGGCAGCCTTTTTTGGAGTAAAGCAAGCTGGATTAGGAAGAAAATAGTAGAATGGAGGGAATTCCCCCATTTATGCGGTGCATTTGACGACCGCTAATCAGAGCAAGATGCGCAGAGCGCATCTTGTCTCTGTGGATATTGGGGCGGATTGGGTAGAAAGTGGCAGAGCGGGAGAAAATCCCCAACCGGAAGGTAAAGAGAAGCAAGCGGGTTGGGTAGAAAATGGCAGAGCGGGAGAAAGTCCCCAACCGGAAGGTAAAGAGAAGCAAGCAGGTTGGGTAGAAAGTGGCGGAACGGGAGAAAGTCCCCAACCAGAAGCTATGAGAAGCAAGCAGGTTGGGTAGAAAATGGCGGAACGGGAGAAAATCCCCAACCGGAAGGTAAAGAGAAGCAAGCAGGTTGGGTAGAAAATGGCGGAACGGGAGAAATTCCCCAACCGGAAGGTAAAGAGAAGCAAGCAGGTTGGGTAGAAAATGGCAGAGCGGGAGAAAATCCCCAACCGGAAGGTAAAGAGAAGCAAGCAGGTTGGGTAGAAAATGGCGGAACGGGAGAAACTCCCCAACCGGAAGGTAAAGAGAAGCAAGCAGGTTGGGTAGAAAGTGGTAGAGCGAGAGAAACTCCCCAACCGGAAGCTACGAGAAGTAGTGCTCGATGATATGTAGGACAAGTTCAGAATCAAGTGGCGTTTGACGCGACTCATATGTAAGAATCAAATTGCCGTCAGGATAGATATTGTTCCGGCAATAACGTCGGATTTTCGTTAAGGCATTGTCGAGATAGTCTTCCTCCCCCATCATTCCTAAGTGCTCCCAATAATATATTTTCTTTGTGACAGGATGTCGGATCGTGAAGTCCGGATAGACAGTATGAGATCCAAGTTGCAAACATGCTTCATATCGAAAAGGAATTTGCTTTGAAAATAGGGCATTGGCAATAAGAACTTCTGATTTGGAACGTACCAGAATCCCCGCATAAGTATTATGAATTAATTTTTCTGGATAGTTATTGGATCTTTGATAGTCGGTTGTTGACCATGAAACTTCATCATTGAAAACTGCTGAAAGTAGAAGATTGTGATAGGAAGAATCTGGAGATAGAAGTTTGTCAATTCTTCGTGTGTGTGGTGGTGCAATTTTCAAGCATTTTTTTAGAAATGTAATTTCATCCAAATCATCTTTTAGACGGGCGAGATAGTATTTTTTCTGCATTAATTTATTGGCTAATTTCTCTTGTGAGCGTGGCAGATAGTTTCGTTTCCCTTCAGATATTAAGTACCATCGAATGTATTGTTTGTCGCGTTCACAAGATATGTTTTCCTCTGGTAGATTCTTTAGCTTTTGCTGTATCCAGTGTACTTCAGCTAATAAATGTTCGAGTTCCTTTTGCATTTTTTGTACGTCCATAAAAACCTCCGTTGTTAAATAAAATAATTATAGTTTTTGAAATTGACTAGGAACATGACAGGAAACTGATAGAAAATGTCCCTAGTCAGAAAGAAAAATATGGGACCGGGGGAAGTAGAATCCGGGTCAGAAAAAGTGTTATGACATGACATAGTTTGATACAATTATGCCTGTTTCGTTATAATGTTCATTATGTAATAAAATAATGGGTAAAAATAAGAACATGTAGATAAATTCACTTTAGAAATTAAATGAATTAACCATATAGACAATAGCATGGATTATGATTGCTTGTAAAGAACTTTTTGAGTAAAAAATGCAAGTTTAGGAGATTTGCACAAATTCAAGTGGGAATATGCTGGGGGAAAATGGAGAAAATATAAGATTTGCACTAAACGAAGAACGAGTGATGAGGTTGCAACAGAGAAAAATCAAAAATATGTGATGAAGTTACAATATAGTAAATCCCAAAAGTATGTGACAGAGTAGTGGTAAAGTAAACCAAAAGGGAAAAAGCTCCAAATTGTAAGGAGTTTAATTAGGTTTATTAAAGTAGGTAATCTGTCAGAAACAAACTTAATTCCTTAAAATGGAACGCTCAATTATTCGGATAGAATTGGTTTCATGGACGCCGACATCATGCAATATCCAGATATATTACAATCGTATAACATGGAAACATTTGCATCTGAAATTCCACCGATGGCGTACACTGGAATAGAAACAGCATTGCAGATTGACTTCAGCCAGTCAATACCTCTTCCCGGAAGCCCTTTTTTACAATCCGTTGTAAAGATATGTCCGGCGGTGATGTAATCTGCACCATGTGATTCTGCAAAGACTGCGTCCTCTACACTGTGGATAGAGGTTCCGATCCTTTTGATGTGCGGATATTTTCTTCGGAAGCCGTCAGAAGATGTTGTTGCGGATGTAGTATTCTCATGGGACAGACCATTATCTGAAGTTATAACAGAGGTACCATGAGTCAGATCGTTATTTGAAGTTATAACAGAGGTACCAGAAGCATCAGAAGCCAGGACAGAACTATTAGATAGGGAATTCTGAAAATTATTTTGTCCTGAATTGCCTGATTGACAAAGTAAATTCGTAAACATGAAAAATGGCAGATGCAGATCTGTACCAAATTCTTCGGCAACCGCTGGAAAATTGTGTACAATGATGCGGGAGGACATTATGTTGAATCCATCGGAGCATATTGATTTTGTGAGGGTAGAATTATCTGATCTTGAGTTAATGGTGAGCGGATTCTTTGGAGATGTACAGTTATTGGAGGTCAAGTTAGTTGCGGAGCGATAGGAATGTTGGGCAGAGAAAATATCAGCGATAAATTCATGATATTCCTCTACGCTTAGATCCTTTTCACGAACTAGAATTTTATCGTAAGAATTATTGTTTAGAAGCACACGAATCTGGCGGGATAAGCAAGTGAGCGGTGTGTCCTCTGCACTTGCTAAGCCTGCCTGTTTGTATAATTCATAACATATAGTCCGGTTTGTTACTGCGATTCGTGTCTGTGTCATCATATTCTGTAATCCTTTCGAAAATATCATTTGATAATTGTAAATATTCCCTAGTCTTGATATGTCCGCTATGGCGTAGGTTGGGGGGGGAGAAATTCATATTATAGGAAAAGTCCCCCAACAAGTAGGCGATTAAGCCATGGCAAATTGGGTAAAAAATTGAATAGTGCAAAAACCCCCCAATAAATAGGTAATTAGACTATAGCAAGTTGGGGAGAAAAACCGTATTGTAGGAAATCTCCCCAACAAGTAGACAATTAAATTAAGGAAACTTGGGTAAAAAATCTAAATAGCTAAAATTTCCCCAACCAATAACTAATAAAGCCATGATGCTACCAGTCTAAATTAGAATACCCAAAACCTAATTATGATACTCCTCCGTGTACAAGTAGTCGTTCAATACCGGCTGCATGCCCTGGGCGCGGATGGCATCGTAGATTTCCTCGAAGCTACGGTTGTCAGCAATCTCGAACTGCTCATCACCGGCATCTGCAGCATCAACCTGTGAACCGTCATTTACGCATGCGTGAGCAGCATCAGCCTGTGAACCGTCATTTACGCATGCGCGAGCAGCATCAGCCGGTGAACCGTTATTTGCGCATGCCAGACCATCGTCTGTCTGTGCGCTATTATTCACACTTTTCTGGACAGAATCTATCTTTGTTACTTCGTGTGCTTCGTATTTCTCCTTGTGGTCACCGATACCAGTCGATACACCCGCGGAAATCTTTGTCGCGGCGATGCGGATGATGCCGTCACGGAAACGCGCTTCCTCGCGGGAAGAAACCGTGATTGCTGCAAATGGAAGGAACAACCGGTAAGCACATAATATCTGGCAGAGGACATTTTCATGGACATCCTTTGGATTGATCTTGTCGTTGTTGATGATCGGGCGCAGACGCGGACAGGAAATAGACATTTCTGCATGCGGGTATTTTCGCTGTAAATAATAGACGTGCAGGGCTGTCGCAAGTGCATCTGTGTGGTAGTCATCAAGTCCGAGCAACGCGGAGAATCCGACACCGCGCATGCCACCGCGAAGCGCGCGTTCCTGCGCATCAAACCGGTATGGCCATACACGCTTGTGTCCCATCAGATGAAGCGTTTCATATTTGTCTGGGTTGTAAGTCTCCTGAAAGACAGTGATGTAGTCGGCACCGCATTCGTGAAGATAGTGATATTCGTCGGTATTGACCGGGTAGATCTCCAGACCGATATTCCGAAAATATTTCCGCGCCAGCTTGCACGCTTCGCCGATGTATTTCACGTCACTTACGGCGCGGCTCTCGCCGGTCAGCATCAGGATTTCCTCAATGCCGGAATCTGCGATGACCTTCATCTCTGCTTCCATTTCTGCTTCGGTAAGCTTCTTTCTGTGAATGTGGTTGTAGCAGTTGAAACCGCAGTATACACAGTAATTCTCACAATAGTTCGCAATGTATAATGGCGTGAAAATGTACACACAGTCGCCGAAATGTGCCAACCGCTCCTTCTGTGCCAGAGCAGCCATTTCCTCCAAATGTGGAAGTGCGGCAGGGGATAAAAGTGCTTTGAAATCTTCAATGCCACAGTGTCCCTGCTTCGCATTTGCAAGGGCTGTGCGGACATCCGCATCAGTGTAAGCGTTGTAATCATAGGACTGCATGGCTGCGCGCACCTTGTCCTTGATATCAGAATCCAGCACTTCCATGCCGTCCATATATTCCATATGGTTGGTACGGGATGCCGGGTTTTCCTCCAAGTCCTTCTTGCGCTTCTGCGCTTCCGGGGAGAGGTAGGAATTATCTATTGTATATTCTTGTTCCATTCGTTATTTTCCTCCTATCGCAAAAATCCGGTCAGAGGATCGGAAGCGGCGCCGCCCTTGTCGAGTACGCGCCCAGGTCTTGCCAGATAAGCTTTACGACCGGCGATGATCGCATCCTTAAATGCGCTTGCCATCATCGGGATATCACCGGCAGTTGCAATCGCGGTATTTGCCATGATGGCAGCGGCACCCATTTCCATTGCTTCACAAGCCTGTGAAGGGCGTCCGATACCGGCATCGACGATGATCGGGAGGTCGATCTCATCAATCAGAATCTGGATGAAATCCTTCGTTGCAAGACCCTTGTTGGAACCAATCGGCGATGCGAGCGGCATGATACAGGCGGCGCCTGCATTTGCCAGATCACGGGCAACATTCAGGTCTGGATACATGTAAGGCATAACGACAAAGCCTTCGTTCGCGAGGACTTCTGTCGCTTTGATCGTCTCCTGATTGTCAGGAAGCAGGTATTTGGAATCGCGCATGATCTCGACCTTGACGAAATCAGTGCCAGCCATTTTACGGGCGAGGCGGGCGATACGGATTGCTTCCTCTGCATTTCTTGCGCCGGATGTGTTCGGCAGCAGCGTTACGTTCTTCGGGATAAAGTCCAGAATATTCTCTTCTGGTCTGGTATTGGCACGGCGCAGGGCGAGCGTGACGATCTCGGCATCGGCATATTCGACTGCCGCACGGATCAGGTGGGAATTGTATTTTCCAGAACCTAAGATAAAGCGGGAATGAAACTCATGTCCGCCAAGCATGAAAACATCGTTGTTATTCTCCATATTTGAAACCTCCGTTTATAAAATATCAAAAAAGCCACGCGAAAAAACCACACCCGTGGTGGTGTGCCCCTTCGCGCAGCCATATATGACAAACACTCTGCTATTATTATAGACATTATACGGAATATGTCAAGCCGGAAGCAATCGCGAGCACACATACAAAAATACAGCATGCTGCTCCGCGTTTGTACATATAATAAAACGAGCAAGAAAAGGGTTGTTGTATATGAAAGTATTTCCATATATTTTAGTGGCGGTTGTCTGTGCAATCGTGGTGCCGTGTCTCGTCACATTCTGCGTGAATGGAAAGCAGGGGGACGGGACTGTCTCGCTGGAACGCATTTCAACCGGGAGAGATGTGCTGGTGCAGACGAAAGCGGGAAATGAGCTGGTGGATGTGGAAAAATATGTAGCGCATATCATGCCGGGAATCGTGGATGCAAGCGCGGATGACAGCTATTTGCAGGCACAGGCGGTCGCGCTTCGGACGAAGGTGTATTATGCGATGGGAGACGCGACCGTAATACAGGCGTCAGATCTGGAATTTCAATATTATACGGAAGAAGATTATATCGCAAAATGGGGCAGGGAGAATTACAAATCCGTCAAGGCGCGTTATGAGCGTGCGGTGATCGCCACCAAAGGAAAAATAATCGAGCAAAAAGAAAATAATTGAATAAAAGGAAAATAATGTGTCCATACTAGCATTAGCAAATCAAAAGGAGGCAGAGTATGGACCGATTCAAAGAATTTTTGCGGACAAAGGGACTGTATATTGCGATAGGCACAGGCGTTCTGGCGTTCGTTGGTCTGATGGTAATCTATAATTACAATACTTACAAAAGCGAGTTTGGAGTAGACAAGCAGACGGTGGATCTGAATGCACCGGAGGTAACAGAAACAACGGAACAGGTTGCTGAGACAAAGGTGGAGATGCCGGAAACAGCAGAGGCAAATTCCGATGAAGCAGTTGCTGGTGATACCGATGCGGACAATCAGACAGCACAGGAAATAGCTGCAAATGAAGATGCACAAAGTGTGGATACAGAAAACAGCGCAAATGAAAGCGCACAAAATACAGATGAAAGTACAAGTGACAGCAATGCATCATCTGAAGAGACTGCAGAGACAAGCAGTGATGGCGTGATCGTCAATGAAGATGGTGTGGTTGTTGCGAATGCCTACAACGAAGGTGGCACGCTCGTATGGCCAGTAGATGGAAAGGTCATCTTGCCATACAGCATGGACACAACCGTATACTTCAAGACACTTCGTTCTTATCGTTGCAATCCGGGTATCCTGATCGCTGCAGATGAGGGAGAAAATGTATTGGCAGCCTATGAGGGCGTTGTCGAGTCTGTCAGCGAGGACAAAGAGCATGGAACGACGGTGACTGTAATCATGGGAAATGGATTCAAAGCAATCTACGGACAGTTGATGAATGTCACTGTCGCCGAGGGTGATACGATTACAACCGCGCAGAATATCGGCGAGGTTGCTCCTCCAAGCAGTTACTATACCGAGGAAGGTACACATGTATTTTTCGAGCTGATGAAGAATGGCGTGCCAATCAACCCAATGATTCTGATGCAGTAGTACTGATTATTGGGTGACTGTTGGGTAAAAAATGCAGTAGAATAAAAATTCCCCAGATGGAAGCTGGCTAGAATGATATGTACCCTCTTTACTGGACAACCAGTAAGGAGGGTATTTTTATGCGTTATAGTTATGAGTTTAAACTGATGT
>ENA-UEQO01003605-UEQO01003605.1-human-gut-metagenome-genome-assembly--contig:-NODE-3605-length-11802-cov-3.307889_pt1 | contig 11802 bp, 8 predicted proteins | sample MGYA00242938_ERZ507940 | MGnify/ENA primary metagenome ERZ507940 (study PRJEB26167, sample SAMN06115517) | human gut metagenome | host: Homo sapiens | place: China:Chongqing | collected 2014-12-03... | reverse complement strand
CCTGCCACTCCTCGACCCGGTCGGCGAGGGCCGGCGTGAGGTTGTCGAAGCGGCTGATGACGGCGTAAATCTGTTCTGCGGGACGCAGAATCCGGTGTTGTTTCGATATGTACTCTTGCATTTTCAAGGATTGTGACGGTTGGGTGTCAGTCTATTTCGAACGTGCGGGCCGTGTCGCTGTCAACGGTGATGCGCACCGTCATCACGTTGTCGGGCAGCAGCTGTTCGATCTTCTCGGGCCACTCCACCAGGCAGAGGTCGCCCGAATAGAAATACTCTTCGTACCCGAAGTCGAACGCCTCGCGCAGGTCGTCGATGCGGTAGAAGTCGAAATGGTGGATGCGGCGGTTGCCGTCGCCCTTGTATTGGTTGACGATGGCGAACGTGGGGCTGGTGACGGTGTCTTTGGCTCCGAGTTCGGCCGCGATTTCGCGGATGAGCGTGGTCTTGCCGGCGCCCATTTCGCCGCGGAAGGCGACCACCGTGCGGCGGCCCAGCGAGCGGATGACCGCCTCGGCGACCTGCGGAAGCTCGTCCTGCGAGGTGATGTGGATGGTTCTCATTTATTTCTTGGGCTTTAGAACGATATACGGTACGATCATCTCCTCCATCGAGATGCCGCCGTGCTGGAACGTGTTGCGGTAGTAGCGGATGTGGCGGTTGGCGTCGTTGTTGTAAACCAGGAAATCCGTGTTGTAGGCGAAGATGTAGCTCGACGTGAGGTTGCTCGACGGCAGCTGTATGTCTTCGGGTTTCAGAATCTCGTACACCTCGCGGGAGTTGTACGCCAGATTGCGGCCCGTTTTGTAGCGCAGGTTGGCCGAGGTCTCGCGGTCGCCCGTGACCTTCACGGGATTGTCTACGCGGATGGTGCCGTGGTCCGAGGTGATGACCACCGTGTGGCCCCGTTCGGACAACAGGCGCAGGATGGTGTAGAGGTCCGAATGCTCGAACCACGAGCGTGTCAGCGAGCGGAAAGCCGCTTCGTCCTCGGTCAGTTCGCGGATAATGTCGGTTTCGGTACGTGCGTGCGAGAGGATGTCGAGGAAGTTGTAGACGATCACCGAGAAATCGGCGTCGTAGACCTTTTGTATGTTGTCCACCAGTTTGCGGCCCTGCTCCGGACGCACGAGCTTGTCGAACGAGAATTTCCACGACTTGCCGTTCTGGCTCATCAGCCGCTTCAGGAACTCCTCCTCGTATTGGTTCTTGCCGCCCTCCTCGTTGTCGTTGAGCCACTTGTTGGGCATCAGCTTGTCGATGGCCAGCGGCATCAGGCCGGCGAAAATGGCATTGCGGGCGTACTGGGTCGCCGTGGGCAGGATCGCGCAGTAGAAATCGTCGGCCGCGATGTCGTAGTAGCCGCGCAGCAGGGGGCTGATCGAGCGCCACTGGTCGTAGCGGAAGTTGTCGATCAGCAGCAGCGTGGTCTTGGGATTCTCGTCTGCCACCGGGAAGATCTTCGACCGCATGAGCGTATGCGACATGACCGGGGTGGTTTCGTCACGCTTGTTGATCCAGTCGTAGTAGTTCCTGCGGACGAACTTGCAGAACTCCTGGTTGGCTTCGTGCTTCTGGTATTCGATGACCTCCTTGATGCTTTGGTCGGTCGAATCGGAGAGCTCGATCTCCCAGTTCGTGATCCGGCGATAGACGTTGCACCAGTCGGCGAAACTGTCGGCCATCTGGAGTGCCGAGGAGAGGCGTCCGAACTCCGCCCGGTAATCGGCCGTGGTCTGTTCGGTGACCAGCTGCTGGGAGTGGACGTTCTTCTTGATCGAGAGCAGCACCTGGTTGGGATTCACGGGTTTGATGAGGTAGTCGGCGATCTTCGACCCCACGGCCTTGTCCATGATGTTCTCCTCCTCGCTCTTGGTGACCATGATGACCGGAGTAGTGGGGCGTATTTCCTTGATTTTCGGAAGGGTTTCGAGTCCTGTCATACCCGGCATCATCTCGTCCAGGATGATGAGGTCGTAGTTGCCCTCCGTCGCCATGTCGATCGCGTCGTATCCGTTGTTGCAGGTATCGACTTCGTAACCTTTTCCCCGGAGGAAAAGCACATGGGGTTTCAATAGTTCGATTTCGTCGTCCACCCAAAGAATCCTTGCTCCGTTGCTCATGTTGTTCGTCTGTTTTTAACAAAAGTAAGTAAAACCGCTTACCTCTTCAAATATAATGCAAAAAGCGGGTCTTTATTGCCCGCCGAAAGGCTTTACGGCAATTTAAAATACTTAACACAGGCTTCATTTAAATTTAATGGATCGGTAGCGCCCGCTTAACATTCAGCCAACACGGGCCCGGTACTTTTGCGGCAGAAACGGACAGCAGATATTCCTGTCCTCCAAATGAAGCCGCAATGATAAAAAAGTTTATCCGTTCTTACCTGATCCTGAATCTCCTGCTGCTGGCCTCTGCCGCCGCGGCACAAACCCCAAGCGGCGTGATCCGCGGCACGGTGCTCGACGCCAAGAGCAAACAACCCGTTATCGGCGCAAGCGTCTCAGTCGACGGCACCGCGATGGGGACCGCCACCGACCTCGAAGGAAAATTCCTGCTCACAGGCGTTCCCGCAGGCCCCAGCTCCGTCCGCATCTCCTTCCTCTCTTACAAACCTTTCACCTCCGGCCCGCTCACGATCAAAGGCGGCGAATCGACCGAACTCAATGTCGAACTGGTCGAAGAGGTGAGCGAACTGGAAAATGTCGTCGTAGTCGCCACACGTAAAGTCAACTCAGACGCGGGACTGCTCTCGCAAATGCGCGAAATGTCACTGGTGGCCAGCGGCACTTCGGCCCAGGCGATCGCCAAAACGCAGGACCGAGACGCGGCAGAAGTAGTACGCCGCATTCCGGGTATTTCGATTCTCGACGACAAGTTCGTCGTGGTACGGGGCCTCGCGCAACGCTACAACAACGTCTGGATCAACGGCGGAGCCGTTCCGAGTTCCGAAGCCGACACCCGTTCGTTTTCGTTCGACATCCTGCCCAGCAGCCAGCTCGACAACATGATGATCGTCAAATCCCCGGCGCCTGAAATTCCGGGCGACTTCTCGGGCGGTTTCGTGCTGATCCGCACGAAAGTCCTGCCCGAAAAGAATTCGATCCAGCTCTCCTACACGACCGGATTCAATAACGTGACGAATTTCCACGATTTCAAATACAATCCCGGCAGCGCTGCCGACGCTTTCGGTTTCGGCAGTGCGAGCCGCAAGCTGCGCAGCGGCGTACCCGACCGCGTGGACGACAGCAACACCGAACAGGTGGATCGGGTTACCAAAAACGGCTTCCGCGAAGACTGGCGCGTCAAGAGCCGCCGTCCGTTGTGGGATCAGAAGTTCAATTTCGCGATCAACCGTAAGTTCGACCGTGAGAACGGCGACCGTTTCGGCCTGGTCGGCGCGCTGAACTACAGCAACACGAACAAAAGCTTCCTCAACATGGAGAACTCGCGCTACGGCATCTACAACGGCGACGAGGACACGAAAAACTACTCGTACAAATACACCGACAACCAATACACGAACGACGTGAAGCTCGGCGCAATGCTGAACCTCTCGTACCTGCCGGCCCCGAAAGACGAAAACCACATCAACAAATACGAATTCCGCAACCTGTTCAACCAACTGGGCCGCAACCGTTACACCGAACGCGAAGGCTTCCAGAACATCAGCGGTTACTACGACCAGCAAAAAGAGGAGTTTCTCTACGCCTCGCGCGGCAGCTACACCGGGCAGTTCGCCGGCGACCACCGCATCCGGCACACGCGCCTGGACTGGAATGCAGGTTACTCCTACGCGAACAAACGCCAGCCCGACCGCCGCATCGTCGAGCGGCAGAAAGACCCCGGCAACGGCATCGACCAGTACCAGATCGACCAGTCGTTCATCTCACGCGACTTCATCCGCCTCGACGAGCACATCGCCTCGGCAGCCGTCAACCTCAGCCAACCGCTGAACCCGTCGGCCGAACGCCCCATCGAACTGAAAGCCGGCCTGTACGGCGAATATAAGACCCGTACTTACAACACGCGCGCTTTCGAATACAAATGGGATATAGGCGCCGACCTGCCGCAGGGTTTCGCATCGCTGCCGATTTGGGAAATCATGCTCCCGTCGAACCTCGGGGCGGACAAGATCCATATCAACGACCAAAGCGAACGCTCGGACAATTACAAGGCGAACAACCACCTCGAAGCGGCTTATGCAGCGTTCAATATCCCGCTGGGCAAATTCAACATCTATGCCGGAGCACGGCTCGAGCTCTTCCGCACGGCGGTCACCACTTACGGCAACGTCAGCGACAAAAAGCGCACTTACGACTATACGAACCTGCTTCCGTCGCTCAACGCCACTTACAACGTCAACCGCAAATCGCTGTTGCGCCTCGCTTACGGTATGCCGGTCAACCGCCCCGAATTCCGGGAACTTTCGCCTTCGACCTATGAGGATTTCGACATGTACAGCCTCGTAATGGGCAACCCCAACCTGAAGCAGGCCGTCGTCCAGAACCTCGACCTGCGCTACGAATGGTACCCGGCTTCGGGAGAAATCATCTCGCTGGGGGCCTTCTACAAGCGGTTCAAGAATCCGATCGAATGGACCTACACCGATGCGGGCGGATCGTACATCTATTCGTTCCAGAATGCCCTTTCGGCAGACCTGTACGGATTGGAACTGGAGGTCAAAAAAGACCTCGCCTTTATGGGCCTGCGCAATTTCAGCCTGGCATTCAACGCCTCATGGATCAAGAGCAACGTTCACTTCCCCTCGGACGGCATCGAGCACGACCGCCCGATGCAGGGACAGTCTCCCTACCTGGTCAACACCGGCCTGTTCTACCAGAACGATAAAATCGGGTTTTCGGCCGCCGTACTTTACAACCGCATCGGCAAACGGATCGTCGGCATCGGACGCACGGCCGACTCGCAAGGCAACACGCAGAACAATACGATTCCCGACATCTATGAAATGCCGCGCAACGCGGTGGACATCACCCTCTCGCAACGGCTCTCGAAGGTATTCGAGCTGAAACTGTCAGGCCGCGACCTGCTCGCCGAGAACATCGATTTCAAGCAATTCCCGACTTTCACAACGGCAAGCGGCACCGTCGAGCACCGGGAACAGGTCACGAAGAGCTACAACCCGGGCCGCTCGTTCTTCCTCACCGTCGTAGCGACCTTCTGATACGAAGCATGTATACTAAGGACCTAACCTATACAGAATACTGATAAGGGAGACCCAATCGTAAACCAACGATACTATCCATAAAACAGATCAAACATGAAAACGATGAAAAAAATTTCTCTCATGCTCATGGCGGCGCTGGCAATGCTGGCAGTCAGCTGCGACGACAAAAACGACGGCGGCGATAACGGCGGCGGCGGAAGCGGCAGTGGCAACGAAGAGGTTTACACGACGCTCGGCACCCAGCAGAGCAAGGACAATGCGGGCAATCTGCTGGCCAACACCTACGACCTGGGCAACGGCAACCAGGAGTACGCCTTCAAAGGGGACGTAACGCTCGATGCCTCGAAAAAATATTTGCTCCGAGGCTGGGTCTACATCACCGAAGGATCGTCGATCACGATTCCGGCCGGAACTGTTATTCTCGGCGACAAGGACACCAAAGCGGCGCTGATCATCGAGCGGGGCGGCAAAATCCATGCGACCGGAACTGCCGACAAACCCATCATTTTCACCTCGGAGCAGCCCGCAGGCTCGCGTAAACCGGGCGACTGGGGCGGCCTGATCATCTGCGGGAAAGCCAAAAACAACCTGAACGAAATGCAAATCGAGGGCGGCCCCCGCACGAAGCACGGCGGCAGCGACGATGCCGACAACTCGGGCGAATTGCAATACGTCCGCGTAGAATTCGCCGGTTATCCGTTCAAGACCGACCAGGAAATCAACGGCATCACATTCGGTTCGGTCGGCAGCGGTACGAAAATCGACCACCTGCAGGTGTCCTATTCGAACGACGACTCGTACGAATGGTTCGGCGGCACGGTAGACTGCAAATACCTGGTGGCTTACCACGGCTGGGACGATGATTTCGACACCGACAACGGTTTTTCAGGCAAAGTACAGTATGCCCTGGGCGTACGCCATCCGAAAATCGCGGACCAGTCGCTCTCGAACGGTTTCGAATCGGACAACAACGCCGATGCCAAAACCGTGGAACCTTACACGACAACCCGTTTCTGCAATGTAACGCTGGTCGGCCCGATGGCGCAGGACGGCGCTTTCTTCAATACTTCTTATGACGTGAGCAATCCCGGCACGGCCTATATCGACGGCGGCGGCCTCTTCCCGAACAATGGCTCCCGCCTGGGCCAGTACCAGGCCGGCGTACAGGTTCGCCGCAACTCGCGCCTTTCGCTGCAAAACGCCGTAATTGCCGGTTACCCGGTGGGCGTGATCATCGAGAACGACAAACTGGCCGGCACACAGGAGAATGCGACCAACACCGGCAGCACATTCAAAAATGTCTTCCTGGCCGGTTATCAGGACAACGCGGCCGATACGAAATTCGGCAATAAAACGGCACAGAGCTTCGGCATCCTCGGTAGTGATATCAACAAGAAGTGGCAGGATAGCCGCTCCTCGGACGGCAAAACGTTCACGGAAGGCCAGAAATCGTTTTCGCACGAGTACCTGCTCGCAGCTGGACGCGGCAACCAATTTTATGCCACGATCGACGACCTGATGCTCAATCAGCCCAACAGCCTGCTTTCGAATCCCAACTACGGCCCGAAATCCGGCAGTCCGCTGTTGTCGGTAGCCGCAGCCGACGGTTTCGCCGATTCGGGTTTCGCAGGAGCCTTCAAAAGCGATGCGGAAGCGGACAACTGGATGGCCGGCTGGACCAGCTTCACCCCGCAGACCAACGTCTACTAATCTTCAGGTGATCCCTCATTCCTAACAACCTTCAAAACTTCTTCCCCGGACATCCGGTGCCATTGCGGCCCGAAACCGTAAGAATCAATAAAGGCAGCTCCAAAAGAGCTGCCTTTATTGATTTTCCCTTTCCGATGTTATTATCCGCTGCATTTACTTTAAAGGGGATACCTATTTCGCAATCCGCATAGTTCGACAGCCTTCATACCAGATTCTTACCGGATCGTCCGCCCCGGATAAACCTTCAATGCCTCTTTCATGCATTCGGCGGCGGCCAGCAGATCCTCCCGCTTCAAAACATAGGCAATCCGCACTTCGTTGCGTCCCAGACCCGGTGTTCCGTAAAATCCGGCGGCCGGGGCCAGCATCACCGTCCGATCGTTGTAGCGGAACTCCTCGAGCAGCCAGCGGGCGAAACGTTCGCTGTCATCGACCGGCAGTCTGACGATCGAGTAGAACGCTCCGCGGGGGGTAGGGCAATAGACCCCTTCGATCTCGTTCAGGGCTTTTACGATACAGTCACGACGGGCCATATACTCATCGTGCACCTCCTCGAAATAGCTTTTCGGGGTATCGAGAGCGGCCAGCGCAGCCACCTGGGCCAGATAAGGCGGGCAAAGGCGCGCCTGTCCCATCCGGAGCACGGCATCGAGCACCTCTTCGTTCCGCGAGGCCAGCGTGCCGAGCCGGACACCGCACATGCTGTAACGCTTCGACACGGAATCGATCATAATCACATTCTGCTCCAATCCCGCCAGGTTCATCGCCGAAAAGTGTTTCGCCCCGTCGTAACAGAACTCGCGGTACACTTCGTCGCAAATCAGGAACAGGTCGTGTTTGAGGACGATGTCGCGGAGCTGTTCCAATTCCTGCTGTGAATATAGGTAACCGGTAGGATTGTTCGGATTGCAGATCAGGATCGCTTTGGTACGGGGGGTAATGTGACGGTCGAACTCCTCGATCGGCGGCAGCGCGAAATCGTTGTCGATCGACGCGGGAATCGTTTTGACCTTGATGCCCGCTTCGACAGCGAACCCGTTGTAATTGGCGTAAAAGGGCTCGGGAATCAGTACTTCGTCGCCTTCGCTGAGGCAGACCGACATCGCCATGAAGATGGCTTCGGATCCCCCGTCGGTAATCAGCAGGTTTTCATAACCCAGTTCGATCCCCACACTCTGGTAATACCCGACCAGCTTGCGCCGGTAAGTCTCCAGACCGGCCGAATGGCCATACGCAAAAATCTTATCGTGGATATTTTTGACCGCATCGATCGCCACCTGAGGGGTGGGAATGTCGGGTTGCCCGATATTCAAGTGATAGACTTTGACCCCATGGCGCGCAGCCTCTTCGGCATACGGTACCAGTTTGCGGATCGGAGACGGTGGCAGGGAAAGACCTTTGTCGGACAAGCGGGGCATATCGGTGAATTTTATTTTGACAAAGCTATAAAAAGATTTTTATTGTAACTTTGTCGTTCAATATTTTTTACCCCAACGTTCCGTTGTCGGAACGACAATCGGGCGGGGAACTCCACCCACTGCCGCCCCGGAAAGTTTCGGACATGAAAATAGCCTCCAAAACCCTGATTCAAATTATTGTGGTAGTGATCGTCGTAGGCGCGCTGCTGCACCATAATTATCCCATTGCGGGCCTGTCGGTCGCGTTGGCAGCAATCGGGCTTTACCTGTTGCGCAACCTTCGCACCTGCATCCGCGATATCCGCCGTTTCAAGCAACTTACCCGCACCGCGAAAGTCCGGCTCGTCACGTTCACAGCGCTGCTTTACATCCTGATCCACGCACTGGTTACCGGCACGATCCCCTATTTCCTGTTGTTGATGATGCTCGGAATCGACTATCTTATTTACGATAACCAACCGCCGAAATAACACGAAACAAAAAAATCTTCCCATGCGCCAATGTTTTTCCATCGGTTTGTTTGCGCTACTGGTCCTATCGTTGCCAGGCTGTGGCGGTTTTCGCGACACAAAACCGCAACTGCCAGGCAATCTCGATACGCTTTGCATGCCGGATTACGCGTCGGGATTCGAAATGTACCGCTACGACAGCAGCACGCTGTTACGAATCGTCAATCCGTGGCAGGGAGCTGACAGCGTTTCGCAATGGGTATTCCTCTCGCGCGACGATGAAAAACCCCCGAAAGGTTTCGCCGGAGAAACGATTGACGTTCCGGTACGGCGCATCGTCTGCATGTCGTCCTCGTATGTAGCGTTTCTCGAAGCGCTCGGTGCAGACAGCACGATTTGCGCGATTTCGGGCACCGGCTATATCTGGTCGGACAAAGTGCGCAACCGCATCGCCGGGGGTGAAATCGCCGAAGCGGGATTCGACAACAGCCTGAACTTTGAAAAGCTCGTCGCACTGAAACCCGACGTCGTTTTCCTGTACGGGCTCACCGGTAAAAACGCCGTAACCGACAAATTGCACGAACTCGGGCTCAAAACGGTTTATATCGGCGATTATGTCGAAAACAACCCGCTCGGACGCGCCGAATGGATCACCGTCTTCGGAGAATTTACCGGACGACGCGAATTGGCCCGCACGCTCTTTGACAGCATCAGCAACGAATACAACCGTGCGAAAGCACTCGTCTCGGGCGTCGAAAAACGTCCCGAAGTGATGCTCAATGCACCGTGGCAGGACTCGTGGTTCGTACCGGGCGACCGCAGTTACATGGTGCGCCTGCTCGAGGATGCGGGAGGAAATTATGCCTGCCGGGGCGTGGATTCGGACCAAAGCCGTCCGATCAGCACCGAAACGGCTTTCGTCGCCGCTTCACAATCCGATTTCTGGCTTAGTCCGGGTACCGCGACCTCATTGGCGGAACTGAACGCGATGAATCCCCGTTTCGGATCGATTCCGCCCGTCCGCAACGGAAATGTCTACAACAACAACGCCCGCACGACACCCGAGGGCGGCAGCGATTTCTGGGAGTCGGGTTCGGCTTACCCGGACCGTACGCTCAAAGACCTGATCCATATCCTGCATCCGGAGCTGTTACCGGATCGTACCCTCTACTATTTCCGGCATTTGCAATAGTCCCTTGTACAAATCATACCCAAGCTCATTCGCCTGCGCGCTATGAAAATCCACCCGTCCGTCTGCTTCATCCTGCTCGGCCTGTTGCTCGTGCTGCTTTTCGCAGCCGACCTGCTGCTCGGATCGGTCAGCCTGGCGGCCGGCGAGGTAGTACGCGTCCTCACGGGGCACTCCTCCGATCCGCAAGCAACGACGCTCGTCACCCATTTCCGACTACCCAAAGCCGTCTCAGCTATTGTAGTGGGAGCCGCACTGTCGGCCAGCGGCCTGCAAATGCAGACCCTCTTCCGCAATCCTTTGGCCGGTCCTTACGTACTGGGGATCAGTTCCGGCGCCAGCCTCGGCGTTTCGTTATTCCTGCTCGGGGCACCGCTGCTGGGGATTTCGTTCGCCTCAGAGGCCCTGCGCAACGTAGGGATCGTCGGATCGGCCTGGATAGGGGGAGCGTTGATCCTGCTCGTCATCATGGCCGTATCGGCACGCCTCAAGGACATCATGGCGATCCTGATCCTCGGCATGATGTTCGGCAGCGCCGCATCGGCCGTCGTTCAGATCCTGCAATATTTAAGTACCGATTCCGCTCTAAAATCGTTCGTGATCTGGACTATGGGAAGCCTCGGCGGCGTTTCGCTCGCACAACTGGGCCTGATGAGCGGCATCGTGCTGGCTGGACTCATACTCTCCGTCTACCTGATCAAACCGTTGAACCTGCTGTTGCTGGGAGAAAACTATGCCCGCACCATGGGACTGAACGTACGTATCACACGCCTGCTGCTGTTCGTCAGTACGACGTTGCTGGCCGGAACAGTCACCGCATTTTGCGGTCCGATCGGTTTTATCGGCATTGCCGTGCCCCATGTCGCACGGATGCTGACCGGAAACGCCGACCACCGCATCCTGATGCCCGCCTCGATCCTATTGGGCAGCGTCACGATGCTGCTGTGCGACATTATCGCGCAACTTCCCGGCCGCGAAATGGTCCTGCCGGTCAACACGGTCACCGCCCTTTTGGGTATCCCGATCGTCGTGCTGGTGATTGTCCGCAACCGTAAAATCTTCTAACCCGAAAGCGATGTCCGAAGCCGAAAACGATACTATCCGCCTGCAGGGACTTGCGTTGGGCTATCCGGGCCGTACGCTGTTCGAAAATGTCGACCTCTCTTTCGGCCGCGGCGAACTGACTGCACTGATCGGCCGCAACGGTACGGGCAAAAGCACGCTGCTGCGCACGATTATGGGACTGCTACGTCCTTTGCGGGGCAGTATCCTGATCGGGCAGAAATCGGTGCACGAGCTTCCACAGCGAATGATTGCCGCACAGATCAGTTTTGTATCGACCGACGACGTGCGCATGGGGCACCTGAAAGTTTACGATGTCGTGGGTCTGGGCCGTGCGCCCTATACCAACTGGATCGGACGGCTGACAGATGCCGACCGCGCGGCAGTGGAAGAGTCCCTGCGGCTGGTGGGAATGGAAACGTTCGGCGACAAGGGTATCGACACCCTCAGCGACGGTGAGCGGCAGCGGGTCATGATCGCCCGTTCGCTGGCCCAGGATACGCCGATGATCCTGCTCGACGAACCGACGGCGTTTCTCGATCTGCCGAACAAATACGAGATCGGGCTCCTGCTTCGCTCGCTTGCGCACAATCACGGCAAAACGATCCTTTTTTCGACGCACGACCTGAACATCACACTCGACCTTTGCGACCGTATCGTAATGATCGACCGCGGCAAATTCCTGCACGGCACGCCGGACGAAATGATCGCCAACGGCAGTATCGGACATCTTTTCGACGGCACGTCGATCCGCTTCGACAGGGAAAAAGGTGCAGTCAGCCTCAC
>ENA-UEQO01003597-UEQO01003597.1-human-gut-metagenome-genome-assembly--contig:-NODE-3597-length-11827-cov-3.302553_pt1 | contig 11827 bp, 7 predicted proteins | sample MGYA00242938_ERZ507940 | MGnify/ENA primary metagenome ERZ507940 (study PRJEB26167, sample SAMN06115517) | human gut metagenome | host: Homo sapiens | place: China:Chongqing | collected 2014-12-03... | reverse complement strand
ATATTAGACGATAATTATGATTAATCTTATTTGTCAGACAAATAAATGCAAAAGATATATTATATGCAATAATTGGGTTAGTTTTTTGGATAAATTAACTATTCTTCTATTTCATCCAGCCAGATTTCCAAGCAAACCTGAGGGAATAGCTCCATTGTTTCCTGTACGGTAGTCAACGACTTCATCCGGTTAGCAATCTTATCCGCTGTATTGGGGTAGGCAGTTTCGATCAGATCGTTCAGAATGAAAGAGAAGAAAGGGGGATTTCGTTTTAGGTAGCGGTCCATTAACAAATAGCAGGTAGCGGGAGAGGATGACAGTATTAGCTTTTTCAGATCTGCATACTCTTCCGTTTCCATATATTGATAGGGAGTATTTTCTGATCCCATTTCATCGCATTTGTGAAGAAAAGAGTTGAATGTCTCGTTGAAAAGCCTCTTTTCTGTGCGGGAAGCCATTTTTATCCCAGTATTGATACGGGTGCGGAGGTCTGGTGTTACCTTGAAAACATCCGGTTCCGGATAATCTTCATTATTGCATGCTCCCAGCATGGCAAAGATGAAAAGTGCCAACAGTGTAGCTAATAGTTGTATTTTTGTCATAACCTGTTTCCGATTAATATTTCTTGTATAACTATAAGACGTTATATGACACTGGATTGTTGCAAAATGATACGACTTTTTTTGAAAATTTATTCTATGGGCTGTTTAGTTCATCGGAGCAAAGGAGGTTACGTGTGTCGTGTCTTTTAACTGCAACGAATCCTTGCGTGACAAAAGCGTATCCTGCCTGGCAAATTCCGGATGACCAGTTGCGAGTTTCTTCTTTTTCTTGATGATGTCGGGAGTAGGTAGATTGTTGTAATTTCTCCATGTCCCATCTCTTTTGGCATTACGTTTGTGTATATAACTCTTCCTGCTGGTCATTTCTGCGAAGTCGAAAGTGACGAAGCCTGTGTTATGAGAACGATTCATAGGATCGTTTTTCCATGCTTCGAGCATATTTTTATAGACCGGTAAAAATTTACCGGGAGGAGGAGCATATAACCAGAAAACACCAGGAGGCAGGTCCTTTAATGCTATTTTACGATGGGTTGAATCTGTTTGTATGTATTCGGTGAAATCTTTGAGGATGGGTAACGGGGTTACCGGTGACATTTTCATGTCGGAAGTCGGTTCATCCAAGTTTATAAAAGAACCTGATTGAATCGCTTTCATCGTCTCTGGATTCAGTTCCAGCTTTTCTTTACCGGACAAGACGTTCTGGAGCCAGACTGAATCCTTTTTTGTCCACTGCTGTGCAGATATATAATCGGCACCTTTCAGACAAATCAACATCACTATAAGCAGTTGTTTGTGCATGTTATATTATTGCATCATCTCTTTTACTTTTGCTTTCAACGCATCGCCTCTCAGGTCGCGAGCTACGATTGTCCCGTCTGGGCCAAACAAGATGATATGCGGAATTCCGTTGAAGCCGTACAGTTCAGAAGGCGTGTTCTGGGCATTGAGAATCTGTGGCCAAGTAATCTTCAAATCTTCGATGGCTTTCTTTGTATCTTTCGGCTGGTCCCATGTGGCTACACCAAGTACTTGGAATCCTTTATCCTTGTATTGGTTATACACTTCTGCCAGTATCGGGGTCTCTGCACGACAGGGGCCGCACCAGCTTGCCCAGAAGTCAACCAATACATAATTCCCTTTTCCTACATAGTCGGAGAGGGAAACCTTTTTGCCATCTTCGGTTTCCACTGTAAAGTCGGTGAAAGGTTGTCCGACGGCCGTCTTTTTCAGGTTGGTAATCCGTTGGCTCAGTTTCCGGATGATGTTCCTACTTTGGATAAAGGCGCTGGATTGGGCAATGATAGATTCCATTTCTTCCGGGTTCATAAAGTTCGATAGGTTTTGAAGGGCAAAAGCACCAATGTAATTATCTTGGTTTTTATCGATGAAGTCCTTCAGCATAGCCATATAGGCCGGCTTATACTCATTGTCGTAATAGGTCTTTGTCAATTCTTGGACTTTGCTTTTATCTTGTTCCTGCTCCCGGATCTCTTTCATTTTGTTCTGGAAGAGTTCACTGATTCTTTTTTCTTCTTGGATATAGCTGCTGAAGGTCTCATTCAAGGGAGTGCCGGACGCGCTGTTCGGAGTTTCCATGTTCAGTTGGATGGTACCGTTTTCAAGCATGAAGGTGGTATAGTATTTCCTTCCGACTTGGGTTAGGCATAAAACAGCGGTGTCAATCTGACCGGTGAACGTAAACGCTCCGTTTTCAATCACTGCGCTGTCAATGTTTTGCCCCTTATCCCGGTCGAAGATATAGACTGTTTTCCCATTAAAGGTAGAATCGGGGATACTTCCCATTACCGTGTAGGAGGGAATCGGCTGTGAACAGGAGGCAAAGCCTGCTCCTGTCATGAGCAATGCGATTAATGTTTTTGTGTTCATAAGATAAATATTAATGTTTTGAGGACAAAAGTAAAACATGTTGGCTTATGATAAGCCCTAATTCATGTAATTTGTCTTATCATCCAAAATATTAATTGTTTTTAGTGCTGTGTTCCCGCGCTTAATGTGGGAACACATCCTCCTTTATTCCGTTTTGATTACCTCTGCCGGGTTCAACCGTGAAATCAGCCAGATACGATAGGCGACGGTTACGAATACGATAGTGGTGGTCAGAAGGAGGATTGCCAGCCACATCAATGGATTGTTTAACCAGCCGGGATCAATCGTTATCTTTTCTTGCGTCAATATTCGCAGGAGCATATAGACGATTGCCAGCGCAGGGATGGCTGAAATGGCAAGTAAACGGATATATAGTTTACCGAACAATAGCGCAATGACCTTAGGGCCGGCTCCGTTGATCTTCCGTATGGCGACTTCTTTTTGCCGGCTGACCGTGTCGAGTGTAATGGCGGAATAGATACCCAGGACTGTAATGACTATGCTGATAACGGACAATAGGCTGAACAGGTCGCTTATCAGCATCTCCCCTCCATTGAGCCGGAATCGCTCCTCTTGTTTGGTGGTCAGCAGGAAAGGAATGGATGCCGGCAACCAGTTATGTACGATTTTGAGTATTTCTTTCCGTACGTTCTGTTCCTGTCCGGCTATGCATTTGATGTAAGCGACCCTATAGTTCGGTTCCTTAGGAACGGAGATGAAGGAGAAACGGTGATATTGAGATTGATTGGCTTTAGCCATTTGATCTTGGGTATATACCGGTTCGAACGGTAGTTGCTCATATATGCCGGTAATCTGGAAAGTCTGGTCTCCCAATTGTACGGATGTCGGATTCTTTTCCCCGTCTTTCTCCAATTCCCAGATAAGCGACCGTGAAACCACTATTTCGTTAGCCGCCTGTGGCATTCTTCCCTCTATCGGAAGTTTCATGAAAGACGGGTAGTTTTTACTGGTGAGGAAATGTATCCCGTGCAGTGTCTCTCCCTGTTTGTTCTTATAATCCAGATATTTGCCGGGAGTCTCTAAAAGCACGTCTTCAACCCCGGCAAGCGTACGGATACGGGAGACGATCTCTTCTTCGTGTCCTTGTACTTGCGGTTCCCAAAGTTCTATCTTCCAGATACGGGTACATTCTTCTTCCGTCAGCGTGTTGTTCCTTTTTTCTTCTGCGAGGTGGTAAATATTTCTTAGTCCGATAGCTCCGGCAATAAAAAGGAAACAGATGAACAGTTGGACTCCTAACATGAAGTTCCTTATACTATGTTTCTGCCGTTTCACGCCTTTTATTCCTTCTGTCAATGTGATATGTTTGATGCGGAAGATGACCAATGACACAATCAAGGCGCAGAGAACAAACAAGAAACAGAGATACTCCATTTCCTGCTGGATCAAGGTAGGCGTATGGATAAACAGATTCTCGTTGATCGTTTCTTTCGAGGCCATATACTGATAATAAACAGGCACTATCCATTCGGTCAGGACGAGACTTGCCAATGCCGACAGGATGAAAAGAACCGCAATCTCGCTGAAGAGTAATCTGAACAATCCTTTTGCGTCTGAACCTAAGCATTTCCGTAAACTGAGTTCTCGTGTCCGGTTATAGAACGACTGAATGCAGAACTTCAGGAAGTTTATCATCGCGGCAATCAATATCAGGAGGCCGATCAACGGGATGAAGAATGTCGCACTGAGATTATCCGGTTTGTACATCTCTTCCTTGAAAGTGCGTGCTGTCAGATAGTGATCGTTGTTTTTTCCAAAAGCCGGTATTTGTTGGCGTAACCTTTGGTTTATTTCTTTGCTTGAAACACCTTTATCCAGCAGGACCACCAGATCTCGGTATTTACGTTTTGGTTGGATGCCGGCTGTTTCCAGGAAATAAAAGTCACTCTTTTCCCGTGTCCCATCCGGAAAATCCCTGATAACGGCGCTGATTGTGGAATAGTGGATGGCAGACGTGTCGCTGTCTGCACGACTGAAATAGAGTGTTTTTCCGATAGGGTTTTCTGCTCCGAATATTTTTTTCGCGGATGATTCGCTGATGAATACTTCTCCCGGTTTGAGTGTCGGTGTCTGGCCTTCCAACGTTTGAATGCCGAATATGTTCGGAAAATCTTTTGTGACATTCTGGATGCTGCATTGGTACGGGATTTCTTTCTGGTTCTCTTTGGATATGGAAATATTGGCTTGGCCGTATCCGTATGAATAAGCGATTTGCCCAATTCCGGTGATCGGATTCCCCATCAGTTCTTGCACCACCTCGCCTGGAATATAAGGGTCCTCATAACCGTATTGGGCCGATTTGGCATATATATTCGCCATCCGATCGCTGTTTGCCCAAGCAATAAACTGGTTATTGAATCTTCTGATATAATAAGAGGTCATACTGAAACAAAGAAGTCCGACTGCGATTCCGATGATGGAAAGCAAATACTGGATCTTGTTTTTAAGAATTTGGCGGATAGCCATTTTCAAGTAGTGTTTGAACATGATGTGATGTTTTTGTCGTTATTATGTTTTTGTTTTTATTATTCCGTTTTGATTATCTCTGCCGGATTGGTGGCGGCTGCCCTTTTGACCTGACGGAATATAGAGAGCAGCACGATCCCACAGGTGATAAGGAAAACCAACAGGAACAATCCTGCCGGCAATGTGGTATGGTTGGCGTACGTTTCGAGCCAACGGCTCATTACTAAGTAGCCGACCGGAAGAGCAAAAGCGTTGCCTAATGCTGCTAACATGAAATACTCCCGGAAGAACAGTTGAAGAATGTGATAAAATGTTGCTCCGTTTATTTTGCGGATAGCAATCTCTTTCCGGCGTTGTTCGGTGGCGAGACTGACCAGCGAGTAAATGCCGAATGTGGAGATAAGGATGCAAACCAGCGAAAGGATGCTGAAGATGGTAAAGATCACTTTTTCCGGCCGGTTGAACCGATCTATTAGATCGGACAGCTCCGTAAACATTTTACTCCGGTTGACATTGTCATTCTGAATATGTGATGTTATCTCGTGAAGATGTTCCAGCACTTCTTTTTTATGTCCTTTTGCATAGCGGACATAAATAAGGTAAGGACGCTCGAAGTCTTTTACCATCGGATTTTCGTATGTGGTGAAGAACAGCGGTAATATAGGATATTGCATCGGAGCGTAGAGATAGTCTTTGATGACACCGCAAACTCGGGCTTGGCTTGCTTGCCCTTTTATGTATATAGGCCGTTCAAGCAGATCCGTGTAGCCTAATGTTTGCAGGCAAGTTTCATTTACCATATAGCTATATGGGGTTGCGTCCGTCGGCCAGCTACCTGCTTTCAGTTGCAGTTTGAAGAACGAAAAGAAGTCCTTGTCGGCAACGATTACCGGGCTGTAACTATTGGGTTCGGCTTCATTCGGATCGAAACAGAAATACGAGTAAAAGGAACCGTACCAATCCCCTTGTTCCGTAAAGACTGGAGCGTTCCCGCAGGTGTATGTGACTTCTTCTACATACGGATGGTTGGTCATTTCCGGTTTCAAAACACTTAAATCCGTCTGAAAGGAGGTGTCATATCCTAAATCTACCTGTATGACCCGTTCATAATCGATCCCTTTATCTTTTGAAAGGATAAAATGCAACTGTCGGAACAATCCGATGGAGGTGATAAAGAACAGTGAACCGATAAATATCTGAACGATGATCAGGCCCTGTTTGAAAAGAGCAGGCTTCTGTATTTTATGCTCCAAAAGATTTCGTATCGGATAATAACAGATAAAAAGGAATGCCAGGATACAGATTCCGGCGAGCGACAGCGTATTGCCTAAAAGTGAAGTTCGTGAAAGGTGGCGACTGACGTTCTCATAGATACCATACCGGTGCCAGGTCGTATAGCTTTCATAGTAAGGATAGATGCTCTCGATTAGACAGAAAGAAATCAGGAAAGCGATGATCAAAGGAAGTGCCAGTTCGATGAAACTTTTTGTAATCATACTTGTGGTTGAGGCTCCTATACAAAGATAAGTCCGGTTTTTTTGTTGTTTCCGTTGCTGTTGACCGATAAAAAGGACAAGTAGGTTGATCAGAGCGCTAAGGAAAGACATTGCCCCAGCTAAAGCCAGGTCTTAAAAATACTCTCCAAGAGTTCCCCGTTAAATGATTTGTCCGATGTAGCCATAATTTTTTTGTTTCTTGAAGATGCACTTCGGAGGCTGTCAGCAGGTTTATTTTCCAGTTTTTTACCTGTTCGCGATCCCATGTGTCTTCGGCATGACTTTTATAGTGCGCCAGTTTGTTCCGTACATTTGCCACATTCGCATTCTTTTGGAGCCGCACGTAGGTCGTCATGCGTTTGACATGATTGGGTTGAGGGGTTCTGATCAACAGAAAGTCGAACAGCAGATCAGTATTATCCGGATAGTTACGGATAATACCGACTACAGAGGGACGAAGATTATTATCCAATACGACTTCCTTGCCGATACAGTTTGTTGTCCCGAACAATTTGTGGGCTGTCCGTTCCGTTAAAATGACAGAACTGCCGTCGGGAATGACCCCTTGGTGAGTCCCTTCGATAAAATCTGCCCGGAAAAGGTCGAAGAAGGACTGTTCGCTTTCCATTCCATGCAGGTTGATTGCTTCGTTGTCCTGTTTCAATGTAAAGCTGAGGTGGTTGAATGAACAAGAGACTTCGATTTCGGGGAGCAGCTTGAATAATTCTTCCCGGTCGTTAATATGTAACTGGTCTAAATCTGATTGTGTTCCGTTGGCACGCTTGACAAGTCCCTCTGTCGTCAGGCAGTAAAGTCGGTCTGCTTCCGGATGGAAATTATCGAAATGTGTCTCCCACCATAGCCAGTAACCTCCTAAAATGAAGGCAGTAAATCCTACGGCCAGACCAATGATGCTGACAATTGATTGAGTTCGGTATTTCAGTAGTTCCCGAAAAGAAACTTTGACATAGTGTGATAACATAATCTGATTGTTTGTTATAAAATATTGTTCAAAGACATTCTTATTCCGACTTGATCACTTCTGCCGGGTTCTGGTTCGCTGCCTTCTGGATGCGCCAACCGGTACAAAGAGTCAGCAGCAGGACCAGTACACCCCAGATGACCGGATAAAGCCACCAACTGATTGCTGCTTGCAACACATAGTTTTCAATCCATGATTTCATGATCAGGTAACTGGCCGGAAATGCTATAACCGAAGCGATGCATAGCAGGCGGAGATTACCGGCAAAAAACATTCTCATGATATCGGAGGCCTCTGCCCCGTTTACTTTACGGACAGCGATTTCTTTCTTCTTCTGTTCGCAGTCCAGAGTTACTTGAGAGAATACGCCGAACAATGAGATCAAAATACAGACTATAGTCACGAAGTCAAGCATCTTGAGTAGCGCCTTTTCCGATTTCAGAAACTTTTCATACTCTTCTTCCATAAAAGTAACATGTATGTCGACGGCGTTCGGTTGCATTTTCTTTGCCAACTGTTCAACCTGTTGTTTGCACAGTTCGCGGCTTCCCGGCTGATGCCGGAATATGGCAGTCGTTGAATAATCATTCTGTATATTCTTTTTTCCCGGACTGAACTCGAGCATAACCGGCTTTACCGGAACGGTAGGAGGTGCGATATAAAAGTCTTTGAAAATGCCGTCGATGATAAATCCTTTCTGATCTTTGCGGCTAAGTGTTTTGCCAATCGGGTTGTCGATCTTCAATTCCTTTACAGCTGCTTCGTTTAGGAGTATGTGCCGTTCGGTATCTCCTTCCGGCAACTTGCCTTTTAGCAATTGCAGACCATAAAATTCAAAGTAGCGATTGTTGCATGGGATTATTTGGATCGTAAGACCTTCCACAGAGGCCGGCTTGCCTTCCCAATCGGTAAAGGACCTGTAGGAACGTGAATGGCTTGGAAATAGTGGATCGTTTTCATCCGGATATACTTCGGCGATGGAGGAGAGTTTGGCAATTTCTTCTTTCAAACCGTCTGTTTGGGGATATATACGGACATCGCCCCGGTCTTTCCGGTTTAGTCCGATATCGGTGGTGTGCAAGTGATGGATTTGCTTGATTAGTACCGACGAACAGAATATGAATCCGATGCTGATTATTAATTGCAAGGTAAGGCTTGCTTTGGGGAAGAGGTTCTTTCCTTTTCCGTCAGACGAACCTTTAAGGGCCTTTTGTAGCGAACGCTTCCTGAAATAGTAGATAGGGAATAAAGAGAACAGGAAAGCCAGTAAGGTGATGAATCCGAAATAGACGAATGTTTCCAGATAGAGACTGAACGAATCCGTTTTTACATTCGATAATTCTTGGAATACAGGCAGTATGACTTCGATCAAGGCTATTCCGGCTAAAAGAGAGATGGAAAGCGTAAGCAGGTATTCGGAAGCGAACAGGACAAACAGATTGCCGTCAGACGAGCCGCACACTTTCCGAAGCCCGATCTCTTTACTGCGTATTCGTATACGGTTTACGAACAGGGTCAGATAGTTGAATAGTGCGCACAGGATTACCAATCCTCCGGCAAGAGCGAATAGCAAGATATGCTCGAACTTGATAGTTGGCTCTTCTTCGGGGTGGTCATACCGCATGGTGGTGATTGACGTCAGAACGAAATGACTCAGCGAGTCTCTGTCTTTCTTTATTTTATGTTCGTAAAGTTTCTTTTTAAAAGCTCTCATATCCGTTTCCGGACGGACCTTTATAAAAGTCTGACAATAGGCTACGTTCCATTCCTCCGTTTGTCGGGACGGCTTCAGTATTCCGAACGGGAAATTCGAGTGCTGGTCCTGACTTTTGACTATGGCACATATTTCCATATCGTCAGACCAAATTTTCAGTTTTTCACCTAATGGGTCCTTTGTGCCGAAGACCTCTTTGGCAAGCTTGTCCGTGATCGCGATCTTGTTACTTTTCGGGATCATAAAATCCCGGCTACCGGAGATCAGTTCTATTTCGAACATATGTTCGGCAGCTGAATCCATGACCATGTCGAAAGATTCGTATTTCTTCTCGTTGTAGAGGAAATCGGTTTTCCAGGCACTCGTGTTGCAACTTTCCTCTATCTCCGGGAATGTCTCTTTCAAATATCGGGCCAGCGGGTAAGGTGTAACGCTTGATAATCCTTGGTCATCGGTTTCCGATTCCATCCGGACGTAATAGATCCGGTCTGCGTCTTTCCTAAACGTATCGTAGGTCAGTTCATATCGTATCCAGAGCGACGATAACGCGAAACTTGTAAATCCGATTGCGAGCCCGACGATACAGATGAATGACTGCAATTTATATTTTAAGAGATTACGGAAAGCTATTTTGATGTAATGGTATAGCATGGTTCAATGATTTAGTTTGTTATTATTCCGATTTGATCACTTCCGCAGGATTGGTCCGGGCAGCCTGTATCGTTTGATAGAGGACGGTTCCGATGATCAGAGTGATGGTGGCAAATACGATTACGATATACATCCAGGCAGAGATATGGCTCCGATAGGCATATTGCTGCAACCAACTTTGCATGAACAACCACGCGAGTGGCAATGCCAGAAGGTTGGCTATCAATGCAATTGTCAGATATTCCATAAAAAACATTTTGACAATCGTGCCGGCAGAGGCTCCCATCACTTTCCGTATGGCAATTTCTTTCCTTCGTTGTTCCATATTGCTGGATGAAATGGAATAAAGCCCGAAGATGGAGATTAGCGTACAGAACAGAGCTAGCAAAGTAAAGAGCTGCAGGCTGGCATCTTCGGAAGTGCTGAGCCGATCAAGTATCTGGCTTATGGTCTGTACATTGCAGGTAGTGGGATCGCCTGACTTAGAGTGTTTTTTGAATATATTCCGGATTGCTTTGATCGTGGCTTTTTCTTTTCCTGGTTCGGTACGGGCATAATAAAAATAACTGTTCCATTTGCTTTGGTCAATTACGATCACTTGTGGCAGGATCGGGTTGCGCAAACTGGCCGCTTGGAAGTTTTGGATGATCCCGACAATCTCCATTTCGGCACGTCCTCTGCTTCCGTCTTGCATGATCGTATAATTCCAAATACTGATTTTCTTGCCGATCGGGTTATCGATGCCCATGATGCGAGCAGCTTCTTCATTGATGACGGCTTTTGTCCAAGAGGCTCGCCAATTTCCATTGTCTGCCAGATCGCCGTCATTGATGAAACGGCCTTTCAGCATCGGTATGTTAAAAACTTCCGAGAAGTTGCTGCCTACTTGCAGGACTTGGAAGTTTGGATTGAAATCCAGTGGTTTCCCTTCCCATTCGACTTCGTTTTGTGTATAAGGTTCATGGGTGATGGTAAATATTCCGGCTTGTGTGAATCCTTTTAGGACTGCCAATGAAGAAATCTCGCGACTGATTCCTTCCCGGTCGTTGAATGTCATTTCCATCTGTATCAGACCCTCTTTCTGGAATCCTAAGTTTTTATGTTTCATGAAAGATATTTGCCTGAACATGATAAATGTGCTCATCAGGAAGAATATGCAAATACATAGTTGGAGTATCATGCTGATTTTGCGGTAACCGCTTTTCCGGGTAGGAGAGATTCCTCCGGATATTAATAGAGAAGAAGCGCGTACAAAATGCAGGAATAACGGTAGGCTGACAATCGTGAGTATCAACCAGCTAATACCTGTTATGATACAAAGATGGCTAAATAATAACTTTCGTTGTAATGTCGTTTCGAAGAGGTGTGAGAAACCGCCAACGGTTAATTTCAACAGGCAGGAAGCCAATAGAAAACTGATCCCGACAAGTAACGTCAATTCCAGCAACAACTGGATAACCAAGTTCTTTTTATCAGCGCCGATCGCATTTCTCAATTTCATTTCTTTGTTCCGTAAGTAGATACGATTCAACAGCAGATTGGTGAAATTAAAGAAAACGCAGAGTAACAATAAGAGGCCGGTTACCGTGAATGTCCGGATGTAGGAAAGATTAAATGTCAATTCACTTCCGAATGTATGACGGACATCTGTCAGGGGAACCAACTTTAACAAAATTGATTTATTATATTCATGTTCGACTATATAAGAATTGATCTTCTTCTCAAAAGCTTTTATATTAATGTTGGGTGCTAATAATAGATAGATTTTAGTGTTTAGCAAGGCCCATTGTTTTTCGTCCGTGATCCGGTTTTCCCGGTCACGGTCGAATTTGTCCAGTTCATAAACATCGGCTTGCATCATGGAGTTGTTGGGCGAATCTTCCAGGACGGACACGATCGTAATGCTTTTGCGATATCCGTTTTCAAGGGTTTTGCCTAATGCTTCCTCCGGTGTTTTGAAATATTTCACGGCAAAAGAGCGGGTGACGGCTATCTCATCCAGCGTTTTCAGGATATCATCCCTTTTACCGCAAATTACGGGACGTGG
>ENA-UEQO01003581-UEQO01003581.1-human-gut-metagenome-genome-assembly--contig:-NODE-3581-length-11862-cov-8.345779_pt1 | contig 11862 bp, 8 predicted proteins | sample MGYA00242938_ERZ507940 | MGnify/ENA primary metagenome ERZ507940 (study PRJEB26167, sample SAMN06115517) | human gut metagenome | host: Homo sapiens | place: China:Chongqing | collected 2014-12-03... | reverse complement strand
TGTCGGATTTTTGCATCGGATTCCGTGTTTCTTCCACGTTTTGACAATCCACGGAATGTGTCCGACAAACCGCAGACAATGAGCGGATTCCCTAGCGTCCCTAGCGGCACTGCTTCACAGACAATATAAAACCGCGCGAACCGAACTCGTCGTCATCAGCTATTCAAAACAGGGCAGATGACGACTCAGACAGCGGCTTCGCGCGGTTATGTTCTATTCAGCAGTGCCGCAAGGGACACACGAGAATCCTAAAATTGTCTGCAGGTTGCGGACACACCCGTGGAGTGCTCAAAACTTGGAAAAACATGGATCATCACGGATGCAAAAACCGACGGGGTAGAAATGCCGCATTTTTTGATCCGAATTTCCAGATGCATTCCATCTGAAATCGAAGGATATGATCTTCTCTTTATAATATTACTTATCAAGTCAAAAAGGGGCTGCCCGTTTATGGGGCAGCCCCTCGTTTTACTGCATCTTAAAGTAATCAATACTGCTGACCAGCTCATCTGCGATCTCGCGTAGCTGCTCTGCACTGACATACACCTGCTTGAAAGTATCCACTACCTCTTCCGTCTCATCGTATGTCTTCTTCGTGCTGTCCACGTTGCCCTGCACGATTTCTGAGAGTTCACTCACCGCCTGCAGCACTTCATTTCTGGAATTTTCCAGATGTCCTGTGCTTTCTTTGATCTGACGGATACTCTGCATGGAGCTGCCGATCTGCGCGATTACCTCTTCCACTACCTTCTGCGTATCCTGCATGCTCGCGCTCTGGTTCATAATGATCTCCTGCATCTGCTGCATAATCTCAACCGCCTTTGCAGAATCCTCACTGAGTGTCTTCGCGGTCTCCTCGATCTCCTTGCTCGACTCATTCGACTGCTCGGAGAGCTTCTTGATCTGGTCTGCCACAACACCGAATCCTCTGCCGCTCTCTCCGGCTCTCGCCGCCTCGATCGAAGCGTTCAGGCTGAGAAGGTTCGTCTCCTCCGCAATCGACGTGATAAACGCGGTTGCCTCATGGATCTTCTGTACCGAATCGTTGGTCCGGTTCGTCTGCTCCTGCACTTCACCGATAATGCGTTCCACCTCGATATTGATGTTCCGCAGATTGTTGAGCGTCTCTGCCGCCTTCTCACTGGACTGCTGCATGGAAGCTGCATTGTCATCCAACAGTTCCACCTCTGCCGACGTCTCCGTAATATTCTCACCCATAATACGCATATGTTCCGATGTATTCTGGGAATTCTGTGCCTGTTCGGTGGAATTCTCCACAATCTGGTTGACTGCCATGCGCACATGATCCATGGTTCCGTTTGTCTGGTCTGCCGCTGTACCGAGCAGTTCGGACGCATCGAGCAGGCGTTTGGCATTTTGTGAAATCTCCTGGATAGTTGCCTTCATGGCATCCCGCAGCGTGATCGTCACGCGGGACAGATCACCGATCTCGTCGTGTCTCCCGAGCAGCTTGTCTTCTACCCAGACATTCAGATCGCCGTCCGCCACTTTTCCTACCACCTCAATACTGCTGCGGATATTGCGGCTCATTGAGGTTGCAAGCTTCATGCCGATCGCAATGCATAAGATCATCACAGCGCATACCGCCATACTGATTGTTCCCAGAATCTTGTTGATCACGGCATCCTTTTCCTGCTTGTCCGTTCCCACAAAAATCATACCGATAATCTCATCGGTCGATCCGTTCTGATATACCGGTATAAAATACCCATAGTTCAAAGTGCCCTCGATCGACACCGCATGGCTGAAATAGGATTCCCCGCCCTGCAATACCTTTTCCACAATCCGGTCACCGGCTTTGGAATTTAAGATGCGGTCACCGTTTGCATCGACCGCCGATGTCATAATGCGGGTATCTCCGTAAAAAAATGTGACGTCCATTCCGGTATTACCTTTGATGCGGTCTACCAGGCTCTCGGACTTTGAAATATTATAGCTGCCCTTCCAGATATCCCCGTTACTGGTCTGCAGATAATCTCCCGTGTTCTGATCGTAGGCTGCGAGCGTGGCTGCCGCCGTTCCACGAAGTGCTTCCTCAATCTCCTCCAGCATGGCGCTCCGTACCATTGTGGTTGTCAAAAACATGGAAATCAACCCCAATATAATAACCGGTGCAATTGTAATCCCCAGAATCTTTTTCTTAATGTTCATACTAATCTCCATTTCGTCTGTGCATCTGCATGTCGCTTTTCGTCCGGCTGCTCCTTAATCCACAACATTCACCGTCTTAAAATACCAGTTGATGCCGCCGGTGATTGTCGCATCGTCGAGCGTCTTGCCCGCTTCACCGACCGTCTCTCCGGTATTTGTCTCGATCACACCGTCAAATACACCGTTCTGCCCCGAAAGGATCTGTTCCTTCGCCTCGTCTACCTTCTCCTGTGTGCCCTCCGCACAGAAATCCGCCAGATTGGTAAGACCGACCAGATTCTCGTTCATGCCGCCGTAATAATTGCTTCCATCCCAGGTTCCGTCAATTAAGCTCTGCACTGCCGCGGTATAGTAGGCACTCCAGTTCCAGATAACGCTGCACAGGCAGGCCTCCGGCGCATTCTTGCTCATGTCGGAATTGTACCCGATGCTGTATACGCCACGCTCCTGGGCAAGTGTCTGCGGATACTCCGTATCACAGTGCTGGGCGATCACATCACAATCCATATCCAGAAGTGTCTTTGCCGCATTCTCCTCCGCCTCCGGATCATACCAGCTGTTCGTCACCTTGACGTAAACCTTCGCGTCCGGATTGACCGAATAGATACCGAGCGCGAACGCATCGATTCCGCCCGTCACCTCCGAGTTGCTGTTGTCCATGGCTGCCACATAACCGATCTTGTTCGTCGTGGTATTCATTCCCGCCACAATACCGCTTAAATAGCGCGCCTGGTAGATTCTGCCGAAATAGTTATTGAAATTCCTGCCGTTGCTCATATAACCGGTTCCATGGGAAAAATAAACATCGGGATATTCCTCCGCCATCTCCGCTGTCGCCTCCATGTAACCCCAGCTGGTCGCAAAGATAATGTTGCATCCCTCGTCGATACACTCCTGAATCGCCTGCTTTGTCGCCTCCTCGTCGGAATCTGAGACATTGATTTTCCGCACAATCTGATCGTCGGAAAGTCCGAGGTTCTGCTGCATTCCCTGAATTCCCAGATCATGCGTGTATGTGTATCCGCTTCCCTCTGCCGGGTCTGACAGATGAAGCACCCCGACCTTGATCTCGTCCTTCGGAATTCCCTCCGTCGCGGATGCTGCCGCAGCCGCCGACTCCGTCCCTGACGTCTGCTGCACGCTCTCCGCTCCGGCATTTGTAGCATAATCATCAATCTGCGTATCTGCACCGCAGCCGGCAAGCAGAAAACTTCCCATGGCTGCCGCAATCAGTCTGATCCATTTTTTTCTCATATCCGGTACTCTCTTTCTGTATGCTATTATCTGCCAACTTTTTACATCTGCCTTTATTATACACATTTTTTATTTTGTCATCAATAAATTTGTAAATTTTTGGAAATGTATCAGAATGTTTTCTCTGAAACTTTCATAGGAAAGTTCCACTTTCACACATGAATGTATCACGGTATTTCCTATGAAATAAAAAAGCCTTCACAGTTCTGCCGCATTTTACTGCCAGTGGCAAATCTGTAAAGACTTTTCAAAATACATATTCAGTTAGCTCAAAAGATTCTGCATGCTCTTTAAGCTGATGACCAGCGTAGAGGTGTTATGCAAAAGCGCTGATGTGGTCGGCTGTAAAACGCCGCCGACTCCAAGCAGGATCAATCCGGTATTGAATCCGACAATCACGCGGTAATTCTTGCGAATCCGCTTCATCAGGCCGTCGCTCAACAGCTTTAAGGTCACGATCTGATAGAGATCATCCGAGCTTACCATGATATCCGCGATCTCACGCGCAATCTCCGCACCGTCCGAAATCGCGATGCCGACATCCGCCGCAGAGAGTGCCGGGGAATCGTTGATGCCGTCTCCAACCATGATAACCTTGCGTCCGGCTGCCTTTTCACGCTCGACAAAACCGGCTTTATCCTCCGGAAGCACCTCGGAATAATACTCGTCCACACCGACGCGCTTTGCAATGGCGCTTGCCGTCCGCTCGCTGTCTCCCGTCATCATGACGATCTTCCTGATACCGGAGCGGCGCAGGGAATTGATGACTGCCTCCGCCTCCTCGCGGAGCGGATCTTCAATGCAGATCACGGCTGCAAGCTGTCCCTCGATGGCCAGATACAGATGGGAATACTCCTCCGGCAGGCTCCCGAACAGTTCCTTTGTGCCCGCAGGAAGGGCAGCTCCCTCATCCTCAAATACAAAATGATAGCTTCCGATCACGGCTTTCTTGCCGTTGATCGTTGTGGAAATACCATGTGCCACCACATACTCCACCCTGGAATGCATCTCCTCATGATCAAGACCTTTTTCCCTGGCTGCCGCAACAACCGCTTTTGCCATGGAATGTGGGAAATGCTCCTCCATGCAGGCTGCAATCCTAAGAAGCTCATCCGGGCTGTCCCCGTTAAAGGAAACCACTTTTGCCACGGTCGGCTTTGCCTTGGTCAGTGTGCCGGTCTTATCAAAGACGATTGTATCAGCCTCAGCCATTGCCTCTAAATATTTTCCGCCCTTGACCGTCACATTGTAAAAACCAGCCTCACGGATCGCCGACAATACAGAAATCGGCATGGCAAGCTTTAATGCGCAGGAGAAATCCACCATCAGAATCGACAGCGCCCTTGTCGCATTCCGGGTCAGAAGGTAAGTGAGCGCCGTGCCGCCGAGGGAATACGGTACCAGACGATCCGCCAGATGCTCTGCCCGGCTCTCAAGCCCGGACTTTAACTTCTGGGATTCCTCGATCATCTGCACAACCTTATCGTAGCGGCTGGAGCCGCCTACCGCCTTCACGAGAATGGTAAGTTCCCCTTCCTCGACTACGGTCCCTGCATAGACATAATTCTCACTAATCCGGCGTACCGGCTCGGATTCTCCGGTTAAGGATGCCTGATTGACCATCGCCTCGCCGTCTGTCACGACGCCGTCAAACGGGATTACATTGCCCATATGGACAACCACCTCGTCTCCCTCACGGACTTCCTTCGCGCCGACAAGAACCTCCACGCCGTCCTTCTTCAGCCATACTTTGCCGACATTCAAGGACATGGTGCGCGCAAGGTCGCCGACGGACTTCTTGTGTGTCCACTCTTCTAACAGCTCGCCGATGCCAAGCAGGAACATGATCGATCCCGCCGTCTCGGTATCACCGCGCAGAATAGACACTCCGATCGCCGTCGCATCGAGTACCGGTACTTCGATCTTTCGTGCCGCCAGTGTCTTTATGCCCTTCCAGATGTAGCGGAACGACTTGACCGTCGTCCAGCACGCCAGGATGGGATACGGCAGAAAAATCTTGGATGCATAGCGTCTCACCACTCTGCCGATCAGCTTCTCCTGGTAGCTTGCATTCAGCTCTCTTCCGGAATTCTCGATCAGCCCGTTCGGCACTTCCACATCTTCATAGTGGAAATGTCTGAGCTTGTCGATCAGTTCCGCTCTGCTGCCGTCATAACAGATGACTGCGTCACCCGTACGCTCATACACCTTTGCGCTTGAGACCTGTATATCATTTTGTAAAAAATACAGAAGCGTATCCGCCTGTGCACAACTCATGCGGTACTGTGCCACGTGAATCCGCATCCGCCCCTTAATCTCATGCTTGATTGCAAACTTCACTTTACTCGCCTCTTATCAAAATCTTATTCTTCGGTGTTCTCTGCAGTCTCGGTCTTCTCTGCTGCTTCTGCCTCAGCATCTGCAAATGCCTCTGCCTCAGCCTTGGCTGCGCGCTCCTCATTGATCTCCTTTGCGCCTGCATAGATGTCACCGGCATTCTCCTGTACGGTGCTTACGGTGTTCATCACGCACTCTTTTGCTCTTAAGAAAGCTGCGGTACAGCTTGTGTAAACCTTCTTGGCATCCTTGCTGGAAAGTACCTTGATACCGGCTGTTCCAAATAATACGCCGCCTGCAAAAATTCCTGTCTTCTTCCAATCGATCTTCTCAAAACATTTTAACATATGTATCCTCCATTCCATGCACAATCCCGTGCATCCTTTGCTGAACATGTTGTTCGCTCTTTACATTATTGTGCATTATAGTACCGCTTTTTGTATTTTTCCAGTATTTTTTCGTTATTGATAAACTTCATCATTATCCGCCATTTTCCATCCTGCTCCCGGTTTTTAATACCTCCGTCGGATGGCTGCGTTTTTTCTTTATTATATGCCGGTTCATACCGGCTGCAATAACCGATGGCATCAAAAACCCGTAAAGCAGCAGAGATTTACTCGATCCCTGCCACTCCTTTTATTTCTATATTTTTCTATTTCTCTTCCGGTTCGTCCCCAAGCATCTCCGTAAGCGTGTGCCAGCCGAGTACCGCACATTTGACACGCGCCGGCATGTGTGAAATGTCCACAAGCGCCGATGCCTCCTCGAGTTCTTCTAATTCCTCGTCCGATACCGTCCCTTTAATCATCCGAAAGAACAGATCCGCCAGGTGCATGGCCTCTTCCTTGGTCTTTCCGATGACCAGATCCAGCATGATATCCACGGAAGCCTGTGAGATGGCGCAGCCGTCGCCCGTAAAGGTTCCCTCCGCAATCCTGCCGTCCTCCACGCGCAGCTGCAGCACAATATCATCCCCGCAGCTCGGATTCACACCCTCAAGCACCAGATTTGCATCCGCAAGCTTCTCCTTGTGCCCCGGATAGCGGTTGTGATCCGTCAGCACCTCATTATAAAATGTCCGGTTATTCATATCCCATCATCCTCCTGACTTGTGCCAGCTGATCCAGAAATCGTCCGACATCCTCTGGCGTATTATAAAATGCCACGCTCGCTCTGGCACAGGACGAAATGCCGAGCCATTCCAACAGCGGCTGGGCGCAGTGATGTCCCGCCCGCACCGCGACATGCGCCTCATCTAAGATCGATGCAATATCATGCGGGTGTACATCATCCACGGTAAAGCTCACAATTCCGCAGTGCTCCTTTTCGTCCCCGCTTCCCAGAATATGCACGCCCGGAATTTTTTTCATTCCGGCAAGCAGCTGGGCGGTAAGCATCTCCTCGCGCTCCGTGATTTCTTTCCAGCCGATGGATTCCAGATAATCGATCGCGGCGGCAAGCGCGACCGCGCCTCCCGCATTGACCGTCCCTGCCTCAAACTTATGGGGAAGTTCGGCAAATACGGCTCCCTCTCTCGTCACACGGTCAATCATCTCCCCGCCGGTCAGAAACGGCGGCATCTCCTCTAAAAGTTCCTGTTTTCCATAGAGCACACCGATCCCCATCGGCGCCATCAGCTTGTGTCCGGAAAATGCCAGAAAATCCACGTCAAGTGCCGTGACATCAATCGGCATATGCGGCGCTGCCTGTGCCGCATCCGCCAGTACCACACCGCCGTTTTCGTGTACCATCCCGATCAGTTTTTCTGCCGGGGTCGCCCGTCCAAGCACATTCGAGACAAGTGTCAGCGCGGCAAGCTTTGTGTGCGGTGTGACGGCATCACGGATTTTCTCCTCCGTAAAACTGCCGTCCGGTTCACACTCCAGATATTTAAGCGTGGCTCCGGTCCGTCTGGCCGCCATGTGCCACGGAAGCAGGTTGCTGTGATGCTCCATGATCGTGACAAGAATCTCATCCCCAGGCTTTAACCGGGGCAGCGCATAGCTGTACGCCACCAGGTTGATGCCCTCGGTCGTATTTCTGGTAAAAATGATTTCTCTCTCACTCTTCGCATGTACAAACTGTGCGACGCGCTCTCTTGCATGCTCATACTGCTCTGTCGCCTCCACACCCAGCTCATAGAGCCCGCGCAGCGGATTGGCATTCCAGCGCTCATAGAATTCCCGCTCCGCATCGAGCACGCACGCCGGCCGCTGTTCTGTCGCCGCGTTGTCGAGGTAAGCGATATCGCTTTCCGCAAGCAGCGGAAAATCCTTTTTATAATCTGTCATATGCATTGCTCCTTCAGATAAGTTTCAACAGCGCCGCGCACCTCCTCTGACGGAATCTGGCTGTTTATCGCTTCGATCTTCGCCAGTGTCAGCAGTCTCTGTGCCTCCTCCGGGGGAATGCCTCTCGTGGCGGCATAAAAGAGCATGTTCTCGTCGAGCTTGCCGATGGAAGCGCCGTGATTGCCCTCCACATCCTCCTCCGCGCACAGGATTAACGGGATGGTCTGGTTGACCATATTGTCAACGACAAGAAGCACATCCTCCTTCTCGTCTCCCTTAGCTCCCACACAGCCGTGCACAAAATCGATCGTTCCGCGCAGCAGCTTCTTCGCCTCGTTCTTTAAGATACCCGATATCTGCATATTGCTCTTCGTCTTTTTCCCGCGGTGTCTGGCGACATAATTCATATCAATCTTCTGCCTGCCGGTGCCCAGATATCCGCTTACGAGTTCTGCCGTGCTCTCTTCTCCGTTAAGTTCAAACAGTGTTCCCGTATAGACCTCGGCGCCGCCCAGTTCCAGCTGCACTTCCTTCACAGCGGCATCTTTTTCACACGAGACACCCACATCATGCAGGCAGACGGCTTCCGCATTCATCGTCTGCACCACATACAGTTCTACTTTCGCGCCCTCCCCGGCATATACCTTCGTCTGGATGGCGGACATCATCCCGCCCGTCTCCCCGCTCTCGCAGAGCAGGATTACTTTTGCCCGGCTGTGCGCTCCGGCATAGATATGCAGGCGGTTATAGGCGTGCTGCCCGCTTTGGTAGGAAAAACGGTACACATACGGTTCGCCGCAGTCTGCATGTTCCGGAATCGTCAAAAGCTCGGTATCCCATGCCACATCTGTCTCCGACGGCTGATCCATCGCCTCGCCCATCCCGGTTGTGATTTTATCCCAATCCGTCTGCTGTGCCATCCGCAGCTGCTCATCCTCTGCCTGCCCTGCTTCTGCCACACTCTGTTTTATCGCTATACTGCCGTCGATCCGCGGCATCCCAATCACGGTTTCATTCATTTTCAGCCAGTTCCAGGTCTTTGCAGAAAGCCGGTTGACTGTGATCGTCTGATTCTGTTTTGTCATAAGCTCCTCCTTTACCCGATGCTGCCCTTCATCTCAAGATCAATCAGATTGTTCATCTCCACCGCATACTCTAACGGCAGTTCCTTTGACACGTTGCTTGCAAAACCACTGACAATCATCGACCGCGCTTCCTCCTCGCTGATGCCGCGGGACATCAGATAGAATACGGCGTCGTCGCTGATGCGGCCGATTTTAGCCTCATGTCCCACATCCGCGTCTCCTGTGCGGATGTCCATCGCCGGAATCGTATCCGATCTTGAGATGTCATCGAGCATCAGCGACTGACAGGAAACTGCCGATTTGCTGCCGGCGGCTTCCTTTGTAATGCTCACGGAACTCCGGAACGTGCTGATACCGCCGTCCTTGGAGATCGACTTGGTGTTCATGTACGAGGAGGTATCCGGTGCGGCATGCACCACCTTTGCCCCGGTGTCCAGATTCTGACCTTTTCCGGCAAACGTGATGCCTGTGAACTCCATGTGCGCCCCTTTTCCCTTTAAGATACTCATCGGATAGAGATACGATACATGGGAGCCGAAGGAGCCGGACACCCACTCGATCCGTCCCCCCTCCTTGACCAGCGCCCGCTTGGTGTTCAGATTGTACATGTTTTTCGACCAGTTCTCGATCGTGGAATAGCGCAGTGTCGCGCCCTCCTCGACAAACAGTTCCACACAGCCCGCATGGAGGTTCGCCACATTGTATTTTGGTGCGGAACAGCCCTCGATAAAATGCAGATACGCCCCCTTATCCACGATGATGAGCGTGTGTTCAAACTGCCCTGCTCCCGGCGCATTGAGCCGGAAATAGGACTGCAGCGGAATCGTCACCGACACGCCCGGCGGCACATAGACAAACGATCCGCCTGACCAGACTGCTCCGTGCAGTGCGGCAAATTTGTGTTCGTTCGGTTTGACCAGTTTCATAAAGTGGCTTTGCACCATATCCGCGTATTCGCCCTTTAACGCGCTCTCCATATCCGTGTAGACCACGCCCTGGGCTGCCACTTCTTCCCGCACATTGTGATACACCAGCTCCGAGTCATACTGCGCCCCGACACCTGCCAGCGACTTGCGCTCCGCCTGTGGGATACCGAGCCGCTCAAAGGTGTCCTTGATGTCCTGCGGCACATCCGACCACTTTGCCGTCATCTTTGTATTCGGCCGCACATACGTCACGATATGGCTCATATCCAGCCCCTCAATCGACGGTCCCCAGTCCGGCACCGGCATCTCATTGTAAATCTGCAGTGCCTGAAGCCGGAACAGTTCCATCCACGGCGGATCCTTTTTTTCACAGGAGATCTGCTCGACGATCGCCTCGGTCAGTCCCTCATCGACCTTGTAAGCATCCCGTTCCTCATCCTTCACATCGTATATGCTGCGGTCAATGTCTTCTACATACGTCTTCTCTTTCACCGCTCATCCTCTCCTTTTTGTGCCAGCTTCTCATACTCCTCGTAACCTTCGCGGTTGATCTTATCCACCAGCGATGCATCCCCGGATACCACAATATGTCCGTTCACCATGATATGGGTTGCGTCCACATGAAGCGCGTCCAGAATGCGCGTGCTGTGCGTGATGATTAAAAGTGCGCCGTCCGGATTCTCCTTCTGGTACTCGCGGATTCCCTCGGATGCAAGCCGCACCGCATCCACGTCCAGCCCGGAGTCTGTCTCGTCTAAAATGGCAAGATCCGGTTTTAACATCATCAACTGCAGGATCTCGGATTTCTTTTTCTCACCGCCGGAAAATCCCACGTTTAAATCCCGCCCGGCGTAGGAGAGATCCATGTGCAGCACTTCCATTGCCGCTTTTAATTCTTTTCTGAAATTCCAGACGCGCATTTTATTTCTGCCCTGCTCGCTCAATGCACTGCGGATAAAGCTCTCGAGGGAGAGTCCCGGCACCTCGAGCGGTTCCTGAAACGACAGGAACATTCCCGCCTTGGCGCGCTTGTCTGCCGCCTCCTCCGTGATGTCATTTCCCTTGAAAAGGATTTTTCCCTCTGTGACGCTGTATTTGGGATTGCCGGTCAGAACATACCCCAGTGTCGACTTTCCCGCACCGTTCGGTCCCATCAGCACATGCGTCTCTCCTTTTTTTATCGTAAGCCCGACCTCGTGCAGGATCACCTTATCCTCCACGCGCGCCGTAAGCCCTTCTACCTGTAAAATCTGCTCTGCCATAGCTGCCTCCGTTTCTGAAGCGTTTTCTGCAACCGGAATCCTCTTTCACGATTCCCTCCGCTGCCCTTTTGGTTTTCTTTGCGACGCTCCCACACATCTTTCATATCCTAGTTGCAAAGTAGGATATGATTCAACCACATTCTAGAACGAAACCGTTAAGAAAGCAAGAGTGAAATCGCTTCGCTATTGAGATTGTTTCTCAAATTCACAGAGGGCGTGCGATCGCATTCCGGATAGAAGCAGGCGGGGAAATTCGGATCGCACAATACGGAATTTCTAACCCTGCCGCTTTTTACATCTGCGATAATCCGTGTTTTTCCAAGTTTTGAGCACTCCGCGGGTGTGTCCGCAGGCCGACAGACAATTTAAGGACTTTTGTGTGTTCCTTACATCACTAATGAACAAAACATAACCGCGCGAAGCCGATGTCTGAGTCGGCATCTGCCATGCTTTCAATAGCAGATGCCAACGAGTTTCGGTTCGCGCGGTTTTATATTGTCTGTGAAGCGGTGATGTTAGGAACACTAAAAAGTCC
>ENA-UEQO01003556-UEQO01003556.1-human-gut-metagenome-genome-assembly--contig:-NODE-3556-length-11952-cov-4.374063_pt1 | contig 11952 bp, 9 predicted proteins | sample MGYA00242938_ERZ507940 | MGnify/ENA primary metagenome ERZ507940 (study PRJEB26167, sample SAMN06115517) | human gut metagenome | host: Homo sapiens | place: China:Chongqing | collected 2014-12-03... | reverse complement strand
CAATGTATGTAGTATCTGATAAATTGTTTGTCTATAAAATATTGGAAAATATATTATTATGGAAATAATGTATGGAATATGCTTTGCAGTTACTCAGTTGTGATTTGCTTTCAAAATCGTACCTTTGGTATATGAAATACAACACTTAAAGCTGAAGGGAACTACCAGTCGAGTTGTGATTTGCTTTCAAAATCGTACCTTTGGTATATGAAATACAACTCGTGGATGCAATCTGCATACAACACATCAGTTGTGATTTGCTTTCAAAATCGTACCTTTGGTATATGAAATACAACATCAGGAGTAGGTAATTCAGAAAAAGGTTCGTTGTGATTTGCTTTCAAAATCGTACCTTTGGTATATGAAATACAACCCGACGGAGAATGGTACTTTACAGAGTATGTTGTGATTTGCTTTCAAAATCGTACCTTTGGTATATGAAATACAACCTAAAAGTGCAGAGGAATTACTGGAACGTTGTTGTGATTTGCTTTCAAAATCGTACCTTTGGTATATGAAATACAACTGATTATTTGTATTTGATTTATAATCAGTAATATATCAAGCAAATTAGAATTAAAAAAATGTTTGTTGTTTTTCATTGAGACTGCTTTATTGCAGTCTTTTTTTATTTGTAAATGCCGAAGGTCGGGTGTTAGGGGGGATGACGAGGTAAGGGATGTTTTGGAGGTGTTATGACATAAAGATAAAGTAAGGTTACTGTTGTTAGTAATGCTTTAAGCATAAAAGAAAAGTAGGAGTTTCGTGTTTTTAGGGTGAGATCGGGTGGGAAATCGTGGGGGATCGGGTAAAATTTAGTTATTTTTGCCGGGAGTAAGGGTGTTTAAATAATTTGAAAGGAATGGAAACGAATCCCCAAATAGAGCTTGCTTTTGATTTTCTGCAATATACCGGGACGAATGTGTTTTTGACGGGGAAAGCGGGAACGGGTAAGACTACTTTTTTGCGTGAGCTGAAACGGCGTTCTCCTAAACGGATGATTGTGGTTGCACCGACGGGTGTGGCGGCGATCAATGCAGGAGGGGTAACGATTCATTCGTTTTTTCAGTTGCCTTTCGGACCTTATGTGCCGGGGAATGCGGAAGGGGGAGCGGAGAACGAAAAGCGTTACACGAATAAGTTTAGCCGGGAAAAGATTAATATTATCCGCAGCCTCGATTTGCTGGTGATCGATGAGATCAGTATGGTCAGGGCCGATTTGCTGGATGCGGTGAGCGATGTGTTGTGCCGTTACAAAGATCGTTCCCGTCCTTTCGGCGGGGTGCAATTGCTGATGATCGGCGATTTGCAACAGCTCGCTCCTGTGGTGAAAGACGATGAGTGGAGTTTATTGAAGGAAAGATATGCTTCGCCTTTTTTCTTTTGCAGCCGCGCTTTACAGGAGGTTCCTTATGTGGGGATCGAATTGACGCAGGTATATCGGCAAACGGATGCGGCTTTTTTGGATTTGCTGAATAAAGTGAGGGATAACCGGGCGGATCAGGCGACTTTGCAGGCGTTGAACCGGCGTTATATTCCCGGTTTCCGGCCGGACGATACGGAGGGATATATCACGCTGACAACTCATAATTACCAGGCACAGCAGATTAACCGGGAAAAGCTGGAAGAGTTGGAAGAAAAGGCTTATTCGTATGAAGCGGAGATCGTGGACGAATTTCCGGAGTATTCTTTTCCTACCGACCGGCATTTGGTGTTGAAAAAGGGGGCGCAGGTTATGTTTGTGAAAAACGATGCTTCGCCGGAAAAGCGTTATTACAATGGGAAAATCGGGCGTGTCACGGCGATCAGCTCCGACCACATTCTGGTGAGGTGCGGGGAAGAGAGGGAGGCGATTACGGTGGCGAAAGAAGAGTGGACGAATACAAAATATACTATAGATGCCGAAACACAGGAGATCTCCGAAACGGTGGAGGGGGTGTTCCGGCAGTATCCTTTAAAAACGGCGTGGGCGATTACGATTCATAAAAGCCAGGGGCTTACTTTTGAGCGGGCGATTGTGGATGCAGGGGCTGCTTTTACGCATGGGCAGGTGTATGTGGCCTTGAGCCGTTGCAAGACATTGGAAGGTTTGGTGCTTAGTTCGCCTTTGCGGACCGGGGCTTTGATCTGCGATCAGGTGGTGAGGCAATTTACGGAGGGTATAGAGCAGGGACAGCCGGGACGTGAACAGTTGGCAGATGCAAAGAGAGCGTATTACCTGCAATTATTGAAAGAGCTGTTCGATTATAACGGGGTGTTGAGGCGAATGCAATATATGAGCCGTATATTGAACGAGCATTTATGGCGGTTGTACCCGGAATTGACGGAGCGTTACCGTACGGAACGAGAGTTTTGCCACAATGAGCTGAAAGATGTAGGCGAGAGGTTTCAGATGCAATTGGAACGGTTGGTAAATGAATGCCGTGAGCCCGAACAGGACGGGCAGGTGCGGGAGAGAGTGGCTAAAGGGCTTGCTTATTTCCGGGAACATACGAGGCGGGTGTTTGCGCTGGTGCAGGATACCCAGCCGGAAGTGGATAATAAGGAGGTACGTAAGTCGCTGAACGAGGCTTTGGGACGTTTACAGCAAGAGGTGGAGGTGAAAATGGCGACATTGGAGGCCGCTGCCGATGGTTTTTCCGTTATGGGACATTTGCAGGCGAAAGCCAGAGCAATGATAGAGAAGCCTAAGGCGAAGGCCCGTAAAATTTCGGATAAAGTGGATGTTCCGGAAGATATTCTTCATCCCGATCTATATCAGATTTTAAGGCAATGGCGTAAGGAAGAGGCTGCTTCGATGAATTTGCCCGTTTATACCGTGTTGCATCAAAAGGCATTGTTGGGAATTGCCAATATTTTGCCTACGAACGGCAGGGAATTGCTTGCCATTCTGGGAATCGGCAAGAAGGTGGCGGAACGGTATGGGAAGAAACTGCTCGAAATGGTGAACGATTATCGTTTTGCGACTTTGGGAGATGCGTGAACGAAATCTGTGTGACAGAGGATAACATTTTGATATTCCGATTCGTATATGGTGAAAACTAAAACACAAATATATGAATCACGGTATCAGTATTTTATTCAGGGCAATCCCGGTGGTGATGGCGTTTATTTGCTTTTGCCTGGGAGGTTTTATTTTGATGTATGGAGACGACGCAGCGAGGGAGGTGGCCGGGCCTGTTGTGTTTTTCTTAGGTTCTATTTGTCTGGCGCTGTATGCAACGGCGGCAACGATTATCCGGCAGTTGATCCATAAATTTCATCCGACGCTAAAGTATATTATTCCCGGTTTCGGTTATTTAGTGGCCTTGATTACGCTGATTATGGGGATTTGGATTTTTTCCACAGGCGGTAATTCCAATTTTATCGTGTCGGGACATGTGGTGTCGGGTATCGGGTTGATCACGGCCTGTGTCGCTACGGCTGCAACCTCATCTACGAAGTTTTATCTTATTCCTGTAAATTCCGGTTCTGCGGAACAGACGATCAACCGGGAAGGGTTTTCGGCTTTGACCGAGAAAGTCTTGATCGGTCTGACAATCCTTTTTTCTTTGGTAGCCTGGATTTGGGCGATCATTCTTTTGTCCAAAGGAGAGGTGGGAACGTATTATTTCGTTGCCGGTTCGGTGATGGGCGGCTTGGCTTGTATTTGTACCAGCCTGATTGCTTTGGTGGCGAGTATTTCCCGGCAGATCCGGAACGATTATACGGAGCGCGATCGCAGGAGCTGGCCGAAACTGGTGTTGTTTATGGGAAGCGTTTGTGTGATCTGGGGGTTGCTGATCATTTTTTCAATGATCGGGCAGGCTGCCAGTACGACGGGATTTATTCTGATCGGTTTGGGATTGGTATGTTATAGTATTTCGAGTAAAGTGATCCTGCTGGCCAAGGTATGGCGTCAGGAATATGCTTTGGCAAACCGCATTCCGGTCATTCCGATTATAACGGCTTTGCTGGCTTTGTTTTTCGGAGCTTTTCTGTTTGAAGAGGCTTTGTACAATATGGCATTTTTCGTTCCGGCCCGAGTGTTGGTGGGATTGGGGGCTATTTGTTTCTGTCTGTTCTCTATCGTGAGTATTCTGGAAAGCGGAACTTCTAAAAAATGATATAGTTGAAGACTATATATTTCTTTTTCATGGGGAAGGTGTCCGGTGTTTTTCCGGACACCTTTTTTCGGTGGTGAGGAGATGGTATTTTTTGTGTTTCCTTTCCGGTTTTCCGGTTAAATCTGTATCTTTGTTTTCAAAGTTGCGGAATTATTATGGAAAATAAGCCTTTAGCGGAGCGGTTGAGACCGAAGACTTTAGATGATTATATTGGGCAGCAGCATTTGGTGGGGCCGGGTAAAGTGTTGCGTAAGATGATCGAATCGAGCGTGGTGTCGTCTTTCATCCTGTGGGGGCCTCCGGGTGTGGGAAAGACCACTCTGGCCATGATCCTTGCCGAGCAGTTGAACCGCCCGTTTCATGTGCTGAGCGCTGTGAGTTCGGGAGTGAAGGATGTGAGGGAAGTGATTCAGAAAGCCGAAAGCCAGCGTTTTTTCAATACTCCTAATCCGATTCTTTTTATCGATGAAATTCACCGTTTTTCTAAAGCGCAACAGGATTCTTTGTTGGCTGCAGTGGAGAAGGGTACGGTGACCCTGATCGGGGCAACGACTGAAAATCCTTCATTCGAGGTGATTTCGCCTTTGTTATCCCGTTGCCAGGTGTATGTGCTGAAAGCTCAGGAAAAAGCCGATCTGGAAGCATTGATCGACCGGGCTATCGCGAAGGATTTTTACCTGAAAGAAAAAAATATCGTCGTTAAGGAAAAAGAGGCGTTGATTTCGTTTAGCGGAGGAGATGCCCGTAAGCTGCTGAATATTTTAGAGTTGGTGGTGAATGCGCAATCCGGCGGTCAGGTCGTTATCGACAATGAAACGGTGCGCAGGGAGTTGCAGGAAAATCCTTTGATGTACGATAAGGACGGCGAACAGCATTACGATATTATTTCGGCCATGATCAAGTCGGTGAGGAGAATTGGTGGAACCCGAGAAGCCGATTGTTTTTTACGTGGATCGTAAAACACCGTCCCGTTGGGTGCCCTATTTTATAGAAGCGGTGAACGCTTGGCAGAAGGCGTTTGAACGGATCGGGTTTAAAAATGCGATTCGCGGAGAGTTGGCCCCGACTCCGGAGGAAAATCCTGATTTTTCGGAATATGATACCCGTTATTCTTTTATTTCGTGGAAAGCGTCTCCGGTGAGGAATGCTTATGGGCCATCGACAGTTGACCCCAGATCCGGGGAGATCATGACCAGTCATGTCGGAATATTCAGTAGCGTTTGGGATCTGGTGCAACAATGGTATTTTGCCCAATGTGGTGCGAACGATAAACTTGCCCGGGAAACGGTCATGCCCGATAGCCTGCTTGGGGAAATTGTGAAGATGGTCGTTTCTCACGAAATAGGGCATACTTTGGGATTGGAGCATAATTTTATAGGTAGCAGTCTCTATTCCGTGGAGCAACTTCGGGATAATGCTTTTCTGGATAAACATGGAATGGGATCTTCCATTATGGATTACATGCGATTCAATTATGTGGCTAGGGAATGGGATCGTATTCCTTTGAGAAATCGGGTTGCCCGGATTGGGGAATACGACTGTTTTGCCATAGATTGGGGGTATCGTTATTTACCGGATCGGACGGGAGAGGAATGGAACGAATGGGTGAAACAGGAGTCGCGTGATTCTTCCAAACGTTTTGAGGGGGGCGTGGATATCAGGGCTCAGTCGGAAGATTTGGGAAATGATCATGTTGAGTTCAATTCTTTGGGAATAGAAAACTTGAAGCGATTGATGAACATGGCTGACGTGTGGAAGTTTACGGATCGTCAGTCGTATCATATCGTGAAGTCCCGTTTTCGCGGGATGCTTCAGCAATATTCCTTGTTCGTGGATCATGTGTTGCTGGATATTGGCGGGATATTGAAATGTGAGGGGAATACGACGAGATTTTATAAACCGGTCAGCCGTGATTATATGTCGAGGGTTATGACGTTTCTCGGGCAGTACGTGTTGGCACCTTGCGATTGGTTGTATCGGGAGGATTTGGGAGAAAGTCTCGGGGAGGATACGCGGACATTGATGAATCGTTTTTATCAAACCACGATGGAGAGGTTAGTCGGGAAGTTGGCAACGATAGCGCGCGTGGAAGAATATATGCCGGGTGAAGTCTATACCGTGGATGAATATTTAGGTGAATTGCATCGTTGGATATTTCGGGAGTGGCGGGAAAATACTGCTGTTTCGGATGCCTGTTATGTCATTCAGTCTGCTTACGTGAAAGAGTTGAAGGCTCTATTGGAAAAAACGGAATACGTTCCTTCTCAAGTATTGGTGAAGGGAATGGAAGAGATGGGGAAGATTTTGGAAGAGGGACGGAATTATATGGCAGGCTTGGAGGGAAAAGAGAAAAGGCGGGTTGCCTTATTATTAGAAAGTATCGAATCTTTACAAAATTAATGATTGAGTATGAAAATAAGATATAGGTTGTGTTTGCTATGCCTGGTAATCTGTTGTTGGACGGTAGGAAAAGGTGTCGGTCAAAATACCGGGAAACAGCCATTGGCTTTTGAGGATTTTTTTCATGGGAAGATGGAAAAAATATCCGGTATTTTTCCTGTTTACCGCGATTCTGCAAAGGTATATATGGAGATACCGGAACATTTATTGGGTCGGGAATTGGAGATCCGGGCTCAGGTGAATAAAGGATTCGATATGGTGGCCCGGCCATTGGAAAGCATGGGGGTCGTGTATTTGCAGAAAGTGGATGGTCATTCGATTTATGTACAACGTCGATTGTTTTCTGAGCGGGTTGCAAATAAAAATAACGAATTATACGAGGCGTTGTGTAAATCGAATAAGCAACCGGTAGATATTGTTTATCCCGTGGTGGCGTATTCTGCAGGTGGAAAGGGGTATATAATAGATGTTACTGAAATGTTGAAAACCGGAGATGACTGGTTTAAAGTGGCCGCCCCGCAAGTCAGGGATCAGGATGTTTCCCGGGCGAGAATTACCGGTGTGCATGAATTCCCGGATGGGGTAAGTTTTACGATACATCGAATGTACGGGTTCTCTCCCGAACGATTGTTAGATAACGTGATTCCTCCCCGGGGTTTTTTACCGTTGGAAATCGGTTGTGTTGTAACGTTACTGCCGGAACGGGAGATGAGGGAACGTTTTGTTGACAGGCGTTTCGGCTATCACGTGATTTCGTTCTTGGATTATTCCCAGAATCCTTACCGGGCAGAGAAGGATTCGATTATTCGGAAATGGAATCTTGGGATAACGGAAGGCAGCCGGGGAGAGTATCGAAAGGGGAAATTAGTGAATCCTTCCCATCCGCTTGTGTTTTATATCGATACTTGTTGCCCTTCCGAATTCGTGCCGTATATTAAAGAGGGTGTATTGGCGTGGAATGCCGCTTTTGAAAAAGCCGGATTTAAGAATGCCTTACGGGTGAAAATGGCTGATTCGGAAACCGTGTTGGAAGAACAGCGGGCTGTAATCGCCTATGATTTAAGCGAGGCCGGCATCCGAACAGGCTACACGTTTCATCCTAAAACGGGAGAAATCCTGTCTTGTCGGGTCAATATCGGACACGGTTTTTTACCCAAGGAGTTGTGGCGGTATCTACTGGAATGCGGGACCGTTGACGAGCGTATCCGGAAAGACGTGTTTCATCCTGACGTGGCGGGAGAAATTTTGCGGAGCAAGATGACGCGGGCTGTGGGGAGCGTGTTGGGATTAAAAGAAAACTTGGCGGGAAGCGTCGCTTATACCGCGGAAGAGGTGAAAAATGTGACTTGGTTGAAGGCGCGTGGTTACACGGCCTCCATTATGGATAATAACCCGTATAATTATGCCGTTCAAAAATCAGACAAGGTAACGGTCAAGGAACTTATGCCTCGACTTGGTGAGTATGACTATTTGGCAATCGAGTGGGGGTATCGTGAGTTCCCCGCGAGCAAGAATGCTTATATGGATCGTGAGGCTTTATGGAAGACGTTTCAGGGATATTCAGCGGGATACATGTTTCCCGTATCACAAGGGATAGAGGTTAGAGCGGGAGATTTGTCTTCGGAACCGTTGAAAACGTTGGGATACGCTTTGAATAATTTACTCCGGTTGAATACGTCTTTGGGGAGCATTGTTTATTCTGACAAACAATATGATTCCGGTAGGGCGATCATGGAGGCCAATCGGCAACTGATTGATAAATACGGTGAATATTTATTGCAGATAGTTTCCTGGTTTGGAGAAAAGAGAGGAAATACCCCCTTGTCGATAGAGGAGCAGCGGGAAGCGATGGCGTTATTGGGAGAGTACTTGTTTGCGGGTGATAAAGGATTGGTTTCCCCTTTGGCCAAGGGATGTTCTTGGGATATAAAGGCCATTTACATCCGGCAAATGACAGCGGTATTTCAAAAATTATTGGCCCCGAAGGTTATGAAACGTATGCTGGATATGGAACAAATATGCTTGGAGAACATCTACACGGCGGATATGTTTTTTAAGGATTTATTCTCCAGGTTGTTCTGTGATTTTAAAGCAGATAGTGAAGTGTCTTTTTCCCGGATGGATATGCAGGTGGTGTGTGTAAACACTTTGTTGGAGAGTGTGGCTGATGCTTCCGTTCCTGTCGTGAAATGGAAGTTACAGGAGCTTGGTGAACGGTTGAAAGCGTTGGCCGGGCAACACGAGGACGGGGCCGTCCGGAAATTGTACGCCATGTTGAGTTCGCGAATTGAAAAAGTATTGAACAAATGAAATGTAAAGAGATGAGAATTTATTTTTTCCTGTTTCTGGTTTTGTGGGCAGGTAGTGTGTATGCCCAAAATCAACCGGTTATTTTAGATAAACACAATGTGATTGAATTGAACGATGCGAAAGAGTGGAATCGTTTTATCAAGTCGTGGGAAGCCGTACCTTTGAAGATGGATGCTCGGAATGCCGTGGAAATCCAGAGCTTGGCCGTTTACGATGATTTGGTTGTGGTTAGGGGAATACGAGATCAATGGGAGAATATTTTATTGTTTGATATTTCCGGAAAGTTTTTGCGGCAAATCGGTAGTCAAGGAGGAGGCAAGGAACAGTATGGAATGGTCGGTTGGGTTCGCGTGGATCCGTTGGAACGGGAGATTGGGGTGTATGATGGTTTTTTGAGGAAACGATACGTGACCTATAATTTTGAAGGCGATTTTAAGGAAGATGGTGCATGTGAGGCATATATGCATTATGTGCGGGGGGTGTATCCCTTGGAAAAAGATCGTTATTTGGGGTATATCACGTGTAGTAAGAGCAAACTCTGTTATTTTATTTCGGATAAAAAGTTCACGAAATTTGACACCTTGCGTCCTCATTACGTCCGTTTCCCGATGGGAGTGGTTGATTTTTCCCGGCACCCGATAACGATTTATGATGGGCGGATTTCTTTTGTGACCCCGTTGTGTGATACGATTTTTGAATATGACGGGCATAAATTGCAACCTCGTTTCGTGACCAAGGTACATCGTTCCGTGCCGGATAATTTTGACCCGGGACAGAAAGATTATCTCACTTGTGTGGCACGTTTGGAAAAAGAAAAAGGATATTTCTCGAAAGATGAAATATATGAAACGAAGAATTGGTTTATCATCACTTATGAAGCAGGTAAGTTGATCTATAACAAGAAAATGGAGAAAGCTTTTTATATGCCTAAAAATGTGGCGATGAGAGGGGATATGATTTATCCGGATGATTTATGGGGTGAGTACGGCGAGAAGTTGGTGGCTGTATATACTCCGGAGGAATTGTTAGCCATGAGGGATAAAATGAAAAAGGAAGGAGTGGTGTTGACGAAGAAAGTGGAGCAACTTTTCCGGCAGGTAGAAGCGGAAAAGAACCCTGTGATGATTCTTTATGTATTCAAATAGATATCACGGGTAATGGGCTTGGCTGTCGTGGAACTTTACAAGTTTAATGAGTGCCGTACGAATGCAGCCAGTCCGTTATCTTCGTCGGCGGGCATCGTGTCAAATTGCTCCCGTAAGGATTCCGGGGCGTTGGAGACAACAAAGGGATGGCCGCAGCGGTTGAGAAAATCGATGTCGTTGTAGTCGTTTCCTAGCCCGGCACACTCTTCGTAACGCAGGTTTAATTGATTTAGCAACAATTGGCAAGATGTACCTTTATTGACATCGGGAGCGAAAACTTCGGTCCAGATTGCTTGGTTGTCGATGGGGGACGTGGAACGGATCACGGAATAAGTTGATAATTTTTGTTGAATATCACCGTGAAGTTGGAGTTGTTGTGCGTCTAGGATAACAAGAAATTGAGTGGCCCCGCCCTGTATCTCGTCGATTGAAGAGATGGGAGTCCCCAAACCGGGATAATTTTCGATACGACGTCGGAAATCTTCGTGAAGAGAGGAGATATTCCGGTAATAAAAATGATGGTTGTCGGGAATTCTTTGCTGTATGGTAAAATTTATATCGTATTTCCAGAGGTGGGTAGCGATGTCTAGTGTTTCTTCGGCCGATAATTCCCGGGTGAGAAGAATCTCTTTGTCATCCCAGTGCATGATGCCGGCCCCGGAGGAAAATACCATGTAATCCACTGGAAGGCCTTCGGGTAGCGTGTTGTTGAGAGAGAACACTGAACGTCCCGTGGCTAGGATGCGAATCACGCCTTGTTGTCCCGCCTCTTCCAGAGCAACCCGGTTTTCCTCGCTTATCTGGTGCCCGTTGCGAGGAAGTGTGGTTCCGTCCAGATCGATAATAATAGCTTTAATCATGTAATAATTTTAAATATTATTTTCAATTTTCTACGAGTTCATACTTGTAATAAGGGAGTGGTTCATTCAGATAGTGAAGCACTTTTTCCTGGTTCATGCCGTCAAGGGGATTATGAGTGTAGCCGAAGGTAGCTTTAATTCCCATGTTGATAAAGTGTACGGCTCGGTCGAGGGCTTCAGGGAGGCTGTCCCCGTTGAGCATACACCCGGTGATTACGCTGGCAAAAGCGTCGCCCGTGCCGGGATATGAGGCCGGGATGTAGTCACATAATACTCGCCAGGTCCGGTGATCCAAGCGGTTATAAGCGAGGGTGGCCACGTTTTGAGCATTACTCCCGGGAGCGGAGGTGATAATCACGTGTTCCGGACCGAGTTCGCTCAACTGTTTGCACCATTGTATTGCGGTTTTCACGGAGATCTCTTGTTGCGGGTTGTACCCGAGCAGAAAGGCTGCTTCCGTCAAGTTCGGGGTGATCACCTTGGCTTGGGAACAGAGTTTCCGCATTCCTTCCACCATGTCGGGTGTCATGCTGGAATATAATTCCCCGTGGTCTCCCAGTACGGGATCGACGAGAATGAAATTTTGGTCATTCTTGAAATGTGCGAAGAAATCACTAACGATGCTCATCTGTTTCACGGAGGCCAAGTAGCCCGTGTAAATGGCGTCAAATTGGAGTTGTAACTCTTTCCAGTGAGAGATGAAACTTTCCATGTAATCGGTCAGATCCAGCGAGCGGAAATCCTTGTATTCGCTATGAGCGGATAGTATGGCGGTGGGAAGGGGGCAAACCTGGAATCCCATGTGTGTCAGTATGGGGATGGCCACGGTTAATGAAGCTCTTCCGTAGCCAGACAGGTCGTGAATGGCGGCAATTTTCTTCATGATTAATCGTTTTCTTTATTCCCCAAAGGTAATAAAATTTATTTCAGTGGAACATACGGCAAGGTGAACCAAAAAGTGGAACCTTTGCCTTCCTCTGAATCGACGCCTATTTTTCCTCCTAGTTTCGAGATAATTGTTTCACTGATGGCTAATCCCAGTCCCGTTCCCTGGGCAAAATTATTCAGTTTGATAAAGCGGCCGAATACTTTCTCTTTTTTATCGGGTGCAATCCCGCAACCCGTGTCCGA
>ENA-UEQO01003551-UEQO01003551.1-human-gut-metagenome-genome-assembly--contig:-NODE-3551-length-11966-cov-11.979393_pt1 | contig 11966 bp, 6 predicted proteins | sample MGYA00242938_ERZ507940 | MGnify/ENA primary metagenome ERZ507940 (study PRJEB26167, sample SAMN06115517) | human gut metagenome | host: Homo sapiens | place: China:Chongqing | collected 2014-12-03... | reverse complement strand
CGAAAGTGTAACAAAAGTGGCTGAAAATCTTAAGTTTTACCTTTGAATTGTACAGATTTGCATTTTGAAACAAGTGCACTCTGCACAAAAAACATGTAACTTGTAAAAAGAATGTTGACAAGGCTTGTATTACATGCTATTATGTTGGCAACAGAAAGTCCCACGCAGGTGGGCGCCAGAAAAGTACGTGCAGACCGGCTGACACAAGCCCGGTCATGATGTTTAAGAAAATTGGAGGACAACAAGATGAAACAGTACATCAACCGCCGCGATTTCCTGAAGACTGCTGGCGTGACCGCAGCTGCCGCTGCTCTGGCTGGCTGCGGTGTCACTTCCGGCTCCACCGCCACTGCATCCAGCACGGCTGCATCCAGCACCGCCGCTGCCGGCAAGTACGATGATGTCAAGGCCGATGTCACCCTGACCATGAGCCACCAGATGGCTGCAAGCCACTCCATCAACAAGACTGCTGAGGAGTTCGCTCGTCTGGTCGCTGAGAAGTCCGAGGGCAAGATGAAGGTGGATGTTTACTCCGCTGCAACTCTGGGCACCGAGACCGAGAACCTGCAGGCCCTGACCAACGGCACTCTGGATCTGGCCGTGATCGCTGCCGAGTTCTATGCAAACTACGTGGACGAGGCCGGCTGCCTGTGCCTGCCCTTCGTATACAGCAGCTACGACGACTGCGCTGAGAAGCTGGCCGGTGAGGCTGGCACCACCGTTGCACAGATGATCCTGGACAAGACCAATGTCCGCATTCTGGACTACTACGTGCTGGCATTCCGTCAGATCTTTACCACCGATAAGCCTCTGAACACCGTGGACGATATGTCCGGCCTGATCATCCGCATCCCGGACTCCTCTACTTATAAAGAGACCTTCACCCAGCTGGGCGCTGCTCCCACTCCTGTGGCATGGGGCGAGACCTACACCGCACTGGATACCGGTCTGGTGTCCGCTGTGGAGAACATCCCCGAGTCCATCATGTCCGCCTCCATGCAGGAAGTGTGCAAGTACGTCAACGTTTCCAACCACATCATTGGACCCACCACCATCTCCGTTTCCGAGCAGGTGTTCCAGAAGCTGACCGAAGAGCAGCAGAACATCCTGACCGAGGCCGCTAAGGAAGCCTGCGAGTTTGGCCTGAATGCTACCAAGGACGGCAGCGATGCAAACTTCGCCGCTCTGGAAGGTGCCGGTCTGGAAGTGGTGGACACCGATGTTGACAGCCTGAAGGCAAAGATCAACTACAACGCATATGCTTGCGCAAAGACCGATGTCGGCAAGCAGATTCTGACTTCCATGGGTGTTGCTCTCTGATAGACCGTCCGTCTTTCCCTGAAAAAATGCGCGGGCAGGCCGCAAAGGGCTTGCCTGCACTTAATTGAATAAAAGGAGATGAACCCCCGCATGAAAAATGTGCGTAAAACGGTGGATAAGATCCTGAATGTGTGCATTCTGGTTCTCTTCATCGCAATGTTCGGTGTTACCACCCTGAACGTTATCATGCGTTATGTCTTTAACTCGCCGCTGAGCTTTGCAGTCGAGTTTGGCCGCTACACCTTTGCAGGCATGGTCTATCTCGGCTCCATCTACGTCATGCGCGACGACGGCCACATCGGTCTGGACATCGTGGTGGATGCTCTTCCGGAGCCGCTGCACACCATCGTGAAAAAGTTCTCCCGCGTGCTGGTTCTTGCCTATCTGGCCATATTCTTCAGCATGAGCACCCGCATGGTTATGGAGAACTGGACCAACCGTTCCAGCACCATGCATCTGCCCATGTCTGTTGTGTATCTGGCCATGGTCATTGGCAGTGCCGGTATGTTCATTGAAGAGCTGCTTCTCCTGCTGGGCAAGGGCGGCAGCGAAAAATTAGATGCAGGCGACATGGGAGGTGGCATGTAATATGTGGATGATCATTGGTATCTTCTTTCTGATGCTGCTCATCGGCGTGCCTGTTGCGTTCGGTGTTGGCATCTCCTCCATGCTGTATCTGGCCCTGAATGGTAAGGATCTTGTCATCCTCACCCAGCGCATCTTCGCTGGCGGTGACTCCTTCACCCTGATGGCAATTCCGCTGTTCATCTTTGCAGGCGAGATCATGAATGCCTGCGGCGTTACCAAGCGCATCGTCGGCTTTGCAAACGAGCTGGTCGGCTTTATCCCCGGCGGTCTGGCACACGTCAACATTCTGGCATCCATGCTGTTTGCAGGCGTTTCCGGCTCCACCTCTGCCGACGTTGCTTCCATCGGCGGCATGCTGATCGGCTCCATGGACGAAGCCGGTTTCGACCGCGACTACGCCACTGCCGTAACTGCGGCATCCGCAACCATCGGTTCCATCATTCCGCCTTCCATCCTGATGGTGCTGTACAGCTCCATCACCGGCATCTCCGTTGGTAAGCTGTTCATGGCAGGCGTGATCCCCGGCATTCTGGTGGGTGTCAGTCAGATGATCTACGCTTTCATCAAGGCAAAGAAGAACCCTGCCAAGTACGACGGTGATGTGAAGGTCAAGTTCGACTTCAAGCGCATGGTCAAGTCCTTCATCAATGCTCTGCCTGCGCTGGTCATGCCTCTGATCATCATTGGCGGCATCCTGTCCGGTGTGTTCACCGCAACCGAGGCCGGCGCAATCGCCGGTGCTTACGGTCTGATCATCGGCATCTTCGTCTACAAGGAGTTCACCTTTGAGGGCGCCATCAAGACGGTCCTCAGCGCAGCCCGCACCTCCGGCATGACCATGCTCATCGTGGCAAGCACCACCGCATTTGGTTACTGCCTGGCCATCGAGAAGTTCCCCGAGCAGGTGTCCGCTCTGCTGACCGGCATCTCCACCAACCCCAACATCCTGATGCTCCTGATGATCCTTGCCATGTGCGTCATCGGCATGTTCATGGATACCACCTCTGCCGCCATCATCATGGTGCCCATTTTTTACCCCATCGCCGCAGCTGCCGGCATCGACGGCATCCACTTCGGCATGGTCATGGTGCTCACCTTCATTCTGGGCGGCATCACTCCTCCCGTTGGCGTTACCCTGTACATCGCAACCGCTGTTGCAAAAATCAAGTTCACCAATCTGCTCAAGGAAATGTGGCCATTCATCGCACTGTTCATCGCAGTGCTGTTCGCAGTTGCTTACTGCCCGGCTATCTGCCTGACCATCCCCAACATGCTGGCCTGATCTGCAGCCGGACAGCAGATGCTCATGAAAAGCTTTTTCTAAATTTTCTCCTAAATCTCCTATCCCTTGCTTTGCATTCTCCATTACTTCCCAACGATTTCCCAAAACAGAAACCATTCGTGCAGAGGTCAGGCTGCTTTCATCCCTCCCGGGTGGAAGCGGCCTGACCCTCTTTTTTGCAAAAGACCCGGAAAGGAGCATTGTTTATGGCACAACTTGTTACCCTTGGCGAGACCATGGCCGCTTGCTCCGTCCTGCATCCGCCCGCCAGACCATCCAGCGTGAGAAGCCCTCGCACTTCCTGTAAAGGCAGATCATCGATTTTAATTGCGGCCTGCTCTTTAGACCATGGCTTCGCGTCATCCTGCCGGAGCAGTCGGCATCGATGCCGTTCTGCTTTGTCTGCTGCGTGAACCACTTTCACTCCTGAAATGAACTGCATGAAAAATCAGAAGGCCTCATTCTATTGACTTTGCCTTTGCAGGGGAGTATACTCCATGTCACCAAGAATATTACGGCTATGACGAGAAAAAGTACCCGGAAGGAATGCTGCAGAGAGCTGCCGGTTGGTGCAAGGCAGTGCAGGGCATCCGTGGGAAGATCCTCTCCGAGCTTTCCGGCTGAATGGGCAGTGTGCGCCCCAGTAAGCAGGAACGGCAGGCCCCCGTTATCACGGGCCGCGCGTTGTTGGACGTGCACTGAGTGGTCAGCGTTGTGCTGGCAATAAGAGTGGTACCGCAGAGGATATTACACGCCTTTGTCTCTTACAGACCGTAGGGGACAAGGGCGTTTTATTTTGCGGATGCTTTTGTCCCAAAGCATGTCAGAAGGAAAAGGAGAAACAATTATGAAAACACTGGAAAAAGTAAGCGACTTTGTGGGCAAGTACATGGCCGCCATCGTTATTGTGGTGGCTGCGGGTGCCCTGTTCTTCCCCGGCCCGTTCAGCGTGGTAAAGACGGCGTGGGTCAATAACCTGCTGGGCATCGTGATGTTCGGCATGGGCCTTACCCTGAAGCCGGAGGACTTCAAGGTGGTGTTCAGCCGCCCGAAGGATGTGATCGTGGGCTGCGTTGCACAGTTCACCCTCATGCCGTTTCTGGCATGGGCGCTCACGCAGGTGTTCCACCTGCCCACCGAGCTGGCCATTGGCGTGATCCTGGTTGGCACCTGCCCCGGCGGCACCTCTTCCAACGTGATGACCTACCTTTCCAAGGGCGACGTTGCACTGTCCGTTGGCATGACCGCTGTTTCCACCGTGCTGGCTCCGCTCCTCACTCCGCTGCTCACCCTGCTGTACGCTGGCCAGCGTGTTGACGTGAACCCCATGAGCATGTTCATGTCCATCGTCAAGGTGGTGCTGGTGCCCATCGCACTGGGCTTTGTGGTCAATCACTTCTTCCATAAATTCACCGAGGAAGCCGTCCGCGTGCTGCCTCTGGTCTCCACTACCGCCATCGTGCTGATCATCTGCGCCGTGGTCTCCGCCAACAGCGCCAAGATCATGACCAGCGGTCTGCTGATCCTTGTGGTGGTCATCCTGCACAATGTGCTGGGCTACCTCACCGGCTTTGGCGTGGGCAAGCTGCTCAAGCTGGACTCCACCAAGTGCCGCGCGATCTCCATCGAGGTGGGCATGCAGAACTCCGGCCTTGCAACCAGTCTGGCCGCCGCACACTTTGCACAGTATCCGCTGGCTACCATTCCCGGCGCTGTGTTCTCCGTGTGGCATAACATTTCCGGTGCGATCCTCGCCAACTTCTTTGCCCGCACAGCAGAGAAGAAGGATTGATCTTTCATAACATAGTAAAGCCCCCGGCAGGCGCAAACCTGCCGGGGGCTTTGCTGTGCCTGCGGGCCGGGCAACTGCAACAGAACCGGCACAAATCATGCTTTTCACGCTGCTTTTAGGGCGATTCACGCAGGTTTGCTTCCAAAATGCGGTAAAGTGTGGGATAATCAAAGTACTGTAATACATACCCCCCCCCCGTAAAAATGCGAGGGGGGAAAAAGGAGGTTATACCATGAAACAAGGCAAACTTATCCGGCGTGCAGTATCGGCGGCGCTGGCCGGATGCATGATGTTCACCCTTTCCGCTCCGGCGCTGGCTGAGAGCACCGATGCGCTGATGCAGCTGAGCATGACTCGCCGCAGCGCCGTGAGCGTGCTGGACGCGGAAAATGGTGACACAGCTAACTATGGCTTTACTATCGATCTTAACGGAACAACAAAAACGGTTGATGAATCAAACTGCAAGGATATTTTCGGAGATAAAAAACTCAGCTATGATCCTATTACAAACAAGCTGACGAACAAGGGCACCATAGGCGGAGAATTGACCATTGACGCGCCAAATGTGGACGTAGAACTGACAGGAAATAGCTCTGTTATTGACGGCTATAGTACAAACCTGAACATCAAAAACGCGCGGAATGTAACGCTCTCTACAAATAGCTTCTCTGTCGTGGGCGGTATGTTCGGCGGCAATGCTGAAATCAATTGCTCAGGCAAACTGACGATCAAGAACTCTGACTTTACATGGCCGGCGATCAAAGGCAATCTGACCGTGCATAATGCATTGGAGATATTGGTCGAGGGTCGGTTCAGTACAGTGGTCGGTGGCAATGTGAAAATTGAATGCGCCTGCCCGGCGACCTTTAAAAATAACCAAAACGGCGGAATTGCAAAGAGCATTACCTACGCTGGTGATTATGTTTACTACACCAGTGATGCAGCAGATGCTGAAGCAGTTGACCCGAATGTTACGTCCATCCCAGCAAAAACGGCAAAGTATGTGCGCATTGCGCCGAAAATGCGCTACAACATCAATACTGCAGAAGATGCAGCCATCAAGCTGCAGGGGCAGAATACAGAACTGAAGACTGCCTTTGCGGGCGAAAAGGTCACCGTGACCGCAGCAGGCAGAGAAAACGCAGTGTTTACCGGCTGGACTGACCAGGACAGTGTGCTGACGTCTGACCAGCTGAAAGCAAAAGAAGTCACCTTTACCATGCCGGACAAGAGCGTGACTCTGATCCCGAATTACAAGCAGTACTACACCATCAACTCCAACGATACTGCTGTTATCATCAAGGTGGATGGCACGGAAGCTGGAAAGGCATTTCCGGGGCAGACGATCAGAGCTTGGGCACCGAACAAGGACGGCTGGGAGTTTGAAAAATGGAACGCGACCGGCATTGATCTGGGCAATTGGGTCAACAAGGACTGGATCACCTTCGAGATGCCGGAAAGCAATGTTACCTTGAACCCGCATTATGCAAAGCTCTATGCAATTGAAGTGGTAAATGGTAAGGCAAATATCACCTCGGCAAAAGAGGGTACGAAAGTTACCGTTACTGCGAATCATCGTCCGGGCTATGAGTTTGCCCGCTGGGAGATTCTCGAGGGCGAAGCGGAGCTGGAAAACGAAAAGAACATGACTGCGACTGTTACCGTGAAGGGCACGGACGTGAAGGTGAAGGCCGTTTACAAGGAACTCCACGGCATTACCATTGAAGGCGGCACCTTTACCGTCAATGGCGGCACCGCAGCGACAGCCCAAAAGGGCGACGCCATCGTTGCAACGGCAGGCTCTGCCCCCGCAGGCCAGAAGTTCAGCCACTGGGAAGTGACCGGTGTGGACGGCCTGACGGAGGAGCAGCTGAAGAACGAGCCCCTTGAGTTTACGATGCCCAGAGGGGAAGTGACCCTGAAGGCTGTGTTCAAGACTCTGCACAAGATCGACGTGAAGTTCAGCACTGCAGACAAGGACACCGCCATTGAGGGCGAGACCGTTAAGATCACGGCAGACAGCCGCCCGGGCTATGTGTTCGACCGCTGGGAAGTGAACAACGGCGATGTTGCTGTGGCTAAAAAGAATGCGGAAGAGACCACCTTTGTCATGCCGGATAAGCCTGTGACCGCCGTCGCAAAGTATAAGAAGCTGCTGGGCATCACGGTGAACAGCGGCAAGGCTTATGTGGAAGATGCCGTGACCGATGCAGCCCTGAAGGGTAAACTTGTTGTCATCAAGGCCGACGAGATCGAAGGCAAGCGCTTTGACCACTGGAAGATCGTGTCTGGAGACGTGATCCTGGATAATCAGCGCGCATCTGAGACGAAGTTCACCATGCCGGAGACCGATGTGGAAATCACGGCCTTATACAACGATCTGCATGCCATCACCGTGAACAACGGCACTGCCAATGTTGAAGAAGCTGTCATCGGCGACACTGTTAAGATCAAGGCAGAGAGCCGCGAGGGCTATGTGTTCGACCGCTGGGAAGTGAGCTACGGCGATGTTGCTGTGGCTAACAAGAATGCGGAAGAGACCACCTTTACCATGCCCGACAGCATGGTCGTGCTGACTGCAAGATATAAGGCACTGCAGTCCATCACGCTGGAAAACGGCAAGGCCTATGCAGGCGGTGAGGAGATCACCACTGCGAAGAAGGGCACCGAAGTCACCATCAAGGCAGACGATCTTGGCGGCAAGGTCTTCGACCGTTGGGAAATCGTCTCCGGCAATGTGACGCTGGAAGATGCAAACAAGGCCGAAACCACCTTTACCATGCCGGCCGAGTCCATCTCGCTGAAGGCTGTGTACAACACCATCCACAGCATCAACACGAATGAGTTCTGCACCGCAGACCCGGCAAGTGCTATCAAGGGCACTGAGATCACCGTCACGGCAGAGCGCCGCGAGGGCTATGAGTTCGACGGCTGGGCAGTCTCCGACGGCGTGGAGCTGTACGACGAGGACGGCCTGACGGCAAAGTTCACCATGCCCGATAATGATGTGACCATCGAGGCAAAGTATAAGCAGTACCACAGCATCGAAGTGTCCAAGGGCGTGGCCACGGACGCAGAGGGCAACCCCATTTCCAGCGCAGTGGAAGGCACCGAGATCTGGATCGAGATCGACCGCGAACAGCGCAACCCGGACGAGTTCGAGTTCAACCGCTGGCTGAGTACCCCGGAAGATCTGGAAATTGCCGACCGCAAGGCAGAGCGCACCCGCTTCACCATGCCGGACGATAATGTGACCGTGGAAGCAAAGTTCCTGCACCTGCGTGAGATCATCGTCCATGACGGCACCACTTATGTGGAAGGCGAAGAGGGCGGCATCGCAAAGGCCGGCCAGACCGTTACCGTCAAGGCGGATGAGATCCCCGGCCTGAAGTTCGACCACTGGACGGTGGATTCCGAGAATGTTACGCTGACCACTGTGGACGAAGCAACCGGCGAAGCAACCTTTGTAATGGTGAACGAGCCTGTGGAGCTGACCGCCCACTACAAGGCAATGGTCACCGTGTTCAGCGACCCGGCCAAGTTCAGTGAGGACACCGGCGAAGAGTCTGTGATCGAATGGGCAGATGTCGGTGAGATGGCAAACATCACCGCAGAAATCGACGAAGCAATCTTCCCCGGTATGGTGTTCGACTACTGGGAGATCGTGACCCCGGCAGACCTCAAGACCGAGAACATCGAGAGCCAGACCATCGAGTTTAAAGTACCGAAGAGTGAAGTGAAGCTCGTGGCTCACTGGAAGAGCGACGCGCTCAACCCCAGTACTGACCCGGATGCTCCGTTGGACCCCGATTTCGACGTTGACCCCGTGGACGACGGCTCCGGCGCAGCTGGTGCGATCGTGGCCGGTGCAGCACTGGGCGGTGCAGCCGTCTGGGGCGGCTACGAGATCACCACCCGCGTCATCCTGAACGACCTGCTGCCCGAGGGCGCAGCCATCCCGGCAAACCGCGGCCAGCTGGCCCTGCTCATCTGGACTGAGAAGGGCAAGCCCGAACCCGCCGCACAGCCCGCCTTTGCAGACATCACCGATGCCGAGCAGGCCAAGGCCGCTCAGTGGTGCGTGGAGCAGGGTCTGCTGGATGCACGGGAAGGCAAGTTTGAATCGGACGGCTGGATGCCCAAGTTCAAGACCATTGAGATCTGGAACAAGGCGTTCCCCAAAAAGTAACCTCTGAGCGCTTCCTCCGTAAAGCCTCAGAATGACAGATCCCCCCGATACCGGATACCCGGTATCGGGGGGATTTTTTGCGCAGGCACGCGTGGCATTGGCGGTGGCAATCATCTCCGACATTTCAATGATCCAGTGACCTTGCAGTTTGCGCGAAACAAAAATACTCCGGCAACTTTCCAACCAAGAGAAAGTTACCGGAGTATTCCGCTTTACTTATTTGTTTTTACCAGCAGTGCCTGATACGGCTCCAGTTCCACATCCGCCAGCCAGACGGAAGTGCCCTCCGGGGTGTGATACTCGCCGCCCAGAGCGTCCAGACTGGCCCCTGCCGGGTACTCGGTAAAGTTGAACAGCCCCACCAGCGTTTCCTCACCGCGCTTGCGTACCAGCGCCAGCACGCCGGGGTTGTGGCTGTCCCATGTGGTCACCCACGCATCCGGGGCAAAGCAGGGGTCTGCACGCATTTGGCGCAGCTGCTCCATGCCCTGCCACAACTTGTTTTGCAGCGTGCCCTTCCGGGTGCGCTGCTTTGCGTCCTCCCAGTTGAATTTGCTGCGGTGCAGATTGCGGCTGTCCTCCACACGGTCAGGGTCGTTTTTGTAATCCCAGCCATTGAGTTGTGCGATCTCATCGCCGCAGTTCAGCATGGGGAAGCCCTGCAAAAACGCCATAGCAGTGTGCAACAGCAGGTCGCGCTTTACGGCGTAGTCCAGTGCGGTTTTATCGTCCTTTTCCAGTGCCTGTTCGATACCGCACAGGCTTGCGGTGGTGCCGCAGCTCCGGGCATCGCCGGTGGCGGGGTCGTAGTTGTACAGCTCACCCTTTGCCCAGCTGCCGGGGAAATTGCCCTCGTAGAAGTGATACAGATATTCTTTGTGCTTTTGCGGGTCAATGCCAAGCCGTTTCTCCACCGCCTCGTCCAGACCCCAGCCGATATCATCGTGGCAGCGCAGATAGTTCACGAACCAGCAGTTGTCCGGCAGGGCGTGGAGGGCATCCAGCTGCGCCTTCAGCAGCCGGGTGTCCCGGCTGGCAAGGGCACCCCACAGGTTGACCATGGTGGACACGTTGTAGAGCATGTGGCATTCCGGTTTTTCCGGGGTGCCGAAGTACGCCGCCAGCTCCTTGGGAGCCATGACCACCTCGCCCTTGAGGATGACCGCCGGGCAGACACATTCCAGCACCATGCGGAGCATCCGCACGATGGTATGCACCTGCGGCAGATTGCGGCAGTTTGTGCCCAGCTGCTTCCAGATGTAGGGCACCGCGTCAATACGGAACACCTCCACACCGAGGTTGGCGAGGTGCAGGATGCTCTTGGTCATGTCCACGAACACCGCCGGGTTTGCATAATTCAGATCCCACTGATAATCGTGGAAGGTGGTCAGCACCCATTTGTGCATCTCCTCGCACCATGTAAAGTTGCCGGGCGCGGTGTTGGGGAACACCTGGGGCACAGTCTGCTCGTATTGGTCGGGGATGGTGCGGTCATCGTAGCAGTGATAATACGCCTGATAGGTTGCATCTCCGGCTTTTGCCGCCATTGCCCAACGGTGGGTGCTGGCGGTGTGGTTCATGACAAAATCCAGACACAGGCTGATGCCGGCTTTCCGCAGTTCACGGGTCAGGTTTTCCAGATCCTTGTTCGTGCCAAGGGCAGGGTCTACGGTGTCGAAATCCTCCACCGCATAGCCGCCGTCGTTGTGGGGGTGGGGCATTTGCAGCAGGGGCATCAGGTGCAGATAGGTCAGCTTCTGCTCTTTCAGGTAGGGCAGCTTCCTTGCCAGCTCTTTCAAATTTCCGGCAAAGAGGTCGGTGTACATGGTCATGCCGAACATATTGCCACGCTTGTACCACTCCGGGTCGGCAGAGCGTACCTTGTCCAGTGTTTTCAGCTCGGCGCTGCGGGCGTTGTAGGCGTCTGCCATCTCCCGCTCCAGAACTTCCAGCCCTTCCCGGTTGTGGTACAGCTCCATGAACAGCCATTCCAGCTCGTCCTTGTGCCTGGCGAACCGGGACGCAAATTCCTGCTTTGCTACCATAGGTCAGCCCTCCACTTCTGCAAGGGTGGGCATAGCGGGGATAGCACCATGCCGGCTGGTGGTAATGCTGGCCGCTTTGTTGGCAAAAGCCAGAATGCTTTCCAGCTTGTCTACGGTCAGGGTGTCCAGCGTCTCCTTGCAGAGCTTGGACAGGGCAGCCCCAAAGAAGGTATCGCCTGCGCCGTTGGTGTCGCCCACCTTGCAGGGAACGCCAGCCACATGACCAGTTTTCTCCCCAAAGCGGTAGAATACGCCGTTTGCACCCAAGGTGACGAAAATCAGCCGGATTCCGTTCTGGGCCAGTTGTGCCGTGCCGCTCTCGCAGTCGGTCGTGCCGGTGAGCAGGGGAAGTTCTTCATCGGATACTTTCAGAATATCCACCAGCGGCAGGGGTGCTTTCATCTGGGCAATGGCATCCTCTTTGTTTTTCCAGAGGTTGGCACGGTAATTGGGGTCGTAGGTGATGGTAGCACCCAACTTTTTGGCACGGGTAGCAGCGTCCAGCGTGGCAGTGCGGGAGGGGTCAGCGGTGAGGCTGACCGAACCGAAGTGGACGATCTTGGCAGCTTTCAGAGCCTCGTCCGAAATATCCTCTTTGCACAACATCACGTCAGCGTTGGCGCTGCGGTAGAAGCTGAAATCCCGCTCGCCGGTGGCATCCACCGAGACCACAGCCATGGTGGTGGGGTGGTCTGCATCCACCGCCATGCCGGAAACGTCTACCTTGTTTTCTGCCAGAACCTCTTTCAG
>ENA-UEQO01003499-UEQO01003499.1-human-gut-metagenome-genome-assembly--contig:-NODE-3499-length-12121-cov-9.124626_pt1 | contig 12121 bp, 7 predicted proteins | sample MGYA00242938_ERZ507940 | MGnify/ENA primary metagenome ERZ507940 (study PRJEB26167, sample SAMN06115517) | human gut metagenome | host: Homo sapiens | place: China:Chongqing | collected 2014-12-03... | reverse complement strand
CATCCATAATCCCTTAAAACTTTGTTAATAATTTCGCATTTTTTACCCGTTCCTCCCTCTCGAAGCTGGCCAAGTAATTTTCGGTCGTTTTGAGGTCCTGATGCCCCAGCGACTCCGAGATATAGGCAATATTGGTTCCTGCCCGCTTCAACACCGTAGCGAACGAATGCCGGGCTGTATAGGTTGATATTTTACCTATCCCGAGCTGTTCGCCCACCTCCTTCATACGCTTGTTGATCGCACGGGTTATGTATAGTGTTTTCATCTTCCGCCGCATCGCATCCTCCTGCCCACCGAGAATCGGAAAAATAAAGCTATCAGGCCGGGAGGGGTTGCCCCAGCGATTGATGATCGCCTGCATCCGCTCCGTGACAACGACCTGAATTTCCTTGCGGGTCTTGGTCGTGCGTTCGGTCTTTTGCCGGACAAAGCATATTTCACCGTTCACGATGTCCCGATACCTCAACTTTACGAAATCGGCAACGTTGATCCCGTTGCACAAGTAGAGGAACAGCCAATAATCGCGGTATTTGGCCGTTGCCTCGGTTCCATCCTCATAGTTGGCAATCTGTCCTATTTGCTCCAGCGTAAGGGCCAGTTTACGCCCTTCTCCGGCTTGTATCTCATACCGCCCCCGGCCGAATGGGTATTGCGCCTCTAAAATCTTTCCGCACCGCTTCATGTCGTTGAGTATTGCCCGTATATGTCGCATATGTATTCCGACGGTAGTACGGCTTTTACCCTCTTTAAGCAGGAACTTTTCGTAACGGCGAATCCAATCCACCGAAACACCCGACAAAGGAACACGAGGTCCGGCAAATCGTTCTATCCCCCTCATAACAACCCGATAGGCCATCATATTCCCGATGCGTTCCTGTGCTTTCATTTCGGCTATTTTACCCTCAAAAGCAATATTAAGCGTATCGCCACCAGCTCGTTTTAGTCGATTGTTAAGATTTTCCAATGAAAAGATACCGCGCATTAATAAGTCCTCAACAGCCGTCCGCACTATCTGGTAGCTGCTTTCGATGTCCTTGCGTATCTCCACAAGTGCACGGGCTTTTGTTGTTGGCAGGGCGTCCCACTCCGCCGGCATCAAATCTTTCCCGGTCGGATAATAGTGACGCACTCGATTGTAGGTAACACGGATTTTTACGGAGCACTTCCCGGACTTTTTCGGATGGGCTGAATCGAACATTGCGGCCACCGTCACACCGTCTTTCGAGTAGTTCATTTTGTGTATAAATTTTGATTTTAGACACACAATTTAGACACAAATATACGGATTTAATCGAAACCAACAAAAATAAATCGAAATAAAATAGCTATATTTGCAACTGAAATACAACTATTTACAAAACAATATAAAAATTACCGAAAACCGCTAAAAATCGACAAATTACGACTCATAATCCGAAGGTCGTGGGATCATGCCCCTCTGGGCCCACAGAAAAAGAGGTTACGAATTGCCGTAACCTCTTTTTTCGCACTCTTCGGGAGCGGCGTTATTCCAGCTTCGCCGCGTCGGAGGCCAGCTTTTCGTAGATGGCGACCATTTCGCCGAACGATCCCTCGCCGCGTTTCAGTTCGTACATGAAGACGCCCTTGTAACCGGCCTTCATCAGCGCCCCGTACAGCGCGGGCCAGTCGATCCGACCCTTGCCCGGAAGCCAGTGACGCTCATCGACCATGTCGTAATCCGAGACATGGACGGTCGCAATCCGGTCGCCGCACGCCTCGACGAAGTGCAGCAGGTCCTCCGAAAGCAGGTGGTTCGTGTCGAAACAGATTTTCACCTCGGGATAAGGGGCGATGATGCGCAGCAGCTCGGCCGAGTTCCGCCCGAGGCACGTGCGGGGCAGATCCTCGATGCACAGCTGCGCGCCGATCCGCGCCGCCTCCCTGCGCAATATGCCGATCGAAGCGATGCTGTTCCGGATACGCTGCTCGCGCTCCCCGTCCGCAATCGGTTCGGAACTGGGATGCAGCACCAGTTTCTCCGGTCCCACTTCGCCGCAGATCGCGATCATTTCGGTCAGGAATTCGAGGTTGGCCATGCGGGCGCTGTCGTTCAGCACCGAGATGTCCAGCTTGCGGGAGAACGGGAGGTGGCACGACCAGACCTTCAGACCGGCCTCGTCGGCCATGCGTTTGGCGTGCAGCGCCTTCTCGCGGATTTCAGCCACGGTCCCGCGGCCGCTGATGCCGATTTCGACATACTCCACGCCGGCCTTCGCGGCGGCGGCCATCTCCTCGGGGCTCATGCTGCTGGTCAAGCTTCCGACGCCGAGACACTGGGCCGTCAGGTTGGCGGCGCACACCAGCGCCGCTGCCGTAAACAGAATTCTTTTTTTCATCGCTTCCGGTTATTTGGTGTAGTTTTTCACGCAGCGGACGTTCAGATAAATATCCTTGGCCGCCTCCTGATTGGTCTTGGTCTGAAGGTTCAGACTCGTACCGCTGATGACCAGCGAACGGGCCGTCGAGGCGTTGGTCTGCCCGATGAACCACACGTAGCCCCATTTGCCCAGCGCGCCGCTGTTGAAACTGCCGTCGGCCTTCTGATAGCCCAGCGGATACCAGCCGAAACCGATGCTTTCGGCCCCGTCGACGAATTGCAGGAGGGGTTCCCCGGCGTCCGTGAGCGTCATATTCGCCTGATTCCAAATACCGCCGTCAACGATACGGCCGTTGCCGCCGCGCAGCCATGCGCCGACGTTGCCCGTATTCTTGACCGTGCAGCCCGACTTGTAGAATCCGGCCTTCGTAATGGCATTCTCGGGTTTCCCGTCGTGGCCGCCGGAGAAGGTGTATCCGCCCTGCGCGAAATCGTCGGGAATGGCATACTCGCTTTTGATAGCCATCAGCATGTCCCACCAGTCGTTGGCGTTGGCCACGTGCCAGCCTTCGGGACAGCAGCCGCGTATCTGGACGCCGAACTCGCCCTCCTCCGTACCGTCGAGTTTGAAGGCGTTGCCCACGTCGTCCACCCCTTCGTAATTCTGCACATAGGGACACTGCTCCGCCGTACAGCCCGATATGCCGGTCATCGCCTCATACCAGGTGTAGTAACGGCCCTTTGCGTCGTTCAACCGCTGCAAATGCGACGCCTCCAACCCCGCAACCGAGAAAGCCGTCAGGTCGGGCGCAACGCCCAGGTTGCCGTCCTCGCCCGCTTCGTGGCAGTTCTCGGTCATCCACCAGCGTTTGCCGTACTTCTTGATCGTATAGCCCGGCAGCTCGATGGGGACCGACACGGTGATCGCCGCGAAATACTCGCGCACCTTGCTCGCACCCAGTTCGTTTTTGGCCACCACCGACACCGACTGGGCGGGAATCACCACGTCGTCGTTGACCACCCTGACGGTGATGACGTTGGTTCCCTGACCGTCGATGATCGAGATTTTCGACTTCTCCTGCTCGGCGATCGTCCATTCGTAGGTCTCGGCCCACTGAACCTTCGAAACCGAGAAGGTGAACTCTTCGCCGCCGTTGCAGGTGAGCGTTGCCGGCACCTTCGTGATCGGCCCGGGTTTCTTGGGAACGGTCATCTCCTGGATTTCCTCCTCGGTGTCGCGTTTCACGGCCTCGGTGCAGGCGACCAGCGCCGCAGCGGCGGTCATGCATGCCGCGGCCATCATGTATTTTCGGATGTTTTTCATCGTTTTTGCATTTTAAGTTTTACAAAGTGTGAACCTCGGGATACCCGAACGGATTCTCCACATACCAGCGGGCCTTGTAAATCTGGTAGCCCGCGCGGTTGAACAGCCGGTTGCCCTTCATGTCGCACACCTCGGCCGACCACCAGTTGCTCCCGCCCGACGTGGGGCGCATGACGATCGTGGAATACCCCTCCGGACCCGTCGAAATGCTCTTGATGGTGTTCTGCTGGAAGATCTCCACGTCGAGGAACTTCTCCGCCGCACAGTCGAACTTGTAGACATGCTGATTCGTCGATACATACATCGCATCCTCCCCGCAGACGGGCGCCAGGTCGTGGGCATCGGTATTCCCCGCCGCCATATCGTAAGAGCGCACCTGCGTCAATTCCGGAGCCGTACGCTTCCCGTTGTAGGCGAGCTTGAGCAGCTGGGCGCCCGTCGCCGTCCAGAGGCAGCCGCGCTTCCGGTCCCAGACCACGTTGTGGGCCGAATGGACCGGCATGGTGAAGGCGGGTCTGGAAACGTAGCTGTCGGCGCCATTGTACACGTAGACGCTCAACAGGTTGCCCGTGCTCGACGCCACGACGACATTCCCGTCGGGCAGCACCTCGGCCGAGTGGGGGTTTCCGCCCGGCTTGGCGTAGAACATCGCCTTCTTGTCCGCAATGCGGATCAGCGCCACGCCGCCGCCCGAAGCCGTGACGAGCACGCACGTACGGTTGTAGACCGGTTTGGCCTCGTCGGGCAGATCGAACCACGCCTGTTCCGCAGCCGAAAGCCCGCTGTCGGCGGCCGTCCACTCCCAGGCGACCTTCCCCGTCGGCTGGTCGATCATCACGATCCGGTTCTTGGCCTGCTCGGTCAGAATCATCACCTTCGTGGCCTTGTCCAGGTCGATCGTCTCCTCCTTGTCGTCGCCCGGCCGCCAGGGAACGTAAGGTCCCTCCTCCTCGTCTTTGCTGCAAGCCTGAAGGAGGAATGCGGCAGCCAGTATCCACAGATATTTTTTCATAATTGCCAGTTAGCGGTTGTCGGATTAATAATTGGGATTCTGTTCGAGTTTCTTGTTCAGCAGGATCTGGTCCGCCGGAACGGGCCACCAGTAGTCGCGGTCGGGGTCGAACGCCCGGACGGCGATGTCCGTGCCCGCATAGTCCTGAATCACGGCGTTCATCACCAGCTCGGCGGTCATCCAGCGGCGGATGTCGTTGTAATAAAGCCCCTCGCCGGCGAATTCGACGCGGCGCTCGTGGCGGATGATCTCGCGCATTTCGGACTGGCTCTTCGAACCGTAGGCATAGGTGGGCATGCCGACGCGGCCGCGCACGCGGTTCACGGCGTCGTAAACGGCATCGGAGGGCGTGGCGTCGACCTCGTTCTGCGCCTCGGCGAACATCAGCAGCACGTCGGCGTAGCGGATGAACATGTAGTTGGTCTCGCCGTTGCTGTCGTCCGAATCGCGCTTCTGCGCGTCGTAGATCGTGAGTTTCCGGTGTGCGAAGCCCGTGAACTGGCACACCTCCCCGGCCGGGCAGTTGGCCTTGCCGAGGAACGTGCTCCCGGGATAGAAATTCGTCGCCGCGAAACGCGGATCGAGGTTGTCGTACTTGTCCATCGTGGCCGCACCGTCGGTCGTCGTCCGGTAGTCCATCACCAGATCGAGCAGCGGTGCGTTGTTGCGGTACTGGACGCTGTAAACGTTGAACGAATTGACGGCCGTGTTCTTGGTCTTCGAGAATTCGATGTTGAAGACGCACTCGCAGCTGTGCTCGTTCGCCGGCAGGAAGAGTTTCCGGTAGTCGCCGAACAGGTCGTAGCCCGCCTGGGCCTCCTTTTCGATCACGGCTTTGGCCGCATCGGCCGCAGCCTGCCATTTCGCGGCGTCGTTCGAGGGGTTGACCAGCTTGCTGGCCTCGAAAAGCAGCAGACGGGCCTTGAGGGCCATCGCCGCGCCGCGCGTGGCGCGCCCCTGGTCGGCGGCTTTGGTCCACTGCCAGTCGAGCAGTTCGCGGTCGATGATGTCGTTCAGATCGTCGAGAATCGCCCGCACCACCTCCTCGCGCGAGGCGCGGGGCAGCGAACCGTGCGCATAGACGGGCTCTTCGAGGATCAGCGGCACGCCGTTGTAATAGGTCACCAGCATGTAGTAATAGAGCGCGCGGAGGAACTTGGCCTCGCCCTCCATCTGCACCCTGCGGTCGTCGGCCACGACGGCGGCAGGCAGGCGGTTGAGATGGGTGTTGCAGCGTCCGATGCCCTCGTAGCACTTTTTCCAGCGGTTGGCGATGATGCCCGAGCTGTTGGCCGTGTGGGTCCCCTGGGCGATGACGTTGTATCCGCCCGCGTTGTTGTAATTATAGGCGTTGGGCGTGCAGGTCTCTTCGAGCAGCGGCGCCGAGTCTCCGAACAGCGCGCTGTTGGTCAGTATGTTGTAACAGCCGGTCATGGCGGCCTCGGTTCCTTCTTCGGTTTCCCAGAACGTCTCGACCGTATATTTGTCGGTGGGAATGGTGTCGAGGTTGCAGGAGGCCAGCGCCGCCGCACCGCAAAGCATCAATCCGATTACTGTTTTTTTCATGTTTTTCCGTATTTGAAGCGATTAGAAAGTAATGTTGAAGCCGAAGTTGATCGTCCGCAGCGAAGGATACTGCATCAGGTTGGTCGACGAAAGGTCGATCTCGGGGTCGAACATCTTCAGCGGGGAGATCGTGAAGAGGTTCTCGCCGTTGACGAAGATCTGGCACTGGCTCATTCCGAGCTTCGAAATCCACCTCTTGGGGAGGGTGTACGAGAGTTGCAGCTGCTTGCAGCGCAGGTACGACGCATCGTAGAGCCACTGCGTGTTCTTGTAGTCGTGCATCTCGGGCGCGCCCGTGGCGGTGTGGAGGATCGGCAGGCGGGAGTTGTGGTTCTCGGGGGTCCACGCGTCGGTCGCCCACTCCTTCAGCACGCCCGCTCCGTTCCAGAACGGGGCTGCGAGGTTGCCCGAAAGATAGGTCTTCACGTCGGCGACGCCCTGGAACTGCGCCGAAAGTTCGAGTCCCTTCCATCCCAGCGAGAAGTTGAAGGCGTAGGTGATGCTCGGCGTAAGGTTGCCGCAGACGGCGCGGTCGTCGTTGTCGATCTTGTCGTCGTTGTTGAGATTCTTGTAGCGGATGTACCCGGGCTTCACGCCGCTGCCGACGGTCACCGAATTGGCGATCTCCTCGTAACTGTTGTAGAAGCCGTCGGCCTGGTAGAGATACCACGCGTCGATGGGTTCGCCCTCGCGGATGATGTTGAAGGTCTTGATGTACTCCTGCCCGTCGAGGTCGACGACGATGTTCTTGTTGTAGCAGAAGTTGCCGCCGAGGCTGTAATGGAAATTCTTGACCGCGCTCCGCCACTGGAGGTTCAGCTCGACGCCGTCGTTGGCCACCACGCCGATGTTCTGCTTCGGGCCGTTCAGGTTGCCGATCTGCGCCGGAATCTTCACGTCGCGCAGGATGCCTTCGGTGCGTTTCTTATAGAGGTCGACGCTGAACAGCAGGCGGTGGTCGAAGGCCTCGAAATCCAGTCCGAGGTTGTAGGTGCGGGTGGTCTCCCACGAGATGTTCTCGTCGACGAAATCCTTGATCGCCGCGCCGCCCGACAACACGTCGCCGAAGCTGTAATTGTAGCTCTTGTTCGCCAACACGGCCATCAGGTACTCGTAGTTGCCGATGGCCTGGTTGCCCATCTCGCCGACCGAGCCGCGGAGCTTGAGCACGTCGACCGCCCGGACGTTCTGCATGAAATTCTCCTTGTCGATGCGCCATCCGACCGACACGGCGGGGAAGAAGGCCCATCGGTTGCCCTTGGCGAATTTCGACGAACCGTCGTAACGCGCCGTCACGTCGATCAGGTATTTCTCCTTGTAGTCGTAGGTGATTCGCCCGAAGTAGGAGAAGAGCAGTTCGAGCGACGATCCGCCCGAAATATCCTCCATCGTGGCGCCGACCGACAGGGCGGTGAGCTGGTTGTTGAAGTAGTCGCGTTTCTTGGCCTGGAAGTTCTTGCCGTCGTAACGCTTGTACTCCGTGCCGACCATCACGTTGAAGTTGTGGTTGCCGCCGAAGCTCTTGCCCCACGAAAGGGTGTTGTAGAAAGTGTAGTTGATCGCGTTGTTGTCCCAGTCCTTGGCCGAAACGTAGGCGCTGAAGTTCTTCCGCTCAAGAGTTTTGGGATTGTAGGTGTACATCGCGTGCTTGAAGTCCTTCGAATAGTGGTCGACCTTCACGTAGCCCAGGTTGGCGTTGTACTTGATGCCCCACGGCAGGTCGTAGCCGATGTTGATGCGCCCCAGAATGCGGTGAAGCTGACGTTTGGTGTTGCCCTCGTGCAGCTCCATGAGCGGATTCTCGGGGTTGTTGCGCCCGGGGGTCGAGAGCCACGTCGAGAGCCACTTGCCGTCGGGCAGCTGCGTGCCGAAGATCGGCAGGGCGCGGTTGATGACGTTGACCGTCGTCGATACGCCGTAGATCGGGTCGGTGTTGTAGCGCAGGTTGCCCAGCAGGCTGATGCCCACCTTCAGGCGCTTGGTCACCTGCGCGTTGATCTTCATGTCCCACGAGAAGCGTTCCGCGTCGTCGTTGGCGACCATGATGCCGCGCTGGTTCATGTAACCGCCGCCCAGCGAGTAGGAGATCTTGTCCGTGCCGCCCGAAACGCGGGCGTTGTACTGCTGGAGAAAACCGTTCTGGTAGCAGAGGTCGTACCAATCGGAGGCGGGATAGATGTACTTGTCGTGCTTCATGCCCTCCTCGTATTCGAGGATGTCGTCGCGGTTGTAGGTCACCGTCAGCTTGCCTTCGTTCAGTTCGGCCTGGTTGCGCATGTTCATATACTGAATCGGGTCGGTCACCACGTCGGGCACGTAGGTCGCCGACTGAATGCCGAAGTTGGCGCTCAACTTCACCACCGGTGCGCCCTTCTTGGCCTGCTTCGTGGTGATGAGGATGACGCCGTTGGCGGCCTTGGAACCGTAGATCGAGGCCGAAGCGTCCTTCAGCACCGAGATCGTCTCGATGTCGCCGGGATTCAGCTCGTTGAGCGAATACTCCATGCCGTCGACCAGCACCATGGGGCTGGAACTGCTCATCGTGCCGACGCCGCGTATGCGGATCGTCGCGCCGTCGCTGCCGGGCTTCGACGAAGCCTGGTTGATGTAGACGCCGGGCATCGAATAGAGCGCCTGCGAGGCGTGCGTCATGGGCTGGTTCTCGATCTCCGACATCTGGCGCACGGCGACCGAGCCGGTCAGGTTGACCTTCTTCTGCACGCCGTATCCGATCACCACCACGTCGTCGAGGAGCTGGTTATTCTCCTTCAGCACCACGGTCAGATGCGTCCGGTTGCCCACTTCGACCTGCGCCGCGTCGTAACCGATGAACGACACGCTGAGCCGCGCGCCCGCAGTCACGTTCAGGGCGAATTCGCCCTTCGAATTGGTCACCATGCCGTTCGTCGTGCCCTCGACCAGCACGTTCGCCCCCACGATCGGATCGCCGGCCTCGGTCTCGACGCGGCCCTTCAGCTGGTATTCCCGGCCCCGGCCTGCCGGGTCGGATTTGTAAAGCACGATGTGGCGGCCTTCGAGTTTGGCCAGAATTCCCTGGTCGGCGAGCACGCCGTCGAGCAGTTTCAGGACGTTCTGATCGTGCGCCTCGACCGAAACGCGCTTCCGGAGGTCGATCTCGCTCTCCCGATACCAGAACGAGTAGCCGCTCTGCGTCTTGACCGCTTCGATCACCTCGCGCACGGTGGCGTTCTTCAGCGTCAACGAAATCACGGGATTCTGCGCGTAAAGAGCCTGGGCCGCCACCGTGAACCAACACAGGGTCAGCAATCCGCTCAGTCTGCACAGCATCCGCTGGCCGAAAAGGTCCCGGAAGGACCTTCTGCTGGTAGAATTGTTACTCATAAGGATTGAAATTTAGGTTGTAGTGAAAAAAATCGTGAATCTCTATCGGTTTCTGTAAAGCTCGAAATGGTTCTTGCGGCTGCGGCAGAGGATACGGCTGTCGGCCGAGATGATCCGCATGATTTCGTGGATGTTCTCGCCGTCGACGAACTCACCCGTGAAACAGATCCTGCGCAGCCGTTCGTCGGGGATCGTGATGTCGACGTTGAACTGCCTTTCGAGGCTCCGGGCGATCGACGCCAGGGATTCGGCCCGGAAGTAGAGCCTGTCCTCCTGCCACGAGAGCACCTGCTCGACGTTCACCCTGCGCAGCGACAGCAGCCCGGAGGTCCTCTCGAAGAATCCCTGCTCGCCGGGACGCAGCCGCACGCTCCGCGACTCGGGACCGCCGTCCACCAGCAGGCTGCCCGTCGCCAGCGTGATCTGGTAATTCTCGTCCTCGGAATAGGCGTGCACGTTGAAAGTCGTTCCGAGCACCGTCGAGACGACCTGTCCCGTGACGACGACGAAGGGCCTGCGGGCGTCGTGCTCGACCTCGAAATAGGCCTCGCCGTCGACCTCCACGCGGCGTTCGTCGCCGAACAGCGCGGGATAGACGATGCGCGTGCCGCCGTTGAGCCGCACCCGCGAACCGTCGGGCAGCACCACGTCGGACTTCACGCCCAGAGGCGTCGAGACGCTCACCGGCTGCGCCGCGGCGACCAGACGGCTTTCGGTCCGGCGTCCGCCCATGAACCAGCTGCCGCAGACGACGCCCGCCATCACGGCCGCAGCCGCGGCGTAGCGGACGATCCGCATCCGGATTCCCCGGCGGCGGATGCGCGAGCGCACGTCGGCCCACACCGCCTCCCGCATTCCGTCGGCCATGGCGTCGACTCCGGGTCCCACCCGGATGCCGTCCAGCAGCTCCGCCAGCCTGCGGCGGTCGCGCTCCGAACCTTCGATCAGTTCCGCCATCTCCGGCTCCCTCTTCGTATGCTGATATTGCATGATTTCTCCTTTTTGGTCGTATACACATATAGAGTGCGAAAGCCGCGGTTCCGTTTAAGGGAACCGCGGCTTTTTTTCATTTTTTTCATTCCGGCAGGCGTCAGAAACGCGCCGTGAAGAGGAACAGCAGCAGGGAAACCAGCTTCAGGTCGGGATAATGCGTGCGTAGGCCGGCCACGATCCTGTCGACGGCGATCTTGATCTGGACCCGCACCGTGCTCTCGGAGAGCGACAGCGCCTCGGCGATCTCGCGCGACGACAGCCCCTCCTGCCGGTTGAGCAGGAACACCGTGCGGCAGCGTTCGGGCAAATCGTTTATGAGACGGCGAACCAGCTCCTCGACTTCGGCCTCTATCAACCGGCTATCGGGAGCGTCTTCGCTGTGGGGGGGGGAATTTCGGTCGATCAGCGAGATGGGAATCTCCTCGAACGAGAGGCAGCGGCGGCGCGTACGGGACTCCTTCAGATACCGGTTCGCCTCGTTGCGCGCGACGACGTAGAGGTAGGCGTCGATGTTTTCGATCCTCCGCAGCGCGACGCGGGACTTCCAGACGGCGACGAAGACGTTGCTCACGACCTCGCCGCAGGCCTCCCTGTTGCGCAGAAAATAGTAGGCGAACCGGAAAACGCTCCGGTAATAGAGATCATAGAAAACCCGGAAAGCGTAATCGTCGTTCTCGCTTACGGAAACAAGCAAATTCTCAAGTTCTTTTTTCTTCTCCACATCCGGGCATGTTCAGGCTTTCACAAGACAAAATTAGGAAACTTTTTCAGAACCGCAATATACGGTTCCGTTAAAATCCCGCGACGCGGCCCCGGAGCGGCAGCCGCAAAGAGAGAGAGGGACCGCGCCCTCCGCACGGTCCCTCTCTCCGCCGGCCTGCGGCCGGATTATTTCCCTTCGTCGCCGCTGCGGATCTCCTTGCGGCGGATCTTGCCGCTGATGGTCTTGGGCAGCGACTCCACGAACTCGATCACGCGCGGGTATTTATAAGGAGCCGTGATGCGCTTCACATGGTCCTGCAACTCCCTGACGAGCGCCTCCCCGGCCTGCCCGCGGTAGGCCTCGGCGAGCACGATCGTCGCCTTGACGACCTGGCCGCGGATCTCGTCGGGAACGCCCGTAATGGCGCACTCCACCACCGCCGGGTGGGTCATCAGGGCGCTCTCCACCTCGAACGGACCGATGCGGTAGCCCGAACTCTTGATCACGTCGTCGGCACGCCCCACGAACCAGTAGTAGCCGTCCTCGTCGCGCCACGCCACGTCGCCCGTATAATACACCCCGTCGTGCCACGCCTCGCGGGTCAGCTCATCGTTCAGGTAGTAACCCTTGAACAGACCGAGCGGCTTGCCCCCGTCGGTGCGGATCACGATCTGCCCCTGCTCGCCGTCCTCGGCCGAACGGCCGTCGGGGGTCACCAGGTCGATCCGGTACTGGGGATTGGGCACGCCCATGCTCCCGGGTTTGGACTTCATCCACGGGAACGTGGCCAGCGTCAGCGTCGTCTCGGTCTGCCCGAAGCCC
>ENA-UEQO01003497-UEQO01003497.1-human-gut-metagenome-genome-assembly--contig:-NODE-3497-length-12125-cov-7.737716_pt1 | contig 12125 bp, 9 predicted proteins | sample MGYA00242938_ERZ507940 | MGnify/ENA primary metagenome ERZ507940 (study PRJEB26167, sample SAMN06115517) | human gut metagenome | host: Homo sapiens | place: China:Chongqing | collected 2014-12-03... | reverse complement strand
TCCGTTTATCTCAGCATCAATGTTGGTATGTGAATGCCCATAAATCCATGCGTCAATGCGACTGTCGGCAATAAGCCCACTCAGTTCAGTTGCAAATGCACTATTCAGCACTGAACCTTTATGGTGATGGGCGACGACCTCCAATGTGGGAAGATGATGTGTTACTACCACAATGTGCTTTGCGGTGCTTTCAGTTAGACTATGCTTGATGAAATCCAAGCAGAATTCATGCATCTGATTAAACTCCTCAGTTTGGAGTAATTTGCCATTATACATTATCTGCCGAAAGTCGTTCATGCCTTTCCATATAAAATACTCGTCAGAAGGAGAAATCTGAGACCACAAAGTGCTCATGATAAAATCGGTATCATCAATCTTTACTACTTGATTCTGGTAATATCCTACATTCTTCTTGAACATCCAATTCCATTGCAGTCCCTTACCCATCACATCACAATAATTGTAATACTCATGGTTTCCGGGCACAATGAGCACTTGCCGATAATTTGCAGATGCCCATTTCCAAAAATTGCTCAAAGGTGCAACCTTGTTTTTCAAATAGAATATATCTCCGGCAAGAACCAGAACATCGCCAGTTACAGGTAATTCATTATGTTTCATCCACCTGCTGTTATCGCTGAATTCCAAATGCAGGTCGCTCATATATTGTATCTTCATAATCTTTTGTTTATTAATATTTTGTATAAATCAGTTCATAATTCTTTGAATTTGATTCATTGCCAATAATACCCTCCAAGAAAGAAAATTTATTATACAGGAATTGGTAGTGTTCAAGTTCTTCTTCCTCAAAGTCTATGTTCTCATAGCAGTTGTCTATCTCCTTGTTGATTTTATCGTACAAATCGACGGTCGTTTTGGCTATTCGTACTTCCAACTTGGCAATATCTTCTTTATTCTTAGCAATAGCCTTTTTACAATGTTCGATTTCTTCTTTGTAAAAGCATAAAACCTCCTCAAGAAGGACGTTTGTCAGCACACTTGGAGATGGGCTACATGGAAGCACAGTCAATTCACGACTTGGGGTAGTAGTAAGATAAAACAATTTACACCCCAAAGACTTTGTAACCTGTTTGTTATATTCATCGACTTTCATCAAATCTTCTTTAGATTGACTTTGGCATTCTTCATGAGACGGATGCTCTTTCTTTTTCAACAAAGGCATGTCTTTGTGTCTTAAATAGACCGTTGTATATTCACTCATACATAACCCTCCTTTTTTATTTCTTATGAAATTGCTCTACTTGTTTTTCAATCATCCTTTTTACCTGTTCAAATGATATGGGTGTAAAGTTATTGTTATCAACCCCTACATCGTATTGCGTCGGATAGAGATACTGAAGCCGGGCAGCGTCAATTCCAGTGTTGTTCTTCCTTGTATGTACGTGTCCGAACAGTTGCCACACATCTTTGTAACCGCCATCAAAGCATAGGAAAGGATAATGGTTCAAATATATCCTTTGTTTACCGACCTCTATGTGCATCTGCATTGCCACATGTTCAAATCTGTCAATGTAGCCTTGACGTATATTCTTCAAATCATGATTGCCCATAATCAGATATATCTTTCCGTTCAATCTATCCAGCATTTTAGTCCACTCAGCCGAACCGCTAAGACAGAAATCACCTAAGTGAAAAACAATATCATACTGTCCGACAGTATTATTCCAATTGGATATGATTGTTTCATTCATCATTTCCACATCCTTAAACGGCCTGTTGCAGAAACGAATGATATTCCCATGATAAAAATGGGTATCAGATGTAAAGAACACCTTGCTGCCATCAAATTTATAGTTCATTTCTTCTCAATTTATGTGCATCACTGCACGTTAATAATCTGGTTACCAACAGCCCATCAGACGGAAATGGCAGAAGAGCATCATAAAGGCGACTGTCACAAATGGGCATACAAACAAAATAGTTGGAAAGTTTGGTAAGGACTCTCCAACTATTCAGTTTCTATTCTCTCAAAGTACAATAATGTACTCGCTATGTTCGTTGGAAAGTATTTACTAAACGAGGTTCAATACGTGAAACATGAACACTCGACACAGATTCAGTGCGTTTATTGCTCTGAATTGCGGTTGTTATAGATAATATGTTCATTCTGTTTCTTTGCATTGTTAATGTTTATATTGTCTCAAAAGCAATGCAAAATTAGCAAATAAATCCCATTCTTACATCACTTTTCATTAAATTCTTTTGCCATAATACTATGATATAGGATTTTATTTCTTCGATCATGCTCGCGAACCAAATAAAATATGTAATTTTGCATTTAACGCAATTTATAATTGAATACAATATGGCGAATTTGAACTGTATAAAGGCAGTATTGGCAGAAAAGGGTATCATGAGTAAGTGGCTCGCTAAGACATTGCAGAAAGATCCGGCTACGGTTTCCAAATGGTGCAACAATCATGCACAGCCTGATTTATACACATTGGCACGGATAGCAGAAGTTCTGGATGTAGATATTCACAGACTCATTTGCCATACAAAAGAAGAATAGAGGATATGAAATATACAATTGAAGAAATACGGCATATGCAGGAAGGTCAGACTTTTGACTGTAAAAGTATCCTCATTGAGCCTAAGCACCTTGCCACTATCATAGTAGCTATGGCGAATGCAGATGGTGGAATGATTGCTGTGGGTATATCCGACAAGACTCGCAGAGTAGAGGGTGTTGACCAAGACAAGGAACATCTCAATGATATATTGCGGACACCTTTGGATTTTTGTGTTCCATCAGTTTCTGTCACTACGGATTATGTGCCTTGTACGGATGCTGAGGGGCGTGATAATCGTGTATTGTTGATGTACATCCCTGCAAGTCCGCGACTTCATGCGAATCAAGCTGATGAAGTGTTTTGGCGTGTAGGAGACAAATCACGCAAACTGACTTTTAATGAGCGTTTGCAACTCATGTACGACAAAGGAGAACGCTATTACGAGGATTCCACAGCATACGATGCCACACTTGATGACATAGATATGGATGCAGTCAAAGCCTACATGAAGCGGATTGGCTATGGCAAGTCTGCAATGGAGTATCTGCAAGAGAACAAAGGTTTTGTGACCTATAAAGGTGATGTGCCGCAAGTCAGTGCAGCTTGTATATTGCTTTTTGGCAAGCATCCTCAGACATTCTTTCCTCGTGCAAGAGTGCGTTTTATCAAGTATTTCGGCACAGAGGAAAAGGTGGGACGTGAAATGAATGTCATCAAAGATGTTACTTTCGATGGTCGTATTCTTGAACAGATCCAGAAAACTGTTGAATATCTTGAAACGCAGGTCAAGGAGCATTCCTATCTCGGAGAGGACGGTATCTTCAAAACCGACCGCGAATACCCCAAGTTTGTGATACAAGAGATGGTGGTGAACTCAGTTTGCCATCGCGATTACAGTATTAAGGGCACGGAAATTCAGATAAAGATGTTCGACGACCGTCTTGTGTTCGAAACACCAGGCAAGTTGCCGGGTATTGTCCGCACTGACAACATTCGTCATACCCATTTCTCTCGCAATCCGAAAATTGCGGAATACCTCAAAGCATACGACTATGTAAAAGAGTTCGGAGAGGGAGTTGACCGTATGTGTCGTGAGTTGTCGGCATTGGGTGTTAAAGAACCACAATACAACTTAGTTGCCTTTATCATGAAAGCAACTGTTTGTGCGAAGGTTTTGGAGAAGGGACAAAAAACTAACCATTCCGACCAGAAGCGACCAGAAGCCGACCACTTAGGGCATAACAAGGGCATAACAGGGGCACAACAGGGGCATAACAAGATACTTTCTCTTATTGCAGAAAACCCACAAATCAGTATCTCTGCATTAGCAAAACAATGTGAAGTCTCGGAGAAAGCAATGAGGATAACACTGGAACGCATGAAAGTAGAGAATGTTATCAAACGAGTTGGACCAAGTTTTGGGGGGCATTGGGAAATATTAATAAAAGAGGAATAATCATAGAATAATATGATAACGAAAGACAATCTTTATAATGTATTAATTACTATTGGATTTTCAAAAGCGAATATCGGAGAATACTATACACGTGAATTTGAAACGTGTTCTATGTCTGTAGACTTTGATAACGAAGTCCTGATATATCCGGAAGATAAAGGGTTAATCATAAATGATAAAACTACAAGTAATTTTTCACACAATGAGAATTTTGTAGTCTTTGAGTGCGTGTGTCGCCTATTAGACAAGGGTTATCGTCCAGAACACATAGAGTTGGAACCTAAATGGCAATTAGGTCGAGATGCTAAAGCTGGAAAAGCTGACATTGTTGTAAAGGATGAACAGGGAGATGTCTTGATTATTATTGAATGTAAGACGGCAGGAAAAGAATACAATAATGAAATAAAGAATACCGAGGTGTATGGTGGGCAACTGTTTAGCTATTGGCAGCAAGAGAATGCTACTCGTTGGTTGGCTTTGTATGCATCCGACTGGAAAGATGATGTAGTGGCTGTAAAATCGCAAGTTATCAATTGTACGGATGATGCCAATATCGTAGAAATGGCTGAGAAAGACAAGAATGTTGCAGTCTATAAAAATGCAAAAAATGACAAAGAGCGTTTTGAAACTTGGCGTGATACTTATAACTGCACATGGATTGATAATTTGATCTTCAATGAAGAAAGCCAGGCATATAGGATTGGAATCCCCCCTTTGCGTAAACAGAATCTACGTGATTTTACCCCTGAGGATAAAATAGTAAATCGCTTTGAAGAGATACTCAGACATAATAATGTTTCTGACAAAGAGAATGCGTTCAACAGATTGGTTGCATTATTCATTTGTAAACTTGTTGACGAAATCAAAAAACAGGATTTTGAAGAAGTTGATTTCCAATATAAACATGGTTCGGACACCTATGAGAGCCTTCAAGATCGTTTGCAGCGTTTGCACCAGCAGGGCATGGAAGAATTTATGCGTGAAAAAATATTCTATGTGGCTGCCGACTATGCAGAACGACTTTTCCAACAATACACAGGTAGTAAGCGAAAAGCGGCCATAGAGGACTTAAAGAATACAATCCGTATTTTGAAATTCTATTCTAACAACGATTTTGCTTTCAAGGATGTACATAACGAAGAATTGTTTTTCCAAAACGGAAAAATTCTTGTAGAAGTGGTGGAGTTATTCCAGCCTTACCGCATTGTTTACCCATCAAAACACCAGTTCTTGGGTGATTTATTCGAGCAATTGCTCAATAAGGGATTCAAACAAAACGAGGGACAGTTCTTTACCCCCACACCTATTACTAGATTTATTTGGGATGCTCTGCCATTACAATCATACATTAGCGAACATGGTTTACCAAAAGTGATCGATTATGCGTGTGGTGCCGGGCACTTTCTTACTGAGGGAGTGGAAGCCATTAATGCCGTCATGAAGAATTGTGAAAACACATGGGTAGAAAAGCATGTGTATGGCGTGGAAAAAGACTATCGTTTGGCTCGCGTGTCAAAAATCTCCCTTTTTATGAATGGAGCAGGAGGAGCTAATATTGTGTTTGGCGATGGCCTAGAGAATTACATTGAAAAAGGCGTTAATGCTGCGGAATTTGACATTCTTGTGGCAAATCCACCGTATTCTGTCAGTGGATTCAAACAGCATTTGAAATTGCATAACAACTCCTTCGAAATCTTGAATGTGATAAGTAATGATGGAAAAGAAATTGAAACTTTGTTTGTAGAGCGTATTGCGCAGTTGCTCTGTCCGAATGGTATTGCTGCAGTTGTATTGCCTGCCTCTATTCTCAGTAATGCTTCAAATAGCTATATCTCAGCTCGTGAGAATCTATTGCAAAATTTTAATATTCGTGCAATTGTTAGTTTTGGGAGCAAGACTTTCGGAGCAACCGGAACAAACACTGTGACTTTATTTCTAGAACGCTACAACGAGCCACCACGAATAGCCGAATTAACTAAAGATAGCGTGGAGGCTATTATGAAAGGGGATAATTTGCGAGATTTTTCAGATCGTCAATTATTAGAGGACTATCTGCGTATGCAAGAGGTTTCAGAAGATGACTATGGAAGATTGTTAAACAAAGAATTGGATTGGGAAGAAGTTTGTTCTATCCCTTACTTCAAAGTTTATTATGATATGTTTTCAACATTTTCCATTACATTTCCTAAAAAAAGTACTGCTGAAGATGAAGAACGTATACGTCGTGAGAAATTCTACGAATATACGCTTGCTATGGAAGCTGATAAACTCTATTATTTTGCCCTTGCACGTCCTCAGCGGACAGTTGTCATTACTTCCCCGTCAGACAATAAGGAGCAAAAGGAATTTCTTGGCTATGATTGGAGTAACCGTAAAGGAAATGAGGGAATCGTGATAAATACTCCAGGCGGTAAACTTTATGATAATACAGATCGGTTTGCGCGTGGCACATTGGCATGTGCCATCCGAAATTCTTTTGTAGGGGCTACAACTAATTTGCCGGATGATATTGCAGAGTATGCCAAATTTTTTTGGTTGAAAGATATGATGGATTTTTCTTTGCCGATTTTCAGTAAGGCATTCTCCTTGACATCAAATATTGTTGAAAAAATGAATAGCAAATATTCGTTTGTTAAACTTAATGATCCTGATAAATTCTCGATTCGTATTGGTCGAAGGGTTATTAGTAAGGAAATTGTAAAAGATGGTAAATATCCTATTTATAGTGCAAATGTAAAAGTTCCTTTTGGATACATAGATCATTTACTATTTGATGACTTTAGTAAAGATTCGATATTATGGGGAATTGATGGAGATTGGATGGTAGGTTATGTCCATAAAAAAACACCTTTCTACCCAACAGACCATTGTGGTGTCATAACAGTTATAGACAATGATATTGAACCATATTACATAGCGTTAGCATTAGAAATTATTGGGGTGAAATATGGTTTTTCTAGAACATATAGAGCTTCTACAGAAAGAATTTCGGCAGTGCAACTACCTCTTCCTCCAAAGATAATCCAACAACAGATTGTGAAAGAATGTGAAGCTATTGACGAGGAGTATAACACCAGCCGTATGACTATTGAGGATTATCGTAAGAAAATAAATGAAATCTTTGATAAACTCGAAATTGTTAATAAAACTAAAATAGGGGGGGGTAAGACGTCTTAGTTTGGTATGCTCTTATATAACTAACAGAGTGCAACTTACAGACATCTCATTAGAAAACTATGTTAGTACGGATAACTTGCTTCAAAATTGTGAAGGAGTTGTATCATATGATGGTATACCCAATATAGGGTCGGTTATGGAATACAAGGAAGGCGATATCCTATTGTCCAACATACGACCTTATCTGAAAAAGTTGTGGCTAGCAGACCGTGATGGAGGATGTAATCCGGATGTATTAGTTCTTCGAGTTGTAGATGAAAATGTTAGTTCTGAGTTTGTTTATAATTATTTGAGAAGACAATCGTTTTTTGATTACGTGATGCAAGATGTAAAAGGTATGAAAATGCCGCGTGGCAATAAGGAACATATTATGCGTTATGAAATACCTATAGTAACTATAGAAGAACAAAGAAAAATGCTTCAAGAAATAAAGTTATATGAACAGATAATAGAAGAAAACAAAAGAGTAATGCAGAGTTGCGATGCACGTAAAAAAGAGATATTAGTTAAGTATTTGGATTGAGCTTACAGAACAACTATATGTTAGAAAAATATTCAACAACTAATGCATGGACCATCCTAAATCTTTGTGTGACAAAGAAATTAGGATGTATTTATTGACGTTCTAGAAGTTGACTTTCCAACTCCTATTACACGGGAGCAATACGAATTATAAATATAGAGAAATATGAGTAATCTTGATAAAGAAATAATTATTCGGAGATTGGCGATTGTTAAGTATTTGTACAACCTCGGAGTGCAACAGTCAATGCAAGTTGATATAGTTGCAGGTTTCTCAATTTTGTCATTTCATGACTGCGCAGAGATGTTTCTTCTTTTAGTTGCGGAAAATAAGGGAATGAAAGCAGAAGAGGGATTCATGAACTACTGGAATAAAATTCCAGAATTGACACTCAAAGAATCAATGCGTGTTCTTAAAGATAGACGTGTTAATATAAAACATAAAGGATTATTCCCTTCCAAGAGCGATATTGAAATCAGTCGTATAACTATGGCAGATTTTTTAACTCAAAATACGAAAATCCAATTTGGTTTAGATTTTTCATCAGTATCCATATCATCCTTAATTTCATATAACAAAGTAAAAGAATACATTGATGTAGCTGAAGAATATCTTGTGAAAAATGATTTCTACAATTGTTTGGTAAATGCAAAAATAGCATTTATGGAATTATTGGCATCTTATGATTATTGTAAAAGAGGGAAATATCATATAAATAGTATCGTTAATGTAGGTAGTGAAATTGGCAATGAATACCAAAAGCTTATTGGACATGACGAAAAATTTGGCGAGCGATGGTTTCGTGATGTTTCGGAAACAACGAATAGGATACGTGAGATATTGAAAATTACAGCTCTTGGTATTGATTACAGGAAATATGCTTTTTTTGAATACATCACTCCGGAGACAAATGTTTATTGGAATAATAGTGGTCATGAATATCATTCAATTCCAAAAGAATACTATGAAAACAGATTCAATTTGCGTGTGAGTGATTGTCATTTTTGTATCAATTTTGTAATTGATAGTGCGCTGAAATTGCAGGAATTTGATTATGATATAAATAATTTAATAAAATAGTCATGCCTTATCTAAAATTATGAGATTAGCAATCTTGGATGGTATCAATTATAATCGAATAACTACTAAATATGGAATCAGAGATTAAGAAAGCATTTATATCCTATGCCTGGGATAGTGAAGAACATAAAAATTGGGTGTTAAAACTCGCATCTGATTTACGGCGTCACGGAATTGATGCAATACTGGATCAATGGGATGCAAGGTTGGGTAACGATTTGTCATTCTTTATGGAGCAAGGGCTTACAACGTCTCATTTTGTATTATGTGTATGTAGTGACAAATATATAGAGAAAGCTAATGGTGGAATAGGAGGGGCCGGATATGAAAAACGAATCTTGGCAGTAGAAATGATGGACAGTGGTAATCGGCGATTTATTATTCCGATAATCAAAGGAAATTCCCAAGTGCATAAACTTCCAACATTTCTTTCTGGATTGAAATATGTGGATTTTGATAATGGTCAGTATTTTAATAATTATCAAGAACTACTAGAACGTATTTATGATGAAGATGTAAAGAAAAAAACGCCACTAGGATGCAATCCGTTTGTATCAACAACTATATCTGACCAGATAACAACAAAGTTGAATATAGAGAAAATTGAATTTCAAAATCCCGTTTTTGAAGGTAAAGCATCTTTTGACTATAAGAGGAATAGTGGTTCATATACTATAGGGGAAGGTGATTATATTTTTGTTACTCATTGGAGTGAATGTGGACATAATTCTATTCATTGTTATAGAGATCACATATATAGATTGGGGTATAATCCTAATTACACTGAATTTCCATCTCCAAATGAGTTTGTTAATTTTGATTTTAGCTCGCGAGCTAAGTCTGTTAATATTGGAGAAATTGTGTTGTTAGAAAATCATAATCATAAATTTGCAGCACTTAAGATTACAAAGGTCGTTAGAAAAATAGAAGACATAAACCATCTGCTAGAATTTGAATACAAGATATATAAGGAAGTAGAGAGTGAATGAATTGATAAATAATTGAAATATGTCCAGACTAAGTAAACTATATGAAGCTATGGAAACTCTCCGCAAAGAAGGGCTTCCTGTTGATGAAAATCTTGAAAAAAAGGCGAATGAACTGGAAGAAGAGATTATCAAAAAAGAAATTCTTCCGGTATTGAGCAAGACGATAGAGCCGGCTTTGCAACCTGTAAAACGTGAGTTGGTGTTAGTTGTGGATTATGTGCCGGAACAGCCTTTGAGTGTGCATCTTAGTCGTAAGCGTAACTTTGCAGCGGAGTTGACTGATGCCAAAGAAATGGTACTCGATCCAGAAGTAACACATCGGAATAATGGTTCTCGTCTGGATGAAAAAATAAAAAGAGGTTCGGCAAGAGATATGACGGTGTTTTTTCTTGACGGAACTATAATAGCAGAGAAAACGGCAGTTGAAACACTTATAAATGTTGTCAAAAAAATAGGTGTTACTGAGGTTCGTAAGGTGGTGGAAGAGTGTAATCTCAAGTTCTGCAAAGTACCTGTAATTTCAAATCGAAGGGATGCTAAGTACGGTAAAAGTCAAAAAGAATTGGGTGGAGGATGGTTATTGATTACTCATAGCAACAATCCTATGAAAAAGGCTTTTATTGAGAAAGTTTCTGAAGTTCTACATTTGGGAATAAAGGTCACCTTAAAAGGATAAGGAGATATAGCTATGGCAAAAAACATAGAAATACGAAATAGTACGGCAGAGTTTCTTATCTTCATGCTTGAAGGCAAGGAGGATGGGATTCAGGTAATGTATAAAGATGAAACCATTTGGGCAACACAAAAGGCGATGGCGCAGCTTTTTGATGTAGGAGTACCAGCAATCAGTAAGCACCTTAAAAATATTTTTGAGAGTGGTGAGTTGGACGGAAATTCAGTTATTTCCAAAATGGAAACAACTGCTTCGGATGGCAAGAATTACGATACGACATTCTATAATCTTGACGCCATTATCAGTGTCGGGTATCGAGTCAATTCTGTTCGTGCCACTCAGTTCCGACAGTGGTGTACGTTTGTGCTTCGTCAGTTTGCTATCCGTGGTTATGTGCTTGATCATAAGCGAATGGAGAACGGGGCTTTCTTAGGTGTGGATTACTTCGAGCATTTGTTGGCCGAAATAAGGGAGATAAGGCTGAGTGAGCGTCGTTTTTATCAGAAACTGACCGATATTTATGCTACGGCTATAGACTATAACAAAGATGCTCCGACAACTCGTCTTTTCTTCAAGAAGGTGCAGAACAAAATGCACTATGCTGTACATGGACATACCGCTGCAGAGTTGATTGTAGAACGAGCTAATGCGAATAAGGAACACATGGGTTTGACCACTTGGGAAAATGCTCCGAATGGAAAAATTGTCAAAACTGATGTGTCCGTAGCAAAGAACTATTTGCGAGAAAAAGAATTGGAAGAAATGGGCAGAATAGTCAATGCATCGCTTGATATGGCAGAAAGTATGGCCAAGCGTCATATCCCTATGACAATGGAAGATTGGGCAAAGCGAATAGACAAATTCATTAATTTATTTGATAGCCCAATATTGCAGGACAGCGGAAAAGTTTCTGCCGAATATGCCAAAGAGTTTGCTGAATCCGAGTTTGAAAAATACAGGATCATTCAAGACTGCCTTTTCCAATCTGACTTTGATAGATTTGAGGATAATAGCTTTCCTTCATTAGATATGGAATGATTACGGTGTCATTCTGAGGTTGGCAAAATCGACCTAAGGAATATGGCAGATTCGTTTCGGCTAATTGGCAAGCGTTCGGACATTAGTTCTGTGTTCATTATCGAGTATCTGCATTTATGGTGGCTGACATTACTCCGGAATATCAACCTAAAAGCAGGAAAAGAGTTCACATAAGAGTTCATAAAAGAGTTCGTAAAAGCATTATTGAAATGCGCTTATCCGTGCCAGCTATCAAACAGAGGCTAGCCCAACCAAAACATGATTGCGTGGAGAGCTGATACATTCCATAATTGCAATAAAACCATATCCAGCTTGCATAGTATTGGCAACTTCTCACGAGCGATTCATCACTTGGGGTATTGAGTTACCCCAACTCAATAAATGTTGTATAACGGGCAAGCCCAGACGCAAATTAGCGTGTTGATTTCGTTTTTGTCAAGAAAGACATAATCGAGGCTGGCAAAAAGATAAAAAGTTCAAATAACGCCTTTTCTCACCAATCAGCTTGCTAAAATATCTGGCACTCTCAAACGACCGCTTGGTCGCTTGGGGTATTAGGCTCCCCATACAAGATAATCTCTGTACAACGGGCAAGCCCTTGGCTTAAAAAGATAGGTTGGGGAGATAAGACGGCAACGACCAGTTTCGAGAATTA
>ENA-UEQO01003493-UEQO01003493.1-human-gut-metagenome-genome-assembly--contig:-NODE-3493-length-12141-cov-6.120855_pt1 | contig 12141 bp, 11 predicted proteins | sample MGYA00242938_ERZ507940 | MGnify/ENA primary metagenome ERZ507940 (study PRJEB26167, sample SAMN06115517) | human gut metagenome | host: Homo sapiens | place: China:Chongqing | collected 2014-12-03... | reverse complement strand
GGTGGAGGCGGAGGTTTTCTTGCAGGTGCTGGACAAACTGAAATGAAAGGTGGAACTCCTAACGGAGCAAATGGCGGCTATGTAGATACTAATAATAACACTGCGTACCGTGCTGGAAGTGCTGGTGTAGGTGGAGGTGGTGGTGCTGGAGGTTCGCAACAAATTTCAACAAAAGCTGACGCTTCTCCTGGTGGAACCGGTGGTGTATACATTCGTTTTAAGTCTGCTTAAGCACTTTTCAACCTTAAATATGTACTTCCATTACCATCAGCTGGACCTCTTGCTATTCCATTTGAATTGGAAAATCCTCCTCCCACAGCAGTCAAGTCTAATTTGTAAAGAAAGACCAGCTATAAAAAGTCAAGAGGAGAAAACATGAATTATTGCATTGTTGAAGATGAAACTATAGTAAACATGATTGTCTGCGAAGATGACACCACGGCGGAGCTGTTTGGCGCGGTTCCTGCCTATGAGGGGGCAAGGATTGGAGACCCATACGCTCCGCCTTCCCCTGCGCCTCCGGAACCGACAGCGGAGGATATTACCCTGGATATGCTGGCAGACCACGAGGAACGCCTGTGTATGCTGGAACTCACAGCCCTATGATGTGAAAGGAGAACCCCTATGTCTACTGTGTACAATCTTTGCAAGCTGCTGATTGACCGAGGCCGGACGGAAGGCCTGCAGGAGAAGATGGATGTGTATCTGGCGGCGGACAGGCTGACCCCGGAGGAGTACAGCGCCCTCAGTGAAATGCTAACTGCGGAGGCGGCTGAGTAAGGAGGTCCGCGTATTGAACACGGAGATCATTTGCGCCCTGATTGCGGGCGGGGCTTCGGTGCTGGCGGCACTGGCGGAGCGGCGCAGCCGGCAGAGCGCCAAGCGGACAGAGGCACGGGCCCAGCGCCGGGAGAAGGAGAGCCGCCTTGCCATGGAGCTGATGTACGCGAATTGCGCGCTCTCCCTCACCACTGCCAAGAAGCTGGCGGGGATGCATACCAACGGCGATGTGGAAGAGGCCATGGAGGCCGCGCGCAGCGCGCAGGAGGCTTATGTGGATTTTGTCAGAGATGAGGCGGCCCGCAATTTGAGCAAAGTTTAGAACCGGCACAGCCGGAAATTTAGAAAGGAAGTACATACTATGAACAAGATCATCAACGAGATTATGCAGCAGTACAAGGCCGGTAAGATCACGGTGGAGGAAGCCAACGCGAAGCTGAAAGAGGCTGGCGCGAACTTTTCTCTGGACCCGAACAAGAATCCTGGCGGCGGCTGGACGAAGGAAGAGATGGAGGAGGGCTTTATTCCCGCTCCCGTTGAAACTCCCTGGTGGGCCTCCATGCACACCTTCACCGGCGCTGTCGCGTGGCAGGAGGAGATCGACAAGTACATCCCCGAACAGGATATGGTGTACAACCGGCCCAAGTATCATGGCGTGGACGTGGTGAAGGGCGCTCTGCGGTACATCTATGCCGAGGACGGGTCCTGCAAGTATCAGCCCAAGTCTATGGCGGACTACGACAAGGACCATGGGAGGGCATGACATGGATGACCTGAAAAAGCGCCTTTCTAATCTGCTGACCGTAAAGAGCATCGTGACAGTGATTCTCACGGCGGTGTTCGCGTATCTCTCCGTCAGCGGTCATGTGACTACAGATCAGTTTTTGACGGTGTTCACAGTGGTGATCGCGTTCTATTTTGGTACCCAGGCGGAGCGGAAGGTCCGGACAGGCGGCGAGAGCTCGTGAGCTATATTCTTCAGGAGCGGTTAGCCAACCCCGGGAACTATGGCGGTTCCCGGGCTGTCAATCAGATCAAATACCTGGTGTTCCACTACACCGGCAACGACGGGGACCAAGCAGCCAACAACGCCGCCTATTTTCAAAACAATATCGTGCAGGCCAGCGCCCACTACTTTGTGGACGATACCACGGTCTGGCGCTCTGTGCCTGATCTGAAGGTGGCCTGGGCGGTGGGCGGTAAGAAGTACGCCAACGCCGACAAGACCGGCGGTGGGACGATGTATGGGATGATCACCAACACCAACAGCATCAGCATTGAGATGTGCGATACCATCCGCAACGGCATTTATCAGGCCAGCGAAGCAACCCTGGCAAATGCCGCCGCCCTGGGCCGGGAGCTGATGGAAAAGTACGGCATCCCGCTGAGAAATGTGTACCGCCACTTCGACGTGACAGGAAAACACTGTCCGTCGTATCTGGTGAATGCCCAGAAGTGGGCGGAGTTCAAGAAGAGATTGGAGGGAAAGACCATGGATAACACCCCATCTCCCGCCCACAAGGAGGGCGTGGAGTGGGCCGTGGAGAACGGCATCCTGCGGGGAAATGCGGAGGGAGATTTGATGCTCTCTCAAAGCGTGACCCGGGAGCAGATGTGTACCATGCTGTACAGGCTGGCAAAGAAACAGAGAAGAACATAAAAAATCCCCGGGAGAGTCAATAAGGCTCTTCGGGGGAAGATATGTTCCGAAAATAGTGTGCCAGCAGAATTTAAGGGGCCCCGCCGGGGAAAGTCCGGCGGGGGCTTTGAGTCAGGAGCCTGGGTAGAGGAGGCGGAAGGTCTCCCGGCCTTTTGGAGTGATCAGGGTTTGGGTACCGCTCCACTGGGTCTTGTCGTTGAAGCACTCCTTGGTCTCAAACAGGCCGTTGTTCTTGTCCTCGTAGGGCATGAGCTTTCCTTTCTTATCCCGGTAGATGTACTTCCTATCCAGCAGGAAGCGGACGAACTTCCTAGGCGGGACACCCAGCTCCTTTGCAGTCTCCCGGAAGCTGGTGAGGGTGTTGCGCTCCACCAGCTCGTCGAAGTAGTCCGCCTTGGGCTTCATGATCTGGTTGTCCACGGTGAGGGCGGAGTTGAGGGCGCGGACCTGTTTCAGCTCCTGTTCGGCGTACCGCAGGGCACGGGACATGACCTTCTCCGGGCTGTTCCAGTCCCGCTCCAGGGCCAGAAAATACTGCCGGGCGAGCTTGCCCTTCTCATTGCGCTGGATCATGCAGATTTCTTTCGCCATGTCGAGGGAGAGGATGGCGTCATCAACCATACGGGAGACCATGCGGCCGCCCTCCATTTGAACCCGATCATTTTTGTACGGGTTGAAATCTTCCCCATCTTTGAAGCCATATTCGCACATACGGGGGAACCAAATCCTATACGGGGTTTCTACTTCGAGGAACTCGTGAAGTTCCCGGGCGGAGACTGCGGGCTGGTCGTTGTGATAGGTGATCTTGATCAGTTCATTCATTGTGATACCTCCATGATCTTGCTGCGCAGGTCCCCGATTGCTGAGAAAATAGCATCATAAGCCGGGATGTAGATGCTCTGCAATCGACCGGAAATGGAGGCGAGGATGCAAGCGGCATCGTTGCTTTTCGCATTCACAGCGGTATGGATATCGCTCTCCATGCCCTCCTGGGTCAACTGCATCAGCGCAAGAATCGAATGCAGCGAAACTTCGACCTCTGTCATGGTAATTGTGTTGTTCATACTGGCTCCTCCATAAATTTTTCTTGATTGGAGGTCCCTCTGGTGGTATCATAGATTTACCGGCAGGGAGACCTCCGGGCGGAGAAAACAGCTCGTAACTTTCCACGGTGCCGGGCTGTTTTCACTTTTCTGCGGCTAAAAGTAGATGGATTCCTTGTCGTATGGCTTCACCACGAGAAATATTGTGTTTCTTGCAATATTCTCTGAGGGCCTTTTCGGTTTCCGTGTCTAACCTGATTGTCAGGTTTACGCCCTTCGGATTATCTACTTTCGGCCTTCCTGTTCTAGGCGACATTTTATCACCCCACTTTTCGCCTTGCATTTAATATAATTTATGAAAGGCAAAAAGTCAAGAAGAAAATTTATAATAGAAGATCATGGACGCATTGAGGCTCTAATAGAAAAAATATTCCATTCAGTCTTGTTAAATTACGGCGGATAATGTATGCTGTCTGGCGGAGGGATGAATCATGCACATTTCTATCGGGAAAAAGGTTCTTGCGACGGTCGCTTTCTGGCTTCTGGTGACGTTCGGCGGCAGTCTGGTGATGCTCTTGAACGCGCTGTCTCCATATTTTGCCCAATACCGGCCCGGGGACTTGGGGTATCTGGTCCTGCAAACGGTGTCAACTGCGGCGGGCGCGGGAATTGCGGTCTGGGCGGAAGAAAGCATTACGCAGGGGAAATGTAAACTTCTGTATTTTGTGAACTGCGTGATTGCGGCAACACTTTGCTCGTCTCTCACACTTCTGAACCTTCTTATCGGCGGAGCGGGTTTGCAGAGCCTGATCGCCGTGGGGATTGCCAGTGTACTTCTGATCGTTTTCGCCTATCAATACGGAAAGAGCATTGCCGGATCGCTTGAATACCATAAGCAGATCACCTCTAAATATGAAGTATTTCTGCCGGGGATGGAACTTATAGAACGATTCGCCAGACAAGAGAACCGCTCCGTCCCGGACTATATTCGGTATCTCCGAATTGAGTCCAAAAGAGCGGAAGAAGGAATTAGCGAAGCGGAAGCGGCACAAAAGGTGGACGAAGAAGACCGCAAGCGGGCAGCGAGGGCCGGGTTATGAAGTTTGCTTTCTGAAAAATGTGAATCGGATTTACAAGAGCCGCCTTGCGAGGCGGCTTTTTTTCGTATATAATGAGGATAAATGAATCATAAGCGAGAGCGCTTGGCGCCGAAGGACTGGAGAAATCCAGCCTTTCGGCGCTTTTATTTTTGCAAAGGAGTGATCAGACATGGCAAGCACCTGGACAAAAGAGGAGATGGAGCAGGGCTTCACGGAGTCCTCCAAGCCCCATAAGGTATACCCAAACACACCGGACATGTCCAAGCGGCCGGACCTCGCCGGCCAGACGGTGGAACAGACCACGACCAGCGGAAAATATAAGGTCACATACGATGAATCGGGCTATGCGGTCAAGGGGACCAACACCTCCCACGAGCTGTTTAACGACTCCGGAAGCGGCGGAGGAGGCGGGGGTGGTTCTTCGGGTGGAAGCCACAGCCGCGGTGGCAGCGTTTCAGACTTGTCTGAATATCTCAACGCGATGTACGCTGCAAACACACAGGCCCAGCTTGCAGCGCTGCAGTCCGCCTATGAACAAAACCTCGCGGGCCTGCAGGCCAATGCGGAGAAGATTCCTGTCACCTACCAGGCCGCCAGAAACGAAGCAGCCAGTCAAAATGAAATCGCGCGGCAGGCGTTTAACGAGTATGCCAACGCCCGGGGGCTGAATACCGGCACCTCTGGGCAGGCAGCGCTCGCAAACTCCGCGACGCTGCAAGGCAATCTCTCCGACATTTCCACACAGGAGTCCAATGCGCTGGCGGAGAACGCCTTACAGCAGCAGCTTCTTGCCGTGGAGTACCGGAATGCGGCGGCCCAGGCTCAGGCCCAGGGTAACGCGCAGTTAGCCCAGGCGCTGTACAGCGAGTATGTCCGGCAGGACGACGCCTCCATGCAGCTTGCCCAGCTCGCCCAGGAACAGGCAAATTGGGAGGCGCAATTCAACACCGCAAACAATCAGTGGAATCAGCAGTTTCAGGCCTCGCAGCAGCAGTATCAGGATAGCCTTGCCGCGCAAAACCGGGAGTACGCGTATAACCTGGCGATGACCATGCTAGGCGCCGGAATTATGCCTGATAACGCTACACTCACCCAGGCTGGGATTTCCTCCTCGGACGCCCTCTCCATGCGGATGGCCGCGCTGCAGGGAGGTTCTTCCGGCAGTAGGTCTTCCTCTTCTGGTAGAACATCGCCCAGCAGAAGCCCCCAACAAATCACGACGCAGAATGACCTGGTTGAGATGAATCCGGATCATTACCGGGCTTTTGCGCAGTCCGTAGTGGCCCAGCTGAACGGTGGGAAGGAAAATGCCGCACTTGGAAACGTCACATCCAGATGGAACGAACTTTCCAGTGCGCAGCGGCAGGGGATTCAATCCCTTCTTTCCAAGTACGGCTACCAATATAACCCATAAAAGAGGAGGCCTCACATGGGCACATTTACGAATACCAAGACAGGGAAAACGATTTATTACAATGCAGACCCGGAGAGAAGCCGTCCCGTTGCGACCACTGAGCGGAAACGGGAAGCGCAGCAGCGATATAATCAATACCGTACCGCCGCAAAGAACGGCGCCGATCTCCTCAGCATCATGCGTCGTTCTGCCACAGAAGATAGGTTAAAGCAGGAGGCGCAGCGTGGCGTTGACGAGATTTTATCGTCGCGGACCGGCGCGGTCATTCGAGGCGCCGCAAAGAGTACGGCGTCCGGATTTGCCAATACTGCGGGGACCGCGCTGGACGCCCTGCGGCAGGCGGACATCAACGCCTCTCAGGAAAACCAGAGGGCTCGTCAGGAGCTGGAAAATGCCAGACGCTACCGGGAGATGGTTTCGGCCGGAAGGTTCGCGGACGGCAGGACGATGGAGGACGGGGACCGTGAACGCCTCCTCCGTCTTGCGGAATTGGCGGAACAGCGCGCCGGTGTCTACACGGAGAGCGCAGCTGCGCAGCATGAGCCACTATCTCAGGCCGTTCAGCGCATCCAAGGAGGTGCGGACCGGTTGAGCGCATCTTCTCAGGAGGACATTGCCACCGCCAAAGAAGGTCTTGGCCGGGCGGGACAGTTTGCGGTAGATGTGGGCGTGGCTGGGACACAACTTCTAGGGGATATTTTGGCCGGTTCCGTGACAGGTGGCGGCGCTCTTTTGCCGATGGCGGTCCGAAGCTTTGGTTCCTCCGCGCAGACGGCCAGACAGTCCGGTGCGGACCTGGGGCAGCAGCTTCTATACGGCACAGGCAGCGCCGCGCTGTCCGTTGCCACAGAGAAAATCTCAAACGTAGCCGCGCCGTTTAAGGCCGCATTCGGCGCAGGCGTTTTGGATGACGCACTCTCCCGGCTTCCCGCAAAGCTGTCACAGTCCGCGGCAGGCCAAACCGTGCTCTCTGCTATCGGTGAGGGCGGGGAGGAAGTGGTGGAAGACCTGGTGCAGCCGCTTCTTCAACGAATCACCTATGACGGTGAAGCTCTCTCCCAGTACCAGAACCCGGAGTTTCTATCAAACACATTATATGACGGGCTGATAGGTGCGGCGCTGGGCGGCGTCGGCGGCGCCGCAGACGCGGCCGTGAACAGAATAGGCCCCACGGCGGCACAGGAGGGCGCAGGAGCATTTGGCGTGGGTGCCCCTGGGACGCAGAATGGCGCGCAGGGCGTCCTGGGGCAAAACAAGCCCCCCCCAGAGGGGGGGATGGTAAATGAAAACGGTCTGCATGCTTTTTCTGAGCAGGAACGTATCAATCTGTCCAGTGGAAAGAAAAACAAAGTGATTTCCACATTCAGCGAAGCGGTTTCCTTTGTGAAAAACGCACTTTCCAACAGGCAGAATGTGGACCGGGCATATCTTGGTAAAGTTCCTGATTCCGTGGCACGTACAATCCGACAGAATACCGGCTTGGATATTCGTGGATTTGGCGTTATGATGAACGGGAACGATATTCGACACATGATCAAGAACCATGGGGACATTCTGACTGAGCAAGCAAGAGGACAGGTTGCAGTTACGGCAGATGACATTGCCCGGATTCCTGAAATTCTTGCTGCCCCTGACCGCGTGTATCTGTCTGACGAAACAGACACAAAAGGCCGAAAAACCCTTATTTTTGAAAAGCAGATTGGGGATCAGTATATCTCCATCCAGGGAGTTTCGGATGGGAAGCGCGTATTGCAGACAGACACGCTCTATATAAGAAAAGGAAGACCTCGCACGACACGGGACACAATGCCCGGCACCGAAAGTGCCGTCCCTGTGATTAACGCCCAAGGCGAACCGTCGCAAAAGCCTTCCTCTATTGATGTTACCATACCACAGGACGCGGAATATGTCAATTCCGTGGACCCGCTTTTGCGGTGGATGCTGGGCAGCCGGCCCACGGCGGCACAGGAGGGCGCAGGAGCGGCGGCAGGGCGGGAAGCAGGCGCGGATGCCACCCAAGTTTGGGGCGGCTCTGAGGGCGTTCAAGATGCTTGGCGGGACACGATTGTGAATGAGGTCAGACGGAATTCTGGGATTGGGGAAAATGAATCCCCCGCATCTACATCAGACGGAACTTCTGCCCTTTCGGGTGACCTCGAAACCGTAGTAGACGCGGAGGATATGGCAGCTATACCGGGCACTGTCGGCACCGTGACAGACGGGCGGGCCTCCCAGGTAGCGCCTATATCAACTGTACAAGAAACAGGCATCAATGTCAATCATCAAGAAGGCCAGAATCGGATAAGAAATACCGGAGAAACGGTAAGAGTTGTTGAAACGCTTCGCGATCATATCCCTAAGCTATCGGAGGCCGAACCTGTTTCTGAAGTTTCTTCAAATTCTATTCCATTTGTTAGCGGCAAAACAATGGCGGAAAAGGCCAAAACACTTTTTGAAGCCATCAAAGGGATTGTTAGTCGCCCTGGATTCGGAGATATTGAAATCAACACACGGTCTGTAAAAGACGATTTACACCACGGTATAGGAACAGCAAAGGCAGCTGTTATTCCAGCAATCCCCGATATTATTCGCACAGGAACACAGATTGATTTCCAAGAGAACTGGAAAGGCCGGCCATATGACGGTTATATATTCGCGGCTCCCGTCACTATGGATGGGAAAACGGTATATGTTGCAGCAGTGGTCAAACGTACAAGCAAAAACAGATTTTATCTGCACGAGGTTGTTGACTCAGATGGAAACATTATAAAAATTGACGCCGGAGATAGTGCCAATCAAACCAGCCTTGCTACCAATGGCAGCGCCGGGACACAATCTCAGGCGTCGGTTGAGGGTACGTGTCCCCTCAATCCTGATTCTATCATAGCACCGGGGGCGGAAAATGTCAACTCTGACACCCTTGCGCATATCCTGTTCGGGAGGCCACAGCAGCAAAGCGGTGAGACTTATGATAATCTGGGGAGCGCGCGGGAGGGGTTCACAACGCCCGGCATGGAGGGAAAGGAGCAGACCAGCCGTCTCGCGGAATCCATGCCGTACAACCAATATCAGGAGGCGGCGACTGGACTCTCTCGGGATGACTACGCGAAGCTCTTCCGGTATATGAGCCAGACAGAGGGGCAGTCTATCGCAAGAGCAGAGGAGCTGGTCTATTTCATCCGGGACGGTCATCGGACGTTCCTGCGGGACATTGATGAGGCGGCGTTCCATGAGCTGGTACAATCCTTAGATGACGCGACGGCGTGGAACGCGCCGCAGATGGACGCGGCCAGAATGATTCAGCAGGAGCTCCAGGGCAAATCCGCCAACATGGAAATTCCAGCGGAGGAATACACGAATTTCCTACAGATCATGCGGGAACATGAGACCTCCACCGGCCAGGGCGTCCAGGCTAACGCCAAGTGGAGCCGCCGGAACAACCAGAACGGGCAGACGTCTGAGCTGGAAGCCTGGGAGAATCTGCAGAACTCCAATCTCTCTGACGAGGGCAGGCAGCGGTTATTCCAGCGCATTGTTCAGTGGGACACCCAAATTGAACAGGCCCAAACACCGCAGCAGCTTAAAGACATCATTCTGGAGGTGTCCCGGCAGCGCGGAGTACTCAACAACAGTCTGACCAACCGGGAGAGCCGCATCCTGACGGCAGCGGCCGGCAGCAGTCTGGACGCGCTGAGCTTTGACCAGCTTAAGCAGTTCGCATATGCGGCCACCTCCGCGCTCAGCACGGACAGCACCCCGGTGAACTGGGGGCAGCGGATCAAGACGATTCAGGTTTTGAATATGCTCTCCAGCCCTGTCACCCCCGCGAGAAACCTTGTTGGAAACACGTCTTTCTATGGGATTGACGCCCTTGCCATGCGGGGCGCGTCGATTCTGGACATGGCGCTCTCCCACGTCACAGGAACCCGGAGCGTCGCAAGCGGAGGGACCAGCCTGAACGCCGCTGTGCAGGCCATGCGGATGGCGATTGCGGAGATCACGATGGACGTGGACATGAGCGGGACCGAAAGCCGTTATGGAACCAGCAGCAACCGCACGTTCCGCGCCGGCGGGAGACTTCCGGAACGGGTTCTCTCCATGCTGGAGCGCAATCAGGCATATTTGCTGAACGCAACCGATGAGTTTTATAAGGGACTCGCCAGCGGGACCGCGCGCCGCACACAGGCGCTGGTAGATTCCGGAAAGATCAGGACGGACAACCCCGGCTATGCCCAGGAGCAGGCTCAGAACCTGGCCCGCTACCGGACGTTCCAGGACAACAGCGCTCTTTCTATTGCCATTCAGGACATTCACGATGTTTTGAATATGATTGCAGGCGTGGGCGACAGCGGGCGGAGCGTCCGCGGAAAGACCGTCCACAGCTTTGGCCTGGGCGATATTGTGGCGCCGTTTACCCGCGTGGCCGGAAACCTCGCCTCCCGGGGGCTTGAATACTCCCCGGTGAACGCCGTGCGCGGGACCGTGGAGATCGCAAGGAATGTGGCGCAAGCGGTACAGAAGAAAACGGTGGACCCGGCGGCGCAGGCGCGGGCCGTTTCCGACACGGCGCGGGGGCTGACCGGGACCGCAATCGCTTACGGCTTCATGCTTCTTGCCAGGGCCGGACTTCTCCGGCAGGCGGACGATGAAAACGACCCCGATGTGGCGGCGCTGAACTCCAGCGAGGGAATCACCGGGACGCAGCTCAATCTCTCCGCGGCGGAGCGGTGGATTCATGATGGGAGTCCGGTATGGCAGGATGGGGACACCCTGATCGACCTGTCCTCCGTCCAGCCGCTGAATCTTCTGATGAATCTTGGAACGGAGATGGCAAAGGATTACCAAAACCCCATCGTGACGGCGTTCAACGCTACCAGCGAGGCCTTCATGGACTCCACCGCGGAGCTCCCCGTCATGCAGTTCCTCGGGAACGCGGCGACTGATATTATCCGGTACGGCGAGGACCCGCGGGAGGTGCTTTTGCAAGAGGGAGCTAACACCGTCGCGTCCTCTGTAATTCCGAACATCCTGCGGACAACAGCGCGGGGCCTGGATGACCGGCCCAGGAATACCTATACCGGAGACACACTGTTGGAAAATGTACGTGATACCGTGCAGAACAGCATCCCCGTGCTGCGGGAAGAGCTCCCCGGCTCCGTGAATCCTATGGGGGATGAGAAGACCTATCAGATTGAAAATGATACGGCCCGCCTGCTCAATACGCTGTTGAACCCCATCGGCGTCAACACCTACACGCAAAGCGCGGTATCACGGGAGATGGAGACCTTGCGGGGACGAACCGGAGATACTTCCTTCTATCTCAGCAAGAGCGCCCCGTCGAAGGTCTCCTACACGGACAGTAACGGGAAGCAGCACAGCAAGTCCCTGACCTATGAGGAGCGGCAGGACTATCTCCGGGAACGCGGAGCTGTGGCGCTCACCACATTTTCGTCCATGATGGGCAGCCGTGCTTACCGTGGGGCAAGCGACGAGGAAAAGGCGACGCTTCTGAATCTGTGCGGCGACTACGCCAGCCAGCGGGCGAAGAAGGCGATCCTCGGGGACGACAGTGTGCCGGCGTGGGTCGGCCACGCGGAGAACGCACAGAGAGAATTGGGCGTTTCTCCCGCGGAATACTTGGCGCTTTACCGCCAGTATGGGTCTGAGATCATGAGCGGAAAGGCCTATGAGAAAACCATACAGGCGGTTCAGGCCGGGTTAACGGTGGGGCAATATGCCAGCATGAAAGCCGGACTTGATAGTGACGGAAACAACAGCGTTTCCCAAACAGAGGCGCAGGCCTATCTTGACAGGCAGGATTTCACACGGGAACAAAAGGCGGACCTCTGGACGATCATCAACAAGAGTTGGAAGCGGAATCCTTATACATGAGAACTCCCCGCCAGTTGGCGGGGAGTTCTATTAGGACACGTACTTGCGGTCCATGACAGCGCGGACGCCGGCTGTCTGCGGGGGTTGACTTTTTTACTTATGCTGTCCGCCCTCCCCATTCTTATTGTCCTCCTTTTTCCTTGACGAAAACAAATCATCATCCATCGCAAAAACACTTCGTCTGTGATACATCGTTGCGCTGTTTGAGTTGATGACAAAATATGTGTCGTGTGGATAGTTTTCCTGAAGCCA
>ENA-UEQO01003461-UEQO01003461.1-human-gut-metagenome-genome-assembly--contig:-NODE-3461-length-12240-cov-13.926992_pt1 | contig 12240 bp, 9 predicted proteins | sample MGYA00242938_ERZ507940 | MGnify/ENA primary metagenome ERZ507940 (study PRJEB26167, sample SAMN06115517) | human gut metagenome | host: Homo sapiens | place: China:Chongqing | collected 2014-12-03... | reverse complement strand
TATGCGTCCCCTCAAATGGTTTTCGCCTATCGAATTTCTTAATAATAGTGTCCAATATGATTGACAAACCTACAAAAAATAGCTATGCCTCCATTAATAGTTTCGGAGACATAGCCTCATGTTGCGTTATTTTATATTCATCGAATATGGTCTATTGCCTGATTTAAGAGTGGGTGTACTTATAAGTGCTTCACAGAAGACAGCGAGAGAACGCCGAAATACAATGTCACTTGGGTCGATAAGCATGGGGTTACCCATGACGGTGTCGTGGGCGGCGACCCGAAATGCGACGGCCACAAGCTCCCGTGCCTGTTTGAAGCAGGCTCTTACGAACCACATTATATGACCACCGGCTCCAAGGAGCGCATCTTCCCGCATACCTTTGTGCTTGACATTAGCTATGACGCAGTGGGCGGCGGCAGAGTCGATGTGCTCAGATGTTCCGTCTGCGACTATATAGTTCCTGTGAAGAGCCATGTCCATGATTACGGCTGGAACTGGGACTGCACCGGCTTCGACAGTATCTATGAGTATACCTTCAACATCGGCGGCTCGACCAAGACGGTGGAGCAGCTCATCCTTGAGTCCGGCTATGCCCACCCCGAAAAGTGCAAGGTTCCCGGCTGCGAAGAGTTCATCATGGTTCCCCATAGCTGGGGCCGCTGGAATGTGGTCAAAAACCCTGATACCGAGGGCGATAAAGGCGGCATGGAAGCTGAATGCAGCGTCTGCGAATACAAAGAGACGAAAGAAATTGACGGCGATTGGACAAAGGACACCGCCCTTGTGACGGTGAAAAATGGCCGAGCAACCCGTATGATCGTCAAGCCCGGCGACAAGATCAGGCTTTATCCCGAGGAGAGAACCGGTCAGAAAGCCATCGGCTGGAAGGTGGAGTATCGCCGCGAATACAATGAGTATGACATCATACCTGCTACTAAAAATTGGAACGCCAACGAGGCGAAGACCATGTTCAAGCTGGTGACCAACGGCTCCGCCCTCGAGTGGGGCTGCACGATCCCAGAGTTCAGCGCCATGGGTGCCCCCGGCGGCGGCAGTTTCTTCTTTGAGCCTGTCTATGCAAGCTGTGACCACAGCGGAGGCACAACGCTGCTCAACGCGAAGGAGCAGGTCTGCGACCGTAAGGGTTATACCGGCGACACCGCCTGCGCAGACTGCGGCCATGTCATCAGTGCCGGTTCGGATATCTACCCACCTGCAAACGCCGGTCATACCGGTCCACTGCAGCCGCTGTACTACTACGGCACGGCCAGCTCGGCAACCACAGACGCGAGCCATGGCGGAAAACGCTATAACGCCAAATCGGGCGACTGCCGACACCGCGCCTATGAGGGCGACTACCGCTGCACAGCTTGCGGCGGCACCGTAAAGGGCGAGAGCGGTGACTTCAGGCATAGCGGTCCCCTTGAACTGCGGGATGTAAGAACGGCGACCTGTACAGAGAGGGGCTATTCCGGCAACCAGTACTGCACATCGTGCGACAGGATCGCGCATAAGGGCGTCTCAACCCCGTCCCTCCACGAAATTGCCGATAACTACAAGCTGATCAATGAGGTTAAGCCCGGATGCACCACCTCAGGCTATAGCGGCGACCAGCAGTGTACAGCCGGCTGTGGACAGATTATCCGCTACGGTCATGTCGTTAATAAGCTCAGCCACGACTGGGACGGCGGCAAACCCGCAAAACAGGGCAAGAGCGAAGGAATTCTCTACACCTGCCAGCGTGCCGACTGCGGCGAGACAAGGTTCGTAAAGAACTCCGCTGCGACCGAGTTCACGGTCACGGTCATCAAGGGCACGGCCTCCGTTGCCGCAGGAACACTCATCACAGACAAGATCGCGCAGAACACCGTTGTGACCGTTACGGCGGACGTACCGGAGGCAGGCAAGGTCTTTGACAAGTGGGTCGTGCTGGAGGGCAATGTCACTCTGACAGACGCCACCAAGGCGACTACCACCTTCACCATGCCCGGCAATGATGTGAAGCTCGAGGCCACCTATAAGGATGCGCCTCCAAGCCATACCCACAGCTACGGCACCGAGTGGAAGTATGACGACACCGATCACTGGCATGAGTGCGAGTGCGGCGATAAGGCCAATATTGAGGCTCACAGCGCCAGCGAGTGGATCGTTGACACGGCAGCTACCGAAACCGCCGACGGCGCTAAGCATAAGGAATGCACCGTCTGCAAGAAGGTTCTTGAAACCGCACCGATCCCCGCAACAGGCAGCACTCATACCCACAGCTACGGCACAGAGTGGAAGTATGACGGCACCAACCACTGGCATGAGTGCGAGTGCGGCGACAAGGCCGACACGGCAGCACACAGCTTCCAGTGGGTGATCGACAAGGCCGCTACCAAGGAGTCCACCGGCATCAAGCACGAGGAATGCACCGTTTGCGGCGCCAAGCGCAGCGAGAATACGGTCATCGACAAGCTCCCCGACGGCGGCAACACCGACAATACAGGCAGCAGTGATAATAACACCAATAAGCCAGGAAATGACGACTCCACCAAGTGTCCTCAGACCGGTGACAGCAGCAACCACATTGGTTGGCTTGCTGCTCTGTGCGGCGTTCTGACTCTGCTGGGCGTAAGCGGCAAAAAGAGAAAGAAATCCGAGGTTGAATAAGCCGACGCTTCCGAAATCGAAATAGCCTAAACACAATAGGCGGTGACGGATCATTCCGCCACCGCCTATTTTCCTGAAAGCGGGCTTGCCAGCAAGTCCCTTTCCGAAAGGCGACAAGCGACACCCACATTCTGACCATGTATACCCAGCCGAACGGGGACGGCAATCTCCGACACTCTTTCTTTATGCCTTCGACAAAAATCAGAGCAAAGCTCAAAAATCTTTTAGGAAATTAAAAAACTTAGTTTTAGCCCCCTCAACTTTTCGTCATGGAAAGTGAGGGGGCTTTCTCTATAGCCTCCGCCCGTTCTTTGAAAACCGAATAGTACAGCGCATCCTTTTGTAGGGCGTAATTTTTTTGCCTAAAAGCAAATTTACTCACTGTCAAAAGCTTGAACTCACTACAAATAAAAAAACGGTAACACCAGCAGGAAGTTATCTTCCTGCTAATGTTACCTCATTTACAAGTATCACAAGATTTAAAGGGGAAATGATAAAGGCTTTGTAATGCTTATCGTAATTCTTGTAGCTTTACGCTTAATTCTTGTAAATGTTTTTTGGCTCTTTAGTTTGATAGCCACCATACATTGATGCACATCCGCAGGCAGCTATACCCATTCTCTTAGTTGCTCTGGCAATAAGGCTGGCAAGCAATTTCTTAAATGATCTCATTCTTATCACACCTCTTTTCTTTGATCTTCGCTGATATTATTAAAACTGCAATTAATAGATTTGTTAACAGGATCATAGATCCAACCGTCTGATATCTATTGATGATCGCCCCGCCAAACAGATCAAGCAACAGAAAAACTATCATTCCCATCGCTTTGAACTTTGGCTTTTTTTCTTTTTCTATAGGCTTATTTTTGTTCTCCACAGGGCAGAATACAAAAGCTATTATCTCTTCAAACACAACCAAGGCAACTATCACCCATATATTTATATATCCGCATACCTTGTCATTAAGAAAAGCTGTAGCAATAAATGTTGAACACATCAGCAGATTGCATCTGAAATATGTATCTGCATGATACCCTCCGGTAATAACCCTGACAGCAATAAACACTGCCAAATATATTACGCTTTCCAGCAAATGCCCTGTCAATGCTCCCATAAGCAATACAAGCACAATGTTTAACATTGATGAGATAGTTATTTCTATGCCATACCGATAAAAATCCTGTACCTCATCTGCTTTGCCGATAGCTTCCTGCTCGGTCAAAAAATTAAGTATACCCGATACAACAAGATCCATAAACTACCGCCTCGCTTTTGTCTTACCCTAATTTGAATTTTACTAGAATAACAGCAATATGTCAAGCTTTTTGGAATGAGTTGCAGGTTTTTGTCACGAAATGCAGCAACGGCCCCGAACAATCAGTTCAGGACCGTTGTATCTGCCATCAATGTTACCTGACAGCAAAACATTCCCTCCGACTCATAGAAATCGCATCTGCCATTATATTTTCTTGCTATCTCTCTGATTATTGAGGTCCCCAGACCATGCTGTTTTTTATCAACCTTTGTGGTCGTAAGCCTTGGATTACTATCCATAACAGAATGATCTATTGAATTTTTTATCAAAAACGTATATGTATCCGTTTCTCGGTCGATCTTCAGATACAGAAATTTATTTGCGTCGTCGGCTATTTCCTTGCATGCCGTTATAGCATTCTCCAACGTGTTGCTCAACAGGTCGCAAAGATCAGTTCCCTTTATTCCCTCAAAATCTGAAACTGTTATACATGATATTTTTATCCCCAAGGAAGAAGCCATCGTAAGCTTTGCGTTAACGATAGCATTTACAATATTATTTTTCGTTTTAACATAGGACTCCGACTTCTCGATAAGGTCAAAGCTTTCTGAGATAAATTTTCTCGTTTCATCTATTTTTTGAACTTTCAATAGTTCATTGACCGTTTCATATTTGTCTTTTATATCATGCCTTAGTTTTCTCATGGCGTCATATTGCGACTCGGCGTTTCCAATAAACTGCTCAAGATACTGCTCTCTTAGTTTGACTATCTCCATTTCCTTGAGCTTCCGATTCTTTTTTATCAAAGAATTTATTATCCAGAATATAAGTATATTAAGGACAAAGACAAGCATATATGACAGATTTATATACAGCCTATGGCCATCGTCTGCCGAAAGGGACAGTTCATGTATTACCATAACGAGAGAAAACGAAATAATAAGCACTGCAATTATCGTCACCCAATCTGAAGCCGTATAATCATCTGTGTGTTTAAAGGCCATCAGTATTAATCTAAATACAATGAATATAGAGATCTGGATCATTATAAGCGTCACAAATCTAAGCAAGCTTTGTTCGACCACAAGCTCCCTGAGGGATATTTTAAAAAATGACGATACAACATTTAGTTCCAATGACGTTATCAACAAGATCGCAACCTGCGAGAGGGATATGGAAAGAAATTTCTTTACAGCATTGTCACTAAAAAAGCAAAACGCAAAAACAAGCAGACTTGCCCAGTACAAAGCACTTCCAAAGCCCTCAAATACAGTGAAATAATTAAAAACAGTGACCAGACAGCCTTCACAAACGGCAAATATAACAGCCCATATCTTAGCCCTTTCATGAGATCTTGGCGTAAGAAATCTATATATAAACCATGTTTCCAGACCGCCCTGATAAAAGTTTATCAAGATCTCAAATATCGTCCACAATGTAATAGTCATCACTTTCTCCTCAGATATTCAGTCAAAGCGTCGTCAACTGCATTCTTATATCTTCGGCTCATGGGAAGCTCTGAACCGCTTTTGAAGATCACTGTTTCATTTGAACGGCTTATGTTAAAAACATATTTCAGATTGACGATATATTTTTTATGCACCCGTATAAAATCAAATTTACGATAAGCTTCTTCTATCTCGCCAATGCTGTCTCTGACTGCAATAGTATCCTTATTATTTGCAAAATGATATATGATGCTGTGGCTATTGCTCTCTATATAAGTTACATCACGAAGCTTTACAGAGATCCTTCCCTGCTCCCTATTCTCCAAAACCACTGTCTTTTCCTACTTCAATGCGTCCGTCAGCTGTCCTGCTACCATATGGAGCCTATCCTTCATAACATCGGCGTCAGGATCTTTGCATATAAAATTCAGCGGTCTGAAATTAAAGCTGTCATAAACCAGCTCCTGATGACTTGTCACAAAGATCACGAAGCAATTACCATTCTGACCTAGCTGCCGCGCGACTTCAAAACCGGTCATTTCAGGCATATCAAGGTCAAGAAATATAGCCGCAAAAGGCTTTTTACCATGGCAGTAAAAAAAGCTCTCAGCTTTGGTAAACGTTTCTATTTCAGCCTTGACCGACCTTGATTCAAGTTCATTTGCCAGCATAGATTTAAAAAACTGAAGAAAAACAGCATTATCATCACAAACTGCGATCCGCATTTTTTCACGTCCTTTTATAACATAGTCTATGTACGATCTTATATTACCATAATTATACCGTAAGGTCAAGCCATAAGGCGTTTCTCAGCTCCCTGCGTCAAGACCACACCTGGTGGCAAACAAAAAAGGGCTGTTGTCACAGCCCTTGAGAGTGTTGAAAAAGGCTCAAACAAACGGATCGCCGTATTTCTGCAAAGCAGAAATTGCACCGTTCCCCTACAAACGACGTAAATATGCTGTTTGTAGGGGCGAATAGGGTTCGCACGTTGATCTGACACTTTTCCAACTTATTTCGTTTTTGATCCTTACCCCTTAGGCTTTTTCATAGTAAGCGAAATACGCTTTTTCTTCAGGTCAACGTTAATTACCCAAACCTTAACTACCTCCCCGACCTTTACGACCTCAAGAGGGTGCTTTATATATCTGTCACACATCTGAGAAATGTGTACAAGTCCGTCCTCATGGACGCCGATATCAACGAACGCTCCAAAGTCTATAACATTTCTCACTGTGCCCATAAGCTCCATGCCCGGTTTCAGGTCTTTAAGCTCCATGATGTCGCCGCTCCTCATAAGCGGTGGCGGAAGCTCGTCACGAGGGTCACGACCCGGCTTTTCAAGCTCCCCTACTATGTCCTTTAACGTCGGAGCACCAATGCCGATATCTGCGGCAAGCTTCTTCATGCCCATTGCATTGACTTTCTCAGCTATCTGCTTTACGTCGCCCATGTCCGCAAGGCTCAGCCCGCACCTGTCAATAAGCGCCAGCGCTGCCTTGTATGACTCAGGGTGAACAGCCGTGTTATCCAGCGGATTTTTTCCGCCACGCACTCTCAAAAAGCCTGCGCACTGCTCAAAAGCCTTTGCGCCAAGCTTAGGAACCTTCATAAGCTGCTTTCTTTCGGTGAAAGCTCCGTTTTCCTCACGGTAGGAAACAATGTTCTTTGCCACCGTCATGTTAATGCCCGATATGTATGACAACAATGAGTATGAAGCCGTATTAAGGTCAACGCCTACTGAGTTTACGCAGTCTTCAACAACGCCCTTTAAAGCCTCGTCCATTCTCGCTTTAGGCATATCATGCTGATACTGTCCAACACCTATTGCCTTTGGGTCTATCTTTACAAGCTCTGCAAGAGGGTCCTGCAAACGGCGTGCTATTGATACTGCTGAACGCAGTGAAACGTCATACTCAGGAAACTCCTCAGCCGCAAGCTTGGAAGCGGAGTAAACGGAAGCGCCTGCCTCAGACACCACCATGTAAGAAACTTTCTGCGGAATTTCTTTGATAAGCTCGGCTGTGAACTGCTCCGTTTCTCTTGAAGCAGTGCCGTTTCCTATGGAGATGGTCGTAACACCATATTTCTTTATAAAGCCCGTCAGGATACGCTTAGCACGCTCTGTATCCTTCTTTGGCGGAGTAATGTAGATTATCGCAGTGTCAAGCACCTTGCCCGTAGCGTCCACTACAGCGGTCTTACAACCGTGAGCATATCCCGGGTCAAGACCAAGGGTAACAGTGTCTTTAACAGGCGGCTGCATAAGAAGCTGTCTGAGATTTGAGGAGAACACCTTTATTGCCCCCTCCTGAGCGTTTGCCGAAAGCTCCGCCCTTATCTCACGCTCTATGGACGGATAAATAAGTCTTTTATAGCCGTCCTCACAAGCAGCCGTAACAAGCTGTCCGCACTCTGACTTGTTTTTCACATATCTTGACACGCAGGCTCTCTCCCCTGCGCCCTCTGGGACATTCACAGATACTTTCAGAACGCCCTCTTTTTCGCCTCTATCCAAAGCCAAAACTCTGTGACCTGCTATCTTCCCAACAGCCTCGGCATAGTCGTAATAGTTCTCGTACACTGACTCGGTATTCTCGTCAGACGCTTTTGAGCTTATCACGCCTATCTGTGAAAACAGCGTTCTTATGTATTTTCTCAGGTCAGCGTCGTCAGAGATATCCTCTGCGATTATGTCCATTGCACCCTGCAAAGCTTCATCCGCGGATTTTACGCCCTTTTCCTCGTTGATAAATTTTGACCCCTCGACCTGCGGGTCGCATTTCTTATCCTGGGTCAAGATAAGTTCAGCCAGTGGTTCAAGTCCCTTTTCTCTTGCCACCGAAGCCCTTGTTTTACGCTTCGGCTTGAAAGGTCTGTAGATATCCTCAACCTCAACAAGTGTCTTTGCATTTTCGATAGCAGACATTATCTCGTCTGTCATTTTCTCCTGCTCAGTGATAGAAGAGATTATCTCGCCTTTACGTTTTTCGAGATTTCTCAGGTAAGTGAGCCTGTCAGCGATCTCTCTAAGCACCTGATCGTCCAACGAGCCTGTAAGCTCTTTTCTGTATCGTGCAATAAATGGTATAGTTTTATCGTCATCAAGGAGTGCCACAGTGTTGTCTATCTGCTCCTGTCTGAGCTTAAATTCTTCCGCAAGGGTCTTGTTAATGTCCATGTTTTTACCAATCCTTTTTATTACTTTTTGCGTATTATCACATATAATATTATAGCACATTTTCGATAAAAACGCAACGAAAATGCGGTCGAAAACTGTAACAAAAATAATATATAATACATATAGGATCAATCAGAAAATTAATAAAAGCAGGCAAAAAATGCACTTGAAAAAAGGGCATAGATATGATATTATAGAAGAATAAAACAGTATTCAGGAGTGTTTATATGCTAAATCAGTTTTCAAGAACCGAGCTTTTATTCGGCAAAGAAGCAATGGAAAAGCTCAGCAACAGCAGGGTTGCGGTTTTCGGCATAGGCGGTGTAGGCGGATATGCAGTTGAAGCCCTTGCACGAAGCGGTGTAGGCGAGCTTGACCTTATAGATGATGACAAAGTGTGTCTGACCAACATCAATCGTCAGATAATTGCCACAAGAAAAACAGTAGGAAAATACAAGGTAGACGTGGCGGAGGAGCGTGTTCACGACATCTGCCCTGACATAAAGGTGAACACATACAAGTGTTTTTATATGCCTGACACAGCGGATCAGTTTGATTTTACTCAGTATGATTACATTATCGACGCCATTGACACTGTTACAGGCAAGCTGGAGATAATAAAGCGAGCAGACGTCGCAGGAGTACCTGTTATATCCTCAATGGGTGCAGGCAACAAGCTTGACCCTACAGCATTTCGTGTGGCGGACATTTATCAGACAAAGGTCTGCCCTCTTGCGAAAGTCATGCGACGAGAGCTTAAAAAGGCAGGCATAAAGTCGCTTAAAGTTGTTTACTCAGAAGAACAGCCTATCAGACCGATAGAAGATATGGCTATTTCATGCCGTCAGGACTGCATTTGTCCTCCTGGTACGGCAAGAAAATGCACAGTGCGCCGTGATATTCCAGGTTCAACAGCATTTGTTCCGTCAGTGGTGGGACTTATCGTGGCAGGAGAAGTTATTAAAGATCTGGCTAAGAAATAATACAACAAACAAAGGACGAACCGCTGATTAGCTGTGGTATAATGGTTTTATAATCAGTAGGGTAAATTGCCCGACAAATCGGGATTTATAAAAGAAAGAGGCATTGTACGTTATGATTGATTTCGTTAAGTCTACAGAAATGAAGATCTCACTTGCTCCCGATCAGGAGGGGATGCTTTCAACAAAGGAAACAATTAAGACGATTATCAGGGATAATCCTGATACGGTTCTGGCTTTTGATATATTTGACGAAAATGATCTGATTGGTTTTATTCTGGTTAATCGTTTTGAAGAGCATAAATATTTTTTGTGGGAATACGCCATAGACATAAGCCACCAAAATAAACACAAAGGCACAGCCGCACTAAAAAAATTTATTGACCTTATGCGAATTCGTTATGATGCAAAAGTTATAACAACCACATATATTTACGGTAATGACCATGCGAAGCATATATATGAGAAAATGGGGTTTGAGGAAACCGATGTGGTGGACGAGCAAGACTGCCATGAGGTAAATATGGCTTATTATATATAACATCGAAAAAATTCGTATAATCGCTGATACATATTTCAATTTATCGGGCAGTTCATAATCACAGCACTATTATTTGAATTTTTCAGAAAGGAAAAACTGTTATGCAAGAATGGCTCATGACTATAACGCTTGGAATAATCGGAGTATTTTTGATAGCTGCTACATATGCCGCATTATATCAAAGCAAAAAAAGCCAAAAACACATATCTGGATTTCCATTTTTCGGTGGGTTTATTCTTGCTGTTGCATTTCTCTTCTCTCCTATTAAATGGTTAGCTTTTCTGGGCTTCATTGATTATGGTTTGTGGCTCCTGCCATATGTATTGATTATGGATTATTATAACAACAAAAAATTCAAAAAGATATATGTGCAGCAGAATTTTGAACAACGCATCAGTGATGAATCAAAAGAATTACGTATCAGAATTTCTGAAAGAAATGAAGAATGGGTACAGCCGTATATTACGAATTTAGTCTATGAACTCAAAGTGCCTAAGCTGTTATATGCTGTTTGTACAGACCAAAATGGAAAGAAATTTTTACTTATTGATAAATGCAAAAGAAAAGGCAACATTGAAATAGTTCCTTTTGATAATAATACTATTCTGCTTACAGACCTCAACTCAAAAAATGTTGATTATTCAGTAGAAATTAAAATCAAAGACAATCCATAAATAGTTTCCCATTTATCGAACAGCTCCCTCATCACAGCACTCATAACGTGTGCTGTGATTTTTTTTAGACAAACAGTGCTTCCGCACACCTACATTAACGTAAGCATACGAAAGTACTGTTTCCATACATTACATTTACAAACTGCAATACTAAATCATATAAACAAAAAAGAGCCATAGCAAAAGCTACAGCTCTCTGGCTCCCCCTGTTGGACTCGAACCAACGACCCTTCGGTTAACAGCCGAATGCTCTACCGACTGAGCTAAGGAGGAATATGACTAAACAGAGAAGAATATTATCTTCTCTGTTTAGTAAGGTGTCGGCAGCACCCTATCTTACCGGGACGTTACCATCCAAGTATTTTCGGCGAAGAAGAGCTTAACTACTGTGTTCGGCATGGGAACAGGTGTGACCTCAACTCAAACGCCACCGACTAAGTGAAGAGGAACGAATCCTCAAAATTGAATAATGAAAAAGCTGTTGGTTAAAAGGAGTAGTCATAACCAATAAGGTTAAGCCCTCGACCGATTAGTACTCGCTAGCTAAACACGTCACCGTGCTTACACTTTGAGCCTATCAACCTTGTAGTCTTCAAGGGGTCTTACTCTGTAAACAGAAGGGATATCTTATCTTAAGGGCGGCTTCACGCTTAGATGCCTTCAGCGTTTATCCGTTCCGCACATAGCTGCCCAGCTGTGCCACTGGCGTGACAACTGGTGCACCAGAGGTGCGTCCATCCCGGTCCTCTCGTACTAGGGACAGCTCCTTGCAAATATCCTACGCCCACGACAGATAGGGACCGAACTGTCTCACGACGTTCTGAACCCAGCTCGCGTACCGCTTTAATTGGCGAACAGCCAAACCCTTGGGACCGAATACAGCCCCAGGATGCGATGAGCCGACATCGAGGTGCCAAACCTCCCCGTCGATGTGGACTCTTGGGGGAGATCAGCCTGTTATCCCCAGGGTAGCTTTTATCCGTTGAGCGACGGCATTTCCATTCACATACCGCCGGATCACTAACTCCAACTTTCGTTACTGCTCGGACCGTCATCCTCGCAGTTAGGCTGGCTTTTGCGTTTACACTCTGAGGCACGGTTTCCGTCCGTGCTGAGCCAACCTTTGAGCGCCTCCGTTACCTTTTCGGAGGCGACCGCCCCAGTCAAACTGCCCACCTGACAATGTCCCCCGACCGGATTCACGGTCGCAGGTTAGAATTCCAGAAACCTAAGGGCGGTATCCCAACAATGACTCCGTATAAGCTGACGCTCATACTTCCCAGTCTCCCGCCTATCCTGTACATAGATTTCCGAAACCCAATATCAGGCTACAGTAAAGCTCCATGGGGTCTTTCCGTCTTGCCGCAGGTAACCGGCATCTTCACCGGTACTACAATTTCGCCGGGTGGGTAGTTGAGACAGTGCCCAGATCGTTACACCATTCGTGCGGGTCGGAACTTACCCGACAAGGAATTTCGCTACCTTAGGACCGTTATAGTTACGGCC
>ENA-UEQO01003450-UEQO01003450.1-human-gut-metagenome-genome-assembly--contig:-NODE-3450-length-12275-cov-9.981144_pt1 | contig 12275 bp, 9 predicted proteins | sample MGYA00242938_ERZ507940 | MGnify/ENA primary metagenome ERZ507940 (study PRJEB26167, sample SAMN06115517) | human gut metagenome | host: Homo sapiens | place: China:Chongqing | collected 2014-12-03... | reverse complement strand
CTCAATTCCTCCGGATTTTTGATTCTGCCGTATTTCTTCGGATTTTCCAAGTAGTCTTCATATGCACAGATCTGACGTAAAATCTCGTGGTCGTGCGCATCCATTTCAAGTGGATCACCCTCTGCAATCGGCATTTCTGTGAGCTGCTTCGCCTCTGTCAGAATATATGCGTCCGTCTGAATCAGCCGAAAAATACGGCGGCGACAGAGCACTTCATTCAGCTGGAGCATCTGCTCATTGGCCTGATGCCAGTCGGTCAGCGTGTGTGTTTTTTCATAACGCGCCATACCTTCCATTGCAGATTGCAAGCGGCTGTCAAGCGCTTGATATTCCTCCGGCGTGATATTCAAAACCTCTGTTGTCAGTGCTCCAAGCGGAAATTCTTCTCCGTAAATACCGAGCGTTTTCCCTCCGATATAAAATGTGATGGACTGAAACATTCGCTTCTCCTTTGGAAACCTGTCCACAAATGATTTTTATTTGTCTGCTATTACTCTGAGTGTATCAGAAAAATCTCCATACTACAAGTAGAAAGGTGCGTGCTGCGAAAAACGTGGTACGCACCTTTACTTTTTGATTCGGAGGAGATTTTTTGACAGGAAACACACCATTAAAACTGATTTCCATGAGCGAAATCAACGCGGAGGAGGTGCAATGGCTCTGGTATCCGTACATCCCGCTGGGCAAGCTGACGATCATTCAAGGCGACCCCGGCGAGGGAAAAACGAGCTTCATTCTGGCGGTCATTGCAGCGCTGACGCGCGGCGAGCCGCTGCCGGAGTGCGAACGGGCAGCGGAGCCGATGAACGTGATCTACCAGACAGCCGAGGACGGTCTGGCGGACACCATCAAGCCAAGGCTAGAGAGTGCAGGCGCAGACTGCACACGCGTGCTGGTCATCGACGAGAGTAAACGCGAGCTGACGCTCTGCGATGCAAGGCTGGAAGAAGCGATCCGCAGGACAGCGGCAAAGCTGATCGTACTCGACCCGCTGCAGGCGTATCTCGGAAGCAATGTGGATATGCACCGCGCAAACGAGGTGCGCCCGGTACTCAAACGGCTTTCCCTGATGGCGGAGCGCACACAATGCGCCGTCATTCTGATCGGGCACATGAACAAGGCACAGGGGCTAAAGTCCGGCTATCGCGGTCTCGGCTCTATCGACTTCCGCGCTTCAGCCAGAAGCGTTTTGATCGTCGGGCGGCTGAAAAGCGGCGATACGCTCCGCATTGTCGCGCAGGACAAGAACAGCCTTGCACCGGAAGGCGCAGCCATTGCATTTGAACTTCATCCGGAGCATGGCTTTCAGTGGAAGGGCTTCTGCGATGCGACTGTTGACAACATCCTGAACGGCACAGGGCAGGTGCAGACAAAGACCATGCAGATGGAAGACGAGCTGCGCAGGTTTCTGACGCAGCCGAGACCAGCCGAGGAAGTCCTTGCGCTTGCAAAGCAGCTCGGTATTTCAGAGCGGACGCTGAAAATCGCAAAGCGAAATCTCGGCATTCTTTCGGAGCGCCGCGCCGACCAATGGCTCTGGCGCTTGCCGGAGCAAGAGGGCAAGGGGGTAACACCTTGAACGGTTTGCATCCTTGCACCCTTCCACAGCGGGCACCGTTCGCCGCCGTGAGGCGCGTGTCGCCACTGTGTGCGGCTTTCTGCCCCGACAGCGAGTGTGTGCGCGGCGCAACGGGAAAAGCCAACGTTGCGCCAACGTGCGGGCAACGCGAAAAATGCAGGTGCAATACGGCAGCCCAGCGCAGAGAATCCCCCGCCGCGGCGGGGAAAATCCTCCCGTTCGGGAGGAGCCAGCATCGCATTTGGCTAGTCGCCGGTCCACCGGCTCCCTGCCAAATGCCTCAAATCGGGCAGAAGCCCGTACCCACTTTTACGAACGGAGGAAAGATGAAAAAAGACAAACAATTTAGCATTCGGATCTCAGAACAGGATTTGGAAACGATACGCAGAAAAGCGGCGCAAGCGCACATGAGCCAGAGCGACTATGTGACCGCTTGTTGTCTCGGAAAACGGATTGTGATTCTGGATGGCTTGAAGGAAGTCCTGCGGCAGCAAAAAGCCATTGGAAACAACCTCAACCAGCTGACTGTGCTGGCGAACATGGGGAAAGTCCAGTTCGCCAATCTGGATTCTGCCGCGCACGAGTTCGCAAAAATCAATACCGCTCTGCGGGAAATGCAGGAAGGGGGTGCAGTCAAATCGCAATCGTCCATTTCGTGAACTACAAAAAGGGTACGCAGACGCGCGGCTGCATGAAAAGTGTCATGCGCTATGTTTCTCAACTCAGCAAGACGCTCTGGGATGGGCAGCAGCTTGTCAGCGGTATTGACTGTCAGCCGGAAACCGCATTCGACGAATTCCTGAGTACGAAACTGCTGCACCACAAGGACGGCGGTGTGATGTTCTATCACATGGTGCAGAGCTTCCCGAAGGGCGCAGATGTTGACCCGCGCACGGCGCACGAAGCCGCACGGCGGCTGGCAGAATACTTCGAGGGCTGTGAAGTTTTGGTCTGCACCCACGTTGACCGCGAACACATTCACTCCCACTGTATCATCAACAGCGTCAATTTTGAAACCGGTAAAAAAGTACATATGGCGGATGCGCAGATTCAGGCGCTGCGCGTTTGCAATGACCAGATCTGCGAAGAATTGGGGCTGCCGAAATTCCAGAGAGATGAGCAGCGGCAGTCGCGTGGAATGTCCAATGCGGAATACTACACGGCGCTCAAGGGCGAGAGCTGGAAGTTTGAGCTGATGCGCGTGATCGACGAGTGTATGCGCTGTGCCGGAAATCGTGAAGAATTTCTGATCTTGCTCCGCTCTGAGGGTTACGACGCCACGTGGACGGACAGCCGCAAGAACATCACCTACACCACACCGGAGGGGCGCAAATGCCGGGACAGCAAGCTGCACATGGAGAAATACTTAAAAGAAAATATGGAGGCGGAATTTGGATACAGAACGGAGAATGACAACACAGGAAATGTTGGCGCAGCACAAAAAGCTGATGGACGAGGCGCAACGGATGGAACCCAGCGTGATAGTCACGGAGCGGAACTGGAGCGCGCTGCTCGAAATGCAGGACAGGCTGTTCCGGCAGCAGATGCAGTTAGACACGGACCTGAAGATGCTTCTGACGAAAGCAGAAGCGCAGGAATCTCTGATCAAGATGCAAACGAGCGCAGAAAATTTCGAGAAACAGGCTGGGAGCCTGAACGAGAGGTATTCTTCCAACTGCAAGGCGCTGACAGAGAATACGAAGCTCTCCCTGACCGCGATCCTGAACGATACGAAGAAGCAGCTTTCGGGTATGGAGCAGACGGCACAGAAGAAGATCATCACCTGCGCGTGGATCTCGATTACGGCGGTGATCTTGTGCGCGGCGCTGTGCGTCTTGGTCGTGCTGTGGAGCAGATGACGGATGATGCGCCGCAGCACGACGGAACGACTATAGCGCTACACATCGACAGCAAGCGCCGAAGAAAACTCCGGCAAAAGAAAACCGCCCTCGGTCATGCCGAGGACGATCACGAAGAATGGACAATGGAACAGCACTTATAAAAACAGTTTCCATGCAGGAGACAGAAAGGAGGCCTATGAAAAAGGATTGGGAGATTTACCGAGACACCGGTATTCTCGGCGGATATATGCCGGAGTGTGCAAAACTTCGGCAAACAGAGGATGGCGATGTCGCAACTGTTTTCCGGGACACAACAACTTGTATGGAAGAAGACTGCATCACAAAACAGCGCGAGATGCTGATCGGCGGCAGACGGTTCTGTATCACGTCTGTATTTCCGGCAGAACCTTCCGCAACGCCGACGGACAAGCTGATTGCCTGCATCGACGCGGAACTGGAAAAGGAAGCGCACAGCGCATAAAATTCTCGTAGACTTGTGGCAGCTGATGCGGTATACTTGCCGTACCGTACCGGCTTGCCCCACAGAAAAGGAGGTTATGATGGCAAGTCAGAAACAACAATATACGATTCTCTACGGACGGCTCAGTCAGGAGGACGAGCGTGCCGGGGAGTCAAACAGCATCCAGCATCAGCGGGATCTGTTAGAAAAATACGCGCAGGACAAAGGCTTTGAAAACACGCTCTTTCTTGCGGACGATGGGTATTCCGGAACGAATTTTGAGCGGCCGAGCTGGAAAAAGATCGTGGAAATGATCGAAGCCGGTGAGGTTTCCACCCTGATCGTAAAGGATGCCTCCCGGCTGGGGCGTGAGTACTTGCAGGTCGGCTACTACATGGAGATCTATTTCCCGCAAAAGAATGTGCGGTTCATCGCAGTAAACGACGGCGTGGATTCTGCGGTCGAGAGCAGCAACGATTTTAACCCTATCCGCAACTGGGCAAACGAACTCCACGCAAAGGACACGAGTCGGAAGGTTCGCGCCGTGAAAAAGCTGCAGGCTGAACGCGGCGAATGGCTCGGAGGTCGCCCGCCCTATGGCTACCGGAAATCCGAAACTACGGAAAACCATCTCGAGCCCGACCCGGAAGCGGCAGAGATCGTGCGGCAGATATTCTCCCTCTGTGCTGCCGGGAAAGGTCCGAGTCAGATCGCGCGGATCCTGGCAGATCAGAACGTTCTGACACCTGCAAATTACTACTTTCAGAAGGCCGGAAAAACGCACAAGGGGTGCGATGCGCTGCATCCGTGTACGTGGTCTGGTACGACGGTCAGTGATATTCTCAAAAACGTCATGTATCTGGGCCATACGGTTGGACTGCGGCGGACGACCATCTCCTACAAAAATAAAACACGGATCGACCGGCCGGAAAGCGAACAGTGTCTGGTAAAAAACACGCACCAGCCGCTCATCACGCAGGAGCAGTGGGAGATCGTGCAGGAGGTTCGGCAGCACAAAAAGCGCACGGCGAAGCACATGGATGAACCGAACATTTTCTCAGGGCTGGTGTTCTGCGCAGACTGCGGAAAGCCACTGGTGCTGCACAGAGCCAGCACCATGAAGAAAGTGGAGTACAATTTCAAGTGCTATACCTACGGCAAGAAAGGAAAAACTGCCTGCAGCGCGCACCACATCCGGGAATGTGAACTTATGCAAATCGTTCTGGATGATCTCCGTCGGGTCACACATTTCGCCCGAATGAAGGAGCGGCAATTCGCGGCGCACATCAACCAGAAGAACAGTGCGGAGCTGCGGCGGGAGATGAACCGCGTGCTTCGCGAACTGGACGCGATGAAAAAGCGCAGTGCAGAGTTGTCCAAGCTGTTCAAACGGCTCTATGAGGACAATGTTCTCGGGCGCGTGACAGACGAGCAATACCGGATGCTCTCCGGCGATTACACAGACGAGCAGCGGCTTCTGGAAGAAGAGATTCCGCAGAAAGAACAACGTCTGGAACAGCTTCAGGCGCGCGAAGCGAACGTGGATGCTTTCATTGAAAAGGCAAAGCAGTACACAGCAATTGATACGCTGACACCTGAACTGCTGCGGCTGTTTATTCAGCGCATTGAGGTCGGTGAACGGGAAACAAAATACTCCCGCAATTCCAGCCAGTCTGTCCGCATCATTTACCGGGACATCGGCACAGTGGACAGCGCCATGCAGCCGGACGAGAAGCAGCCGAAGCTGCTCCCACCGCTGAGCGAAGTCATTCAATTCCCGGCATAAGACGGAGAGAACAGGAAGAGAGGGCGGAGAAATCCGCTCCCTCGCAGAGGGGTGACAGTTTGTGTCCCTATGAAGGGAAGCAGAACGGCTTCCGGGCTTTTTTGCGCCCATTTTTTCAAGCGTGACAAAAAGATGCCAACTGCCGTGTCAGGCAAATTCGATGGACCTGTACCTTTACCCACGGCGTTTTGAGCCGCTTTTCCGAGGATTTTTCGGGAAAGCGGCTCGTTCTTGCTCTCGGCAAAACGTAGAATTTGAGCAGGCTTTTTTGTTGGTGTTGCTGGATAGACATTCCAAGTGTATGTGCCATTGTGTTGACACGGGCAAAGCCCAAAACACACTATTGCAGCATAACACATTCACGACATTATCGATATTTGCTGTGGGTTCTGCAAAACGCGCCGCAGCTGAGCGAAACTGATGAAGCATGGGCTGAAAAGCTGCTTCCCGCAAATGCCCCGGAAGAATGCTATATGCCTCATAAATAAAAGACCGCCATCTCGGTGAGCAGCAACTCGCTTTGGGATGGCGGCCTTTTATACGCGGGGAGGTTTGACGGTTACAGTGCCGCAGAAAAGATGGAGAATTTCATGGCACAGGTGATGTAAAAGCAAGAACAGAACGAGACGGGAAGAATGACATGAGCATTCTTCCCGTCTCACTCTGTATCGTTCCGCGTGTGGGTCGGCCATTATACGGTTATAAGTACAAAAATGCGGCCGCATTCTTCCCACAGATATTTTCTACGATCTGCCCCAGCGTCCGTTCATCCGCCGGGTACTGGCCGCTTTCAGCCAACTCGCCGAGCCTCTGGCAGAGAATACGGCGGTAATACTCGTGGCGTGGGAACGAGCTGAACGAGCGTGAGTCGGTCAGCATACCGACGGACTTCGCAAGCAGCCCGTTTTCCATCAGCTCGTCAATCTGGCGGCGCATGCCGCGGATGGTGTCGTTGAACCACCAGGCCGCGCCGAACTGTACCTTGGGCGCGAAGTTGACTGCCATGGTGGAGAGAACGGCGTTGTCGGTCGGGTTCAGGTTGTACAGGATCGTGTTCGGCAGGCTGTTTTCGCGTGCCAGATCACCGAGGAACGCGCCAAGCTGGAACGGATCGGTCGTGAGGCCGACGCTGTCGCCGCCCGCATCCGGACCGACCTCCGCAAGCAGGCGCGGATTCTGATTGCGGATGGGGCCAAGGTGCAGCTGCATGGCAACGCCATGCGCATGATACGCTTTGCCGAGGACGTGCAGCAGCTCTGCCTGTTTTGTGCCCGGAATGTAGGCAAATCTGCTGAACCCGTGGTCGGAGACCTTGCAGCCGTTTTCACAGAAATAGTCCAGCGCCTTTCCCAAGGCTTCCGGCAGACTGTCCGTGCCGTATTTTTCACACAGCGCGCGCTTCGCTTCCGGGTTGCCGCCGAGATAGTTGTCCGGCCGAAACGACGGCAGAACGCGGAACGGGATCGTGGGGTCAGCCGCGATTTTTTTGTGCCATTCCAGCGTGTCCGCCGGATCGTCCGTCGTGCAGAGCACGCGAACGTTCATCTTTTCAAGGAGCGAAACCGCATCGTAGGCTTTCAGCTTTTCTTTTGTTTCCTCCCAGATAGCAGGCGCAGTCTCCGGCGTCAGCGGTGCGTATATCTCAAAATACCGCTGCAATTCCAGATGCGCCCAATGGTACAGCGGGCAGCCGACCAGCTGCGGCACGACCTCCGCCCATTTCTGGAATTTTCTGTATTCTGGCGCGTCACCGGTGATATACCGTTCGTCCACGCCGCAGGCGCGCATGGCGCGCCATTTGTAGTGATCTGCCGCCAGCCAGAGCTGCGTCAGATTTTCGTACTGCTTCCGCTCGGCAATCTCGCGCGGCGGCAGATGGTTGTGATAGTCGTAAATCGGCTGGTTTTCCGCGTACTTGTGAAACAGCGTCCGCGCTGTCTCATTTTCCAGCAGGAAATCCCTGTCCATAAATGCTTTCATAGTCAGCCCTCAAATTTTTCACGGTTGATCCATAGCCCCAGCGCGGGGTTGGGGATATAATAGATTTCTTCGCCGTCCACGGTGTTATAGCCGTAGTGCAGCTTTTCAGGGTCATATTTCTTTGCCAGTTCGTCATAGCTTGCCGACTGGAAACCGACTCCCTCAATTTCCGCCTGCGAAATCTCCTTTACAGCGTAGGTGATGGAGAAGCGTCCATCGGACGAGCCATGAATCAGATGCGCTGCCGCGCCCATGTTGTCGCGCAAATCTTGATTCTCCGGCTTGTTGAATTCCTCCAGCGTGTGCAGCCTACCCTTATAGCCGTATTTGCGGATCAGCTTGTCGCACTGCGCGTCCTCGCCGAATTTTGTCACGCCGGGGGCTAAGATGATCAGCTCGCCGCCGTCGGCAATCGCCATGCGCGTGCGGTAGACCGCCTTGTTGCCGAGCCAAGTGCTTTTGAATTCACTGGGATCAAGGTAGACCACGCACTTTTTGATTCCGCGCTCGACGAAGTCAATGTTCTTCTCCTGTGCCAGCTTGACCGCTTCCGTCAGGCAGCTTCTTCCCTCGCCGATAAACAGGCCGTGCATGACGCTTTTGCCCTCTGGGGCCGTGCAGACGGTCAGGACGAACAGGATCGGGCGGTTGCTCAGGAAATGTTCCATGCCGTAGTCGAAGATCTTCCGCACGGGCGTATGGTCTTTTCCCATCATGCGCTCCATGCCGTAAACTGCGCCGACCATGTGCGATTTGTTGATCATATCGCTGCCGCCGACGCCGACAAACAGATTCTTCGAGTGGTTCGCCATGCCGATGACTTCATGCGGCACGACCTGACCGGGAGAAATGATGAGGTCATAGCTTTCGTCCATCACGCGGCGATTGATCTCCACGCTGACCGGTTCATGCCAGAGGCCATCTGTGATTTCTTCCAGATAGCTTGCCGGTACTTCGCCGATTTTGACCACATCATGCCGCCAGTCATGGACGATCATGCTTTCATAGGGAATGCCCTTGAACATGATCTCCCACTGTGCTTTGGAAACCGGCTCATGTGTTCCGAGGGCGGGCATGATATCGACCTGCGCACCCATGGCCGTCAGCAGATGATAATAGATGCTTGTAATTCTCCCTGCCTGAGAATGAAACCGCGTGAAATCCGGCGGGAGGATGAGCACCTTTTGCAGCGTTCGGCCTGCCAGTGATTTTTCAAGCGCGTCTTTCAGCTCCGCATCCGAAATGCCGCCATTCGCGGCGATTTTATAGATATCCTCCATGTCAGACACCGCTGTAGGCCGAGAAGCCGCCGTCCACGGGGATGACCACGCCGGTCACAAACGATGCAGCCTCATTGTTGAGCAGGAACAGCAGCGCTCCAAGCAGTTCTTCCGCTTGTCCGAAGCGGCCCATTGGGGTCGCAGCAAGAATTTTCTTCGTCCGCGCCGTCGGCGTGCCGTCCGGATTCCACAGAAGCGCCGCATTCTGCTTGCCGGAGAAGAAGCCCGGCGCGATGGCGTTCACGCGGATGCCAACCTTGGAAAAATGCACCGCCAGCCACTGCGTAAAGTTCGACACGGCGGATTTCGCGCCCGAATACGCCGGAATTTTGGTGAGCGGCGTGTAGGCGTTCATCGATGAAATGTTGATGATATTGCAGCCCTCGCGCGCGACCATATCGCGGGCGAACGCCTGCGTGGGAATTAAAATCCCCATGAAGTTGAGGTTAAAGACGGAGGCAACGCCCGTCTCGTCCAGATCGAAAAAGCTCTTCGTGTCGGCGTCCAGATCGCCCGGCTCGTAATATTCCTTGTCGGTCGTCGCGCTGGGGTGGTTGCCGCCCGCACCGTTGAGGAGAATATCACAGGGGCCGAAATCGGCCAGTACCTGTTCGTGGCACGCCATGGCAGCGGCTTTGTCCAGCACATTGCATTCATACGATTTCGCAGTGCCGCCCTCGGCGGCGATCTCGTCGGCCAGCTTCTGCACGTTGGCGTATGTCCGGCCAAGCAGCGCGACCTTCGCGCCGCTGGCAGCCAGCGCCTTGGAAAAGACGCTGCAAAGCGTTCCCGCTGCGCCGGTCACGACCGCGACCTTGCCAGTCAGGTTCGTATTCAAAGGAAGATTCATTGCATTGACCTCCTTATGCATTATAGATGCTCGCGGCAGTATTCCCGCCGTGACCCGTCCAGTTGGTGTGGAAGAACTGGCCGCGCGGCGCGTCCAGCCGCTCATAGGTGTGCGCGCCGAAATAATCGCGCTGCGCCTGCAACAGGTTCGCAGGCAGGCGGTTGGTGGTGTAGCCGTCAAAGTAACTCAGCGCCGCAGTCATGGCCGGAGCCGGAACGCCGTAAGAGACAGCCGCAGCTGCGACCTTGCGCCACGCGGGGATGAGTTTTTCCATCGTCTCCTTGAAATACGGGTCGAGCAGGAGGTTACTAAGCTCCGGATTTTTGTCATACGCTTCCTTGATCTTGCCGAGGAAGACCGAGCGGATGATGCAGCCGCCGCGCCACATGAGGGCAATGCCGCCATAGTTGAGGTTCCAGCCGTAGGTCTTCGCCGCCGTGCGCATGAGCGTGTAGCCCTGCGCGTAGGAGATGATCTTGGACGCATACAGCGCCTGCCGGATGGCCTCGACCATCTCGGCTTTGTCGCCTGTAAAGGCCGGGATTGCGCGGGCATATTCCTTCGCTGCCTCGACGCGCTCGTCTTTCATGGCGGACAGGCAGCGCACAAACACGGCTTCGCCGATGAGCGTCAGCGGAACGCCCTCGTCCAGCGCCGCAATGCCCGTCCACTTGCCCGTGCCTTTCTGACCGGCGGTGTCGAGGATTTTCTCAACGATGGGCTGCCCGTCGGTATCCTTGTAGGCAAGGATATCGCGAGTAATTTCAATTAAGTAAGAATCCAGTTCCGTCTTGTTCCACGCGGCGAAGACCTCGTGCATTTCGTCGTCCGACATACCAAGAAGATCTCGCATCAGCTGATAGGCTTCGCAGATGAGCTGCATATCGCCGTACTCAATGCCATTGTGCACCATTTTCACGAAATGCCCTGCGCCGTTCTCGCCGACCCAGTCGCAGCACGGAGAGCCGTCCTCGACCTTCGCGCAGATGGACTGGAAGATGGGCTTCACATACGGCCATGCGGCAGGGGAGCCGCCCGGCATCATGCTGGGGCCCTTGAGCGCCCCTTCCTCGCCTCCGGATACGCCGGTGCCGATGTAGAGCTTGCCCTTGCTTTCCACATATGCCGTCCGGCGAATGGTGTCCGGGAAATGGGAGTTGCCGCCGTCGATGAGAATATCTCCGTCGCCCAGCAGCGGCAGGAGCTTTTCAATCATATCGTCCACGGCCTGTCCCGCCTTGACCATCATAAACACCTTGCGCGGCTTTTCCAGATTGTCCACCAGTTCTTCAAGGCTGTGGCAGCCGATGATGTTCTTGCCCGCCGCTCTGCCGTTTACGAATTTGTCTACCTTTTCCGTCGTGCGGTTGAAAACGGCCACAGTGAAACCCCTCGACTCCATGTTCATGACCAGATTCTCGCCCATAACGGCAAGGCCAATCAAACCAATATCTGCTTTTTTCATCTCTGCACCCTCGCGTTTCCCTTGTAAATATCCCAGACCTGCTTTTCATCCGCAGGTTCGGCATAGTCGTTGAGACTCGAAGCCGTCATCACGCCGCTTGCCCAGCCGAATTGCAGGCATTTTTCCGCTTCCCAGCCGTTCAGCACGCCGTACAGCAGTCCGCCCGAAAAGCCGTCGCCGCCGCCGATGCGGTCAAGCACCTGAATCTCTCTGGGTTCTTCTACATACCATTTCCCGTCCGCCAGCAAAATCGCTCCCCAGAGGTGCTCGTTTGCCGAAATGACCTGACGAAGCGTTGTGGCAAACATCTTCGCGTTCGGATACTGTTCCTGTACCTGCGAGATCATGCCCTTGAACGATTCAATCTTGGAGGACAGATCTTTTCCGCCCGCTTCGGGGCCCTTGAAGCCGAGGCAAAGCTGGAAATCCTCCTCGTTGCCGATGAGCACGTCGGCCAGCGACGCAATCTCACTGAACGCCTTGGGGAGTTCCTCCTCACGGCCTTTCCAGAACGTGGCGCGGTAGTTAAGGTCGAAGGAGACGAGCGTACCGTACTGCTTCGCGGCCTTTGCCAGCGCAAGGCAGCACTCCGTTGTCTCATGGCTCATAGCCGCGATGAGGCCGGACAGGTGCAGGATTCCGACGCCCTCCTGACCGAAGATGCGCTCCACGTCAAAATCTTCGATAGAAAGTGTCCGACCAACTTCACCAGTACGGTCATTCCAGAGACGCGGTGCGCGCATGCCGAAGCCGGAGTCCGCAACATTAAATTGGTGCCGATAGCCCCACGGCCCGCCCTGTTCGACTTCGATACCCTCAAAGCGGATGTTCCGCGCGCGAAGCTGCCGCTTGATGAAATCCGCAACGGGGCTGCCCTTGACGAATTTCGTAAGTGCAAGGCACTCCCGCCCAAGGCTCGACGCGACGTTCAGCACGTTCGTCTCCGCGCTGGTCGCCTGCATATAAAACAGGTTGCTGTTCTGTACCGCCATCCGCTCCGGCGGCGTGATGCGCACACCCATGCTCGTCGGGCA